>VAPL010260184.1_pt1 | contig 63731 bp, 63 predicted proteins | sample 3395061 | NCBI WGS metagenome assembly VAPL01 (sample SAMN08290444, study PRJNA428436) | hydrothermal vent metagenome | isolation source: Deep-sea hydrothermal vent chimney 2 | place: Pacific Ocean: Juan De Fuca Ridge | depth 2182 m m | reverse complement strand
CCCATAGTAAAAGCACCACCTGGAATTAATGTCATTCCTAATGGTTTTTCTGGAAAAAATTTCTTTTTAGATCTAACTCCTGTTAGTTCTCCTCTATCACTTGATCCACAACTTGTTGCTAATGCGAAAATGGCAAGTAAAAAATATACGGTTACTTTTTTCATAAATGTAAATTTATATCCCCGTAAAAGGGAGCAATACTATTCGTTTTTATTAAAACAATTTTAATTTAAAATGATTGTTTGATTTCGTAGAATCACTTTAAGAACGTCAAAAAAATATATTTAGTGTATAACTAATTTAATTTTCTGAAAGTTTTCCACCATCTCTCGGGGATTACTTGGTTGCCTGCTCTTAAATAATCTTGATACGTACATGGTATTAACGCACGCTTTGTAACTTTATTATGATGATGCTCAACTTCCATCCACCATCTATCACTTTTGTTACTTTTATAGAAGTTAATTGTAGTGTCTTCTATAGGTACTATGTATTTTTTGTAATCTTTTTTTGAAGTAAAAGGGTATTCATTTATTCTAAAATTATAGCCTTCGATAAAATACCATATCATCTGAGCTATTAAATGAGCCGTTTGATCTTTCTCATCTAATTTGGCATTATACTCATATATGCCAAACAATGAAACCTTATCGCTAATACCCGCATAACGTGAAATAGCACAAATGGCTTCGCCATAAAAACCATTGGGTACTGCATTTTTATTTGCTGGAGCTTCTGACCTTCTTATAGCACCGATATCTATACTCACAATATCAGTATCTCGCATAATAGGTTCAACCAATTTAACATCATTGGCAATCTCACCTAATCTATAACTATCAAAATGCAATTTTTCTAATAAGTCTATTTCTTCTTGCGAGTTGAAAAAGGTTTGATATCCTATATTGGTATAATTAAAAAGATTGCTTGGTTTTTCCATTACAATCTTACTTAAAAAAGATTCAGAGGAAATTTCTTCTTCAATATTTCCTAAATTAAATTTAGTGTCAACAACTGTTAAGTTTACAGTTTGTTCTAATTTATCGTATGCTCTATAATTTGCATAGGTTAAATCTTGACCTCCTCCTATAATAATAGGTATAATATTTTTCTTTATAAGGTAAGTTATGATCTCTTGGACAGCAAAATAGGTATCATCTTCATCATTCCCTTGAGGAATATTACCCAAATCAACAATCTTTGAAAACCAATTGCCGGGGAATAATTGGTATAGGTACTTACGAATAATACTAAAATTATTACCGGTACCAAGATTATCAACTGCTCTTCTACCTTCATGTACTCCTATAATAGCAATATGCGCACCATTAATGTCTGGTAACCCGTTCTTTTTTGAATGAATATGTATACTTTTACCTAAAGATTGATTTGAAAGCATTGTTGTATGAGCAGCATCTGCATCTTCAACCGGTAAAAGGAAATCAAAATTCATAAACTTAAAGTCAATAGTGAAATAGTATAATCTTTATTTTTTAGTAGTTTTTCTTTTGGTTTTTTTCTTTTTAGGCGTTTTCTTTTCAATAATTTCTTGCACTTCTTCTAATGTTAATTTTTCAGCATTGGTAGTTTTAGGCATTTCAATCTTAAGCTTCCCTTTTATAATATTGAATCTACCCCATCTTGCTTTTTCTACTCTTATTCCTTCAGCCTCCCAGTTATGAATCAATTTATCTATGTCTTTTTGTTTTTTAGTTTCAATCAATTCTTCAATATCTGCCTGAGACAAATTATCATAATCATACTTTTTATTGACATTGATAAAGGTATTATTCCATTTTATAAAAGGTCCGAAACGACCAACGCCCTTTTGAACAGGCATTCCTTCATATTCTGCTATAGGTGCATCAGCTTTTTGTTTTGCGATGATCAATTCAATGGCTCTATCCATATCAACCGACATTGGATTCTCACCTTTATCAAGAGAAATGAATTTTGCACCAAAACGTATATAAGGTCCAAATCTTCCATTAGCAACAATTATCTCTTCTCCTTCATAGTCACCTAAGGTTTTAGGTAATTTGAATAAATCTAATGCTTCTTCAAAAGTAATATTACCCAATGTTTGTTCACCTTGCAGACTGGCAAATTTAGGTTTTTCTTCATCTGAAGCTTCTCCTATTTGTACCATAGCACCAAAACGCCCTAATCGTGCATACATATTCTTACCACTTTCCGGGTCAACACCTAATAATCTTTCTCCTTTGGCACGTTCTGCATTTGCAGTAACGTCTTCTACTTTAGGATGAAAATCAGCATAAAACTCTTTGATCATGGCAGTCCAATCTTCTTTACCACTTGCTATATCATCAAACTCTTCTTCAACTTTCGCGGTAAAACCATAATCTAAAATGGTAGAAAAATGTTCTACCAAGAAATCCGTTACAACTTTACCAATATCCGTTGGTACTAATTTCCCTTTATCAGAACCTACTTTTTCAACTAATTTTCTTTCACTAACAGCATTATTTGTTAATCTTAACTCAGTATAACCTCTTTCAGTTCCTTCTACTGTTCCTTTAACTATATACTCTCTTCTTTGTATTGTTGAAATTGTTGGTGCGTAAGTAGACGGTCTACCAATGCCTAATTCTTCTAATTGTTTTACCAAAGAAGCTTCAGTAAATCTTCCCGGAGGTCTTGAATATCTTTCTGTAGCTGTAATATAATTATTATCTAACACTTCATTAACAGAAAGTTTTGGTAACATTCCTTCTTGTTCTTCATCTTCAGTATCTGTACCTTCTAGATATACTTTTAAAAATCCGTCAAATGTAATTACCTCACCATTGGCTGTTAAAACCTTTTCATTTTTGTTATTTGAAATCTTAACATTGGTACGTTCTAATTGAGCTTCACTCATTTGAGATGAGATGGTACGTTTCCAGATTAAGCTATATAATCTATCTTCGTCATGTCCAAGGGAAACTCCTTGTCTACTCATATTAGTAGGTCTGATTGCTTCATGCGCTTCTTGAGCGCCTTTAGATTTAGATTTATAATTTCTTGGTTTGCTATATTGTTCTCCATAGGATGCAATAATTTCTTCTTGAGCAGCATTTTTAGCATCTTCAGAAAGGTTTACACTATCGGTTCTCATATAAGTAATCAACCCTGCCTCATATAATCGTTGCGCCATCATCATTGTTTTTACAACCGGAAAATATAGTTTACGCGATGCTTCCTGTTGTAAAGTAGAAGTTGTAAATGGAGCAGCCGGTGATTTTTTTGCCGGTTTTATCTGTAAATCTGTAACTTTAAAATCTGCACTTATACAAGAATTTAAAAATGTTTCGGCTTCTTCTCTTGATGTAAAGTTCTTAGGTAATTTAGCCTTGAACTTTTTACCTTCAGTATTTGTAAATTCAGCATCAATTCTATAGGAAGCGACTGGAGTAAAATTTTCTATTTCGCGTTCACGCTCAACAATTAATCGTACTGCAACAGATTGTACACGACCAGCAGACAGACCTCCTTTTACTTTACGCCATAGTACAGGTGAAAGTTCATAACCCACCAATCTATCTAATACTCTTCGTGCTTGTTGTGCATTGACCAAATTATAATTGATGCTTCTTGGATTCTCAACAGCTTTTAAAATAGCCGATTTGGTAATTTCATGAAATACAATACGTTTTGTATTCTCTTCATTTAGTTTTAACTGCTCATATAAATGCCATGCAATTGCTTCTCCTTCTCGATCCTCATCACTTGCTAACCAAACCGTCTCAGCTTTTTTTGCTAAGTCTTTTAACTTTTTAACTACTGCTTTTTTATCAGTTGAAACTTTATAATTTGCTTTAAAATCTCCATCAACATTTACACCTAATTCTTTTGAAGGTAAGTCTGCAATATGACCAAAGCTTGATTCAACTTGAAAGTTTTTACCTAGAAATTTTTCTATGGTTTTTGCCTTTGCAGGAGACTCTACTATTACTAAATTTTTTGCCATATACTTAGTTCAACGTTTACTAATTAAAGTTTTAAAACAACGATTTTAAGATTGCAAAAGTATATAGAATTTTTTTAATGCCTTAAATAGTTTATTCTTAAAAAGAAAAACCACTCGTTTAAGAGTGGTTTTAAAAGAATATTTTAACCTTTTAATTTAATGAAAATTGGCTTAATAGATTTATTCCTTGGTCAACATAGTTATATTGATATAATATATCTTCGCCAATCATTAATAAATGGCTATCTAAAGGAATAACATCATATGTATTTATATCTTTAAAATGATTTATTAACTCAAGATTTTCAATATCATTCTTATTATATACTTTTAATCCTGAACTTCCATCACATATAAAAAGTAAATTATCTTTAATACCTAAACCATAGGGACCATCCATTGAATATGACTTTTTAAGTTCGGGGTTATTTAAATCAGTTATATCAACAATTTGAAGACTGCTGTCTAACGCACCACAAGTATTTCCTGCTCTTAAGGTTATATAGGCATAATTATCATCAACTACAACAGGGTCACAAGCTGTACCGTGTTGAAATTCAGAAACAAATTGGGGAGTAGCAGGTGAAGCAATATCATATATATACATTCCTCTCATACTTCCTAAAAATAAATGATTACCTCTATTGAAAATGGTTTCTATATCAAAACCGGCATATACTGAACCCACTTTTTGAGGATTATCAAGGTTATCAATATCAAATATGTTAATATTATGACTATCTACAACATATAAATAATCTTCTACAATTTTAAACCTAGCTAAAGACCCTCCTTGTCCGGTAGAAACATTTGCTTCAGCTAAAGCAATAGCATCATTAAATCTATTATTCAAATTTTGAATTTCTTCAATACTTCTTCTTTCTTGAGTAACATCCCAACCAACTATAATTTCATTAGCATTTTGTATTTGACCTCTGTAGTCAACAATCATGTCCTCAAAAAAAGGCATTATAGCATACGCAGGAAAGACATCTATTAGCCTTGTAACTTCTTTTATATTATTAATGTCAGAAATATCAAAAACAACTAAATCCATTAAACTATCAGCATACAGATAATCGCCTTTAATCTCCATATCTTTATTTGCATTAATCTTAATAAAGGCTATTTTTTCCGGACTTGCAGGGTTTGAATTATCAATAATATGTATACCTTTATCAATATCATTTACCAATACCAAGTCAGTATACACATATATTTTTCCTGATTCAATAATTGGTACTGGTAAGGTAATTTCTACTGATGACCTAAAAATTTCTAAGGTCATGATTTTCGGTGTAACAACATTTACTAAAATGGAGTCATTTTCGTTATCACATGATTGCAATGTGAAAAATAAAACTACTAGGGTTAAAACTAATTTTGTTCTCATAATTTTATGTTTATAAATACTTTACAATATAGATACTCAACTTTCAAAAAGGTTGCGCTAAATTTAAGATGACAATATGTCATGTAATTTATATTTTGGTTGTATCTTTGCAATCCAATTTTTCATATATTAATGAGTACTGAAAAAGTCATAGAAGAAAAAAAACAAGGTCAAGCCCTAGTTACTGAACATATAAAAGGTAACAGCAAGAAACTATTTATAGAAAGTTATGGTTGTCAGATGAATTTAAATGACAGCGAAATTGTAGCTTCTATTTTGACCAACCAAGGTTTTAATACTACACAAATATTAGAAGAGGCCGATTTAGTGTTAGTAAATACCTGTTCTATTCGTGAGAAAGCAGAACTGACCATTCGCAAACGTTTACAAAAATATAATGCGGTAAAAAAAGATGCTAATAAAAATATGAAAATTGGCGTGTTGGGATGTATGGCTGAGCGACTTAAAACCAAATTTTTAGAAGAAGAAAAAATGGTTGATCTAGTTGTTGGTCCTGATGCTTATAGAGATCTGCCTAATTTGGTTGAAGAAGTTGAAGCAGGTAGAGATGCTGTTAATGTAATTCTTTCTAAAGATGAAACCTATGCAGATGTTTCACCAGTCCGATTAAATTCAAATGGAGTTTCTGCTTTTGTTTCTATTACTCGTGGATGCGATAATATGTGTACTTTTTGTGTAGTACCTTTTACTAGAGGTAGAGAACGGAGTCGAGATCCGCAAAGTATCTTAAAAGAAATACAAGAACTGGTTGATAAAAATTATAAGGAAGTTACATTATTGGGGCAAAATGTAGATAGTTATTTATGGTATGGAGGTGGACTCAAAAAAGATTTTAAAAAAGCTTCTGAAATTGCAAAAGCAACTGCAGTAGGTTTTGCACAGTTATTAGATTTGTGCGCTACTGAGTTTCCAAAAGCACGTTTTCGCTTTGCAACTTCTAACCCTCAAGATATGAGTTTAGAGGTGATACATGCAATGGCTAAACATAAAAATATTTGTAAATACATTCACTTACCGGTTCAATCGGGAAGCACCAGAATATTACAAAGTATGAATCGTCAACATACCCGTGAAGAATATATTAAATTAATTGACAATATCATTAAAATAATTCCAGACTGTGCTTTTTCTCAGGATATGATCACAGGATTTTGTGGTGAAACCGAAGAAGATCATCAAGAGACATTATCCTTAATGGAATATATAAAATATGATTTCGGATTTATGTTTGCCTATTCAGAAAGACCGGGAACATTAGCTGCTAAAAAAATGGAAGATGATATACCATTAGCTATTAAAAAAAGACGTTTGGCAGAAATCATAGCATTGCAGCAAGAACATTCACATTATAGAACCAAACAACATGTTGGTAAGGTTGAAGAAGTATTAATTGAAGGTACTTCAAAAAAATCTGACACACATTGGAAAGGTAGAAATACTCAAAATACCGTTGTGGTTTTCCCTAAAGAAAATTACAACCTAGGTGATTTTGTAAATATAAAAATTGAAGATTGTACTTCAGCTACACTTATTGGAAAAGCTGTTGGAGTTTCTGAAAACAATTAAAAGTCAGAAGACAGGAGACGGAAGTTTCCTGTAAGGTCTTGAAAACCTTGTTAGGTATAAATCTGAGAATAGAGAAAAATAAAGTATAAAGTAATGCTACAAATTTTGTTGCTTTACGAGAGGAAAATTAGTGAAATTAGTTGAAAATAATTAAATTTAAATTTTTCCCTTTGGGGAATTAAAAGGGGCTTATGGAAAACTTACAAACCATAAAACAACGCTTTGGTATTATCGGAAACGATATGCATTTAAACAGAGCCTTAGAAAAATCCATTAGAGTTGCGCCTACAGATATTTCTGTGTTGGTAACCGGTGAAAGTGGAGTTGGGAAAGAAAGTATCCCAAAAATAATTCATCAACTATCACATAGAAAACATGCAAAGTATATTGCCATAAACTGTGGTGCCATACCGGAAGGAACCATTGATAGTGAGTTATTTGGTCATGAAAAAGGTTCTTTTACAGGTGCCACACAAACTAGAAGCGGCTATTTTGAAGTTGCCGATGGTGGTACCATTTTTTTAGATGAAGTGGGTGAGTTACCACTCACCACTCAGGTACGATTATTACGTGTATTAGAAAACGGAGAGTTCATTAAGGTAGGTTCTTCCAAAGTTCAAAAAACTGACATCAGAATTGTTGCTGCCAGTAATCTCAATATGATGGAAGCCATCCAAAAAGGAAAGTTTCGTGAAGATCTATACTATCGTCTAAGTACTGTAGAAATTCACCTTCCTGCATTGCGTAAACGTAAAGATGATATTCATTTATTATTTAGAAAATTCGCATCAGATTTTGCTCAAAAATATAATATGCCAACAATCAGATTAGAACCCGATGCATTAACTATTTTGATAAATTATTCTTGGAGAGGAAATATTCGTCAGTTAAGAAATATAACCGAACAAATATCAGTTATTGAGAAAAACAGGAGTATCTCAGCTGAAATGCTTAAAAGTTATTTACCGGATTACAATTCTAATTTTCCAGCATTAATAAATAAACAATCTAACGGTAGTGATTTTGCAAACGAACGTGAAATACTATACAAAGTATTGTTTGATATGCGTAATGATATTACCGATTTAAAAAAACTAACGCTTGAGCTTATGGATAGCGGTACTAATACCAGTTCAAAAGAAAACACACAGCAATTAATTCAAAAAATTTATGGTGATACTTCTAATGAAGAAGATAATTTAGTAGAAATTATTTCGCCACAAAAAACAGAAGTGTACCAATCGACACCAACAAGTTTTCAAGAAAGTTTTCAAGAGGCTGAAACAGTTGAAGAAACCATCTCATTACAAGAAAAAGAATTTGAAATGATAAAAAAATCTTTAGAAAGGAACAATAACAAGCGAAAATTAGCTGCCAAAGAATTAGGAATTTCTGAACGTACACTATATCGAAAAATCAAACAATACGATTTATAGATTGTTGTTAATTTGTTATTTGTGTAATCGCTGAAATATTTTAACTTTGAAAAAATGAATAAAATAGTGTTATCGACCTTAATTGTATTACTTTTCACCGTTCAAAGCTGTGGTGTCTATTCATTTACCGGAGGTAGTACAGGTGATGCTAAAACAATACAGATTGATTATTTTCCAAATAATGCAGCTTTGGTTGAGCCAATAGTGAGTCAAAAATTCACTGTTGCGTTACAAGATCTATTTATAAGTCAGACAAATTTAAGTTCAACTTCATCTGGAGGTGATCTACATTTTGAAGGTGAAATTACAGACTATAAAATTATTCCTATTAGTGCTACTGCAGAGCAAACTGCTGCACAAAATAGGCTTAGTATTTCTGTTAGAGTTCGGTTTTATAATAAATTGGTTGAAGATGATGATTTTGAAAAAACATTTTCTTTCTTTTCTGATTTTGATGCCAATCAACAATTAACAGGATCAGCTTTAGAAGATGCGCTTAATGAGATCTTTGAACGTATAACACAAGATATTTTTAATGCTTCAGTAGCAAAATGGTAATATGAATATCACAGAATTTACATCATTATTACAACACCCTAATTCAGTCTCAAAAGAGCAAACTACTGCTATTGAAGATATATTAGATAACTACCCTTATTTTCAGGCTGCAAGAATCATCCATTTAAAAGGACTAAAAAATCAACATAGTTATAAATATAATAATGCTTTAAAAACAACTGCAGCCTATACTACTAACCGAACCATTTTATTTGATTTTATAACAGTTAATACACTTGACGCTTCTAATAATTTAGAAAAAGAACAACAGTTTATTACTGATAGCGAAATTATTGATCTAGAAGTTGTCAAAAGACCCCTAATAAGTAGCCCGGTATTGGTAGCTAATACCAAGCCAGAAAAAGTTCAAACTGCTGAACAAAAATTAGAAATTGGTAAACCTTTGGTTTTTGATATTTCTGAAATGCATTCATTTAATGAATGGTTACAGGTAACTTCATTAAAGCCAATCACGCGAGAAGAAGTTAAACCTCCCAAAATACGAAAAGAACAAGATGATAGATTCGATTTAATTGAGCAATTTATTAAAGACAAACCAAAAATAAAACCGCTATCATCAAATGATAATATAGACATTGCTATTGAGAGTATTACCGAGAATGAAAGCCTAATGACAGAAACATTAGCACGTGTATATTTAGAACAAAAACAATACAATAAAGCCATGCAAGCTTTTAAGATCTTAAGTTTGAAATATCCAGAAAAAAGTAGTTTCTTTGCAGACCGAATTAAAGCAATAAAATTTTTACAAAAAAATAATTCATAAATCATGTCTTATACATTTTTTTTAATCTTGATTGGTATTGTTGCAGTATTGCTTATATTAATCATAATGGTACAAAACCCTAAAGGTGGTGGTTTATCTTCTTCGTTTGGAGGTCAAGGTTCTCAAAGCTTAGGTGGTGTACAAAACACTACTAACTTTTTAGACAGAAGTACTTGGACACTAGCCATAGCACTTTTGGCTTTAATATTGTTATCAAACTTTGCGATTGAAAGAGATACTGTTGATACAAGATCTCAATTAGAAGAAACTATCAATAATAGAGAAGTTTCTAATGAAGTTCCGGTTGGCATAGATAATCAAACGACTACAGTTCAAGATTCAACAAACTAATTCAAATTTAATTTTGAATTAAAAATAAATGCCAACGAAAATGACACGTTGGCATTTTTTTTACTTAAATATTTGAGTTTAGAGAACTAAAGTTTTACATAAAATGTCTATCTGTCATATATATTGAATTGGCACATTTTTCGACTATACATTATTTCAATTTAATTAACTAAAAAATTATAAAATGAGTAAAATAAACATCAAACCTCTAGCAGACAGAGTAGTTATTGAGCCTCTTGCTGCAGAAACTAAAACAGCTTCAGGTATTTATATACCAGATTCAGCCAAAGAAAAACCTCAACAAGGTAAAGTTGTTGCTGTTGGTAAAGGTACTAAAGACGAACCTACTACTGTAAAAGTAGGTAATACTGTTCTTTATGGAAAATATGCCGGAACTGAACTTAAACTAGATAGTGGTGATTATATAATCATGAGAGAAAGCGATATACTAGCAATCATGTAATGATTACAAAAATCAAACCTCAAAATACAAATTCCAATTAATAAAAAAAATAAATTCCAACTACTTTCAGAGTAAATTATCAGTTCCAAAACTGGAATTTGAGAGTTGAAAATTGAGAGTTAAAAAATTTTAAATAAATTTTCATTATGGCAAAAGATATTAAATTTGATGTAGAAGCTCGTGACGGATTAAAACGTGGCGTAGATGCATTGGCAAATGCAGTAAAAGTGACATTAGGACCTAAAGGTCGAAATGTAATTATAGGTAAAGCATTTGGAGGACCGCAAATAACGAAAGATGGTGTTACTGTTGCTAGAGAAATTGAGTTAGATGATGCTTTAGAAAATATGGGAGCTCAAATGGTAAAAGAAGTAGCTTCTAAAACGAATGATCTAGCTGGTGACGGTACAACAACCGCTACTGTTTTAGCTCAAGCTATCGTAAAAGAGGGATTAAAAAATGTTGCTGCCGGTGCAAACCCTATGGATCTCAAAAGAGGGATTGACAAAGCTGTACAAGCTATTGTAACTGATCTACAAAAACAATCACAAGTTGTTGGTAATAAAATTGATAAAATAAAACAAGTAGCTTCTATTTCTTCAAATAATGACACAAGCATTGGTGATTTAATTGCAGAAGCTTTTGAAAAAGTTGGTAAAGAAGGTGTAATAACTGTAGAAGAAGCTAAAGGTACTGATACTTATGTAGATATTGTTGAAGGTATGCAATTTGACAGAGGATATTTATCTCCATATTTTGTAACTGATTCTGAAAAGATGATTACCGATCTAGAGAATCCTTATATTTTATTGTACGATAAAAAAATATCATCAATGAAAGATCTACTACCGGTTTTAGAACCAGTTGCTCAAACAGGAAAACCACTATTAATTATTGCTGAAGATGTTGAGGGTGAAGCATTAGCTACCTTAGTAGTAAACAAATTACGCGGTTCATTAAAAATAGCCGCTGTAAAAGCTCCCGGTTTTGGTGACAGACGAAAAGCGATGCTTGAAGACATTGCTATCCTTACCGGAGGAACTGTAATTGCTGAAGAAAGAGGATTTACGATGGAAAATACAACAATAGATATGTTGGGTACAGCAGAAAAAATAACTATTGATAAAGACAATACTACTGTTGTAAACGGTGCAGGTAAAAAAGCTGACATCACAGGTAGAGTAAATCAAATTAAATCGCAAATAGAAACTACCACTTCTGATTATGACAAAGAAAAATTGCAAGAACGTTTGGCTAAATTGGCTGGTGGTGTTGCTGTATTATATGTAGGTGCTGCTTCTGAAGTTGAAATGAAAGAAAAGAAAGATAGAGTTGATGATGCATTGCATGCTACACGTGCAGCGGTAGAAGAAGGTATAGTTGCTGGCGGCGGTGTTGCACTAGTAAGAACAATAAATGTACTGGGAAAAATCACTACAGATAATTTAGATGAAGTCACCGGAGTTCAAATTGTGGCTAGAGCTATTGAAGAACCATTACGTATCATTGCTGAAAATGCAGGTAGTGAAGGTTCAGTAGTAGCTGCTAAAGTATTAGAAGGTAAAAAAGATTTTGGTTTCAATGCAAAAACAGATGAATATGTAAATATGTTAAAAGCTGGTATTATTGATCCTACCAAAGTTACTCGTATTGCATTAGAAAATGCTGCTTCTGTAGCTGGAATGATTTTAACTACTGAATGTGCTTTAGTTGATATTAAAGAAGAAGCTCCTGCTGGCGGTGGAATGCCTCCTATGGGTGGCGGAATGCCGGGAATGATGTAAATGACGAATCACCATAGATAAATTTTAAAAAACACTGCCCAGTTGGCAGTGTTTTTTTGATAATCTCCTACAAATCCGATAACAATCCGGGAGTAACATTTTTTTATTCTATTAAATAACAACTATTTATTAATGGTCATGTCCATCATGATTTGTTGAGTCTTTTTCAGAATCATTATGACCTTTACATTCTGCTTTATCTTTACCACATTTTGCACACAATTCATTACCGTCTTTATCAAACTTTTTTTCTTTTAAAGCCATATTACACTTTGGGCAGTTACCTGCTTCTGTGTAACTTTTACCTTTCTCACAATCCATTGAACATTGATATAATACATTAGAAGCTAATTCTTCTTTTACTTCAGTTTTAACCTCTTCCTTTTTATCCTTCTTACAAGAAGTAAAAGTGAATCCTACAGCAATTATCATTGCCAATACTAAAATTGTTTTTTTCATTCTATTAATTTTAATTGTTTATTTTTTGTAAAAATAGTATTTTTTGAATTTATTATTGTGATTATTATCACAACTTTATTTATTTACGTCTATTATCAAATGTAATTTGATTACAATAATTATTTTTAAAGAATATTTTTAAATGAAAAAATATCCCTAATGTCTATGACCTCTTAATCTATTTTAAGAATTCATCTTGACTTTTTGTTATTTCTTGATGAGGAATGTGTTCTAATGATTTTCCATTGACCATCTATTTTCTTTAAAATAGATGTAGCCACTCCTTTTTTACTTATAATTCTTGCTTCTGTACCTTTTTCTTCATTTGCTTTTAAATCTATAGTGTAGATATATGTTTCTGTGACAAAAGCATAAGGTAAATCTACTTCAGCATCAACGGTATAATCCGAAAATATAAAACTATTAAAATGTCCTAATTCCGGACCAAGATGATGCTCCAAATAATTAGCATAAGTTCCTTCAACTCCACCAGATTCAAAAACTGTCGCTTCTTTAGTAAAAAGTTCTAAAGTGCCTTCTGATGTTAAATTTTGTATAGCATCTTTATAACTTTTCATTACTGTTAAAACAGATTCTCTTTCTGCAGAAATATCTACCGTTTCAATTTCTTTGGTTTTAACAGATTCATTAGTGTTCTGTTCTTTACAACTTGCAAATAATGTTATTACAAAAAACATTATTATAATTGATTTTAAATAGTTCATTTTGTAGTTTATTTATTAGTTAGAAGTTGTTAAATTAATATGACTATGGTTTAACTTCAAATGGAAAATTTATTGTAATTTTTTCCCATGATAATTGGATACTACCACTATTTTCTGTGCTTTTTATAATTTTATATTCAAGATGTTCTTGTACTTCTTCAGATACTATTGGACTCACCTTGAACCTTATCACGTCATCTTTTTCATCGTATTCATCTTTACCATGTTGATCCCAATTCTTATTGAATATTACAGTCCAATCTCCTTTTGAAGGAATCGTAAAAAATCCATACTTACCTGCAGGAAGTGTTTCCCCGGCTATCAACAGATCTTTATTAGTTTCGATCCAAGTAGCTTTGTGAGCACCTGATTGCCATACATTTTCATAGGCTAGTAAACCTCCAAAAATTATTCTATTTCTAACTCCCGGTGAAGAGTAATCTATGTGAATATGAGCATCGCCAATCATAGCCATAGTCTCCGTGTGTGGACTTAACGACTTTTTCTTTGTAGTGTCAACTTTCTTTTCTTCTTGGTGCTCATGGTTATTTATTTTTGAGTCTTTTTTTTCTTTAGTTTCAGGCTTACATCCAAAAGTCAATAGAATTAATATAAAACATGCTGTTTTTAAAACTTTCATTTTTTTATTGTTGAGTTATTTTATCACTTATGCTTACTCCTGCTAGAAAGGCAGGTCTCAAAAGAGAAAATTTCAAGGAAAAGTAATTTATGCTTACTGCCAAGCATTTTAAATTTTAATTGAAATGATTGTAAATATAATCAATTATAAATTACAAGCTATCTCGAATTTTATCAACCCATTCCATCATCAGTTTCTTATCATTTTCTGAAAGTTTTGCATCTCTATGGATTAGTGTATAAGACCAAATTGGCATTTCATCATCTCTAATTTGACTACTAATTGATTTTAATTTACTTTTTTGTCTGCGTTTAGAATATGCTCTAAATTCACTAAAATTCAATTCTTCTTTTCCTTCTTTGATATGATCTTCTAAAAGCCAACTTGCAGGCTGAATTTTATTATACCAAGGATACTTTGTATTATTACTATGACAATCATAACATGATGTTCTTAATATATTTTGTATATCCTTTGGAACATCAAAAGTTTTGGTAAAATCGGTTGCTAGCATTTCAGTATTCTGATTTCGTTTTGTTGGAATAAATTGAATTCCTATAAAAACAATTAGTAACAAGAACGCTATTCTTTTTATGATTTTCATATCATTTTTATAAAGTCAGGGTTTCACTTTGAGTGAAACCCTGATTAATAAATAATTTCTTGAAACGAACTATCCTCGAGGCAGAGCCATAGAGGTATTCCGCTCGTTTCATTTTAACCTTTTAGGTCAAAAACCGAAATTATGTATTTTGCCTCACCCGGAACTGCTGAAAAAGACAGTTCCGACCTCTCCAAAGGAGAGGTAAACTGGAAACCCCGACGCAGAGCGTCGAGGAATTCTTTAGATTAAAGCTAATTTATCTGCTTCTGTACACTTCCGCAAGTCATCATTTTCGCTCCAAAATATGGGTTTTTAATTTCTTTAAATTCGCTTAACCATTTTGCTCCTTTATTATTATTTGCCATTGGGCAAAAGTCTTGATATAACTTTTTGTCTGTTCCTAATAAGGCAACTAAATCATTTATATCAGTACTCAATACTTCAAAATGTTCTCTTTGATGTGCAATGTCACTTTTTACGATATGCTCTGCATGTTCTTTTGCACTTTCTAATATTTCCATATATTCTTTGTGTGTTTCACCAGATAGTTTGGTCATATCAAATTTTGAAAAGGCAGTTACCATTGCTTCTCCTCCTTTTGCAGTTTCCTTATTATCATCTGCTACCAACCCATTTTTTATTTGAAGATAAGCATCAATAATTTGTGATGTTGCAGCATTTTTTTGAGTAGTTCCGGTTACATTTCTTTCCTCTTCTGTAGCGGAACTTCCATGGTCATGTCCGTCGTCATTATGACCATCTCCTTCTTTGTTCATCTCCATTGGCTGCATATCATTTGTGTCTGCTTCTTTTTTATCATTTTTGCAGGCCACTAATGTTAAAACCGCAATTGCTAATACATATATTGTTTTTTTCATTTTTAATTGATTTTAATAGTTAATTCTTTATTTTATTTAATCTAAAGTCAGCTAAGACTTTATTCTTATATCTATATAAGGGGACTAATGTTTATGACCACTATGATCTTTTTTCTTTGTTGAAATATTCATCTTCATATTTCTATCATATTGACAACATCCTGCTAAATTTTCATATGCTTTGTCGTCTGCTTTTGACATATCAGTATCATATCCAGATGCTGCAATTGCATTGTGTATTTCCATAAGATTTGTTTTTGAATCATTATAAGAGACATCTATTTTTTTATTTTCTTTATCCCACACAGCCTTTGTTACACCGTCAATACTATTTGCCGCTTCTTCAATTGTCGATTTACACATACCGCAGTTACCTCGAACACCAAAGGTGATCTCAGTTGTTTTTGCTTGTATTTCTTTTTTAGATGAATGTTCATGATTGTCCGTTTCTTTACTTTGACTATAACCATTTGTAAATACCATTGTGGCAATTGCCATACTTAAAATTACTTTTTTCATTTGTTTTTAAATTTAGTTTATTAATATTTTTTGTTTACTCTATTTTTAGGTGATCCCGAGGCTTCGGGAATGTCTTATTTCAAATCCACATTACGCAATCTCAATGAGTTCACTATTACCGAAAATGAACTAAAACTCATTGCTGCTGCTGCTATCATTGGTGATAACAACCAACCAAATACCGGATATAACAATCCTGCTGCTACAGGAATACCAAGTACATTATATATAAATGCAAAAAATAGGTTTTGTTTGATATTTCTCATCACTTTAGTTCCTAAATTTTTTGCTTTTACTATACCGAGTAAATCACCTTTTACTAAGGTTACTTCACTACTTTCTATGGCAACATCTGTTCCTGTTCCCATTGCAATACCAATATTGGCTTGTGCTAATGCCGGGGCATCGTTAATACCATCTCCTGCCATTGCTACTACTTTACCTTTTACTTGTAATTCCTCAATAACTTTTAATTTATCTTCTGGTAGACATTCTGCTTGAAAACTTGTTAAATTAAGTTGATTTGCTACAAATTTTGCTGTTCTCTCATTATCACCAGTTAGCATTACAACATCGACACCATGCTTTTGTAAAGTTTCAATTGCTTCTTTACTGGTTTGTTTAATAGCGTCTGTAATAGTTACATAACCTTCTACGTTTCCGTTTATTGAAATATAAGAAACAGTTTTACCCTGTTCTTGTTCAGCAATTACATTCTTATCGATTTCTTTGGAAAGATTTGCCTGTATTTGTGCTATCAGTTTTTTATTGCCAATAGCAATTTTTTTACCGTCTACAGTTCCTATAACACCTTTTCCCATAATGGCTTCAAAGTCTTTTGATTCTTTTAAGAAAATACTTTTTTCTTTTCCAAATTTAACGATGGCTTCTGCCAAAGGATGCTCGCTATATTGATTTAATGAAGCAATGCTTTCTAATAATTTTTCATCAAACTCACCAGATACATTCACTACTTTTTCAACTGATGGTTTTCCTTCAGTAATTGTTCCTGTTTTATCAGTAATTAATACATCTACTTTATTTAGATTTTCTAAGGCTTCTGCATTTTTTATGAGTACTCCGTTTTGAGCACCTTTGCCTACACCAACCATAACTGACATTGGTGTTGCTAAACCTAATGCACAAGGACACGCAATTATTAATACTGCTATTGCATTCACAAAAGCATATTCCATTGCATTCTCACCACCAAAATAATTCCAAGCCACAAACGTAAGTATGGCAACAAATAAAACAATTGGTACAAAATATTTAGAAATTTTATCAGCTAATTTTTGAATGGGTGCTTTACTTCTACTTGCATTATTTACCATTTGAATAATTTGCGAAAGCAAGGTTTCTGAACCTACTTTTTCTGCCATCATTACAAATGATTTTGTTCCGTTAATAGTTCCTGAACTCACGGAGTCATCTACATTTTTATCTACAGGAATTGGTTCTCCTGTAATCATACTTTCGTCAACGTTGCTATGACCTTCGGTTATTTTTCCGTCCACTGGAATTTTATCTCCGGGCTTTACACGTAGTAAATCTCCTTTTTTAATATTGTGAATAGAAATCACTTTATCGCCATCTGGTGTTACCAATGTTGCTTCGGTTGGTGCCAACTTTAAGAGTTCTTTTATCGCTCCGCTGGTTTGACTGTGTGCTCTGGCTTCTAATAATTGTCCTAATAAAACTAAAGTTAAAATTACAGTTGTAGCTTCAAAATACACAAAAACTGTTCCTGCTTCGGTTTTAAATTGATCTGGAAAAGCATCTGGGAAAAACATAGCAACGATACTAAATAACCAAGCAACTCCTGTACCAATACCAATAAGGGTAAACATGTTTAGGTTCATGGTTATAATAGATTTCCAAGCACGTTCAAAAAACATCCAACAAGCATAAAATACTACTGGAAGTGATAAAATTAGTTGTATCCAGTTCCATGTATGTTGCGGAAATATTTTTGCAAATGGATTTCCAGGTATTAGTTCTCCCATTGCTATAATAAAAACAGGCACTGTAAAAAGCATTGATATTTTCATTTTGTTGAGTAGCTTTTTATAGGTTTTGTCTTCTTCGCTTTCTGAAGGCTCCATTGGCACTAAATCCATTCCGCAGATTGGACAAGAACCCATTTCGTCTTTTATGATTTCAGGATGCATTGGGCAAGTGTATTGTGTAGCAACTTGTAATTTTGGTTGTTCAACTAAATCCATTCCACATACAGGGCAACCAATTTGCGATGTATAGGTTTTATCTCCTTCGCAGTGCATTGGGCAATAGAAAACACCGTTGCCATCAACTGGTTTTTTAGCCTCATCGTGTTTTTCGTGCCCTGGCATTTCAATAGTATAATGCAATCCTGCTTTCAGTAAGGTTTCTTGTAGTTTTTCTAAGGAGACGTGCGAAGTCATTTCTAAAGTAACTTCTTTGTTTTTTAAATTGGCTTCTACTTTGGTTATCTCTTTTAAATTACCCAAAGCAGATTCTACATTGGTCTTGCAACCTGTGCAGGTCATTCCTGTTATTTTATAGGTGTGTTTCATTTTTTTGGTAGTTTTAAAATTATTTTGTTTCCTAAAGTCAGATCGTCTAGATGTCCAGCAACTATATTATTTTTCGTTATAAAATGCATATGAATATTAGTAGTATGATGCGTAAAAACTGCTTTATGCTTTGTAGAATAAAATCCTAAAATTTCTACACTTTCATTATTTAGCACACCATTTAGACCAGATTCTTTATGTTTTTTATGTGTATGTACAGAATCTTCTTCTTTCCAATCAATTACGTGCCATTTTAATGAAGATACCTGACCTTCAATTAAAAATGGAAATGGCTTTTCAACATCAATACCGTACTCCTTTGCTATTATATACACTTCATTTTCTAAATCATCTTTAGTTAAAACTGTTGAAGGTAGTTTAAACGATTCCCATACTTTAACTTCGGCATATACAAGTAGTGTAGCAGCATTGTTAAATGATTCATTTATTTTAATGTTGCTGTTGTTTACTGAACTAATACGAACTTTACTATTAAATATTTGTATCTCTCCTTTTAAATTTTCCATGGCTCCAAGAGCGTATAAACTATTTTTGTTTGAAAGTAAATCAAGGCTTATTGTTGCATCAATATTGCCTGACATAATGTTTTTTAATGCTCCCGAATGCTGAACATTTATTTTTGCTTCCCTCCCTTTAGCATTAATACAGGAACTAAGAGCTACTATTGTTAAAACGAGTACAGATATGCTATAAATTTTATTCATATAGATTTAATTATTGTTGTTTGTGTTTCAAAATATATCTGATTTGTAGTTTACAATAACTCTATGCACAAAGCATGGGCATCTTCTAATATTTTTTTCTTTCTGTTTTGTTTAATACCAATTTCATTTAAAACTGCCGGGTTTTCACATAAATGTTTACATAAAACCAATTCTTTATCGAGCAGTTGTTGTTTTTCAGATTTTTTGAGTGTATTTAAACATGTAATGGGATATAATCCCGAAATACTTATTTGCTCTTTTAAGCTTCCGGTCTTTGGATAATCCCAACTTAACAATTTTAATCCCACACAGTTTCCATATTGAATTGCATCTTTGCTAAACCGGGTATTATTAACCAGCCAACCTTGATGAAATTTATGTTGATGTCCTTCCTGTTTTACCCATTGTTTTTGAACATCTAGAAATCGAGACTGAATGTAAAGCGGAATTTTTACACTACATTTAATGTTAAATGAGCTATGAAATTTACATTCAATCATAAAATGTTTGTTATCTTTCTCTGCAACCACATCTACTTCATGCTGTACGCAATGACCTTGTACAATCACTCCAACTTTTACACTATATCCTTGATATTTTAGCAATTCACCTATAAATTTTTCAAATGGATATCCGGTAGGTCCCAACTCCATAATTCCTTTCTTCAATTTATATCTTGAAGCTGTCAGGCGAGAATGTTTTTTCAATTGGGCAAATGCTTCTTTATAGATTTCTTTGGTGGTGATACCGTCATATAATGTAGCTTCTATTTTTGTTGAAACCTTTTTTACTACTGATTCTAAAGCGCCCGATTTTGTGAGAGATGCTATAAGTTTATCTCTACGAAAATCGACTTTTTCACCATTAGCTTTTATGATTTCAATGCTGTTCATATAATTTATTATTCTTGATGATTTTTATAATTTCTAATAATCAATCGGTTACTTTTTTCATAACTGAAATAACTTACTGTCCAATTTATACCTACTAATAGTTTATTTCTAAAACCGCTTATTGACATTAAATGAACAAACGACCAGAGTAACCAAGCAAAGTAACCACCAAACTTTAGTTTACCTAAATCTGCTACTGCTCTTCGTTTACCAACAGTTGCCAAAGAGCCTTTGTCTTTATACTTAAAAGGTTTTGGTTGTTTACTATTTATAATGCTCATTAAATTATTAGCAAGTATTTTTCCTTGTTGAATAGCAGGTTGTGCTACTTGGGGATGTCCTTTTGGAGTTTCTTTGGTGATAACTGATGCAATATCTCCTATAGCGAAAACATCATTAATTCCTTCTACTTGTAAACATTGATTTGTTTTTAATCTGTTTCCATCAACAAAATACTTTTGCTCAATACCGTTTGGTAATTGTCCTTTTACACCTGCTGTCCAAATCAAATTTTTAGCAAGTAATTGCTTACCGCTTTTGGTAGTTGCAATGTCACCATCATAGTCTATTACTATTTCATTCAGTAATACTTCAACATTAAGTTCTTTTAAATACTTTAGTGTTTTAACTGATGCTTTCTCAGACATTGCAGTTATTAGTTTGTCAGATCCTTCAACCAAATAAATTTTCATTATTGATGAAGGATACTCAGGATAATCTTTAGGAAGTATATATCTACAAAACTCTGCCAATGCTCCAGCCATTTCTACACCAGCAGGACCACCACCAACAATTACAAAATTGGTGAGTGCATCTCGTTCGGTGTCGTTACAAGTTATGGTTGCCTGTTCTAAATTTTGAAGCATTTGATGACGAATATTTAAGGAGTCTCGAATATTTTTCATACCTAAACTATGTTCTTCTACTTTTTTATTTCCGAAGAAATTGGTTGTAGTTCCTGTTGCTAACACCAAATGATCGTAGGTTAAAGAGCCTTTGTTGGTGTGTATTGTTTTAGTTTCAGTTTTAATTTCTTTTACTTCAGCTAATCTAAAAACAACATTTTTATAACCAGAAATTTGTTTTCTGAAAGGAAAAGCAATGCTATCTGGCTCTAATCCACTTGTGGCTACTTGATATAGTAATGGCTGAAATTGATGAAAATTATTTTTATCTATCAATATTACTTGTACGTTTTGTTTTTTTAAACCTTTAATCAAAGATAAGCCAGCAAAACCGCCGCCAATAATTACTATACGTGGAAGTTTAGATTCTGGCAAACAGATTAATGTTGCTTCTTCACAAGAGGCATCAGCACAATTATGTATTGATGTTTTATTACTAACCATTACTCTAGGTTTTGTTGCCTTACTTTTTTATTTGTGCCTGCTCAAGAAAAAGAAAGGTGTAATTAGTTATTAACCGCTTCCTTTTTCTTAACTGGCAGGACTTTATGATTTTTTACAAATACTCATTAAATTGAATTAAAATTATCATCATCTGTTCTAATTTTATATACTTCTTCTACAGTTGAAACTAATATCATTCCATCTCCTCTATATCCTGTTCTTGCTGATTCTCTAATAAGATTAACAACTTTTTTTACATCTGACTTACCAACAAGTATTTCTAACTTTATAACTCTATAAGCATCTGCAAAAGGGTATTTTTTACTAATATGCTCTTTTTCATGATCAGAATATTTTCCGGTACCTTCACAATCTACCATCGTCATACAGCAAAATCCATTAACTTTTAATAACTTATAAACTTCATCAATTTTTCTATATCTTATGTATGCTTTTATGAGTTTCATGATTTTTTATTTAAGATGTTTTAATAGTATAAAGTTATACCTAATATGTTATGCTACTGTGCATAATTTTAGTTAGATCGTATCTAATTTTTTTCGTTTTCTAATTGTTTTAAATTGGGTTGGCGTTAGCCCTGATATTTGTTTAAATTGTCTTGATAAATGCTGTGGACTACTATAATTTAAATCATAAGAAATCTGGCTTATTGTGAGTTCACCATAAACTAAGAGTTCTTTTGCTCGTTCAATCTTTTGTTCGATAATAAAATGTTCTATGGTTTTTCCTTCTATTTCAGAAAACACTTTGCTTACATACGAATAATCTACTTTTAAGTTTTTGGAAATGAAGTCTGAATAATTTTGGTTTGCTGTTTTTTCTTTTTCGTAATGAACATTTTCAATAATTAATATTTTTAATTCATTTATAATTTTGGATTCACGATTTTTAACTATTTCAAAACCTTCTTTTTTTAGAATATTTTTAAGTTTTTCTTTATTTTCTTCAGAAATTTCTTTTTTAAATTTTATTGCTCCTAAATCTACATTTACAAAGTCAATATTATTTTTTTGCAGTTCTACTTTAATCACTTTGACACAGCGATTACAGACCATATTTTTTACTGCTATTTCAATACTGTTCTGTCCCATAATTATTTGGATAAACTAATTAATTAGAAACTTACAAGACTCACTAATACCTACTTTTATAAATAGTAATCAATCTTGTTTTCCGTCTTTAATTTTTTATTCAATGGTAGATTCTGTATTACCGCATTTTAACATTTTACTACCGAAATAAGGATTCATTATTTGTTCTTCAAGACTTAACCAATAGGCTCCTTTATTATCATCTGCCATTGGGCAAAATTGTTCATATACTTTTTGGTTAACTCCAAACAGCTTAATTCCTTTTATTAAATGTGCAGACAAATGTTTAAAATGATCTCTCAGTTGATTGATATCGGAAGTGTTGGTCATTGATTTTGCCGAATTTTTAATTTCTTTTTCTATGGTCATCCAATGGTTATGAGATTCACTGTCAGTCAATAACTTCATATCAACCTTTGTCATAACTTTTATTAAATTTTCAGCAGATTTTTGTGCTCCACTACTATCATCATTTACCAATGCATCTTTTAAAATAGTGTACTGTTCAAAAACTTGTTTTAATTGGGTTTTAAATTTATTAGATACTTCAATTCGCTTATCCATTTTGATGTGGTTGGTGTTATTTGTATTATCACTTTTCATGTCTTTATCATTGCCCATATCCATACCTGCATGACCACCTGTATTTACTTTTCCACCTTCTTTATTCATCATCGATTTTTTACCTTGTAGTTGAGCTGCAGCATCAACAGTAAATGTACCATTAGTTACAATTTCCTCTCCATTTTTTAAGCCTTCAACTACTTCATAATTCTCACCAAACTTAGACCCCAAAACTACTTCTCGCATTTCAAAAACAGGTTCATTAGGGTTTGATTTAACATATACAACAGAGCGTTTACCTGTCCAAAGTATAGCAGTAGCCGGTACAGCTAAAACTTCTTTTTTAATAGATCTCACACTTGAGAGTTTGCCCTCTATAAACATTCCTGGTTTAAAAATGCCTTTTTTATTAGGCAAAACTGCTCTTAATATTACCGTACGTGTTTTGGTATTTAAAATAGGATCTATAAACGATACTTTTGCCTTGAATTTTTTATCAGGATAGGCATTGGTTGTAATTAAAATTTCTTGCCCTTTTTTAAATGAGCCTAATTGACTTTCATACACATCAAAATTTGCCCAAACTGTATTTAGGTTTGTTATTTTTAAAAGTGGAGCCCCTTCCATAACATGATTACCTTCTTCCACTATTTTCTCTGTTACAATTCCAGAAACATTAGCATAAACAGGAAAGTTTGAAATTGGTTTTTTAGATGCTTCAATACTATTGATTTGCTTCTTTGACAGTTTCCATAATTTTAGTTTCCCACGAACAGCTTTATATAAAGCAGGTTGTGATTCTTTTAATGAAGCTGCTGTAAGGAGTTCTTGTTGAGCAGCAAATAATTCGGGTGAATAGATGCGTGCCAATAACTGACCTCTATTTACTTTTTCGCCTTCAGAATTGATATATAGCTTTTCTATTCTCCCTCCAAAATGGGCGGTTTGAATTGCCATATTACTTTCGTTCTCTACAATTTTACCAGACAATTTTACTGCACTAGAAGTACCTGTACTCGTACCAATTACAGTCGTTTGAATATTTGCTAACGCTAAAGCATTTGTAGATAGTTTAAATTGATTGGCTTCAAGCCCATCTGCATTTGATTCAGCAGGAATTAAATCCATACCACAAATTGGACAATCACCAGGTTCTGGCAAATCTATTTGTGGATGCATAGAACATGTCCAATGTTCTTCAACAGTTTCATTTGTGTGGTTATCTGAAGTTTTATCAGTAGATGAATTTCCAAATAAAAACTTTCCTAGGATAAGACCAACAATTAAGATTGCGATATAAATTATATATTTTTTCATTTTTTTGATGTTAAATAGTGAATAGCAATGGTTTGTAAATAATATTTTTTGATGGACGTTATTTGATTGGTTTGAAACTTCAATTGCAGTTCCTGAATGTCTAAGACATCATTAAAATCAATAGTTCCTGTTTCATAACTTCTAATAAGAATATCTTCAGCATCTTTAGCTTGTTTTAAGTTCTTTACTTGTGTATTGTAACTTATCCGCGTTGCAATTCTATTCTTTATAGCTTTATCAAGTATTCCTTCAAGCTTATTGAGTCGCTCTTGTTTTTGAGCTGTTATTTCTTGTTGTTTTAACTCGTTCTGTTTGGTTTTCGATTTATACTTTTTATTGAAAATAGGAATAGATAAGGTTAGCATGGGCATGAGTATATCTTTCCCATTATCACTAAAATTCAAGTCCGGACGTTCTGTAACTGCAATATAATCCAATCCGAAACCTATGTTTGGAGCACTTTCTTTTTGATTTAACAGTTCTGATTGCTCTACAGATCGATACAACTTATCATATTTTATAAGTTCTGGATGAAGCTGTAAATTTTCTATGGATAACATTTCATCTTCCTTTGGAATTTTCAATTCAAAGACTATTGTTACTTCAATGTCTTTATCACGATTCAACAACTTGTTAAAAATGGTTTGTTCTGCTAAAAAATCTTGTACAAAAACCTTATATAACTGATCTAATTCATTTTGTCTCATTTGTAATCGCAATACATCAACAGCAGATGCTTTACCAACTTCTACAAAAGTTAATGCCATAGTTTCATATGTTCTTAACAACTCAATATTTTGAAACAGTACTTCTTGCTTTGCCTTAATTGCATATAAATTATAGTACGATTGCGAAACCGAAGCAATTAATTTTCGTTTGACAATGGCAATATTTTCATAGGTAGCATCTGCCAACGTACTTATATAGTTTTTACGAGCCGTAATAGTTCCAAACCAGGGAATCATTTGTTTAGCGGAAACCTTATAGCGTTGTGCACCAGTTCTGGTTTCTGGTTCACTAATAAAATAACCAAATCCGATTTCGGTATTGGGTAGCGTGTTGACTTCATTTACTTTTTCTGAAGCAATTTGGTGTTGCAACTCAAATTTTTGAATCTCGGGGTTGTTTTTTAAAGCTTCATCGATATATTCTTGTAAGTTTTGTGCACCTAATTGAAAGCTCAGTAATATCATGATACCGGAGACTAGAAACTGGAGGCTGGAAACTGGAGGCCGAGTGTTGGACGCTGGAAACCGGAGGCTGGAAGCTGGACATTGGAGGCTGAACATTGGAGGCTGGGCATTGGAGACTGGAGACTGGAGAATATATTTTATCCAATTTCTAACTTCTAGCTTCCAACTTCTAACTTTCAATCTCATACACTTATTATTAATTCTATTTTTCATGTGTCTATAAATATTTAATAATTCGGTCACATGCAGTTCGCTATTAGTCATTTCTTTGGGTGTTAAACTTTTTAGCATGCTCGTTTCATAATTTCTCCAATTTTGATGTAGTTTCATTAGCATTCTACCAACTTTACTATTTTTATCTAATAAATTGTTAAAGATTTCTTGAGGTATATATTTGCATTCGAGTGCATAATTAAGCCAATCTTCAGTTTCAGAGTTTGATCCTAAAGCATGAATTAAATGTTGCTTAAAAACGGAATCATATTTTCTTTTTGCCCAGCCTTCACTAATATTTGCACTTACAGAACGTGATGAACGTACTATTTGTGAAGTTAAAGAATAAACTTCTTCCTTAGGGAATTCTCTAGTTATCCAAAAAACTTCCATAGCTAACTTAAAGGCTTCCTTATATACTTCTAAATCTCTATACAATTTTATCGTATTTTTAATTTTTATATCCTATTATTTTCCAGCTTCCAATCTCCACTCTCTAGCTTCCAATTTTAACTTCCATCTCCTTCTTCCAACTGTATAGCACCGGAACAACAAATAGTGTAATTAATGCTACGAGCATACCACCAAAACTTGGTATTGCCATAGGTATCATAATATCGCTTCCTCTTCCTGTTGAAGTTAATATAGGGAGTAATGCCAATATGGTAGTTGCTGTTGTCATTAAACATGGACGAATCCGTTTTTTACCAGCTTCTATTACAGATGTTCTGATCTCTTGTTTTGTATTTGGTTTATTTCTATCAAATATTTGTGTGAGATAAGTTGCCATTACAACACCATCGTCTGTAGCAATTCCAAACAGCGCAATAAATCCAACCCAAACGGCAACACTCAAGTTGATCGTTTTGATTTGAAATAGTTCCCGAAAGTCTATCCCCAACATATTAAAATTTAAAAACCAATCTGTACTGTACAATCCTATCATGATAAATCCTCCTGCAAAAGCAACCAATATTCCTGTAAACACCAAGAGTGATGTGGTAACCGATTTAAATTGAAAATACAGAATCAAGAAAATGATTGCCAATGCTAAAGGTACTACAACAGCGAGTGTTTTTTCTGCCCTTATCTGATTTTCGTAAGTTCCGGTAAAGGTGTAATTGATACCTTTGGGTACAACTAATTCACCACGATCTATTTTGCCTTGAATAGCTTTTTGTGCACGCTCTACAACAGTAACTTCAGCCTCATCATCATCTTTATCAAACAACACATAACCAATTAAAAAAGTATCTTCACTTTTTATTACTTGTGGTCCTTGCTCATATTTAATAGTTACCAATTCTTTTAACGGAATGGGGTTTCCTTTTTTTGTAGGAACATAAATGTTTTCTAAATCGGTTGGACTTGTACGTAACTCACGAGGATAACGTACACGTACACCGTAACGTTCACGTCCTTCAACTGTTTGCGTTAATAATTTACCACCAATAGATACTTCTAAAATTGTTTGTACATCTTCAATTGCTAAACCATAGCGAGCAATTTTTTCTCTATTAATGTCGATTAGCAAATAGGGTTTTCCTACAATTCTATCAGCAAAAACAGCCTCTTTTTTAACACCACTAACCTGTTTTAAAATGATTTCTAACTTTAAACCAAAAGCTTCTATTTGCTTGAGATCTTGTCCTTTTACTTTTATACCCATTGGCGCACGCATTCCTGTTTGGAGCATTACTAAACGTGTTTCAATAGGTTGTAATTTAGGTGCAGAAGTAACTCCGGGTAGTTTAGTAACTCGCACAATTTCTTTCCAAATAGCATCGGTATTTTTTATGTGCTTTCTCCAGTTTCTAAAGTATTCACCATCTTTATCAATAATTAATTGCTTGGTGTCTGTTTTAGTTCCTGATGTAACAAACTTTCCTGATGTTGTTTCAAACAATCCATCTTCATTTACCTTAAACTTCAATCTTTTTCTGTGCTTATCTTGTTTGTATTCAGGTTTGTATATAATTACATTTTCATACATTGATAAAGGAGCAGGATCCAGCGCACTTTCTACTCTACCTGACTTACCTACTACCGTTTGTATTTCCGGAATGGTAGATACTGCAATATCTAATTGTTGTAAAACACGTTTATTTTCTTCAACCCCGGCATGTGGCAATGAGGTTGGCATGAGTAAAAAAGAACCTTCATTTAACGATGGCATAAACTCTTTTCCTGTATTACTCCAAATGTTAAATCCTAAAACAATTATCAAGGTTGGGGCACTTAAAAACAACAATTTATTGTTCAAAGCCCATGTTAACATACGTACATAGTATTTTTGAAATAATGTAAAAGCTCCTAATAAACCAAGTGTGATAACAGCTACAAAAATAAAGTTTGAAATTATAGAATAATCAACACCTAATGGTCTCCAATACACACTTAAAAGAGATAAAATAGTAAATGCAGACAATAAGACATTAATTGTATTTACATGTTTATCTGTTAAAATTTCTCTATCTTTTAATACATTAGAGATTGCAAAACCAATTAGTATCAATCCGATATAATAGCCACCAAATACAGCAAAAATTCCAAGTAGGGCTAAAGCTATGTTTAAGATAAAATTAAACTGTTTTTTAGGTGATTTCCATCCAAATAACCAAGCAGCAAAAGGTGGAATTAAAAACAATGCCACAATAACGGATGCTGTTAATGCCATTGTTTTAGTTGCAGCTAAGGGTCTAAAGAGTTTTCCCTCTGAACCTATCATTGTAAATACCGGCACAAAACTTACAATGGTAGTTGCAACTGCGGTTAAAATTGCTCCTGAAACTTCTTTGGTAGCGGTGTAAACGATTTGATTAATTGTACTTTTTTCATTCTGAGTGGAGTTAAGAATTTCTTGAGATTCCTCGTCGCTCGTTCCTCGCTCTGTCGGAATGACATCAACTTTCAATTTATGTTCATCAATATGCCTGATAATATTTTCAGTAAGAATAACACCAACATCTACCATCGTTCCAATAGCAATAGCAATACCAGATAAGGCTACAATATTGGCATCTACTCCAAAGAGTTTCATACCAATAAAAACCATCAATACTGCAACAGGTAACAAACTAGAGATCAATGCTGAAACACGTAGGTTAAATACCATCATGAGTATGACCAAAATGGTAATTAATACTTCTAAGGTCAACGCTTCGTCTAATGTTGCTAATGTCTCTTCTATGAGTTCTGTTCTATCATAAAACGGTACAATGGTTAATTGTGATGTTCTACCATCTTTTAATACTTTACTTGGTAAACCTGAACTAATATCATTGATTTGTTTTTTTACATTTGTAATCACTTCCATTGGGTTTGCTCCATAACGAGCTACAACTACACCTCCTACAACTTCGGCACCTTCTTTGTCTAAGATACCTCTTCGCTGTGCAGGACCTAAGGCTACTTTAGCCACATCTTTCACTAAAATTGAGGTAAAATCTTGTGAAGTAACCACCGCATTTTCTAAATCTTCTACAGATTTGATATAGCCTAATCCACGAACCAAATATTCAACTTGGTTTATTTCTATGGTTTTTGCACCTATATCTTTATTCGATTTTCGTACCGCATTGACCACTTGTTGTAATGAGATGTTGTACTCTTTCAAAATATCTGGATTAATATCTACTTGATATTCTTGTACATAACCACCAATACTTGCTACTTCTGAAACACCACTTGCTGATGCTAATGCATATTTTACATAATAATCTTGTATACTACGTAGTTCGTGCAAGTCCCATCCACCCGTTACGTTTCCGTTTTCATCTCTACCTTCTAGGGTATACCAAAATATTTGTCCTAAACCTGTTGCATCTGGGCCTAAACTTGGCTGAACTCCTTGTGGTAACAAACCTTTAGGTAGGGAGTTTAATTTTTCGAGTATTCGGCTTCTACTCCAATAAAACTCAACATCTTCTTCGAGTATAATATAGATAGACGAAAAGCCAAATGCTGAAGAACTCCGTATAGTTTTAACACCTGGAATACCTAATAATGCTGTGGTTAAAGGATATGTAATTTGGTCTTCAATATCTTGTGGTGAACGACCATCCCATTTGGTAAATACAATTTGTTGATTTTCTCCAATATCTGGAATGGCATCAACCGCTACAGGATTTCTAGGGATTCCTGAAATATTCCAATTAAATGGTGCCGTTGAAATTCCCCATCCTATAAAAAGGACTAGTAATAAAACAGCTACGAGTTTGTTTTCTATTAGAAATTTTATGCTTTTATTTAGCATCTTACGTTTATTTAATTTGACATTATAGTATATTTTAAGATGTGCAATATCAAGATTATGAGATTGCCACGTCACTCATTCTTCGTTCCTCGCAATGACAGTAAGAAATGAAAAACGAAATATAAAAATCAAATTAAATAGATCTCGTCAAGTTTGTGTATTTTTTTGACGACCAGAGGTGGAGAATATTGATTATGTACAGGAGCTATACTAGCTTCATTAAAAAGGGAAATATATGAAAGTGCAAATGCAGCTATAAACTGAACCTGAGATATCTCTAAAGATGGTTTTGCTTGTTGATTGTTGTCATTACCCTGAATAATTTCACTATGATTATCACAACAAGGTTCTTGTTTTACATTTTGTTCTGAAGAACTTTCATTCTCACAGATATTCATTTCCATACCACAAGAATCAGCTTCTAAAAAGAAAGAAGAATCGGCTACTTCTCCACCACACATATGCTCATGCACCGTAAAAGAAAACGATGAAAATAGCACAATAAATGCTAGTAAAACAGAACCAATTTTATGTAAAACTTGTTTTAACACTAGGCTAAATTAACTATTTTTTATATTAAATCTACTAAAATTTCGTTAAAATGAGCTTTTAGTCTACTGATATAACGAACTTTAGCAGACATTATTTTTTTTACAAATTAAAATACACCTTTAGTATAGATATAATGTTATTGAAACCAATAAATTATAAAGTGATGCAATGACTTATGGAAGTTCAGTTTCTTGTAAGAGAACTCGTTTAAACATTGCTTTTATTTTCAGGTAAATCGGTTAACCCCAAAAGGTTAACATAACCGTTATTTTTTGTTATAATAATGATTTGATCTTTTATTTTAAAACTAATTTTTTTGTTTTTTAAAATTTCAATCCATTTTTTTGACACTTTAGGGTCGTCTAAGTTGCGTGCAGCAATTGATAAAAGATGTCTTTTGTCCTCATCGGATTCAAAAACTTCTTTGCTCATAGTAAGTATGGAAAGTGCATGTGATACACGATCTTCTTTTCTTTCTTTAATTGTTTCGAGTAGTTCTTCCATACTGTTTAGTTACTGTTTTCGTTTTTTATCTGATTATTTTTTTCGATTATTTTATCTATCAGATTGCATATATATCTTAAAAACTCCGCCTCTCTTAACCCATGGGTAGACAGATCTCTTAGTTTAATAGTATTTTCTGTTGGATAGGCTGTCAGCACAAAAAATGCCGCTTCCCCTCTAAATTTAAGGCTATGCTCTTCTCGTTTTATGGTGTATTTACTTAGTTTATCAGAATATGGAGATTCTCGTATCAATACATAGTTTTCAAGGGTTAAATATTCAAGGTTTTTTTTATGACCTTCTATTCTTTTTTCCCCACCAGTTATTACCATTATTACCCTGCTAAATAAAACGTAGAGAACTATTAATAGTATGCCGATAATTACAATTATTTTCATATTCTATGATCTTTAACTAGTTATTTATTGATGTACGGCAAATTTCACAATAGAACGCTGATCTTTTTCATAAAATCTGCTTAATCTGTGCAATCTGCTTTCCATATTATATTTTTCATACTGATCTTAAACGTTTTCCTTTATGACACTTCTATTTTTTTCTTTCTTTATTCATTGAACTTATTTAAATTTTTAAATCTCCCCATGAATGCCATCCCATCTTTCCGGTTTAACTAATTTTATGCCTTGAATGAAGTTTTGTTCAAAAATATCTTTTAAATCTTTGTCAACTAAAATCAAACGAGTGAAAAAAGATACTCGATAAATAGTGTTGTAATTAGATGGAATATCTTTTAACACCAACTTATCAATCCCAAAAATTATATTTAGTTCTCCATTTTCATCGGCTTCTACATCCATTTCAGAAACCTCACGGTCAATACAATCAACAAGCCCGACAATATTAGCTGCATAATAGCCTTGCTTAGCAGACTCTCCTTCTTGTTCAATAATTTTTGCATTAAAATATTGAATGTTATCAATGCCTAATTTTTCTAGAAGATTTTTAAGGCATTCAGAAATTACAGAACATCCCATATCACTGACAGCATAATCAGGAAAAAAACCTGAAGGTAATGTTTCGCATAAAAATTCAAGATTTGATAAATCATATTCTTTAGGATCTATCAAATGACCACTCTCCCAGATCATTTCTGAACATGAACAATTTTCACTGCTTGTAATAGCGGGAGATATATTGGTATCAGGACAAAGTATTAATTTAGACATTTCGTTTTTTAAGGTGGTTATAAATTTCAGAAGACATATGACAAATTTATTGATAGAATGTTGATAACACGGGTTTTCATGATTTAACACATATCTTTTTATACTATATTTTACTTATAAATTACTCTTTAAAAGTTTTAGGATCTGCATTTTTAATAATTTTTCCATCTAAATAAACATGTGTATTATCCATACCATAAACTGTATAATTCTTTGAAATAACTTTAAAAGTTTTAGGGTCAGCTTTTAACATTCGATTTCCCTGATAGAACACAAAATTTTTATCAATAATATAATCACTATAGTCTGGAACGTGACGAGGGCTTTTGATTAAAAATTCTACCGTTTTTATATCTATACCATCTAACAAGCTTCCTTCAAACCAAATATGGTTAGCATCTATTTGATAATTACCCTGCATTGTAAATGATTTTACGTCTACATTATCTAATACCGCTCCTTTTATAAAAAACAAATTTTTGTCGTATGAAAATAACCTGCTTCTCACCTCAAAAGATAAAATATCAACTCCTGCTATTTTATGATCATAATAAAAAGCTGAATTTTTGTCTTTTGAATAAAAAAAATTATATCCCGGATGAATCAATTGAAAAGTTGCTGTATCTACGCCTTTTAATTCATCATAACGAAGAAAAATTTTATCTCCTATAGAGGCATAGTCTTTGTCCAACAATTTAAAATTTTTAAGCGATTCAATGGTTACACCAGACAATTTAATAGCAAAAGTGCTATGGGTATCAAATCCGGAAGTAATTTGGTGGTATGTACCGTCTGCTGACATTCTATATTTTTTTTCAAATTCTTCTCTTGTTATAATAATACCCAATTCATTAAAAGGACCTAAATCAACCAGTTTACCGTTGTTTTTTATAGCTGCTAAAGGAATTATTGAACGGCTTGACGGAAAGAAAAATGGAGCATTACTTAAATAATTAGTTACAACAAAATATACGTTTTTAGAGTCCTTATAATAACTACTTTTATCTATTTGAATTAATTGATCTTGTGACATCATAGAAAAGGAAATGATTATGGTTATTGTAAGTGAAATTATATTTTTCATTAAAAATTTTTAATAAAAATTTTGATATGATTGTGGCATTTTCTATCTATTTTATTTCTGATGCCAAAAATGAATAGTTTTCTCCTTTTGCATTTATTGAAGTTTTATCTTGATCTCCCATTTGCATGTATGGGATACCATTGAAATTTAAAAACTCCATGCTTAGCCCTGGTTTTAGTAAAGATTCTAGTTCGATAAACTTTGCATTGAATATTTCTTCCAAAAGTTGTTTTTCCTCATTATTGAATTCAATTTTTTGTTCTGAGTAAAATTCTTTAGACATTAATTTATCTTTAAATTTTAAATCTATTTTCCAATCAATTGCGTTTTCTTCTTCAAATAATTCCTTTAACTCTTCGAACCTATCTTGGTAATAAAAACTTTGAACCAATCCGGCAGTTTTAAAACCTGAGATAGCTGGAGCAAAAATAGGAAACCAGTTGCACTTTTCTGGTATTTTAAACCCATCTGAAAACCAATGTTTTTCCCTACATGAATCAACTATAGATATTATTTTTGATTTGTTTAATTTTTCTTTTACTTCATTTTCTGAGTTTGACTTTACTATAAAGTACTTTGTGTATTCTGACATATTTTTTATACTTTGATTTGGTGGTGGTATTCTTTATCTATTTCATTTTTTAGTTTTGCTATATTCATAAGATTCAAGCCAATATTCGCCTACATCTAGGTCTAATTTTGATAATTTTTCTATTATTTGGATGCCATATTCTTTGCTATATTTTTCTTCCAATAGAGGGGTTAGTGATTCTCGATTAAACACATCATGTTCATAATCAATTACCCGTAAGTATCGCATTACTGTATCTTATATATAGGGTCACTCGCTACTAGATGATAAACAGTGTATGCTATTGAGGTTTAAAAGGTATATTTAGTTGTAGGAGAAAATCAACTGCAGAACCTTTAAGTTTATCTGACCAAAGGTCTAGTATTAACTCTTGATTTTCAGGGTGTCCTACAAACTTTTGAACTGCTTTAAGTCTTGATTTTTCGTCTGGAAAGCTCTTTGAAAAAGGAATACATACACGCTCATTAACTTCAATGACCAGTTTGGTAATTGCACTTAGATGATTTTTTAAATCTTTATCTTTTTTTAAATCTAAAAATACTTTTCCGAATACTACTGATATAACAAATCCATTAAAATCAATGCAATCAAAATCGTCATAAGGCCACTCTTCTCTATCTAGTTCATTATCAAAATTTCCTTCATTATCATCATATAGATAAGTTCTGTGTATGTTATCTTCGAAGTGTAAAATTTCATCACCTATATATTCCCAATAACTGCCATTTGGGTCTGTAAGTAGTCCTAAAGAAAAACTTTGTTCACAGTTGAATTTAATGTATTGATAATTGTCTGCTTCATACCTAAGTATCTCTTTTTTATATGCATCGAATATTTCCTTTTCAATTTTTTCGAACCAGCCGTTTTTGCCTTTTTCTCCTTCTTTGGCAATTTCTGCATAGCCTTTTTTCAGTTTACTTTGCATCAATTTATCGGCGGCTTTTTGTGCTTCTTCTTCCGAAGTAAAGGTTAGTGCTTTAGATTGACCTGTTGTGCCAATTTTACCATATCTAACGGTATGTGAAGAACCATTTAAAGTGATTTCCCAAAATTTTTGTGATTTTTCATCTTTGTATTCTAAGTATGTTTTCATGTGTTTGTTTGTTTTTATTGGTTTATTTTATATCCCAGTTTATTCTTAGTGGCACTTGTTAAATAAGCTGGACGAATTACAAGATAATTGTCAACATGTGTTTCAATTTCAATTATATAATGTTTTAAATTATAACCTAGTTCATTTGGTTGTATTGTTACAATAATAGTACCTGATGAGACACCATTACCAGAATTAAAATAAAGTCTTCTACCATTTTCTTGGCAGTGTAGTTTGTTGGTCTTGCGAATGCTTCGGTTAATTGCTTTGAAATTTTCTTTCCATAATTTAATAAAATCGGTTTCGTTTTTTGGTATTCTAGGTATATACCATGTAAATACATAACCTTTTAAAAAATCGCCTGTGTGAGAAATGCCTTCTAAATCTTCTTCGTATAGCCAATCAAATTCGTGTTTTTTTCCAAAGGCGTCTATAATGTAGCCATCGCCTTCTGTACAGTTTTTATCAATCTCGGTATAAGTGCCAAGGTGCCAATTATTTATTTCAGAGTTTTTAAAAATCATATTCTTTTTGTTAATCTTATTTTGGTTCAAAAATTACAGTTCTTAATGTGTCTTTTTCTAGCACTCCATACCAAGTTCTATGATACACAATATTGACATTAAATTCTTTTGCCAATGTTATACCTATTTTTTGAATGATTTCACTTTTTATTTTTTCTGTAAAAATTCCTTTTTCAAACATCAAACAAATTCCAAAATTGCATGATTCAGGTACAGAAGAATCCCATTCATGTAATGTTCCTTTTTTATAAGGCCTGCTTACATTGTATTCTATTCCGTTGTGTTTAACATCACACCATTCTGTTTCGTTTTCATAATCAAATTCCATTTGAGGTAAACCCAATACGCTTATAAAACGTTTACAAAATTCTTTTAATTCTATATTAGCAAATAGTGCAAAATGCTCTGTAGTTTCTATTTGTTCAGATGGCATCATATCATTTATTTTCTAATTTATAACAAGCCTGTTTTCTCTACACGGTCAATACTTCTTGTTCTTTGCTAGTTAATTTCATTGCTCTAAGGCTATCTAATACTTTTTGCCTTGATGCCATGTCTAAAAATTCATTTTCTACTACTTTTAACATATGCCAATTCAATTTTTTTAAGATTACTCTATTCTCACTTATTGGTTCAAGTGATGTATAACTGCCTTTCATAAGATGCCATTTCTTTAATTTTGTCAGGAAGTAAATAGGCAAAATGTTCGGGTTAAGGTATTTCCTTTAAGGCTTACTAAGTTTTTTATCATTTTATTCGATTTTTCTTTTGAACTTATTTACTTTTCAAAACATATATTCCGCTTTCTGAAAAATGTCTATTAGATCGAGGTTGATGACCTAACTTAATAAATGCTATATTTATATTATATTCTTTATCAGGATGGTAGATTGAAATCTCAGGATCTAAAGAAAAGAAGCGTTTACTAGGTTTAAAAGCATAAGATTTAAAGTTAAGTGTTTCCGCTTTATGTGTTAATTGAAAATAACCTGCACCTCTCCAACCTGCATTACCTCCAAGAAATAATTGTGGACTAAAATAAGATTCTTTAACAAATTTTTGTATAAAGATTGTATTGTTTTGTTTTTCCCAATCATAAAAAGGAGCGATAGAATTTTTAAGAGGAATTAGTCTATTTCCATTTTTTTTTGAAAAATCTTTGTTTTTGTGTCTTATTTCAAAATAGTCTTTTTTATAATCCCTTTCCAGTTTTTCAAACATTTTTTTTGATTCTATTACTATCCATTTATCTTGAATTTTTAAATGACATCTTCCTTTAAAATTTTCTAAATTTTTATATCTCTTGGTAAAATCAATAATATCTGCTCTACTCAAGTAATTTTTAAATTCCTTTTTAGAAAGTGTATCGTAATTTATAATAGTATCGTATTTCTGTTTTGATTTATTTCCTGTAATTGCCCAATCAATAACATAATCTTTATAAAAATAAACTCCTGAAGGATATAAATGACCTTTTACTTTTAAAGAATCTATTTCTTCTCCTTTATTGTTTATTTTTTTAATAGTAGTTAAGTATAACTCGTCTCCTGTAAGAATAAAGTTTTCGCTAACCTTATCAAATAAAATAATTCTAGGGCTCCTGTCTGTTAATTTTAAAATCTTATAATTTTCAGATTCTGTTTTGTTTTCAGATAAATAGGTATATGTATCAAAGTTTTTAGTTAATCTTCCGTTTAAAAGTATCTTAGGAATGGAGTTATTAATATTAGATTTAATAGAAGGGATTTGATAAGAAATAAATAGTATTATACCTATAATTATAGTGATTGTTATCATTGATTTATTTTTAGCTTTTAAACTCATACCTATCTACTTAACCCTTTTTGGATTATAAATTCATCAAAAAGTCTTTGTTCATTTCTTTTTTCAGGAGTTGTTAGTTTGTCTAACTCACCCATTCCAATTGGTGAATAAAATTTCCATTTCCATATAGGTCTATGTTTTAAGAAAATATGGGATGAATAAAATTCATTATGTTCATATATACCAACCCAAAATCGAGTTATAATTCCAATAGCAATAATTAATATTATTATAATTATTTTTTGTCTCATTTTTCTGAAAATTATATATGGGATTGAATAATACAAATATAAAATTTTAAGAAAAGGAGGAACCGCCCATAAACAATGAAAATAGTATCCCTGAAAACAGGGTATTATACCAAATAAACATAGAACTCATCTTGGGTTCTACTATTAGCTGTAAAATCACTCCCGAAGCCTCGGGATTGTCCTCTAATTTTGTATTTTCTTTGCACCGTCTTGCCAAAAGCGGATACTGTTCAAAAAACACTTCATTAAAAAACAAAAGCATAATTTTTCGCTTAAATACCATAATCTAAGATGAATTCATATATTTTAGCCCAATAAAATAATTCTTTTAGCTTATTTTTTATGTCATATTTTATTTTTCAACAAAATACGTTGATAAAGGGTGGCGCAGCAGTATTGGATAGTGTACCGGATAATATAGATTCCTTGGAATGGATGCAGGGGAAAACAATAACTTCACTAATGACCCAGAGTCCACTTCTGCTTGACTTGTCATTGGAAAGTGGTAGTTTTCGTGGTGCTATCATAGACGGGTTTTTGACGTTATACCACCGAAGATTGTGCACAGCATTAACAGAATTTGGTATTGATAATATTCAGTATTTTCCTGTCGTGTTACGAGATCAGGAAAACGGGAAAACGGAAAACGATTATTTTCTAGTAAATGTTATTGGGTTGTTAGATTGTGTCGATATGAATAAAAGCAAGGTAAATTGGTGGCCTAGTGGTATGGGGTTTGATTTTGTCTCAATCGTTATTGACGAAAATAAAACACAAGGGTTGTCAATTTTTCGATTAAAAGATGATCCTACCAAAGTGCTTATAGACGAAAAATTAAAAAGACATTTACATGAAAACAAGGTGCTAGTAGGAACGAAATTAATCAAACCTGAAGACTATTCTGATTGGTAGTGTGCTTGTCCTAAAATAACGTGAGTTCGATATAATGAACTGCAAGTTTACCCTTAAAGGTTATACCTACAAAAAATTCCTGCAAGGTTTTACAAACCTTATTGATATAAACTTTCTAGGATTAGTGAATTTTTTACTTTTTTGCCAAATTAAAAACAACAAAGGTAAGCAACTGTTATAATCGTAAATAAAAGGTGCATCGCATATTGATTAACTTACGTCGAATTGAGGTTATAAGGCTGTAAACAACTTGTTTTTTATTCTCATCGTTTTCTATCAATCACAAATTTACCCTGTTTAATAGTGTATATGTTATCTTTATCTTGAAAAACGGAGTAACCCATTATTTGAAAACTTGGTGCATCTACTCCTTCTAAGGTTTTCTGCATACGGTAAACGTAAAATTTATCTTTTGAAAAATTACGGCTCAAAACTTGAAAACTAGCGATGTCAACACCTTTGATTTTATGGTCGGAAAAATAAACGTGATGTTCATCAAAGGCATAAATCTGCTCTTCTATTTTAACGGTATTTGGGTCTAATTCTAACGGAATTGTATGATGAAACAACTTGTTTTTGTCTTTTTGAAACCAATGATTGATAACTTCAAAACTAACTGCATCAACATCTTTAATTAAATCTTTTTTATAATAAACTTTATTCTTATCTTTAATAAAATCATCTGAAATCAATATACTGTGCTTGGCGTTTAAATCGAGTTTAACATCTTCATTAAATACAATTTTATCATCACGTATAAACTTAGAATTTATAATTTCTAGTTTTTGTGCATTCAATTCAGGTAATTTTTTATCTAAAAAATAAACCGAATTTTTATCACGAGAATAGTAATAATAAGATTCTTTCAAAACCTCAAAACTGGCAGGGTCTGCTCCTAGTATTTGGTCTTCATCACAATATACTACTTCCTTATTTTTAAAATAACCACGTCCTAAAATTTCTACTGTTGAAGTCTCTATGTTTTTAATATGGGTGAGCAGAGAATCAGAATCCCATTCCTCAATGAAGTATATATTATTTTTATCTTTAAAATAATGCTCGTTTAGTTGTTCAAATGATTTTGGTAATCCGTTTTCAACTACTTCTCCCATAAAATAGAGATGATTTTTATCTTTAGAAAACCCTAACGAAATAATTGTAAATGTAGCAATATCAACATTTATAATTTCTTTAGCCATTGAATATTCATCGCCATAAAAAAACACCTTGTTATTAACTATAACATGAAAAGTGTCATCAAGTATTTTAACTGTAGAAGTGTCTCCTTTATAAATTTCTTTTCTGTTATAAAAGAGCCTTGTATTGTTTTTTGCCCATTGAAATGACAGGGTTTTAAAATGTGCAATGGTATCGCTTATTTTTTTGTTCTCATCACCATCACCAAAGTCGTGATGATAGATACTCTCTTTTAGTATATAATAACCATTTCCTAAATCTTGAAATGACCCATCATTTTTACATATTTTTGCTGTAATATAAATGTTTGAGTATATGTAATCTTTGTCTTTAAAATAGGAGTCGTTGACTATTTCAAAAGTCTTTGCATCAATATGGTTTAAGCGTTTCGAGTATCGATATACGTAGTCTTTATCAACCCCAAATATTTCTCCTACTGTCTTAAAAGTGCCTAGATCTGCTCCAATAATAATTGTATCTCCTTCAAAAATATAATTTTTACCCCTAAAAAATAAACTATTAGGATTGTCAAATAACTGTAAACTTTCCGGATCGGCATGTTTTAAGATACTTGAAGAGTAATATACTTGATCTTTGTCTTTTGCCAAACTGAGTGTCAATACTTCAAAAGTGGCAATGTCTATATTTGGCAGGATGTCGTTTCCACAAAAAGCGGTGTTCTTATCTATGGCATAATTATGATTCAATACTTTAAACGAGTTTATATCAACGTTTAAAAGTGACCTGTCATAATAGGTAATAGTATCATTGATAAGTTCAAAGCCTGTTTCGTCATCATATTCATAAGAAAACTCGAACTCAGACATCAAAATAGTCACCTTTTTATTGCCTATTTTTAAATGCCACTTATTGTCCTTTGAGTGGCTTAATATAGCCTTTTGGTTTGTTGCTTTTTCAAAAGTATATTCTTTTTCATTGGTTGGTCTGATAGATTTCTGCCAATCAATATTTTGATAGATTATGGTTTTATCTTTTTTTACAAGCGTTTGAATGGCATCTTTTTTAGTTGTTGTTTTAAAAACGAGTCCTTTGCTGGTTCTTAAACATTTAGTATTGTTAATCCAATAATAGCCTAATGTTTTAGGACTATAATCAAGAAAGTATTCATTTTTATAGGTATAAATTACAGCGTCATCAGAAGTTAATATAACTTCTAATGGAAGTTTTACGTCAGCTTCTAATTTATTATTGTGTAGATAAACGAGTTTGTTTTCAAACAGATTCAATCTTAATTTAGAGGTTGATTTGATGGTGAATTTCATAATTAGTCTTTATCCTTTATTTTCTTAACAATATAGAGTCCATTGCTACCACTATTATTGTGGTTACTAGGGTATTGAAATTTTAAAAAACTGACATCGGTATTTTGAAAATATGCATCAGGTAAAATATACCAATAGAAATGATTTTCTAAACCCTTAAAAATAGGTTTGATAGCTTTTTCTTTGAACCTTAAAGTACTATTCTTAATTTTTAATTTGTAATATGCTGTTCCTGTATATGATATTGGAATTGGAGTATAACCACCTGCTAATGTTGCATAAACGAACTCTTTTTCAAAGAAAATAGATTTTATTTTAGAGGTATTATTATATTTGAAAGCATAGTTTTTTATGCTACTTTCTTTGTTTTCATATAGGTGAACATAATGTTCTTGCTCGTTATTAGAGAAGGTTTTTTGAGAAGAATCTTTGAGAACAATTGTTCGAGTAAATTTAGGAGGATAGCCTTTGTGATTATATTTTAATGCATCAATACCACGAGCTCTGAGTTCATTTCTTTTAGTAAACAGTTTTGTCCATTCTTTTCCTATTCTAAAATAAACGGGAAACCCTTGGTCTTGCTTGTCTTTATAGGGAAGTTCTTCTCCAAAAACCACTACTTGTGCTGCCTTATAGTATTCATCAAATAATTGTATCCATGTTTTGGGTTCTAGTGATCTATCTTGATTAATAATTTCTTTAAATAATACTTCTTTTATGTCTTCTTCTGATAAATCATAAACACCGTTTTCGTTAAAGAGATAATGTGTAAAGGTAGCAAGTTCTGTATGTCCATCTTTATGTTCCTCTTTTTTAATGGTGATGAGTTCGTTTCCGTTACCATCTATTTTTTTGAAATAATCATCTCCTTCTACTAAAAAAAAATTATGAGTAGCATTATAGGTTATCTTAGGGTCATATCGACTAGGTAGGCGTTGGATCGTATAATCATCAGATATTACTCCATCTTTCAGATAAGGATAGGTATCTAATTTTGAGCTTTTAAAAATTGAAGCAGATGTTATGTTAATAGAGGTACATTGTTGTAATATAAATAAAGCAACTAAAATATAGATTGTAATTGGAATCATAGATTTAAATTTTTTATTCATTTTTTTTTATGAGTTATTAAACTTTATTTAGGTTTTCGGAATATCCGTTCGTAATTATACATATCAAATAGATGTTCTACAATAGAATATCGTGGAACTTTGTCTTTTGCTGTAGAGAAATGTTTTCTTATTTTAAAATCTTTTAATTCCATGCTATAAATTATTTTCTGAATTTTGGTTTTTTGTCCAATAATTTATAACTGATTAATCGAGATTTTCCGAAACCGTATTTCCAATACGATAGTTCTAGGGTTGCTAGTACTGTTTTATCGCTAACTCTCGTTATATGTTCTGCAAATTTGGCAAAATCTTTTTTTGAAATATAATAAACATAAGGAAGTTTCATTTCTGTTTCTCCTGCTTTATATATTTTTTTATTTCCTAATAAGCCTTCAAATGTACTCTGCACAGTTAACGAAATATCAATGGTTCTAATCATAAGTTCAATTTCAATCAATCTCTTTTTATAGGGAAGCAATCGGTATTTTATCCACAGTATGGGGAAAAACAATAGAAGCAATATGTAATGTATCAAAAAGAATACATACAGTAGTGCCATTGCTATTTTTGAAAACAGTTGTTTTATCATCACAGGTTTTCTTCTTGATTTTTAATTAAATCCTCAAATTTCGTATTATTTTTTAACTCATTAAAGTCATTATCTTTTCGTACTCGTCTAAAATCATAATTATGATATTCGTTAGAAAAAACATGATAACATTCTTCTAAAACTTGAATGCATTTATTTTCATCTCCTAGCTTAAGTGCTACTTTTGCTAAATAAATATAAGGGCTGTCATAGAATTTTTTTCCTAATCTTTTAGCCACAAGCAATTTTTGTTGTGCTTCCTCTAATAGTGGTTTATTGCTAAAATGGTCAATATGTTTTGCATATGTATACAAAAACTCGCCATAGTAGCTAAATAGTGTAAAATCTTCTCCAACTGTTACTGCTGCTTCTGCAAAAATTTCCTTTCCTGTTTTAAATGCTATTTGTGCTTCTCTGGTATTAGCTTTTTCTAATTGTAATAATGCCATATTTTTTAGTGCGTTAGTGGCATAAACAGGATATGTCCAAGTATGGGGATCAATAACTTTGGCATTAAGGTAGTAGTTAAGTGCTATTTTATGGTATGTAAGTGATCTTTTATCTTTTGCAATTTTATGAAAAATATGCCCCAAATTACACAACTTATCTTTATCTGTAGAAGTGTAAGATGTTATATAAGAAAGTTTATCTTCAATTTCTTTTTGTATTTCTATAGTAGCATTCTTAGATAGTGATGTGTAATTTTTATCCTTTACAGTATATTTATTATAATCTATCACTCTACCAAGGGTTCTTGCCCATGTATAATAGTAAAAAGGGTCTTTTTTTATATAGTCTGTTGCAAGGGATTTAAATTCTTTAAGAAAATGCTGGTGTATTTTTAATGATTGGTCAAAAGTGAGTGTTGCAATTTTATAGCTAGTGAACAAAAAAGAAGTAAAGGCGACACTATTGTAATAAAGATAATAGTCCTTTTCTGTTTCTAATGTTTTTAGTTCTACCTCGATCGATTTAGAGAAGAGTGAAATAATTTGTTCAAAATCTATGGGTTTGTATCTTTTTAAAATTATATTTTTTTCAAGTACTGCTTCTGCCAATTCAGTATAAGCTTTGAATTCTTTAGGGTTCTCTTTTATCCCATTTTCATACTGTTCAATAGCTTTATTGATATATTTTTCTTTATCTTTAGGTTGCTTTACTTGGTCAACTATCAATTCATAGCAGGAACCTCTATAAGAACTGAATGATTCTTCAGGGGTAAGTTTTTCGACTTTATCAATCCATTCTAACATGTCAAAAACGGTTTCTTCTCCTTCAATTTTACCACAGTGATAATCCATGGCGTAAACGAATTTAATACTCAGGTAAGCTTCTGCCAATTCTTCCTTAAGCGCAACTGAACCAGATGTTAAAACTTCTTTATAAAGTTTATCAAGACCATTGATGTCTTCATTCTCATCAAATTCATTTATTTTTTTCTTTATACCTTTTTCTTTGGTTTTGTTCATTCTGTTAGCCTTGTTTATTGATTTTCAATAAGCTAATAATTCTAAATTATGGTCACTTGTATAATAATACACAGAGAAAAGTATGAGTTCACCCTGTAGACTTATCAATCTAAATTTTTTAAGGTTTCAATATCATCTTTTAAATCATCAATGTCATAATTTACAGTAAAGCCGTATTTTGATAAGAGTCCATGAAACTCATATTCACCTATTCCCAAAATTCTACCTGCCATTGCTCCGTGAATTCCTTTCGACTTATAGATTGCAACAGCAAGAAGTTCTAAAGCTTCTTTTTGGTTTATATTCAATTTTTTGGCTATACTGTCGTTTAGTTCAATTTTCATTACTCCTCTGTTTTTATAGTAATAACTGTTCCCATTAAATTAAATATGTGATACCCGCAATGTTCTGTGAATATCCCTATTTCATTATATTCAGGTGCTTTAATTACTAAAGGATACCTAAACTCTACATAAGAATCATCTTCAAATTTCATTTCTACAATTTCATTTATAGAAAAATCATCACATAGTAATTTGTTTCGATCGGTTTCTCCTTTAGATTTTAAATAGGTTTCTATTTTTGTTTTCCACCTTTCCGGTAAATCTTCGTATTTCATTTTTTTAGTACATTTTATGGGATTGTTCCTATTTCACAAAATTTATAAATTCCGTTTTCTTTTTTGAACTTAAAATTATGCTGTCCACCTTCATGCTCTAAAGTAGGTTCGGTGGTTGTTACCAAAATCTGATATACATTTGTATCTGCCTTAGAAAATATAGTTTTTTTGGTTTTTAAAGTAGTGACAAAATTATTGTTAAAAATAACATCAAAATCTTGTTGCAAAAAGGTGTCTATTGATATGTGAGTTTTACTATTATAAATTTCATGCCAATCATCATTTTCTGCTCTTAATTTATTGAATTCTTCATATTCTTGAGGCGTATTATCCGGGCAAACATAGCAGTCAATTTCATCAGAGGATAACTTTCTGAACTCATTTTTATTTTTTTGCTCAATTGTTTTCAAAAAATTATTCCATACTTCAACAATTTCTTTATCGTTGTGATTGTAGATTCGCTTTTCTTTATGCGTACAGAAATGAAGTGTTAAATACATTACTATAGTCAATAGCATTAAATTTGGTTTCATAAGTTTTAAATAATTTAAAAATACAAATATGGCGTTTTATTGAAAGAGAAAATATACTATAAACCATAAAAATGCTACCCCTGAAAACCGGGTATTGGTTACACTTTTAATCATATTTCGAAAAAATTAATCGAATTTTCAGATGGATTATTTCCAACTCATCTGTTGTATTCTCACAGCATTTAAAATAGCCAATAGGGCAACCCCAACATCTGCAATTACGGCTTCCCACATTGTTGCCATTCCCATTGCTCCTAAAATTAATACCACAATTTTTATACCTAATGCCAATGTTATATTTTGCCATATAATTTTATTAGTAGCAATCCCAATTTTTATGGCAATAGCAATTTTTGAAGGTTGATCTGTTTGTATAACTACATCTGCGGTTTCTATGGCAGCATCACTCCCCAAACCTCCCATAGCAAGACCAACATCTGATAAGGTAATTACCGGTGCATCATTGATACCATCACCAATAAAAGCTACTATTTCTCCTTGTACCTTTAATTTTTCTACTTCTTGTATTTTCCCTTCCGGGAGCAAACCTCCAATGGCATTGTCAATACCCAATTGCTTTGCAATTTTATCGACAACGGCTTGCTTATCACCTGAAAGCATGATTATTTTTTTGATTTTTTTGATTCGGTGTAATGCTTCGATCGCTTCTTTAGCATCGTCTTTAATTGTGTCAGCTATTGTAATATATCCTGTATAGTTACCGTTAATAGCAATGATAACGATAGTTTCAGAATTTAATTTTAAGTTTTCATCATATGGAATATTAAATTTCTCCAACAACTTTATATTTCCTGCTAATACTTCATAATCACCTACTTTCCCCTTCATTCCGTGACCGGATATTTCTTCTACTTCTGTTGCTTTTAATGTGGTATTTTCAATGGAAGCATATTTCACTATAGCTTCGGCTATAGGATGTGTAGAGTTGCTTTCTAAAACGGCAATTAATTCTAATAGTAGATTTTTGTCTAATTCATTTGAAATTACATCTTGTACTTCAAAAACACCTTTGGTAAGTGTTCCTGTTTTATCCATTACAACTGTATCGACCTTTGTCATTAAATCTAGAAAATTAGAACCTTTAAAGAGGATTCCGTTGCGAGAACCAGCTCCAATTCCGCCAAAATATCCTAACGGAATTGAAATTACCAATGCACAAGGGCAAGAAATTACCAAAAAGATCAAGGCACGTTGAAACCACATCTGAAACTCGTATGCATCACCTAAAAAAAAGTAAGGTACTATTACTAATGCTATGGCTAACCAAAATACAATGGGTGTATAAATTTTAGCTAAACGACTGATCAGCAACTGTGTTTTTGCTTTTCTACCAACTGCTTCTTGTACTAGTTTTAAAATTTTAGAGAGTTTGGTATCTTCGTACTTACTGGTAACTTTTATTTCTATTAATTTATTGAGATTTACCATTCCTGCTAATACGATTTCGCCTTTTTCTTTGGTGTCTGGAGCAGATTCTCCTGTTAGTGCAGCTGTATTTAAACTAGCGTAATCAGAAATTAATTCGCCATCTAGGGCTATTTTTTGCCCAAGTTTTGTTTGAATGATTTGCCCTACCTCTACTTCTTTTGGATGCTTTGTTAGCATTTTTCCGTTTTCTAAAACGGTAACTTCTTCTATTTGTACTTTTAATAAGGCTTCAATAGAACGCTTAGCTTTGTTTACGGCTGCTTCTTGAAATAGTTCACCAACTACATAAAAAAGCATTACTGCAACACCTTCTGCATACGAACCGATTAAAAAAGCACCAAGAGTAGCAACAGACATTAATACAAATTCGTTATAAATATCTCCTTTGATTATTAATTTTGCAGCTTTTAAAATGATTGGTCCACCAACAACGATGTAAATAATTCCAAACCAAATGAGAAGAACTGGTGCTGTAAAAAATGGTAGATCAAAATAATCAAATCCGATACCTAGCAATAAAAAGAATAAGCCAATACTAGGAATAAGATATTCTTTATTAAAAGAAAATGTTTCTTTTGGTTTTGCTTCTTCTGTGAAATCTATGGCACAAGCACCATCGGTACATTCGTGTTCTTTGCTCATTTTTTTGTAATCTATTAAGTCTCACAGGTAATTTTGTACTGTTCCGGTTCTTCGGGAGTTTCAGTATCTAATATGTGAGATCTTTTGATTTCAAAAATAATTTATTGAAGCGTGCAATGGAAGTGCATTTTTTTTGCTATTTCAAGTTTGCGTTCTATAAGTTAGAAATCACGTTTTTCAACTTTGCTCTAATTTCAGTGGCTACTTCGCCAAGGGTATCATTGTGAATTGCTTGCATAGAAGCTGCAGGATCAACAGCTGATACTTCAATTGTACCGACTTCTTTCTCTTGAACAATAACATTACAGGGAAGCATGGTACCAATTTTATCTTCTGCCTGTAAAGCTTTGTATGCAAAAGGTGCATTGCAAGCACCCAAAATTTTATAATTATAAAAGTCTACATCTAGCTTATTCTTTAGAGTAGCTTTGATGTCGATTTCAGTAAGTACACCAAAACCTTCTTTTTTTAGTTCTTCTTTTACTCTTTCGATTGTTTCTTCGAAACTTCCGTTTACGGTTTTATTAAAATAATATTTCATGTGTCTATAATATTTAATAATTCGGTCACATGCAGTTCGCTATTAGTCATTTCTTTGGGTGCTAAACTTTTTAGCATGCTCGTTTCATGTGTCTATATTTATTGATTTTTAAAGGTCATCCCGATAGTCCCGATAGCTATCGGGATCGGGACTGTTCACAAATGACTATTTTCTTGAGTGAATAACTTTTATCATACTCGTTTTATGTGTTCTATTTATTGTTTTATCGGTCAAATGGAGCATTCATACAATGAACTCATCTTGGTTTTTAATAAAAGTACAATTTATATTTGAATCTATCTATTTTTCATAGATAAGTCCACCTTAAATATTGTTAATGAAACCTCACAGGTTTTAAACCATAATAATTTGTTTTACTCCTCTTTATACCGTAACAATCGCAATGCATTAAGAACCACAATTAATGTAGAACCTTCATGTATTGCAACAGCCATACCTATACTTGCTAATCCAATTAGGGTTGAAGGAATTAAAACAGCGACGATACCTAAACTTATCCATAAATTTTGTTTTATTATTTGTTTCGATTTTCTGCTTAAACCAATTACAAAAGGTAAATTTTCAATTTTATCAGACATTAAAGCCACATCTGCTGTTTCGAGAGCGACATCACTTCCTGCTGCTCCCATTGCGATACCAACGGTACTATTTGCCATTGCTGGTGCATCATTTACACCATCACCTACCATGGCAATTTTAGAATATTTTTCTTTTAATTCTTGAATTGCAGTTACTTTGTCTTCAGGTAATAAATTTCCTTTTGCTTCTGTAAGTCCAATTTGTTTGGCAATAGAATCACCTACGTTTTGATGATCTCCTGTTAGCATTATCATTTTCTCAATGCCCATTTCTTTTAAACGCTTCAAGGTACTTTTTGCGGTTTCTCTTGGCGTATCCATTACGCTTAACAATCCGATTAATTTTGCATTTGATGATACCAACATTGCTGTATGACCATTATTCAGTAACTCATTCATTTGAGAAGAAACGGCATCACTAATTGTTATATTTTCGTCAGCCATGAGTTTTGCGTTACCAATGGCTACCGTTTCTCCATTATAGACAGCTCTAATTCCTTTTCCTTGAATGGCTTTTATGTTTGAGGCTTGGTTTTTTGCTTCAATCTTATATTGCGATTTTATATCTTTAGAGATAGCTTTTGCTAACGGATGATTGCTTAAACTCTCTACATCTAACACTAATTCTAAAAAATCATTTTTATCAAATCCGTTTAACGGAATGGCATTGGTTAATTTTGGTTTTCCTTCTGTAAGTGTTCCTGTTTTATCGAAGGCAATGGTTGTTAGACTTCCTAAATCTTCTAACGGGCGACCTCCTTTTATAAGCACACCTCCTTTTGCGGCTCTTGAAATACCACTTAATACTGCACTTGGTGTAGAAATAGCTAATGCACAAGGACTTGCCGCAACCAACACACTTATAGCTCTATAAATACTTTTTGTAGTGGTTTCGTCTATAACTAAATAAGCAAAACATAATATGGTTACTAAAACAATAACTGCTGGTACAAACCATTTTTCAAATTTTTTGGTCAGTAATTGTGTAGGTGATTTTTGAGTTTCTACCTCACTTACCATTTTTACCAACCGTGAAATTGTTGAGTCTTTGCTTAACTTCAGCACTTTTACTTCTAGCGCATTATTACCATTAATGGTTCCAGTAAAAACTATATTTAATTTATCAATAGTGTTAAATTCCGGTAAACTATTTACGTCAGAAATTGCAAATTTATCTACCGGCATACTTTCACCGGTTATTGAAGCTTGGTTTATACTACTGCTTCCTTTGATAATAACTCCATCTGCAGCGATTTTTGTATTTGGTCGTATTACAATTATATCATTAAGTTGTAATTCTTCTACCGGAACTTCTACAATTTGGTCTCCTTTTTTTACCAATGCTGTTTTTGGTGATAATTCGCCCAATGCTTCAATGGATTTTTTGGCTTTATTCATTGCGTATTTTTCCATGGCATGACCTATACTAAATAAGAACAATAGCAAAGCACCTTCTTCCCAACTGCCAATATATGCTGCACCAGCAGCTGCAACAAGCATTAAAAAATCTATTTCAAACTCGCCTTTTCTAATTTTGCCAATGGCTTCGGTAAGTGTAAAATATCCTCCAAAGAAATAGGCTACCATATAACTGTATATGGCTATTTTTTCTGGTAAATCTGTGGTTAATTCAATGAAAAGTCCTGTAAAGAAAAATACACCGCTTAAAATGGCAAAATATAATTCGGTTTTTTCACCGAAAATTCCACCATGATTATGGTCGTGTCCATCGTTTTTTGAATGTTTGTTTTCCATATTTATTGGTTATATGTTATAAATAGATTGAATAATACAATGGTAGAATGCTACAATAATTTTTACTATTTTAGTTTTCATATGTCTATAAATATTTAATAATTCGGTCACATGCAGTTCGCTATTAGTCATTTCTTTGGGTGTTAAACTTTTTAGCATGCTCGTTTCATAAATTTTTATATCTCATTTTCCCATTCACTCATTTCTGTCATTTATTGATTACTTTATCTATTTTTTATCCGTATCTTCAAAATGCTTTGAAATTGCCGAAATAAAAGTGTATTATAGTCCACTACATTTATCGCATATACCTTTTACTACCAAATTCACATTTTCAGACACAAAACCATTTGGCACTTTTATCTGGGGTATTTTATGATCGGTTAAACATATTGTTTCTTTACAGTTGTTGCAATGAAAATGTAAGTGTAAATCGGTTTCAATTTCACAATTACATCCTTTTTCACATAAGGCATATTTAGTAATGCCTGAACCATCGTCTATTTGATGTACTATCCCTTTTTCTTCAAAAGTTTTTATTGTTCTATACAATGTTGTTCTATCTGCTTTATCAAAAGCATTTTCTATATCACTTAAGGTTACTGCTACCTGTTTTTCTGCAAGGAATTTGTATATTAACAAACGCATTGCTGTAATACGTATACCATTAGTTTCTAATAATTGTTCTATTTCATTTTTCATCTGATTACTTTAATTGCTTATTTCAAGAGGATTGTCTTATTTTATTAATGTTCGTATAAAATGTTCCAAACAATTTGTCCCAAAAAACGGTATAAAATCCATAATTTTTATTTGGATATTGATGATGTGTTTTATGAAAAATATGATTGCCAAAAAGTATCGGTTGCTTTGTTGATCTAGTATTTAAATGCCCCACCACACCCAAAAGCCAATTGATAAATATAAAGGTTAAAAAGCTATAAAAATTAAGTGTAAAAAGAAATGCACATATAGTTAAAAGAAAGCCAAATAATAATGATTCTACAGGTTGCATTACATACAAACTAATTGTATTAAAATATTGATGTGTATGGTGCTTTTTGTGAAATATTTTGAATGGCCATAAATGGTGTGAAATAAAATGTAAACAATACATAGTGAAATCAAAAATTATATAGAGTAATAAAAAATCTCTAAAAAAATATGTATTCGTAGTAAAATTAATTTTGGCATTAATAAACAATAAGTATCCGGGAATTGCAACCAAAATATTTACACTTAATACGAGAATACTATTTTTAATATCTAGTTTTGATATTGGCAATGTTTTAAAATTATGGATTTTTGACCAATAATAACTAATTAATATTGTTAGTAGATACATCAAAATGTTAGCAGCTACTAATGTCACCCAAAATGTATATATGTTATTAAATATACTCATCATTTTTTAATTACTCTTTCTCCTTTTAAAAGAATTTGCAAGTTTTAAATCCTGCAAGCAATTAATGTCTGAAACATAAATAATACCGTCAACAGGATAAGGAGTAGACCCATTATCACAAATTATTTTGATCGCTTTTGTTCTATTTTGCTTTTCATTTTTCGCTCTTCAACTCCGTTTCTTTAATTTTTAATGACTATGTTCCGCTTCACTTTTGCGCATTTCGGCTAATAAAAAATAGGCGCCTTCTGCTACTATTAAAGTATTTTTTGGCAATTCGTTTAATAGTTTAACTTCTGCAAAATTGTTATTGCTAATTCCTGTGATGACTTCTACCATTTTAAAAGTCCATTTTGCTTCTTCATGCTTATCGTCTTTATGATTACCTTCTTCGTCGTGAGTATGCTCTTTAGTTTCCGTTTTTACAAAAATATACGATTTTTCATCTTCGGTTACAATAGCTTTTTCCGGTAAAGCAGTAGTTTGTACATCGTCTGCAATAATTTGTCCGTGAATATACATTCCAGGAATAAGTATATTATTTTTGTTCGTAATCTCTGCGTGTACGTGTATTGCTTTCGGGTTTTCTTCAATTACTGGGCTTATAGCATGTATTTTACCTGAAAATTCTTGTCCTGCAAGACCACTTGTTGTAAATTTTAATGTTTGACCAACTTTTATTTTACTAATATCTTTTTCAAAAACCATAACATCCGCGTGTAACTCATCATTATTAACTATCTCAAATAGTTTTGATAAAGGTGCTGCATAAGCACCAATATTAGTTTCTACCAAACTTACTTTTCCGTTTAACGGTGAAACAATATTTATGGATGATGATAAATTACCACTTTCGATTGCAGACACATTAAGTCCTAACATTTTAAGTTTCATCTTTTGTGCTTTGAGGTTGGTTTTGCTGTTTCGGTATTCGGCTGTTATTTTTTGAAATTCTTTTCCTGAGCCTACTTTTTCTTCATATAATATTTTTCTTCTATTATATTCTTGTTCTAAAAACTGCAAAGAATTTAAATTGTTAATATAGTCTTGTTGCATTTGTACAATATCCGGATGTTCTACTCTTGCTAAAACTTTTCCTTTTCTTACCTTATCGCCTTCTATAACATAGATGTTTTTTATAATTCCACCCATAATAGAACTCACATCGGCTTTATCGTGTGGTGCAACTTCTAAGCTTCCTGATGCCTTTACAACAATATTCATTTTCTTATTTTCTATAGTAACCAATTTTAGACTTATTGCGTTCATTTGTAGTTCGGTTAAAGAAACTGTTTCTTCTTCGTGGTCGCCTTCTTCTTCATGGTTGTCTCCACCTTTTTCTGAATGGTTTTCTTCTTTATTCTCTTTATCTTTTGCGGTGTTGTTATTGCCACAAGAAGTTATAAATAACCCTACAAAAAGGATCACTATTATTTTCATATTTTTCATTTTGTGTGTGTTTTAATTTTCTTTGTTTTCATTTTAATTATCACTTCCAACCAAATATTCAATTGCAATAATCGACTGATTATATTGATTGATAAGGTTTAGATAATTACTTTTTATTTCGATTCCTGTGTCTAATCCTTGTATATATTCTATATAGCCAATGGCATCGTTTTCAAAACTTTTTTTGGAGTTTAACAAAATCAATTCTGCTTGTGGCAAGGCTTTATTTTCATAATATTCTACTGTTTTTTTATATTTTAAGTAGTCTTGTAGTACACGTTCATATTTGCCATTTAAAACACTTTGATAATATTTTGCATCTTCTTCGGCTTTTTGTTGTTGAATTTTTGATGCTTTTATTCGTGCTTTATCCGGTTTTACCCATAAAGGAATAGAAACTGTTGCTGTAACACTTGAAAAACGTTGATTGCTACCAAAAAACCGTGATATTCCGTCAATATTATAATTCCCTATTAAGGATTGGTTTGTATATCCTAATGTAACTTCGGGAAGCATTCTAGATTTGTTCAAGTTTATTTCTTTTTCCCTTACGGAAATTTTATTCTTTAGTAAATTCAAATTAGGATTGGCATCAATTCTTGAAGCATCTATATTTAAACTCAACTCTTTTTTTGGATTGTAATTTGCAGCTATATCCATCAAATTAGGATTTCCTAAGAGTATTTGTAATTGCTTTTGATAGATTTTAATATTGGCATCATTTTGTGTTATATCCACTTTTATGGCAGTAATTTTAGTTTCGGCAGTAACTTTCTCTAATAATGTTCCTGCTTCTACCTTGTACCTTAACTCTGCTGCTCGTAAAAAATGTTTGTAAACACTGTCTTTGTATTTCAATAAGCTGCTAACTTCTTTTAAATAAGCAAGTTGAAACCAAGTTTGTTTTATTTTGTTTACCAAATCATTCTCTGTGATTAATTTTTCAGATTTTCCTATTTCAATATTGGTTTCTGCTAATTTTTTTTGATTGGAATATACGGTTGGAAACTGGAAATTTTGACCTATCGAAAAAGCAAAGTCGTTTTCAAAACTGTTATATCTTCCGTATTGTAAACCAACGTCTGTTTTGCCAAAATTATATGCTGTTTTTTTCAATGCTTCCAATCGTTCAATTTCAAAATCGGCAGATTTTATGCTTCCGTTATTGCTTAATCCATAGGAAATGGCATCTTCTAAAGACAGTTTTATTATTTCGTTATTTTCAGTTTGACCAAAAGAATTAACCGTAAAAAATGAAAAACTAAAAATTAGTAAAAAACTCGCCATAGATATTCCGCCAGATTTTAAAACTCTTTTTTCTCCTCCCTGTTCTCTTTTATTCTTTCTTCTTTCAGAATTTGCTTCCACCAAGTTATACAGAATAGGGATTACAATAAGTGTTAATACAGATGCTGTTAGCATTCCGCCAATAACTACTGTTGCTAATGGTCGTTGTACTTCGGCTCCTGCTCCTGTAGAAATTGCCATTGGCATGAACCCTAAAATATCGGTTGTTGCGGTTAAGAAAATAGGTCTAATTCGCTCTTTTGTTCCTTTAATTATCCGTTCTTTTAAAGAAAGCCCTTCAAGTTTTAAATCGTTCATACAGGTTATTAAAACCAATCCGTTTAAAACAGCAACACCAAATAATACGATAAACCCGACTCCAGCCGAAATACTAAAAGGCATATCTCTAATCCATAAAGAAAATACACCACCAATGGTTGCTAACGGAATTGCCATATAAATCATTAATGTTTGACTGAAAGATTTTAAAGCGAAATAGAGTAATACAAAAATGAGTATCAAGGCAATTGGTACAACAATAAGCAATCTTGATTTTGCACGTTGCAGGTTTTCAAAAGAGCCTCCATACTTTATGTAATATCCTGCCGGTAAATCTAATTGTTCTTCTAATTTGTCTTGAATTTCGTTGACAACACTTTCGACATCTCGACCTCTAATATTAATACCTACATAAGTTCTGCGGTTTGTTCCCTCACGAGAAATTTGCATTGGTCCGGATTGATAATCTATTTTTGCAACTTCTTTTAACGGAATTTGTATTCCGCTAGGAAGTGAAACATAAATGTTCTTAAGGTCATTTATACTCTGTTTGTGTACATCTTTAAGACGTACTACCAAATCGAACCGTTTTTCTCCTTCAAATACGATACCTGCTGTTTCTCCACTAAAAGCAGTTCTTACAATGGTATTTAGCTCCTGAATATTAAGTCCATATTGTGCCAGTTTTTTTCTTTCGTATTTAACAGTCATTTGTGGAAGACCACTTGTCGATTCAATTTTTAAATCTCCAACGCCATCTACTGTTGCTATAATTTTACTCATTTTTTTGGCATATTTAGACAATACCTCTAAATCTTCTCCAAATAATTTTACAGCAACATCTTGTCTAACGCCTGTCATTAATTCGTTAAAACGCATTTCCAGTGGTTGTGAAAATTCGTAATTAACGCCTGGTAAAAATGCTAATTTATCTTTAAGCATTTCTATCAGTTCATCTTTTGTTTGAAAGGTTGTCCATTCTGATTTAGGTTTTAATATTAAAAACATGTCTGCAATGTCCATTGGCATTGGATCTGTTGGAATTTCGGCTACACCAATTTTAGAAACGACTTGCTTTACTTCAGGAAAATTCTTTAAAACGGTTGCTTCAATTTGCTGACAAACTTTTTCGGTTTCTTCTAATGAACTTCCGGGTTTTAAAATAGCGTGCATTGCTAAATCACCTTCATCTAATTGTGGAACAAATTCTCCTCCCATTTTAGAAAATGTAAATATTGAAAGTATTAAAAGTATTAAAGAAACACTAAGAATTATTTTTTTTCGGTTTAAAGCAAGGATTAAAATGGGTTCGTATTTTTTCTGCAACCAATCGATAAACTTATCTCCCCACATTTTTTTCTGTGAAGGTTTTTTGCTCATAAAATACGAAGAGACCATTGGTACATAAGTCAAACATAAAATCATCGCTCCGATTACAGCAAAACTAAAGGTCATTGCCATTGGTGTAAACATTTTACCTTCAATGCCTTGTAAGGTTAATATAGGAAGGAAAACAATTAAAATAATAAGTTGTCCAAAAAAGGCAGCATTCATCATTTTACTAGATGATTTATAAGAAATATCATCTAAATCATCTTGTGATAATTTCTTCACTTCTGACATTTTCCTGACTCTTTGCATCGTGTAAAAAACGACACTTTCTACAATAATGACGGCACCATCTACTATGATCCCAAAATCGATTGCTCCTAAACTCATTAAGTTGGACCATACACCAAAAACATTCATCATTATGTAGGCAAATAATAAGGATAATGGTATGGTTGATGCTACAATTAATCCTCCTCTAAAGTTCCCGAGAAACAACACCAATATAAAAATTACGATTAATCCACCTTCCAATAGATTAGTCTGTACAGTTGAAGTCGTTCTTTGAATTAAATCGGAACGATCTAAAAATGATTGAATAGTAATACCTTCCGGTAAAGATTTTTCTATTTCGGCAATTCTTTCAATTACCCTTTCTATTACATCTTTAGAATTTTCGCCTTTCAGCATCATTATCATTCCACCAACGGCTAATCCTTCACCATTTTTAGTTACGGAACCATACCTAATAGCATTTCCAAATTGTACGGTTGCTACATCTTTAATAAGAATAGGTAAACCATTTACAGTTTTTATAACGATCATTTCAAGATCGTTTAATGACCTTGCTAACCCTTCACCACGAATAAAATTGGCTTTATGGTTTTTTACAATATAAGCACCACCAGTATTTTCGTTATTAATTTCGAGTGCAATAAATATTTCGGTAATACTAATACCCATACTTTTTAATCGTTCCGGATTAACGGCCACTTCATACTGCTTTACATTGCCACCAAAACTATTTACCTCTACAACACCTGACAGCATTGCCATTTGCCGTTTTACAATCCAGTCTTGATAAGTTCTTAGATCAACATCAGAATATTTGTCTTTAAATTTTGGTGAAACTTCTAAGGTGTATTGATAGATTTCGCCTAACCCTGTTGATATTGGTCCCATAAAAGGAGCTCCAAATTTTTGTGGTATTTGTGCTTTTACATTTTCTAATTTTTCAGAAACCAATTGTCTTGGCAAATAGGTTCCTATTTTGTCTTCAAAAACAATGGTAACAACTGATAATCCAAAACGAGAAATAGATCGAATTTCTATAACTCCAGGTAGGTTAGCCATTGCCAATTCTACAGGATAGGTTACAAATTGTTCAATGTCCTCAGTTCCTAAATTTGGTGATGTTGTTATTACTTGAACCTGATTGTTTGTGATGTCTGGTACAGCACCTATAGGTACTTTTTGCATGGAGTAAATTCCTAATGCAATCCAAACAAGCATCATTATACCAATGATGAGTTTGTTTTTTATGGAGAATAGGATTATTTTATCTATCATTTTTAATAAGTTTAAGTTATAAGAATATGATTTACACTTTTAAAGTGTATTAGATTCATACCTTCAGGTATGATAAATAATAATACTCCGAACGCTTAAGTTTCGGAATATCATTTAACTTAAACTTGGGGGGGCTGGAAAATACGATCAAGAAAATTACCGGAAAAGGATACTATATAGTATGTATTCAATTCAGAAGTAGAAATAACTGAATTTGAAATGTCTTGTTGAATGTTAGGTTCTATAACGATACTTGCACAACAGACACAAACGCAAAAGGGAGTGCATAAATCATTAGCACTATGAGAATGATTATCTGCACTTTGCGAAACAAACGTCAATTGTTCTGAATCAATTATTACTTCATCATCACAGGGTAATGCAGATAGTGTAATTGTTAAAATTGATAATATGATTGCTATAATTCTCATATATGAATTGCCAAAAATACTAAAATTATGAATGCAACGGCATTGCATTTTTCATAAACGTATATTTTTTTGTTATATTTCTTAATGAACTCATCTTGGATTCAATAATAAAGATTAACGGAAAATAATTTAGACAAGCATTAAAAAAATGGCTTAGCTGGATTGTTCAGATTGCTGAACCAATCTTTTTTGATAATAAAATGCCGGTAACAAAATCAATACAAATACCGGATGAATTAAAAAACGACGTACATAAAAAGTAAACAAATAACCATTATTCATTCCTGTCTTTAATAATCCATAATAAACAATTGACAGTATAATAAAAGCTGCAATATAAAACTTAACAGAAAATTTAATCAATCGTTTGTTTCTAAAAGCAACATAGATTATTGCTAAAGAAATAAGCGCATTTGTAATATATCGTAAAAAAATATGAGAGAATAATTTTAATGTACCATAACCCGGCACATTATTATACAAATAGTCATTTTTAAAATAGTTAATAAATGGATCGTAAAATAGTTTATCACCAAATGTTCTAACTAACATTAGTAAAATAATCAATACTCCTATTATACCTATTCTAAGCCACTTGTTCATTTCTTCACCTTCTTTAGATTAGAGAATTTATTTACCCAAATAATCCACAATATAAAAGTAGTACCATAAATAACCGCAGGAAATAAGATAGAGTGCATGAAATACAAATATTCAGGGTATTTAGACAGCAATACCCCTAAAATGAGAATTCTAAAAAGGTTTACTACATAAATAATTACACTTCCTATAATACCAAAAATGATAGTCGCCTTTAAACTTCCCGAAAAAGCAATAATAAAAGTTAAAAATAGAATAATAACGCCAATAGAATTACACCCTTCAACAATTCTTAACGCATACACATCTCCAATAAAAAATTTCATTGACAATTCAGATTCATGTTGCCCAGTATAAGTATCAATTCCTAAAAACTGACCTAACTTATATGTTTGATTAGCTACTGCTTTTGTAATGGGTGCACAAGAAAAAACATCTCCTTTTTGCTGTGCTTGTTTTAAATAAATTGAATAGATACCTAGCAACAAAAAATAAGTTATAAAAAACTTTAATAAAAATTTTATGATTATTTTTCTTTTCTTCAAATGAAAGTAGTTTAGTTTTGTGCGACAAAGATTGAATAATTCAAATTTAGTTGATTCATATGAACATAGAACTTCATAAAAATAAAATTATTAACATAATAAATAACAACTCAACTATAAAGGATACGTTGCAAGTTATTTGTGAATTTTTAAAACAAGAGGTCGATTATTATGATTGGGTAGGTTTCTATTTTAAAAATGGAGGTAAAGAAGAATTAAAACTAGCCCAATTTGTTGGAGAACCAACTGAACATACTATTATACCTTTTGGTAAAGGTATTTGTGGACAAGTAGCTATTAGTAATCAGAATTTTGTAGTGCAAGATGTTTCTGAGCAGCAAAATTATATTTCATGTGGATTTAAAGTTAAGAGTGAAATTGTAATTCCGATTTTTGTCAATGGAGAAAACATTGGACAAATAGATATTGATTCACATACTGTAAATCCGTTTACTGAGAAAGATACTGAATTATTAGAATTTGTTTGTCAAGAAGTTGCTAAATTATATCCAATTAATCATAAAATGGTGCGTAAATAAATTGAATTAGTTTTTGATAAGATAAGATGAAAAAATAAAGCATAGCTTCAGTTACGTTTTCTTTTTTCAACAAAATATCAGCGAAAAAGAATTGCGAAGCACATCACGAACTTCTTAAAAATAAAATAAAAAGGATGGTGAGTAAACAATTTATATGCGATATTTTATGGTAAATTTGGTGTTAAATCTATCAAAACTTATATAAATCTATAATTATGACAACATCATTAATTATACTCTACAAAAGAGAACTGAATAGACTCAAAGATGAAATTTCTGCTTATGCTGATGATACGATTCTTTGGAAAACAGATAATAACATCAAAAATAGTGGCGGAAACTTAACCCTACATCTTATAGGCAACCTTAATCATTTTATTGGTGCTACTTTAGGAAACTCAAGTTATATTAGGCAACGAGATAAAGAATTTAACGATAAAGATGTCTCGCGTAAATATATTCTTGACCAGATTGATAAGTTAAAGGCTCTGCTTGAAGGAGTTTTTTCTTCTCTTACTCAGGAAGACCTTGATAAAAAGTACCCTATTGAAGTTTTTGGAAAACCAATGACTACTGAGTATTTTTTAATTCATTTGTACGGACATTTAAATTATCATCTAGGGCAAATTAATTATCACAGACGCTTGTTAGATTTATGATTTACGACATACGAAGTGCGAGGTACAAGGTACGATTTATGATTTAGCCTGAAACCTTGAACACAAAATCTTAAACCATCTTTACTGTTAACAAATTGTTCATTATTTCTACCCTAATGCTTAGTGATTAAACTAACGTGTTTTAGTAGTTTTGACAAACTAAATACCAAATTGAACTTGAAATGACTTATTCTATTGAATTTTACGCCACCTCAAAATCAAATTGGTATAACAACACAACAAATGAACACCTCAAAAAAAGTCAAATCAGCATTAATTTCAGTATTTCACAAAGATGGATTGGCACCAATTGTTAAAAAATTAAATGAATTAGATATTACCATCTATTCAACCGGTGGCACCGAAAAATTCATAAAAGAATTAGGTATAGAAGTTGTACCTGTTGAAGATTTAACATCATACCCTTCCATTCTTGGCGGAAGAGTAAAAACATTACACCCTAAAGTATTTGGAGGTATTTTATCAAGACGAGATAATGATGGTGACATTTCACAACTCAGAGAATATGAAATTCCTGAAATAGATATTGTAATTGTTGATTTATATCCTTTTGAAAAAACAGTAGCTTCGGGAGGTTCTGAACAAGATATTATTGAAAAAATAGATATAGGAGGTATTTCATTAATTAGGGCGGCAGCCAAAAATTTTAAAGATGTATTTTGCGTTTCTTCAATGGAACAATACGATGACTTTTTAGAAATTATAACTGCACAAAATGGTGAAACAACGTTAGAACAACGCAAAAATTTTGCTGCAAAAACATTTAATGTTTCCTCACATTATGACACCTCCATTTTCAATTATTTCAATGCTGACCACGGCATAGCATCTCTAAAAATAAGTGAGACAAATGGTAAAGTATTACGTTATGGAGAAAACCCACATCAAAAAGGATTCTTTTTTGGTGATTTTGATAAAATGTTTACCAAACTACATGGTAAAGAATTGAGTTATAATAATTTACTAGATGTTGGTGCTGCCGTAAGTTTAATGAATGAGTTCACAAATGAAGCCCCTACTTTTGCTATTTTAAAACACAATAATGCTTGTGGATTGTCACAACGCAACACACTTTTACAAGCCTATAATGATGCATTAGCAGGTGACCCTGTTTCAGCTTTTGGAGGCGTTTTAATTTCTAATTCAGCCATTGATATTAATACTGCAGAAGAAATTCATAAATTATTTTGCGAAGTAGTTATTGCTCCCTCTTATGATAACGATGCTTTAGAAATATTAAAAGGTAAAAAGAATAGAATCATTTTAATTTTAAAAGAAGTAGTATTACCCAAAACCATTGTAAGAACTTGTTTAAATGGCGTTTTAGTTCAAGATCGAGATTATAAGACTGATACTGAAAAAGGTTTAGAAGTAAAAACCAATAATTCGCCAAATGATAAAGAAATAGAAGATTTAATTTTTGCTTCCAAAATTTGTAAGCATACCAAGTCTAATACCATTGTATTGGTAAAGAACAAACAGCTTTTTGCAAGTGGTACAGGTCAAACTTCACGTGTTGACGCTTTAAATCAAGCCATTGTAAAAGCAACTCATTTTAATTTTGACCTAAATAATGCTGTAATGGCAAGTGATGCTTTCTTTCCATTTCCTGATTGCGTCGAAATTGCTAACAATGCCGGAATCAATGCAGTTATACAACCCGGCGGATCAATTAAGGATCAATTATCAATAGACTTTTGCAACAATCATGAAATGTCAATGGTATTTACCGGAACACGTCATTTTAAGCACTAAAGACTTTCTAAAAAATCTCTAATAATCATGTGAATGAATTACTAGAGATTCCTTTAAATTTATTATCTTTGGCAAATTCGTGAAAATTACTAACCCGAATTAAATAACTCTAAATAACTCTATGGGATTTTTCGACTTCATGACCGAGGATGTCGCTATTGATCTTGGTACGGCAAATACACTTATCATACACGATGGGAAAGTTGTTATTGATAGCCCTTCAATTGTTGCAAAAGATAGAACTACCGGTAAAATTATTGCCATTGGGAAAAAAGCAAATCTTATGCAAGGTAAAACGCATGAGAACATTAAAACTATTCGTCCGCTTAAAGATGGAGTAATTGCAGATTTTGAAGCTTCTGAACAAATGATTAGGGAATTTATAAAACAGATTCCTTCTATAAAAAAACGTTTCTTCTTCCCCCCATCTTTAAGGATGGTTATCTGTATTCCTTCAGGTATAACCGAAGTTGAAAAACGTGCTGTACGAGATTCAGCTGAGCATATGAATGCTAAAGAAATATACTTAATTCATGAACCAATGGCTGCCTCAATTGGTATCGGTATTGATATTATGCAGCCCAAAGGAAATATGATTATTGATATAGGTGGTGGTACCACTGAAATTGCGGTTATTGCTCTAGGCGGAATTGTATGTGATAAATCTATTAAAGTAGCAGGCGATGTCTTTACAAATGATATTGCCTATTATATGCGTACACAACATAATTTGTATGTAGGCGAAACAACTGCTGAAAATATTAAAATTGATGTTGGTGCAGCCACAGAAGATATCGCAAATCCTCCAGATGATATCTTAGTACAGGGAAGAGATCTATTAAGTGGTAAACCTAAGCAAATTAAAATTTCTTATAGAGAGATTGCTAAAGCATTAGACAAATCTATTTTAAGAATTGAAGATGCAGTTATGGAAACTTTATCTCAAACCCCACCTGAATTGGCTTCTGATATTTATAATACAGGTATTTACTTAGCTGGTGGTGGTTCAATGCTTAGAGGCTTAGACAAACGTCTTTCTCGCAAAACCGATTTACCTGTTTATGTTGCTGAAGACCCGTTAAGAGCGGTAGTAAGAGGAACAGGTATTGCCCTTAAAGATTTAGAGAAATATCAAATTGTATTGATGAAATAGTTAACATTCTAAAAACAAATGCAACAGATTGTTAGTTTTATAATAAAGTATAAATACTTTTTATTCTTT
>VAPL010391483.1_pt1 | contig 65123 bp, 64 predicted proteins | sample 3395061 | NCBI WGS metagenome assembly VAPL01 (sample SAMN08290444, study PRJNA428436) | hydrothermal vent metagenome | isolation source: Deep-sea hydrothermal vent chimney 2 | place: Pacific Ocean: Juan De Fuca Ridge | depth 2182 m m | reverse complement strand
TAATCGGCATCATTGCTTCTATAGCGCTACCTAGCTATGCGGATTATGTAGAGAAAGGTCGAGCAGCTGAGGCACCGTCTATACTAGCTGATTTACGTATAAAAATGGAGCAGTGCTTTCAAGATACTCGTGATTATACTGATGTCACCTGTGCCGCTTTTTGCTCTCCAGGCAGTGGCGATGTTTATTTTGGCTATAGTTGCACGCCAGCAGCAACGGCTACAACTTATACATTAGCTGCGGCTGGTGTGGGTAATATGAGTACTTTTGCCTATTCTGTCGATGAGTCTAATAATAAGAACTCAACCTATAAAAGTGTAGCAGGTAATGGTTGTTGGTTAAGTAGCAAAGGCAGCTCTTGCTAATGCGTGTTCAGAAACTACAAACTGGTTTTACGCTGATAGAGCTGATGATTGCCATAGCGTTGTTTGGCGTATTGGCCTCTTTTGCCATCCCAAGTTATAACCAAATGATACAAAATACGATGGTTAGGACGGCTGCAGAGTCTATTCAAACAGGATTTCAGGTCGCACGAGGTGAGGCGGTTAAACGGAATACAAGTGTCAGTTTTGCGCTAAATGGTGCAAATTCTGCCTGGGTCGTCGGTTGTGTAACCGTGGTAGCTAGTTGTCCTGCAACGATTACACAAAGATTAAGCTCCGAAGGCTCATCCGCTAACATTACGGTTGCTGCAAGTGTTGCTGGCCCATATGTGTTTAATGGTTTTGGCGTTATGACGAGCCCAGCTGGCGCTGTCGCTATCAATGTAGGCAATAGTGCATTAGGCGGTAGTCGTGATTTACGCGTGGTTATTGGTGCTGGCGGCGCGGTGAGAACATGCGACCCAGCACTCCCTAGCATGGGAACTGACCCAAGGCGGTGTATTTGATGACAAGGATGATAAAAATATGAATCGTTACCCAACGTCATTGCCTTCTTTACAAAAAGGGGTGGTATTGATTGAGTCTTTAATTGCAGTATTGATTTTCTCTATTGGGGTGCTGGCCTTAGCTGGTTTGCAATCAGCTATGATAAAAAGTACAGACGATGCCAAGTATCGTGCTGAAGCAACATTTATTGCACAACAAAAAATAGGTGATATTTGGGCAAATACACAAAATAAAGCAAGTCTTGCTGACTATATTCAGACTGAGAGCATAGCGCAGCTACCGAATGGCGCACGTGAAGTGGCAATCTCGGCGGAACGTGTGGTTACTGTGACAGTAACTTGGCAGTTGCCAGGTCGGCAACAGCATGCTTATTCGGCAAATGCACGTGTTGAAGGAATATATTAATGAGGACTGGTAAAAACATTCGTTTGTATCAAAGCTTTGTTAACCAAGCTGGTTTTAGCTTGGTTGAGATTATGATCGGGTTAGTGATTGGCTTATTGGCTACTTTGGTTATTATGCAGACTTTTTCTACTTTCGAAGGCCAAAAACGGACTACCTCAGGTAGTGCTGATGCACAAACTAATGGCAGTATTGCCTTAATGAATATTCAACGTAGTGTTCAGACTGCAGGTTATGGCTTACCTTTGCCAATGGCAGATATTGATAATAGCTCACTTAAGTGTAATGCATTTCCCGATTTTGACCCTGATTATAATCCAGGTACAGTGAATAGTACGAATATCTTTCCTCTCGTAATTCAAGACGGTGCAGCCGATTCAAGCGATCTTATTACAGTTCGATACAGCACGACAGCAATGGGTGGTATACCAGTTAAAATTATTGATAATACAAATGCAAATGCAGCAACAGGGTTGGTTGCTGATAATAATATTGGTTGCAGCGACAATGATATTGTTATGGTTAGTGATGGTAATAATTGCATGATGGCAACCATTACCGATGCTAATGGCAGTGGTAATACGGCGCAAAATATCAGTCTTCACCCATCTACGCCTATGGGTAGTCCTATTGTGATTGGTGCTAAGCTTGCTTGTATGGGTGATTGGCAAAATTATACTTATCAACTAGTCAATAACGAGTTGCAATACAATAGCCAGCCTATTGTTTCTGAAGTCGTCAATATGCAAGCACAATATGGCGTATCTAATGCTGCAGGTAATAATCAAGTGAGCCAATGGGTGAATGCCAGTGGTGGAACTTGGGCGGCCCCTAGCGTTAATAACCGCAATCGTATTAAAGCCATTAGAATTGCATTGGTTCTGCGTAATGGCTTTCTTGAGAAAACCAATGTCAGCAGTACATGTACAACTGCTAAGGGTGTCGTTAATAATGGCCCATGCGCGTGGGATGATGCTAATTATAGTGCTGCCCCTAAGATTGATTTGTCAGGCGATGCTAATTGGCAAAGATATCGTTATCGAGTATTTGAAACGATTATTCCTTTACGCAATATACTTTGGTCTAAGGATGCAGCATGATGGTTCAACAACATTTGAGAAGCAACCAACAAGGCGTCGTGCTGTTCATTGCACTTATTGCACTCGTGGTGATGTCATTAGCGGCAGTGGGTTTAATTAGATCAGTTGATACCAACACGATAATTACTGGTAATTTGTCATTTAAACAGTCTGCAGTTGTGTCATCGGATAGAGGTGTGGAAACAGCGATTTCTTGGTTGGATACTACAGCAACGGCCAATCTTTTAACACTGAATACAACTAGCAAACCGGATGGTTACCATGCTACTTTTGATGATTTGGATTTAGATGACCCAGCTGTATTAAGGGCTGATGCAACATGGGCTGTTAATAGTGCAATGGCAATTGGAGCCGATATAACGGCGGGTACTGAAAGCAGTAGTAAAAACAATATACGTTACATCATTCAGCGTATGTGTTTAGATCAAGTTGAGCCAACATCTGAAAAATGCCAATTTGGTGATGCCGAAGTTGGTACGGGTAGTAAAGGTGTTAAAGATGCGACCCAAGCCGGGGCAAAAATTGACGGCGCAGAAAGTCCAGTTTATAGGGTGACGGTTAGAGTTAACGGCCCTAAAAATACCGTAAGTTATACGCAAACATTTGTATATTAGGAGTTATATCCATGAAACGCAATCATAATAAATTATTTCAAATAAAACACTATCTATCAGGGTTGGTTTTAGCGCTAGGCGTTATTTTATCACAGTCGGCTGGCGCACTTGCGCCTCTTGATTTGGCGACGATCCCCTTGGCTAATAGCCCGACCGTACCTATTAAGCCTAATTTATTATTTATATTTGATGATTCGGGTAGTATGGGGCGTGATCATATGCCGGATTGGGCCGATAGTGGCCAACGGAGATTATTTAGAAATTCGAGCTATAACACGGTTTACTATAATCCTGCGCTTACCTATTCTCCGCCTGTAAATTTCACGGGTGCTGGCTTAGATATTACAACATATCCAAGCCAAATAGGCACTTCAAACGCAACGGGTAAAGGCTCAGGTGCATCGCCAAATTGGAAAGATGTACAAGACGATGCTTATTTAGGTAGCGCTGATACCAACCTAACGAATCGTGCTAATTATTATACAGTTATTCCAGGAGAGTATTGTAAAAGGGCAGATTTAAAAGAGTGTGCTGTACAAGCAAGTCCTACACTAGTGTATGCATTTCCTGCACATGTAAGATGGTGTAATACTAATGGAAATGCTAACGCAGTTACGCCAGCAGCTAATAGTTGTCAAGCAGCTAGGCTACCTGGGTTTGTGAGATTACGTATACCTGCTTTATATAGGGGGAGAATTAATATTACTAACGGGGCATCTGGTAGAGTGACTAGTGTGAAAGTGGCCGGGTTGGAAATATTGTCTGAACAAACGCAGCTACTAGGCGGCGACAATCTAGAGAAAGATATTGTAAAAAAAATCAATGCTTGTACTGGTAACATAACACTTAATTGTACAATCGCAGGCTATAGTGCAAGACGAGTAAGTGATAAAGTTGAGATTTACGCTCCTGCGCCTACGAGCGCAACGCCAGTGGTTATTAAAACAGGAGGTGTATCTAGGTCTATTAATGCATTTGCGCCTATGACCAGTGGTAACGTGCCAGGGATATTACGATATGTATCAATAAACAAGAAAGGCCCTAGCTATACTTACCCTGGTTCAGCAACGGCTGCACCGACACGTTCTGATTGTGCAGGGGCAAGTTGTACTTATGTTGAGGAAATGACTAACTTTGCAAACTGGTTTACATATTACCATACACGTAGACAAATGATGAAAACAGCAGTTAGTCTTGCTTTTAAAGATATTGGAGATGATTTTAGGGTTGGTTTTATGGCAACCTCAACTTTAGCTGCACGCTCATTAGATTTTGATACGTTTGATACAACGCAAAAAGCAGCATGGTATTCAGCGCTATTTAGTACTACTGGAGGCAGATGGACGCCACTACGAGGATCACTTGCAACAGCAGGACGTATTTATGCAAATAAAACTAGCGCGCATGGTGTATTTTCAGACCCTGTTCAGTATGAATGCCAACAAAACTTTGCTATGTTGACAACTGATGGGTATTGGAATACTAACGAGGAAACAGGTACCTTTGCTGGCCCTCCAAGAGCTTTAACCAGTGGGAATGTAGGCAATAACGATAGCGCAGCCTTAGGGACGCCGTTGGGTAAACGTGAAGGTGTTGCGAGGTCAAACACCTTAGCTGATGTTGCAGCTTATTATCGACAAACTGACATACGTACAGCTGCACTTGGAAATTGCATAGGTGGTTTAGGCGGTAACGTTTGTGAGACAGTAACTGGTTCCCCAGGAGCACCACCAAATCAAAAACAAACAATGGTGACATTTACGTTAGGTTTAGGAATAGATGGAACATTGAGTTATTCCACAGATTACAAAACCGCAACTTCTGGCGATTATTATGATATTACGCAGGGCATCAAAAACTGGCCTAACCCAATACAAAATGATGAGGCGGAACGTATTGATGATTTATGGCATGCCGCGGTTAATGGTGATGGCACCTATTTCAGTGCTAAAAACCCTAATGATGTTGTTAGCCAACTTAAAGAGGCGGTCTCTTCAATTTTAGTTAAAGTTGGAGGTGGTGCAGCAGCAGCTACGAGTACCTTAAATCCTATCGCGGGTAATAATTTTGCTTATGTAGCTAGTTATACATCTGGTTTTTGGGCGGGTAACCTTGAGAAGCGAAAAATACAGGTGGGTACTGGGGAAGTGTTAAAGGTAGCGTTGGCCTGTGTTGAGGATGTCGTTCCTTCTGCTAGCTGTAGTAACCCTTCATATGTTGTTTCAAATGGCCCTGGTTACGATTGTGTTACGCCCAATGTTGCAAATGGGGCTTCATGTCCAGGTGTATGGAATAACATTACGTTAGATTGCGCAGTACCTACTGCTGCTAGCTGCACTGGGACATTAAAGAGTATGGTTGGTGATTTTACGAGTGTAGCTAGAAAGATTAAAATTAATGTAGCAGGAACATTACAAGAATTTAATTATGCTAATTTAGCACTGACAAGCCTGTCAACTGCAGAAAAAGATACATTTGAGCCAGCTTACCTTGCAGCAAATTTAACGCAATGGCCAGCATTAACAGCTACACAAATGGCAAATGTTACAGGGCCTAATTTAGTGAATTATTTACGCGGTGAAAAGGGTTACGAACAAGGTAGTGCCACTCCTGACAATCGAGTTTTTCGTAAGCGCCAAGCTGTTTTAGGCGATATAGTTGGCTCAAAACCAGCATTTATAGGTGAGCCAACTTTTAATTATGGTGATCTTTATTATTCGGCTTTCAAAGCTGCAAAATCTAGCCGTTTAGAAATGGTGTATGTTGGTACCAATGATGGTATGTTGCACGCCTTTAATGCTGATACTTTAGTGGAGCAGTGGGCGTATATCCCAACAGAGGTGCTCCCAAAAATGTGGAAATTGGCAGATGAGAACTACAGTGCTAAGCATTCTTTTTATGTTAATGGTGACGTAATAATATCTGACATATGCGTTGCTAGCTGTGCAAGCGTAAATGATTGGAGAACTATTCTAGTAGGGGGCTTGGATTCAGGTGGCCGAGGTTATTATGCATTGGATATTACAAACCCATCGTCTCCAAGCTTGCTTTGGGAGTTTGCTGCAAGCGGCACAATCAATAATGACCCTAATTTGGGCTACACTTTTAGTAATCCTATTATTACTAAAAGAGCTATTGATGGTAAATGGGTTGTAATATTTGCTTCTGGCTATAACAATATTCCAGATAATGATGCTTTTTATAACTTATCAGCGACTAAATTTAAGCCCAATAACCCAGCGCAACATACGACGGGTGATGGTCTCGGACGTTTGTTTATATTAAATGCTGCAACAGGTGTTAAGTTAGGGGTGATCGATACTAGTGCTGGCAGTGTAGCTAGCCCGAGTGGTCTCTCTAAGATCGCTGCATTTTCAGATGATGCCGAGAAAAACAATACTACAAAGTATGTATATGGAGGTGACTTGTTAGGTAATTTGTGGCGGTTTAATATAGATAATAATACTGTATTAAAATTTGCTAACTTTGAAGAGGCTGGAAAACCTCAGCCAATTACAACAGCGCCTGAGTTAGGTTTGATTAATAATAAGAGGGTGGTGTTTACTGGTACAGGCAAGTATTTAGAAATAGCAGACTTGTCAAATACAGACAAGCAAAGTTTGTATGCAATTAAGGATGATGATGCTACCGTTTCATTACTTAACCCCCGTAGCATTTTAGTGCCGCAGACTATTGTCCCATCTGGGCCAGACAGCCGCGAGACAGGGGTGGCATCTCCAGTTAATTTTGCTACAGGGAGAGGTTGGTATTTAGATTTTCCTGATACTGGCGAGCGACAAAATGTTGAATCTTTGCTAGTACTAGGAACGTTGTTAGTGCCGACTGCGGTACCAACTTCGACTGCTTGCCAGCCAGCAGGGTATGGGTGGTTTAACTTTCTTGATTATAGAACAGGGGCCTCTATAGCAACAGCAGGTGGCGTTGTTTCTTCACGGACTACCGCACCAGTTGTTGGTTTTAATGTTGTGTATGTTGATGGGAAGCCAAAAGTCTCTATCGTGGTTGCTAATGACCCAGATCCAAGATTAATCCCTGATGTTCCATTTACAGGGTCTGGTACAGGTTTTCAAACTAAAAGATCAATATGGCGTGAAATTATTGAATAGTAATGATCTGTATTAAAAAAGAGCGGCATAGCCGCTCTTTTTTTGTAACTAAATTTAATTATGATTGGCTTAAAGCGCAGGTTATTATTTACTCAGCAACTTGTTAGTAATAACGCCATTAATGAAACCAAAAAATAAAGCTGCAAGAGCAAAGATGGGTATTAAGTAGGCAACCCCAGTATGTGGAATTAACCATAGCCTAACGATAATAAGTTGCCCAGCAATGTGTGCGCAAGCAGCAAAAATGCTGAGTGTAATGGCGCTGAAATATTTTCTTGGTAAGTGCTGCGCAAAAAACAAAATAGCTAAACTTAATAAGGCACCTGATAAGCTTAAAATAAAAGTGGGCGATAAAAAATTGCCTAATAGTAAGCTGCTTGCAAATACGCGGAGCAGGCTTACCCATGCGGCAGTTGCAAAGCCGTATTGCATCAAGACATAGAGCGTGATGATATTAGCGATGCCAGGTTTTACCCCAGGTAGGGGTGATGGAAACATGGCTTCTACAACATGTAAAGCAATAGCTAGTGCGGTTAGCTTAGCGATGTGATGATCTGTTTTTGTCGTCGCGATGTTAATAATTGAGCGAGTCATAGATTTTTTTAGTGCCTGTGAGTTGTAAGCTGATTTGATTCGGTAGGCAAATCGCCACTTGCCCTTGATGACTTAGCCAGCCTTGGTGCACACAGTATTGGTTGCTACAGGGTGATTGTTTAAATCGCACTTTGCCATTTTCGATGTTAATTAAAGAATCGCCTAGCGGCCCATGAATATGTAGCGCACGTATTTGATTAAGGTCATATGTGCCAATAATTTTATCCGCTTGTCTGATTTCAAGTTGGCTAGCGGGTTCATAAGTCCATAATTGTTGAAATAAAAAAATTAACATGATTAGGCATGTAACAAGCACGAACCAATCACCGACGAGTGGTTTAGTGAATGACAGTGCTGTGTGTTTATTGTTCAAAATAAGTAATCAAGGCTGGCGTGTGATAGCACGGTTTTTAGTCTTTATATCTAGCCAAGTTAAACGTTTAGCCATAGCCGAGCTCACTTGGATTTTCTGATTAGATTCTATAATCAAGTAATTATCCACTTGCATAGTTTTAGCTGTTTGTGCCCGTAGATGGGGCTCAGCAATAAAAATAGGTTTAGAAGCGACATCAGATAATGTGCCAGCATTTTTTTGTGGTGGAATCAGCACGGTGACCGCTTGTGTACCTTGTGATGGATAGCCTGTAGCAGGGTCAATAATGTGGCAGTAGCGTTTGCCATCAAGCATGAAAAAACGTTGGTAATCACCCGATGTGCCGATGGCCCAGCCACTGGGTAAATCTAATGTCGCAATTGCATTGGGTTGTCGTGGGTGTTGTATGCCGACATGCCAGAGTTTATCACCATGTTTGCCTAGTGCGATGATATTACCACCAATGTTAATGAGTGCATTTTTAACATCTTGCGCCTGTAAATAGGCTAAAGCATTATCCAATGCATAGCCTTTTGCATAGCCGCCTAAGTCTAGTTGTACGGCAGGATTATTACTATAGACCATATCCTTTTTAATAATAATATCTGTCATTTTTGGCGCAGTAACTACTAGTGCCTTAATTTTATCGGTATCAATTTTCTTGGCTTTGAATTCATCTTGCTGAAATCCCCATAGCTTAATTAAACTGCCAATAGCAGGGTTAAATTTGCCATTTGATGTAGCCGAGAGTGTTGTCGCTTGCCTGATTATATCCGCTGTGTTTTTGCTAATCTTGACAGGCTTGTCACCTTTGGCAAACGCTTGGTTAAGTGCTGTTATTTCACTGGGTTGCCAAGCATGGTAGCGCTGATGTAATGCTTGAAAACGATTAGCAATTTCATTAGAAAGTAGGCGTGCACGGTCTTTAGATTCACCATAAATAGTAATGTCGACTAAAGTACCAAAGACATAGGTTTGTGTATTGTAGAGAGGCTCTTTTTGGCTGCAACCAATGAGCAGGCAACTAATGGATATAGATAAGCATAATAGTAAGAAAGCACGCATAAGCGCTACTATAACGCTAGACTGCGATGGATTCTAGGGCGTTAAGAAAAACAACGGCAGGATTACAATCTGTCTGCGCAGCAATTTCTACAATGCCCGTTGGACTGGTGACATTAATCTCAGTTAAGTGGTCACCAATGACATCAAGCCCGACAAAAGTGAGGCCTTGAGCCTTGAGTGTTTTACCAACAGTGGACGCTATTTCTATGTCACGTTTAGTCAGTGGCTGTGCAATGCCCTTGCCACCAGCGGCTAGGTTGCCTCTGGTTTCACCCGCTTTGGGAATGCGGGCGAGGGAATAAGGGATAGGCTCGCCATTAATCACAATAATACGTTTGTCACCTTGTTTTATAGCCGGTAAGTATTGCTGTGCCATAACAGTTTCTTGGCCAAATTTGGTAATGGTTTCTAAAATCACGCTAATGTTGGGATCGGTGTTGGTGAGCCTGAAAATGCTAGCACCACCCATACCATCGAGCGGCTTAACAATAATATCTTTATGTTCTGTTAAGAATGAACGTATCAAATTATTGTTGCTTGAAACTAAAAAAGCGGGTGCAAATTGCGGAAATTTTGCGACAGATAATTTTTCATTCCAACTGCGAATGGCACTTGGGTTGTTGATGACTTTTGCACCTTGTTCTACAGCCAGTTCTAATAGGTAAGTGCTGTATAAATATTCGTTATCAAACGGTGGGTCTTTGCGCATTAATATGGCATCAAAATTTTTCGGATGCATTTCTGTTTGTTGTGCAACTTCATACCAGCTATCGCCACCAGAAAACTGGAATGCTTGTGCGTTGATTCTAATGTTGGCATGGCGTAAAAACACATCATGTTGTTCGCAGACAAATAGGTCATGCCCACGCTTTTTTGCTTCTTGCATCATGGCAACGCTTGTATCTTTTTGTTTTTTAAGAGATATGAGCGGATCTAATATGAACAGTAGTTTCATGATGATTGATGGGTTTGTTTTTATGAATTTAAAGGGTCATTTTCTTGTAATTCAATCGCCGCTGCTAACAACGCTAAACGTGCGACAACACCATAAGCATAAAAGCGGTTAGGTACGGTATCTGGCTCATCAGTACAGTCTGGTAAGCCACATGGCGTTTCGAAAGCAAGGGGTACAAAATGTGAGCCTGGGGCATTCAAGTTTTCATCGATACCGCGGTTCGTATGTACACGGTAAAAACCGCCAATAACAAAGTGATCCATCATGTAGACAACAGGTTCTGCGACTGCATCATCAATACTTTCAAAGGTATACACACCCTCTTGAATAATGACTTCAGAGACCTTTAAACCTTCTTTACCGACAGCCATCTTTTTGCGTGCTTTACGATTTAAGTCACGTACACCATCAGGTGATTTTACTGACATAATCCCCATGCCATAGGTGCCAGCATTGGCTTTTACGATCACAAAAGGTTCTTGTGTGACATTGTATTGTTCATACTTCGCTTTGATTTTATTCAGTAAAGTTTCTACTTTTACTGCTAGGCAGTCTTCGCCAGTACGTGATTGAAAATCAATACCTTCGCAGGTTTCAAAGTAAGGGTTAAGTAGCCATTCATCAATATCGAGTAGTGTTGAAAATTCCGCAGCGATTTTGTTGTAAGCTGAAAAATGCTCTGATTTTTTACGTGTACTCCAGCCTGCATGCAAGGGTGGAATAAGGTCTTGTTCTAGGTTTTTTAAAATATCAGGGATGCCGCTAGATAAATCATTATTGAGTAAAACTGCACATGAATCAAAATCACCAAGCTCAGCATTTTTAAGTTTAATGCGATTGCCTTCGCGTATAACAGGTTCTAATAGTAATGGATGGCCACCCTCTGCTTCTAGTGTTGTTGGTTCTGTAATTTCAGGTGAGATGCTACCAATACGTACATCTAAACCGGCTGCTTTTAGCATCTTACTCAGTTCGACTACATTACGTAAATAGAAGGTATTACGTGTATGATTTTCAGGAATGATGAGTAGGCGATGCGCTTCAGGACAAATTTTCTCAACAGCCACCATCGCTGCTTGTACCGTTAAACTAAGAAAGTCTGGATTAAGGTTGTTAAAGCCTGCTGGGAATAAGTTAGTGTCGACAGGCGCTAGTTTGAAACCACTGTTACGTAAATCAACAGACGCATAAAATGGTGATGCGTATTCTAGCCATTGCGTACGAAACCAATGCTCAATATTAGGCATGGCTTCTAACATACGTTTTTCTAAACTTAAAAGTGGGCCGTTAAGTGCGGTGGTTAAATGAGGGACCATAATTCTCTCTATATGACGTGATTCGCTTGTAAGTCAGCGTGGTAACTACTTCTTACCATGGGGCCACTTGCCGTATTATTAAAGCCCATAGCTTCAGCTTTTTCTTTTAAAGTGTTGAAGGTGGCAGGCTCCACATAGCGTATGACAGGTAAATGATGGGGGCTAGGTTGTAAATATTGGCCTAACGTTAGCATCGTGACATGATGCGTGCGTAAGTCTTGCATGACTTGTACGATTTCATCATCGGTTTCACCCAAACCTAGCATTAAGCCAGATTTGGTCGGTATGTCAGGATACATCTCATTAAATGCCTTTAGTAATGACAGTGAATTTTGATAGTCTGAACCAGGGCGTGCTTGCTTGTATAGACGCGGCACTGTTTCAAGATTATGGTTCATGACATCAGGTGGTGCATGTTGCATGATGTGTAATGCTCTGTCTAAACGGCCGCGAAAATCTGGCACTAATATTTCAATTCTAATATTAGGTGATGCTTTGCGTACAGCTTTAATACAATCTACAAAATGCTGTGCACCACCATCCAGTAAATCATCACGGTCGACACTGGTGATGACGACGTAATTTAATTTCATTTGCGCAATGGTGCGCGCTAAGTTTTCAGGTTCATTGGTGTCTGGAGGCAATGGTTTGCCATGTGCCACATCACAAAATGGGCAACGACGGGTGCAAATATCACCTAAAATCATGAAAGTAGCTGTGCCGCCACTAAAACATTCACCTATATTGGGACAGCTAGCTTCCTCACATACTGTATGTAGGTTGTTGTCACGTAACGCGCGTTTGATTTCTTGAAAGCGGCGGCTATTAGGTACTTTCATGCGTATCCACTTGGGCTTACGTAACATAGGCTGCGCGATTATCTTGATAGGGATACGCGAAGTTTTTGCTGCATCTCGCTCCTTAACACCCGCTACTTTTTTTCTTGGTCTAGCCTCTTCTTGTGGTAGTTTGTTTTCACTTTCAATCATTAGATAGTTTTCTTTTTAAAATATCTAGTAAGCTCTCGCTAATCTTTACCTGTGTATTTGTAATGCTTAAATCTTTTGTTTGTGTCATTTCCAATCCAATATAACCACAAGGGTCTATGGCTTTAAATGGTGTTAAATCCATATCTACGTTCAGACTTAAGCCATGATAACAGCAATTATTTTTTAGCCTTAGTCCAATGGAGGCTATTTTTTTATTTTCAATATAAACACCAGGTGCATTTTTTTGCGTGTTAGCAGATAGGTTAAAAGTAGCGAGTAATTCTATGATACTGGATTCGATGATGCCGACGAGCATATGTACTTTCATGTTGCGGCGCTTTAAATCTATTAGTAAATAAATCACGATTTGTCCTAAGCCGTGATAGGTTATTTTTCCACCTCTATCTACATTGATAACAGGTATATCGTTTGTAGGTAAACGAGCATCCTTACGATTAAGGCCTAGTGTATATACGCTATCATGTTCTGTTAACCAAAGCTCATCAGCCGTTGCTTGGTTACGTTTTGAAGTAAAAGCTTGCATTGCAGCAAGTGTGCCTTGATAATCCGTGCGCCCAAGCTTGCGGATAGTAAGTTGCATGCTGAAGATTAAAGCACAATTTTAACCATGGGGTGGCTAGTCAGTGTACGATAAATATTATCAAGTTGTGGTTTGGACTCAACGTAACAAGAACAAGTTAAGCTGATATATTTTCCACCTGAGCTGGCGCGCGTATCAACTTTATTGGTGTTAAATGTCGGCTCATGCTGTTGTATGGCTTTAATAATTTCTTGGGTAAAATCGACATGTGTTTTACCCATGACTTTGATAGGAAAATCACATGGAAACTCAATCAGTGTTTCCTGCTCGGTGTTGTTCTCAAGGGTTGCCATTTTTTGAGCTATTTAATTAATAGTCTTAGGCTATCAATGATTCTGCCAAAAAAACCTGCTTCATTGATGTCTTTTAATGCAACAAGGTTCTGCTTATTGATGACTTTGTCATCTAAAGTAAAGGTAATGGTTCCTATTTCTTGACCTGCTTTAATTGGTGCGATTAGTGGTTGTTTACTTGTCATGGTGGCTTTTACGCGCGCATAGTCACCTTTTGGTAAAGATAGATATAAGTCTTTAGCGACGGACGACATGACGCTCTTTTTTGAGCCTTTGTAAACAGGTATTGTATTGATGGGTTGTGATTGGCTGTATACCAATGTGGACTCATAGAACTGAAAACCGTAGTTGAGCAATCGTTGACTTTCTGAAGCGCGCATTGCTTCAGAAACTGCGCCAAGTACAATGGCAATTAAACGTGTTTCTTTGCGTTTCGCGGTTGATATTAGACAATAGCCAGCAGCCTGGGTATGCCCTGTTTTCATGCCGTCTACATTAGCATCTAACCACAGTAAGCGATTGCGGTTGCGTTGTTTAATATTATTGTAAGTGTATTCTTTTACAGAATACAAACGGCGAAACTCAAGCGGAAAGTCACGAATAAGTGCTTTTGCCAATAGCGCTAAATCTTCTGCATTTGTGTAATGCTCTTTGTCGGGCAACCCTGTTGCATTCATATAACGGGTGCTATTCATACCCAGCAACTTTGCTTGCTCATTCATCATGGCAGCAAATTGTTCTTCGCTGCCAGCAACGGCTTCAGCTAGTGCAATCGCTGCATCGTTACCAGATTGAATGATAAGGCCATGTAATAGTTGGTCTACCGTGACAGATTTTTTAGGTTCAATAAACATTCTTGATCCTTCTGCCTTCCAAGCTTTTTCACTAACAGGAATAGTTTGTTCAAGTGTTAAGTTGCCTTTTTGAATCGCATCAAAGGAAAGGTAGGCTGTCATGATTTTAGTGAGTGAAGCAGGCTCTAGTCGTTCATCTTTCTTATGAGAGGCGATATCTGCATCACTATTAAAATCTTTTAATAAATAGGCATTAACAGCAAGTGAAGGTGGCGGTGCAACTTTTGCAGACCATGCGTAAAAAGGAAATAGTAGTAAGAAAGTGAAAAGTAGTGAGTAAAAGCGCATATTTAAATTTGTTTCTAATGGGTAATAATAGTAGTGGGAATATTTATTTGTTGACGTAAGTTGTCTGCTGCTTGTTCGGCCGCTAACCTACTGTTATATGGACCAATAAGCAGTCGATGTAAGCCGCTATTATACACTCGCTTAACATTAACGTTTTGGTCTGTGTTTATAGCTTGAATTTTTTCTAGTAAGTTCTTCGCATTGCCTTCTTCTTGAAAGGCGCCTGCTTGGACATGGAACTGCATTATTGCCGTGTCGGCTGTTTTAGCGACTGCCGTGCTGCTCGTCTGTGTTGGGCGGGCTGTGGTGGTTGTTTTTTGCGTTTCAGATGTTTGGCCTGGTTGAACAACCTCGACATCGACTAAGCCACTACCTTGTTCAATGATGCGTAATTTATAGGCTGCAGCATATGATAAGTCAATGACTCTAGAGTCAATGAATGGGCCTCTATCATTGATGCGCACCACAACGGAACGACCGTTAGCAACATTGGTTACTTTGACGTAACTTGGTAATGGTAATACGGTGTGAGCAGCTGACATGCTATACATATTATAAACTTCACCATTGGAAGTATTTTTGCCATGGTAGCGTTTACCATACCACGATGCCATGCCACGTTCTTTATAGTTTGCGGCCGTTTTTAATGGATAGTATGTTTTTCCTAATGCTTTATATGGTTTATTAGAACGATTAGAAGGTGCCTCAATTTTTGGGATTGCATCGGGGATGTCATCTATATTTTTTGGTGGATTGGCGCCAGGCCCATCATCTAAATAATAGCCACCATCTGATTTGTCAGATGTTTTAGCAGTGGGTGGTTTGTCGGTGGTGGTGCGTCTAACGACTTTATTACCACCACAGGCGGTTAATGTTAAGCAGAATAATAACGCCCAAATGTAAGTTGTTTTCATATTTAATTATCCCGATGACATTAATTTTCTGTGTGTTTGAATACTCATTAAAATACCAAATCCAAGTAGTATGGTGACCATTGAAGTGCCGCCATAACTGACTAATGGTAAGGGGATGCCGACGACGGGCAGTATGCCACTTACCATGCCAATATTAACAAACACATAAGTAAAGAAAGTGAGTGAGATGCTGCCAGCTAATAATCGTGAGAAGCTGTTTCTAGCTTGTGAGGCGATTACAATACCACGAAAAATAATTAAGCTAAACAACAACAACAATAGCAAGTTCCCGACTAAGCCAAATTCCTCGCTAAAGACGGCAAAGATAAAGTCTGTTGTACGTTCAGGCAAGAAATCAAGCTGAGATTGTGTGCCATTGAGCCAGCCTTTTCCGGTCATTCCGCCTGAGCCTTGTGCAATTGTCGATTGAATAATATGGTAGCCAGAGCCAAGTGGGTCTTGAGTTGGATCAAAAAGTATTTGGATTCTTCGCCGCTGATAATCATGTAGCATTGACCAGAAAACTGGCATTAGTGCGCCAGCAACAACGACACCCCCAACAATAAAACGCCAGCTGAGCCCTGCTAAAAATATGACGAACAATCCAGATGCGGTAACAAGTAATGATGTGCCTAAGTCTGGCTGCTTCATAATTAAAACAACTGGAATGATTAATATAAAAGCGGCAAAAATAAAATCTAGTGCACGCAAGGTAGTTTCACGTTTTGAAAAAAACCAAGCTAGCATCATGGGTACGGCAATACGCATCAGTTCAGAAGGCTGGATTTTGATGATGCCTAAATTTAGCCAGCGTCTCGCGCCATGGCTAATATCACCAAATAATGCGACACCGATTAACAAGAGTACGCCTAAACAATACAGGGGTAATGCCATGCGCTCTAGAAATTGTGGTTGAACATTGGCGACGACTAGCATGATGCAAATAGCAACGGTAATGTTGATGAGTTGGGCATTTACCCTATCTAAATTTTGACCCGATGCACTATAAAGTACAAATAAACTGACGAGTAGTGTAAATAATAAACAACTCATTAAGAATGAATCAATATGTGTAAAAATTTTTTGTAAGATTTGGTTAATCATTTTCAGCCGCATCAGGCTTAGGAATTTCTATTGGTGTTGTAAATCGACTATTAAGTTTGGCGGTTGTTTTCTTCGTGGGTTCTGGCGGCGGTTCTTTTCCCAGTAAATAGTAATCCATGACTTTGCGTGCAATCGGGCCCGCTGCCGAGCCGCCATGCCCACCATTCTCCACAATAGCAGCCAGTGCAATAGTAGGATTTTCTGCAGGTGCATAGGCAATAAATAGAGCATGGTCACGATGACGATCACTAACATTTTTTTCGATATATCTTTCGTTTTGTTTAACACCAATCACTTGTGCCGTACCTGTTTTTGCGGCAATACTGTATCCAGCATTTGCACCAATTCTGGCAGCAGTGCCGCCAGGTAATGTAACATTCATCATGCCTTGTTTTACAAGCTGCAAATTTTTATCATTTATCGTTAGCTTGTCGGCGACAATAGGTTTTATTCTATTCGTTTTTCCAGTTTTAACATTACTAATAGCGCTGACTAAATGCGGGCGCATCGCAATACCATTATTAGCTAGCACAGCTGTGGCATGTGCAAGTTGCATAGGTGTGACCAAGGTATAGCCTTGTCCAATACCGACGATGACGGTTTCACCCATATACCAAGGCTGATTGAAGCGGCGTTTTTTCCACGCTTTGGTTGGTAGTAAGCCAGTGCTTTCTCCTTTAATATCAATCCCACTTTTTTCCCCAAATCCAAAGTGTCGTACGAAGTTTGATAGCTTTTCTATACCAAGCTCTACCGCCAGACCGTAAAAGAACGTATCACATGATACGGTAATAGCCTTTTGAATATCGACCCGACCATGACCAGAAAGTTTCCAATCTCGAAAGCGGTGTGTGCTATTAGGTAATTTGAAATAGCCGGGGTCACTAATACTAAACGGAGGATGGCGCTTGCCTGCTTCTAGGCCGGCAAGTGCGACAAATGGCTTAAAGGTGGAGCCGGGTGGATATACACCGCGGAGTGGGCGGTTAATCAGTGGCTTATCTAACGAATCATTGAGTAAGCGCCAGTTTTTCGTATCGATACCGCCGATAAAAAGGTTGGGATCAAATGTCGGCATACTCACGAGCGCTAACACTTCACCTGTATTGGGCTCAATGGCGACTAAGGCCCCACGTCGCTCGCCAAATGCTTTTTCGGCTATTTCTTGTAGTTTAATGTCGACTGATAATTGTAGATTGTTACCCGAAATTGGTGGTGTGCTAGAAAGTGTACGAACAGTTTTGCCGTCGGCATTAATTTCTACTTGTTGAAAACCAGTGGTGCCATGTAATTCTTTTTCGTATGAATACTCAATACCGCGTTTTCCAATATGGTTTGAGCCCTTATAGTTAGAAAGCACATCATTTTCTTTTAAGCGGATTAAGTCTTTGTCATTAATACGGCCAATATAGCCGATGATGTGTGAAGCAAGCTTTTTGTTTGGATAGTGTCTAAATAAGCGTGATTTAATTTCTACGCCTGGAAACCGAAAACGGTTTGCCGCGAATTTGGCAGCTTCGACATCATTAAGGTGTGTTCTTAAAGGGATAGTTTCAAAGTCGTGGGCTTTCGCTTTTAACTTTTTAAAACGTTTCAAATCTAGTTTAGAGACTTCTACTAATTTAGCAATTTCACTAATTGTATGATCCAAATTTTTTACTTTTAAGGGTGTAACCTCTAGTGTATAAACAAAAAAGTTTTGGGCTAATACAACACCGTTTCTGTCGGTGATTAATCCTCTATTGGGGGCAATAGGCGCTATAGAAATACGATTGTTTTCTGCTAATGCATGATAATGATTGTAATTAGTGACTTGCAAGAAATGAAAACGCAATGCGAGGATGCTAAATCCAATGAATACTAAAATAGAAAGCGCCATTAATCTAAGCTTAAAATTGTGCAGTTCGTTGTGAGGGTTTCTTAGTTCCGTGCTATGGCGCATGTTTAACTTAATATTGCCTTAGGTGTTTTTTGGCCGAGTAATTCGCCCGAATGTCATTGTCATTAGTTTCCACAACAGCAACCCTGTTAGAACTGGCCAAAAATAATGCAAACCTGGGTTCTCGTGCCCAGCTAGTAGCTTGATGAGTAAGATGGTAATGCGTTCAAAAACCAATAGGCCAAATATATAGCCAGCGAGCTGTATTTGGTTAAATAATACAATTCTGCGTTGGTAACTTAAGGCAATGTACGCTGTCAGTGTAAATGCTAAAGCATACTGCCCCAGTAAACCGCTTGTTGCTAGATCTACTAGCAACCCGACAAACCAAGCTGTACCCACATTGCATAGATGAGGGGCACGTAATAGCCAATAAAGTAAAACAACTAGCATAAAGTCTGGGCGAAGAATAATACCTTGACCCGTCCAAGGGAAAAGTTGACATAGCAAAGCCACCAGTAGCGAGAGGTAAATAATGATATTATTAATGGGACGCACTCGGGTTTTTCACCTTCTTTTTCAGGGTTTCTTTTGCATCTTCAGGCACCGCTTCCTCGGCTTCTGTATTAATGCTTGCTTCTTCGGTTTGTGGCAGCTCTAATAGCAATAGTTGTAGGTGGTGGCTAACCTCAGCAACTGGAACGCTGATAATTTTTGCGAAAGGTGAATCAGGATTTTGCTGTATGTCCGTGACAATGGCGACGGCTAGGCCGCCCGGGTATATACCATCAATGCCAGAGGTGACGAGTTTATCGCCTATTTTAATGTCTACATTGGTAGGTAGGTACGGTATATCTAGCGTGTCATTACCGGCACCAAATGCAATCGCACGTAATTGATTGCGTTCGATTTGAATCGGAATGGATAGGCTTTTATCTGTAATGAGCGTCACTTCACTGCTAAATGGGTATACACGCGTAATTTGACCTATGACTCCCTTAGAGTCGACAACTGCTTGTCCAGCCTTGATATTGTGTTGTGTACCTCGATTGACAATAACGGCATTCGTAAAAGGGTCACGGCCAGTATGCGAAATTTCCCCTAAAATAGCTTTTGGGTGAATGGGAATGTTGCCAGAAAGCAGACTGCGTAAATGATTGTTTTCGGCTGTGAGTGTGTTGAGTCGTTGTAGTTTGACTTGATGTTCAAAGGCTTGCTGTTTGAGACTATAGTTTTGTTGCACGAGATGATTGTGGACAGAGAAATATTTTTTTGTATCACGTATCCATTCACTGGGGGCATTGGCTATTCTTTCTAGTGGATACAATACCCCAATGAAAGTTTGACGCATTTGAGACAAAACGCTTAAGCGAGAGTCTGCTGCCATTACAATAACGGATAGCGCACAAAAAAACACCATGCGCGAAAATGGACTAATGCCACGAACGAAAAAAGCTGGGGTTTGTTGAGGGTCTAGTTTCTGATGAACACCTTTAAGCATGCCAACGTTGACTAAATAATTGCTCAGACAAATCGTTATTCATGTACAAAAACATTGCCTAATTGATCAATTTCTTCTAATGCGCGCCCACATCCACGTGCTACGCAGGTTAATGGATCTTCTGCCACAATAACAGGTAAGCCCGTTTCCTCCATGAGCAGCCTGTCTAAGTCGCGTAAAAGTGCCCCGCCACCGGTAATCACCATGCCTTTTTCAGCAATGTCAGCACCAAGTTCAGGCGGTGTTTGTTCTAATGCAGATTTCACTGCACCAACAATCGCATTGAGCGGTTCGGTTAATGCTTCTAATATCTCGTTACTAGAGATGGTGAATTTTCTAGGTAAGCCTTCTGCTAAGTTACGGCCGGTGACTTCCATTTCCAGTACTTCTGAACCTGGGAAAGCAGACCCTATTTTTTTCTTAATCGTTTCAGCAGTTGGTTCTGAAATTTGCATGCCGTAATTACGGCGAATGTAATCAATAATCGCTTGATCAAATTTATCACCACCAACACGTTCGGATTTTGCGTAGACAATGCCGCCCAATGAAATGACGCCAACTTCTGTGGTGCCGCCGCCAATATCAACAACCATTGAACCTGTCGCTTCTGCAATAGGCATGTCAGCACCAATCGCAGCTGCCATGGGCTCTTCAATTAGAAAAACTTGTTTTGCACCTGCGCGTTCTGCAGATTCTTTAATCGCACGCCGCTCAACTTGTGTGGACCCCACTGGTACGCAAATGATAATACGTGGGCTGGGTGAGAACCAGCGTGTTTCATGTGCTTTGCGGATAAAGAACTTGAGCATTTGTTCTGTTACTGTGAAGTCGGCAATCACGCCATCTTTCATTGGGCGAATGGCTTGGATATTGGCTGGTGCGCGTCCAAGCATGCCTTTTGCGTCAGTGCCAACTGCTAGCAATACTTTTTTGCTGTTAGGCCCACCTTCTTGACGAATAGCCACGACTGAGGGCTCATTTAGCACTACGCCTCTACCACGTGAAAAAATCAAGGTATTTGCCGTACCTAAATCGATGGCCAAATCATTTGAAAAATAACTGTTTAACGAACCGAACATAATTGCTTCTTTCCTATACTTTAATCAAAACTACTGTAACTTACAGATAGCCTAACACTTAATAATACACGCTTTAAAATCAAGGTATAATAACGTAAATTCGCATTAAAATTAAGTCACTTTGGCAGTTTATTACACCAAAGTGAAAAAACATTAAGAAATAGAAATTTTCATGGCCTTAGAAATCACCGATATTAAGCGCATTGTCCACCTAGCTCGCATCGAAATCAATGATGCAGAAGCGCAATCTACGCTCACAAAACTTTCTGGAATCATCGGTTTAATTGAGAAAATGCAAGCGGTTGACACAACAGGTATAGTCCCTATGTCACATTCGCAAGACGTAGCACAGCGTTTACGTGATGATGTTGTGACCAAAGAGAATCAACGTGAGGCTTTTCAAAAAAATGCACCAAGTTTAGGTAATGGATCTGAAGAGCGTGCTGTAGATGAAGGTCTGTATCTCGTCCCTAAAGTAATCGAATAGTATTTATACATCCTATGATTAACAATAGTCTTAAAACGCTTAGCCAAATGTTGGCAAGTAAAACTATCTCCAGTGTCGAAATGACGCAGGAGTTCTTGAATCGTATCCATCAATTTAATCCTGAGATAAATGCTTTCATTACTACCGATGATGAAAAAAGTTTAGTACAAGCTAAAGCGGCTGATGCGCGTATAGCCTCAGGAAAGGCAGCGGTGTTAACGGGTATACCTTTAGCGCAAAAAGACATTTTCTGCGCTAAAGATTGGCAAACGACATGCGGCTCAAAAATGTTGGCTGATTTTGTTGCGCCGTATGATGCCCATGTGGTTAGTCAGTTTAATAATGTGAGTGCTGTTAATTTAGGCAAAACAAATATGGATGAATTCGCCATGGGTTCGTCTAATGAAACTTCTTACTTCGGTGGCGTTAAAAACCCTTGGGATTTAGAGCGTGTGCCTGGGGGCAGTAGCGGCGGCTCAGCAGCTGCGGTAGCAGCTCGCTTATGTGCAGCCGCTACGGGAACTGATACCGGCGGTTCTATTCGCCAACCAGCTTCACTGTGTGGATTTACTGGTTTAAAGCCTACTTACGGTTTGGTGTCGCGTTATGGCATGATCGCTTTTGCTTCTAGTTTAGATCAGGCTGGGCCAATGGCAAAGAGTGCTGAAGACTGTGCTCTGATGCTCAATGTAATGGCAGGTTTTGATGAACGTGATTCTACGAGTGTAGACCACCCAAAAGAGGACTACACACGTGACCTCGAAAAGCCATTAACAGGTTTAAGAGTTGGTTTGCCTAAAGAGTACTTTTCTGAAGGTTTAGGCGCTGCTGTTACAAAAGTAGTGCAAGAAGCCATTGTGCAATATGAAAAGTTAGGTGCAGAAATGGTTGATATTTCTCTGCCGAATACTAGCTTATCGATTCCTGTTTATTACGTGTTAGCACCGGCAGAAGCTTCCAGCAACCTGTCACGTTACGATGGTGTGCGCTATGGTCATCGTGCTGCAGAATATGATGACTTGATGGATATGTACATGAAGAGTCGTGCCGAAGGTTTTGGGGCGGAGGTTAAGCGCCGTATTTTGATTGGCACTTATGTGCTGAGTGCGGGGTATTACGATGCGTATTATCTTAAAGCGCAACAAATTCGTCGCTTAATTGCACAAGATTTTACAGAAGCTTTTAAGCATTGTGACATCATTATGGGCCCAACAGCACCTTCTACTGCATTTAAGGCAGGTGAGAAAATAGATGATCCGGTTGCCATGTATTTACAAGATATATATACCATCGCTACTAATTTAGCTGGGTTGCCAGGTGTCAGCATCCCAGCTGGCTTTAGCCCTAGCGAGGATGGAACGCCTTTGCCAGTTGGTTTGCAGCTGATAGGCAATTACTTTGATGAGGCGCGCATATTGAATATAGGTCACGCCTATCAGCAAGTGACAGATTGGCATACGCAAATGCCAAAAGGGGTTGCATAATGGATTGGGAGGTTGTTATAGGGTTAGAAACACACGTTCAACTTAAAACTAAAACTAAAATTTTTAGTGGTGCGAGTATTGCGTTTGGTGCAGAACCTAACACGCAGGCATGTGAAGTGAGTGTCGCGCTGCCGGGTGTGTTGCCAGTACTCAATAAAGAAGCGGTGCGTTGTGCTATCAAATTTGGTTTGGCAGTGGATGCGGAAATAGCGTCACGCTCAGTATTTGCACGTAAAAACTATTTCTACCCAGATTTGCCTAAGGGCTATCAAATTAGCCAGTTTGAGTTGCCCGTAGTGGGTAAAGGGCAAGTCATCGTGCAAGTGCCTGCTGTTGGTAAACAAGCTGCGTATGAGAAAGTGGTTAACCTTACGCGCGCGCACCTGGAAGAAGATGCGGGAAAATCTGTGCATGGTGCAGTAGAAGGCATGAGCGGTATAGATTTGAATCGAGCTGGCACGCCATTATTGGAAATCGTGACAGAGCCTGATATGCGCTCTGCAGCTGAAGCGGTGGCTTATGCTAAAAAATTACATGAATTGGTGCAGTGGATTGATATCTGTGATGGCAATATGCAAGAAGGCAGCTTTAGGTGTGATGTGAATGTTTCTGTGCGTCCCAAAGGTTCGCAAGCGCTTGGTACACGGCGAGAAGTTAAAAACCTGAATTCTTTTAAATTTATGCAACAAGCCATTGAGTACGAAACGCGTTGGCAAATAGAAACGATTGAAGAGGGTGGAAAAATTGAACAGTCGACCATTCTGTTTGATCCTGAGACAGGTGAAACACGCGCAATGCGTAGTAAGGAAGAGGCGAATGATTATCGCTATTTTCCAGACCCAGATTTATTGCCATTAGAAATTACTGAAGCAGATAAAGCAAAAGTGCAAGCAGAGTTGCCTGAACTACCAGCTGTGATGAAAGCACGTTTTGAAAGTGAGTATGCACTATCGGCTTATGACGCTTCTAGCTTAACGACAAGTCGTCGTACGGCGATTTACTTCATCAACACAGTGGATGCAGGTGCTGATGCTAAATTGGCTGCAAATTGGGTCATGGGTAGTGTAACAGCCAAACTTAATTCAGAAGATAAGACTATTTCTGATTCACCAGTAAAGCCAGAGTATTTGGCGCAATTAATCACACGTATTGCAGATAATACAATTTCAAATAATGCGGCCAAGCAGGTGTTTGAGGTGATGTGGGAAGACGGTGGCGATGTCGACGTTATTATTGAAACCAAAGGCCTGAGGCAAGTAACAGATAGCAGCGCGATAGAGTTACTTGTTGATGAAGTGCTAGCAGCTAATGCGCCAATGGTGACTGAATTTAAATCTGGTAAAGATAAAGCCTTTAATGCATTGGTAGGGCAGGTAATGAAAGCTTCTAGAGGTAAAGCAAGCCCTACACAAGTGAGTCAAATGTTAAAGAAAAAATTAAGTGACTAGAATTTATGGTTAATTAGTTTTTTGCTTAGGTGTTTTAAGTGTAACAAAGCGTGACTTTTCTTCTGCGTAGCGTTTTTTAGTCGCTTCAATATTTAACTTTTGGTTGGCAATTTGCCCATCTTTTTTTCTTGATTCCGATTTGGCTATTTTTAACTTTTCAGTTAACGCACTAGGCACGGGTTTATTTCTTTTGCTATATCCTTCTATTTCTTGATTATTGCGTTCAATTCTACTGGTAATATTTTCTTTTTGTACCGTTATGGCTTGTAGTGTCGCATTTGCCATTTCTAGGTTACGGTCACGTGCTAGGTCAATTTCTTCTGCATTGGTGTATGACGATAAAAGAATATTGTCTTTACGTTGTTGCTCAAGTTTTTCTTTGTCGATGCTAATCGCTTCGTTATTTTTTGCTTGCGTATTCTTTTTCAGAGCAATACCATTCTTACTTAATTCGGTATTATTTCTGCCAGCTTCTTTTACAGGCAACGTGTCTCCGTAATGCGTTACACCCTTGTTATCTATCCATTTTATAATGCGCTTTCCTTCAGCCATAGCATAAGGCTGTGATGTAAGCATTAAGCAGGCAAATAGAATTGCAGATAAATTGTAGGGTTGCGAGTTACGCATATGTTTAGTTAGCGACCATATTTTTCACGATAACGACTGATAGAAAGCAAGGTATGTGCCATATCCGGTTCATTTTGAATGTAAGTGAGCAAGTCGTTTAGGGTGGCAATAGCGTATACAGGTATATTGTTTTGTTCTTCCACCTCTTGTACTGCAGATAACTCACCTAATCCTTTTTCTTGCCGGTCTAAAGCAATACTGACGCCACATGCCTCTGCGCCTTTTTCTTGAATGAGCGCTATAGATTCACGAACTGAGGTGCCTGCAGAAATGACATCATCGATAATTAACACTTTACCTTTTAAAGCGGCACCAATAACAGTGCCGCCCTCTCCGTGACCTTTGGCTTCCTTGCGGTTGTAAGCATAGGGTAAATTACGGCCTTTTTTTGCAAAGGCAATAGCGATGCTGGTAGCCAGTGGAATGCCTTTGTAGGCAGGGCCAAATAACATGTCAAATTCAACGCCAGATTTTTCTATGCTATTGGCGTAGAATTCGCCTAGTTTTAATAAACTTTCGCCATCGTTAAATAAGCCTGCATTGAAAAAATAAGGACTGATGCGTCCAGCTTTGGTTGTAAACTCACCAAACTTAAGTACTTGCTTTTTAATACACAGCGCAATAAACGCTTGTGACAAATTTTGACTATCAACTGACATAAATAGGAATATTAAGGAATCTAAATGCGCATTATAACGTTGAATTTAAATGGTATACGTTCTGCAACGAAGAAAGGTTTTTTGGATTGGCTGCAAAAAATGCAACCAGAAGTGATGTGCGTGCAAGAATTAAGGGCACAAGCTACGGATATGACAGAAGAAATGCATGCGCCAAAAGGGTATTTTGGCCATTTTCACTATGCGCAGAAGAAGGGTTATAGCGGTGTTGGTATATATTCTAAGCAGAAACCAGACGAAGTGATTGTGGGTTTGGGTATGGAGGATATTGATACTGAAGGTCGTTATTTAGAATGCCGTTTTGGAAAACTAAGTGTTATTTCATTGTATTTACCGAGTGGATCGAGTGGGGAGGAACGTCAAACTTTCAAATTTAGCGTAATGGCACGCTTCATGCTTCACCTAGAACAATTAAGAGAGAGTGGTTTTGATGTTGTTATTTGCGGCGATTGGAATATCGCGCATCAGGAAATCGATCTTAAGAACCATAAGGGGAACAAAAAGAACTCAGGCTTTTTGCCTGAGGAGCGTGAATGGCTTACTGATTTATTTGATCGTGTTGGTTGGGTGGATGTATATAGAAAATTGTACCCAGATACAACAGGTGAAGGCTATACATGGTGGAGTAATCGTGGTCAAGCGTGGGCTAAGAATGTTGGTTGGCGTATTGATTACCAAATTGCGACACCAGCAGTAGCATCAAAAGCGGCACATGCTGAAATTTATAAAGAGACACGATTTAGTGACCATTCCCCTTTAATTATTGATTACGGATAGCGCAGCTAGAAAGATGTAGAAAGCCATGATGAAGTGCAAGTTTGTTTACCGACTAGTTTTAGCATTATTAATTTCTATTCTACCATTCTGGTTTTCTCAGGCTCATGCCGAGGGTGGAACAATTGTTGTGTTTCCAGGTAATGTAAACAACACTATCTCAATTCCTAATAGTGTGAATAGTAATGAAGCAAATAATGCAGGTGTTAGCGAAGTTTATTCTGATTTAGAAATGAAGTTTGATCTAGCCATTAAAGATAATGCGGCGCCGTGTGAGAAGAGCCAATGTAAGAAAAATAAAGTTTTTGATAATCGTGTACAGTTTTTTGGTGCGCAGCTAGCAGCAACCGCTTATAAGAAAAATGCTGATTTAAAAAATAGAGTAAACAGTTTTAAATTTAGTGTCGTTGATAAAAGAGAAGCAGGGACGGCTTCAAATGCTAAGGGTGATATTGTTATATTTCGTGGCTTACAACATTTAAAACTTTCTGATAAGGCGATGCGCTTTTTAATAGCGCGAGAAATGGGTCATGTTATTGCAAAGCATCACAATAAGAACACGACAGCCAAGCTGATCATTTCAGCCATTGTTGCTGCTGTTGTCCCAGTGGCAGGTATTGTTAGTGTCACTGCCTCAACAGCCACTACTTATGTTGGTGGCAAGGTGGTTATGTTGAAAGTTAAACCCAAGCAACTTGCTGAAGCTGACAACATAGCGCTTAGTTTATTAGGCACTAAACGTTCTGGACTACGTGGTGTCATGAATGCCTTACCAAAAGAAGAGGCAACAACCGATTGGTCGAAAGATTTGCAGATGAGTAAAAATAATCTTGCACGAAAGTTACAAAGACGTCCTATTGCAATAGCACAATCATCATCCCTTAAGTAATTCGTAATCCAGCAATCTCAACTAGATAGTTCCAGCTTAGCAAGCCATTGTTGTCATAATATTTAACCTTATATGTAAGGATAGTTAAGCCTTAACGACTAAATTGCCGTAACTATATTTTTCGGTTACATAACGATTGCGCTTTGGCGCATTAAAAACATTACACTCGAGAGGAAATAAAATGGCTACGGAAACAACATCTATAGTAGGTAAAGGTGCATTATTGGCAGTCGGTGCCGCAGCACTTATTTTGGCGGGTTGTGGCGCTGGTGAGAAGACTATCTCAACTGCAGAGCTGGTGCATTGTGCTGGTCTAAATTCATGTAAAGGCACTAGTGATTGTAAAACTGCAGAAAATGCATGCAAGGGCCAAAATGAATGTAAAGGCCATGGGTTCTTAGCAATGACAGAAGCCGATTGTACAGAAAAAGGTGGTGAAATCATTTAAAATAAGCGACGCATTATCTGCCCTATACAGGTAGATGCTCATATGCCTCTTTCGTCTTATTTAAAAATAGTTTGTAAGTTAGTTTAGTGTTACGCGACTAAGTTATCGTAACTATATTTTTTTGGGTTACATAACGATTGCGCTTTGGCGCATTAAAAACATTACTCTCGAGAGGAAATAAAAATGGCTATGGAAACAACATCTAAAGTAGGTAAAGGTGCTTTATTGGCAGTCGGTGCGGCAGCGTTAATTTTAGCAGGTTGTGCAAGCGGTGGTAGTAGCGCATCAGCTAATTCTACTAATGTTGCTTGTGTTGGTGTTAACTCATGTAAAGGCACTAGTGATTGTAAAACTGCAGGTAATGCATGCAAAGGTCACAATGCATGTAAAACTGCAAAAAATGCATGTAAAGGTCAAGGTTCTTGTAAAGTGGCTGCTAACGAGTGCAAAGGTCATAATGCCTGTGCTGGTATCGGTCACGTAGCATTAACAGGTGAAGAATGTACTGCTAAAGGCGGTCACGCTGTTTAATTAGCATTACGGTAAGAAAGTCGGGCATCAGTTTCTAATATGATGCCCGTTTTATTTGATGGCATTACGTTACAATAAGTGCATCATGGGTCAACTTCATCATATTATTCGAGGTAAAAATGCGTGAGAATCCGCCCTTTTTAGGTTTCGGTCTAGGTTTACGTACCGAGCATTACAATACGATTTTGGAAACCAAGCCTAATATAGATTGGTTTGAGGCTCTTTCCGAAAATTACATGATTCCTGGTGGGAAACCACTCTATTATTTAGATAAAATCCGTGCGGACTATCCTGTGGTCATGCATGGTGTTTCATTATCGATTGGCTCTACAACAAAATTTGATGAATATTATTTACGCGATTTAAAAAAATTAGCTGACCGCATAGAGCCAGCTTGGATATCTGATCATCTATGTTGGACAGGCGTGCATGGGCAGAATATGCATGATTTATTACCACTGCCCTACACTGAGGAGACGGCGAAACATGTGGCAGAGCGTGTGAAAATCGTACAGGATTATTTAGGCCGCCAAATTTTATTAGAAAATGTTTCTAGTTATGCGAGTTACATCGATTCCACGATGACAGAGTGGGAGTTTATTACCCAAATTTCTGAAGCTGCCGATTGTTTGCTGCTGCTAGATGTTAATAATATTTATGTGAGTAGTTATAACCACAATTTCGATGCGAAAGCTTTTATAGATGGGGTGCCAGCGAAACGTGTACAGCAAATACATTTAGCGGGCCATCAGAACAATGGCGACTATATCATTGATACGCATGATGCGGCAGTGATAGATCCCGTGTGGGATTTATATGCTTATGCCATGTCACGGTTAGGCGCTATTTCTACCATGATAGAGCGCGATGATAAAATCCCAGAGCTGGATGTGTTAGTACAAGAGCTACAAGTGGCACGTGATATTGCAAGTAAAACTTTAACGCAGCAATCGCTGAAAGTGCAAACAGCATGAGTCAGTTAGCACAATTGCAACATAATTTCCAAGCTTACATTATTGATCAAGCTAAAGGCGCTGATTTTAAGCAGCGTATCGTTAACGATAAAAAAGTGGGCGCTAAAAAGCGTTTGGGTATTTATGCCGATGGCTATCGTTTACGTATTATTGAAGCGCTTGCAAATGCTTATCCTAAATTACAAGCGTTCTTGGGGGATCAGCTTTTTAACCAAACAGCACGTGCTTATATCGATGCTTACCCCTCACATTATCGTAATATGCGCTGGGTAGGCGACGAGATGGATACACACTTACGAAAAACCTTGTCCCAGCATGTTGTTGCAGCAGAATTGGCAGCGTTTGAATGGGCGCTTGGTTTGGCTTTTGATGCTGAGGATGCGCCAATATTACAATTGCAAGACTTAGCAGACATCCCACCAGAAGCATGGGGAGAGCTGCATTTTGCATTTCATCCATCATTGCAGCTATTAGATTTAGACTGGAATGTGATTCCTATTTGGCAAGCGCTAGACGCGGATGAAACACCGCCTGAGCCACAACAAATCCATGAGCCTTGCCTAGTCTGGCGTAGTGACATGAACTCACATTACCGCACGACAGAAGCGTTAGAACATAAGGCTGTTCAAAATGTTATGGCTGGGGCAACATTTGCTTCACTATGTGAAGACCTTTTTACAACGCTTGGTGATGATGCAACACTGCAGGCTGCGCAGTATTTATCTACTTGGCTAGAGGCCGGCATGATCAGCAAGATACAGACCTAAAAGCACTTAACACCACAAGGCTTTACTATTGTGATTGCGCTACGCGATATATTTTAACTACAAAACTTTAAGGCTAGGCTTTGTATGATTTCACCATTGCTAGTATCTTGCACAAAGATGACAGCGCCAGCATCTCGTTTTTGCCATTTAGGACTTAGTTTTAATTTCTTACTGAATATATTTTGATCGTTAATTTGGTATGCCCCAAATAGCTCACGAACAACGTAATCATGCTTTAATTTTCTACCATTATTTTCGCCAGCTTTTACTTCTGTTACCAAATTATTTTGATATAGCGCAATAAATACATCTGTTTTCTTTGCATCTGTAGGGTTCACAGTTTCGGCATTGGCGCTAAGAATAATACTGCCATCTTTTTCATTAACGGCATTCAGTGACAGGTTGGCACGAGAGGCAAATTTTTGTTTAGATTTGATCGCGCTCTTCAATCTAGAATTACCCCAGCCTTTGAAATCACGACCGCTAAATATAAATTGGGGTGTGTAGACGTATCCTATCCCGCTGAAAGCAGCCATTTTGCGCTGTCTGCTACTGTATTCAGCCTTAGAAAATTTATCTTTCCAGCCGATATAGTCCCAATAGTCTACGTGGAAAGCTAAAGGTGTTACTTTGTCTGGCGCATGGTTGATATTGCTTAGCCATTTGTCTGCTGGTGGGCAGCTGCTACAGCCTTCTGAGGTGTATAGCTCTAATAAAGGGATGGTTTTATTACCGCTTTTTGCACTACAACCAGCGGCTAGTACTGAGCTTTGACTAATCAAAAGCAAGCTGGCGAATAAACCGCTAATAACAGATTTTGCGTGCATAGCTAATACTCCTCATGGACAATTAGTTATTAGTCGTATAGGTGCAAAAAACCTTACACTGGGTGTTTAGAACATAGCATTTTATGATGCAGGATTTAAGATTTTAATTTGCTGCTTGATCTGTTCCCCGAGTATTCCATGGCGCAACTTTGAATAAAAGCAACATACCAGGAATGGCTAGCAAGGTACAGACGTAAAAGAACTGTTCCCAACCCAGTGCTTCTACCATACCGCCAGTCAGTGCGTTAAAAATAGAACGTGGAACGGCAGACAGGCTAGTGAATAAGGCAAGTTGCGTAGCAGTGTAAGCAGGGTTTGTTTCACGGGCCATATAAGCAACATAGGCGACTGTCCCTAAGCCGACACCTAATGCTTCTCCGCCGATGACCACGGCAAGCATACCGCGCTCTATTACACTCACTGTTTCAAATGGACCTGCATGAGCTAGCCATGCAAAGCCAAGAATGGTGACGAGTTGCACGACACCAAACACCCAAAGGCCACGATTAATGCCGACTTTAAGCATCCAAAACCCGCCGATAAAGCCACCTAGTATTTGCATGACTAAGCCGCTGCCTTTTACAATGGTGCCAATATCAGTATTGCTAAAGCCCATATCAATATAAAACGGTGTGGCGAGTGCGGTTGCCATGCTGTCGCCCAGTTTATAGAGCAAGATAAACAGTAATATGAGCATGGCATGCTTTAAGCCCGCGCGATTAATAAATTCGGTAAAAGGCTCAATAACAGAGGCATATAAGGTTTTAGGGGTTTCGGCACGGTGTGGCTCTGTCGCGAATATGGTCATCAACATGCCAGGAATCATAAATAAAGCGACGATCCAAAACACGGATGACCAAGGCAGGTGGTCAGATAATATCAAGGCTAATGAGCCAGGCACTAAGCCTGAGATGCGATAGGCATTCACATGAATGCTATTGCCTAAGCCGAGTTCTTCATCACTTAAGATTTCACGCCTAAAAGCATCAATCACAATATCTTGGCTGGCAGAAAACAAAGCCACTAAAGCAGAAATAACAGCGATGCTGGTGATGTCGAGTTTTGGGTCATAAAAACCATAGGCGCAGATGGTAATAAACAATGCGACTTGGGTGATCAGCATCCAACTGCGGCGGCGACCCATCGGCGCAATCAGATTGTAGCGATCCATCAGCGGTGCCCAAATAAACTTCCATGTGTAGGGCAGCTGAATCAAGGAAAAGACGGCAATCGTTTTGAGATCTAGGCCCTCGGTACGTAGCCATGCAGGCAAGAGTTGGAATAATAAATATAACGGTAAGCCAGAACTAAAGCCCAACATAACGCAGGCTAACATGCGTTTGTTAAGGAGGGTTTGTTTTATAGAAGATGCCAAGTGATTGCTTCGCTATTTTTTTAATCTATACATTGCTAAACTACCTAGCCAGTTAGGCATAAAGTGCACGGGCTTATCATTAGTAATAACGCTGCGCTCAATAATGCTTATATTACGTTTTTGACAAAACTTTTCAAAGTCATTAATGGTGCATAAATGTATATTGGGCGTGTTATGCCACTCGTATGGCAAGCTTTTTGATACTGGCATATTGCCCGTAATAATTTGCAAACGATTGCGCCAATAGCCGAAATTAGGGAAAGTGATGATACCTTCGCGGCCAACACGAAGCATTTCAAGCACAATTTTTTCTGTTTCGTGCATGGCTTGTAGTGTTTGTGATAGCACGACTGTATCAAAAGACTGGTCTTCAAACCCAGATAAGCCATCTTCTAAGTCCATTTGAATGACATTGACGTCATTTTGTTGGCAAGCTAGCCAATTAGCATCATCTTTTTCTACACCATAGCCTTTGATTTCTAGTGCATCTCGTAAATAGCGCAATAAAGTGCCATCACCACAACCCAAATCAAGTGCTTTTGAACCAAAGGCTACCCATCCTGCGATAACTGCAAAATCTTGCCTATATTTTGTGACAGCATTTGTAATATTTACATTATTTGTCATGATTAAACCTCAATCTTGCTAAAATAGCTGCGCAAAATGGCATGGTAATGTGGGTCATGCATTAAAAAAGCATCGTGCCCATGGGCGGCTGTGACTTCTGCATAACTAACAGTGAGTTCATTATCTAATAAAGCTTTTACAATCTCACGTGAGCGAGCAGGTGAAAAGCGCCAGTCACTAGTGAACGAGAGTACTAGAAACTGTGCTTTAACATGTGATAAAGCTTTACTTAAATCACCGCCAAAACTTAGAGCAGGGTCGTAATAATCTAGCGCCCGTGTCATGCGTATATAAGTGTTTGCATCAAAATCACCCGCAAATTTGTCACCTTGATACTGTAAATACGACTCCATTTCAAATTCCACATCAAAGCTGTATTTAATGTCGTCTTTAAGTTTACGGCCAAATTTTTCACCCATGGCATCATCTGATAAATAAGTGATGTGACCTAACATGCGTGCAATACGTAGGCCGCGACGCGGCACAACATTATGTTCGTAATAATTCCCTTCGTAGAACTCAGGGTCGGTAATAATTGCCTGACGCGCCACCTCGTTAAATGCCATATTTTGCGCGGTGAGGTTAGGAGCAGAGGCAATCACCATGGCATGTTTAATACGCTCAGGGTAAGCAATCGTCCATTGCAGTACTTGCATGCCACCCAAGCTGCCACCAACGACAGCAGCAAATTGTTCAATACTGAAATAATCAGCAAGCATGGCTTGTGAGTCCACCCAGTCTTCTACCGTTACAAGGGGAAAGTTTCCGCCAAATGGTTTGCCTGTAGAAGGGTCTATGCTAGCAGGGCCGCTTGAGCCGTCACAGCCACCTAGGTTATTCAAGCCAATCACAAAAAACTTATTGGTGTCTAAAGGTTTGTTTGGGCCAATCAGGTTATCCCACCAGCCTGGATGTTTATCATCAGGCGAGTATCGGCCAGCAACGTGATGCGTGCCAGACAAAGCATGACAAATTAAAACGGCATTTGATTTGTCTGCATTCAGCGTACCGTATGTTTCGTATATCAAATCGAACTGAGGTAATACGTCACCGCTTTTTAAAGTGAGGGGCTCGCTAAAGTGCGCCGTTTCTGCTTTTACAATACCAATAGAGTTATTTTCTTGCATACTTAAGATTATACTATGTGTTTTTATAAAGAGACTTTTGTAAGCGACGCTATTTGAGCGCATTACTTTGTTGCGCGGTACTCAATAGCTGCGATGTATAACACATACTATCTCAGCTTCTGCGTTCCGTGCGCCTAGTACTACACGTCAAAAACGTCGTTAAAAATCTCTTTACTAGAAGTTAATAGGTGTGAATGATGATTGAAAATTTCCGGGGTGTGATGCCAACAATAGCGAGTGATGTCTACATACATGCGTCAGCAGCCGTGATTGGTGATGTGCATGTGGGTGAGCATAGTTCTATTTGGCCGCAATGTGTGGTGCGTGGTGATGTGAATTTTATCCGGATTGGTAATAATACGAATATTCAAGACCTAAGTATGCTGCACGTAAGTCATCAATCGAGTTGGGATCCGGCAGGCGCGCCGTTAATAATAGGTAATAACGTGACCGTAGGGCACAGTGTTGTTTTACACGGTTGCACGATTGAGGATGAATGCCTAGTAGGCATGGGTAGTATTGTGATGGATAAAGTCGTGTTGCAAAAACACGTATTATTGGCTGCAGGTAGTTTGGTGCCAGAAGGTAAGGTATTAGAGAGTGGTTACTTATATATGGGTAGGCCCGCTAAAAAAATACGTGCTTTAACACAAGATGAAATCGCACACTTTATGTATTCAGCTAATCATTACCAAAAGTTAAAAAATAACTACTTAAACCCAACAAGCTAGCGTCACGCGGTTAATGCCAGCTAAGTCTTTCATATGTGTAATATCGCTGAATTTTTTTTGCATGAATAAATGAGCAACATTTTGTGATTGATTGTAACCATGCTCTAAAAGTAGCCAGCCATTAGGCGTTAAATGTTGGGGCGTTTTGCTAATAATATGGCAGATAGCATTTAAGCCATCTTTGCCAGATACCAATGCAGATTGTGGCTCAAAACGTAAGTCTCCTTGTTTCAAATGTGCGTCATTTTCTTCGATGTAGGGTGGGTTGCTCACAATCATATCGAACTGCTGATTCTCAAATTTTTCAAACCAATCGCTTTGTATAAAATTGACATTGGTTATTTCTAGGTTTTCCGCATTTTCTTTTGCAACCTCGAGAGTTGTTTGGTTACTGTCTATTGCTGTGATATGAGCGTGTGGTCTATGCTTGGCGATGGCAAGTGAAATTGCACCCGTGCCAGTACCAAGGTCGAGTATTTTAGTTGGTTTGTTTTTTGGTATTTTTTCTAGCGCTGCCTCAACTAATGTTTCAGTATCAGATCGAGGAATCAAGGTGTCAGGCGTCACTTTTAACGTTAGCCCATAAAACTCTCGATAACCTAAGATATAAGCAATCGGTTCACCAGCTAGTCTACGTTTTAGTAATGTTTGAAATCTTGCATAAGCATTATTTTCGATAACATCATTTTCATGCGCGATAAGCCAAGCTCGCGAAAGGTCACCGAGTATAAATCGTAGGAGCATTTGCGTTTCTATACGAGCTTCAGTATTAGATTGATTTAAGTTATGTATTAAGTTTTCTTGTGCTTGCTTCAGTAAGTTGCGGAGGTTAATCATATTTTTTTATGATGGTAAGTGAGCGCGATGGCGATACAGTAACTTAAAACCTCGGCTGGTACTTCATCATTAATATTAAAAATAATGGCTCTGTTTCCTTCATATCTTAAGTCATGAGGAAACAATGTTTTGAACGTCTCAATTAGCGTGGTTTTGCAGTTGAAATAGATTGCATATTGCTCTGGTTGAGATTTCTTCCAGTTAATGCGAACTGTGCTACCACTTTTTGTCTGTGAGGTTAGGTAAGCTGGTTCGCCCCACTTTAGCGTTTCTTCTAGCGCTCCCACTCCAGTTGTTTGTGCGGCAGTATCAAAAATAAGTTGCCGTAGAAATAGTAGTTTAGGTTTTATGTTTATTGGGTATGCGTTAAAAACTTCGGCAACCTTGGCATCTTGAAAGCCATTCATTTTTAATTAATTGTCTTCACCTAAACTAGCCAACAAATCTGCCTGATGCTCAGCAGCTAAAGGCGTAATTAATTCATCTAGGTCACCCTCAGTAATAGCGTCAATTTTATACAGCGTTAAATTAATGCGATGATCTGTAATACGGCCTTGTGGGTAGTTATAGGTGCGGATGCGTTGAGAGCGATCACCAGATCCAATCAGGTTGCGGCGTTCACTAGCGATTTCACTATTTTGTTTATCGACTTGTTGGGCTTTGATTCGTGCTGCTAGCACCATCATGGCTTGTGCTTTGTTGGCATGTTGACTACGGCCATCCTGGCATTCCACCACAATACCAGTTGGCGCGTGGGTAATACGCACAGCAGAATCTGTTTTATTAATGTGCTGTCCACCTGCACCAGAGGCGCGATAGGTATCGAGACGAATGTCGGCAGGGTTGATGGTGACATCAGCCACTTCATCAGCCTCTGGCAGAATCGCTACCGTACAGGCGCTGGTATGGATACGTCCCTGTGTTTCAGTATCAGGTACGCGTTGCACTCTGTGACCGCCACTTTCAAATTTCAGCTTAGAGTACGCCCCTTGACCTTCAATTTTAGCGATAATTTCTTTATAGCCACCGACATCACCTTCGTTAGAAGATAAGACGTCTAACTTCCAGCGTTGGCGCTCTGCGTAACGGCTATACATACGGAATAAATCACCTGCAAATAAGCCAGACTCATCGCCGCCAGTACCTGCACGAATTTCTAAGATAACGTTTTTATCATCATTAGGGTCTTTAGGGATCAGTAGCTTTTGCAGTGCTAATTCAATTTCTTCTAAGCGTTTTTTACCTGACTCAATTTCTTCTTGCGCAAAGGCCTTCATTTCAGGGTCGCTGAGCATCTCATGCGCTTCTTTGATATCAACCTCTGTTTTTGTGTAGGTGTGATATTGCGCAACTATCGGTGTAATTTCTGCATGCTCACGTGTAATTTTGAGGTAGCTCTCCATGTTATCGGTGATGCCCTCTGTTGACATTAAGCGGTTGAGCTCATCTAGACGTTCGCTTAAGTTAGAGAGCTTTTGTAATATGCTAGGTTTCATTGATGCTTGGTTTCAATCGTTTAGGTTTTAAATTTAATGTTTAATTTGGTAAATTTGACGCAGTATTTGCTCTAGGCGCGTATGTTCGTCACCATGTGTTTGATTCAATGCATGGCTAGGGGCGTGTAAAAACTTTTTGGTAATGGCTAAGCTTAACAGTTCTAAGGCTTTTTCAGGGTCTTCACCTTTTTGAATGCGTTTTAATGCTTTTTTTAGTTCAGCTGCACGTGTTGCTTCAGCTTGGTCTCGTAATGCTTTAATGGTGGGGACCGCGTCACGTTTTTTGAGCCAATGCATAAAGTTGTCGACACGTGTAGCGACAATTATTTCGGCGTTGATGGCGGCCTCTTGGCGGTTGCCAATACCATCAGAAACGACTTGAGCAAGGTCGTCGACTGTGTAAAGAAACACATCATCTAATTGTGCAACTTCAGCTTCAATATCGCGCGGTACTGCTAAATCAACCATAAATATAGGGCGATGACGCCGTGCTTTAATGGCACGTTCTACCATGCCTAACCCAACAATTGGTAGTTGGCTGGCAGTGCTAGTAATGACAATATCAAATTCGGCAAAACGTTCAGGCAAATCATTGAGCAATATTGCTTCAGCATTAATTTTTTCGGCTAGATCTTTACCGCGTTCAAATGTGCGGTTGGCTACGGTGATGGATTGTGGTTTTTGTGTGGAAAAATGATTCGCACAAAGCGCTATCATTTCGCCAGCACCGATGAGCAACACTTTTTGTTTTGAAAGGTTGCCGAATATGCGCTGTGCTAATTTAACGGCAGCTGCCGCCATGGAGATAGAACTGCCGCCAATATCGGTATTGGTGCGGACTTCTTTAGCGACTTCGAACGTACGTTGGAATAATTGATGTAGGCCAGTGCCTAATGTGCCGGCTTCTTGTGCAATTTTTACCGATTGTTTAAATTGCCCTAGGATTTGTGGCTCACCTAACACCATGCTGTCTAAACCAGAAGCAACACGAAATGCGTGTTTAACGGCTTCATGATTGCTTAAGGTGTAGGTGTAAGGTTGGATGTTGGCAATATCTAGTTTGTGATAACTAGCTAACCAATGAATCACAGGCTCCGCTTGCGGGGATTGTACATATATTTCGGTGCGATTGCAGGTCGATAAAATAGCGGCTTCTGTCGCATTGTGTGCCGTTAAGTCACTGAGTGCTTCGCGCAAGTTATCGCTACTAAACGCGACATTTTCACGGATGGCAATGGGGGCGGTTGTGTGATTCACACCGATGGTAAAAAGCTGCATAGGTGTAATTTTGAAGTATCAGGCCTGCTTAAGCAAGAACCTTACCTAAAATCTTAAGCAAGAAGCTTATTCAAAACCAAGAAACCGCGTTAAAATAACGCTTTAATTTATAATTAGAGAATGGAAACTGCAATGAGTAAAACTTATAGAATTGCCCCAAGTATTCTTTCTGCTGACTTTTCTAAGTTAGGCCAGGAAATTGATGATGTCATTACTTCTGGTACTGACCTCGTGCATTTTGACGTGATGGATAATCACTACGTACCTAATCTAACCATTGGTCCTTTAGTCTGTGAATCTATTCGTGAGATTTCTAAAAAAGCGGGTGCACTCATTGATGTGCACCTAATGGTAAAACCAGTGGATCGTATTATTCCTGATTTTGCAAAAGCGGGTGCAAATATCATTACATTTCACCCAGAGGCTTCTGACCATATTGACCGTAGTTTAGCCATGGTGCGTGATTTGGGTTGTAAATCTGGTTTGGTATTTAACCCAGCAACATCATTAAGTTACTTAGACCATGTGATGGATAAAGTGGATATGATTTTATTAATGTCTGTTAACCCTGGTTTTGGTGGTCAAAAATTTATTCCAGAAACATTGGTTAAATTACGCTTAGCACGCGCCAGAATTGATGCGTACACCAAAGAAACAGGCCGTGAAATTTGGCTGGAAGTTGATGGTGGTGTAACACCAGACAATATTACTGAGATTGCACGAGCGGGTGCAGATACGTTTGTTGCTGGTAGTGCTATTTTCAAAAAAAGGAATGATGCGGATAAAAATCGTTACAACACTGTCGTCGGCTCGTTACGTGACTCTCTAAGCAAGGTATAAGCTATCGTTGAGTTATTGTAATTGTTAAGACAGAGCCCATGAAATTTGCTGTTAAGGTTGTCATGCTTGATTTAGATGGCACTTTAGTGGACACCGCGCCAGAAATCGCTATTGCAGCAAACCAAATGTTGGTCGATTTAAATCGTTTGCCTTTAGATGCATTGCAAATTAAAAACTATATTGGTGATGGCGCGCAAACACTCACTAGGCGTTGTTTATCTGCAGCAACAGGTTTAGAGCCTGATACTGAATTGTTTCAGCAAGCACAACGTTTATTTTTTACGCATTATGCAAATAATGTAGCAGATAGTCAGCCTTATGCAGGTGTCGAAAGCGGCCTTGAAGTGTTGTTAAAGGCGGGTTATAAATTAGCATGTGTGACGAATAAGCCAGCAGAATTTACATTGCCATTATTAGAAAAAAGTGGCTTAGCGCCTTATTTTGAATTGGTTGTATCAGGTGATACTTTGGCAAAAAAGAAGCCAGACCCGATGCAGTTGCTGCATATATGCACTGAATTTAACGTATTGGTGACTGAAGCCCTAATGGTTGGCGATTCTTATGTGGATATACAGGCGGCAATGGCGGCAGGTTGCTTTGTGGTGACCGTGCCTTATGGTTATAATCAAGGCAAGCCATTAGATGAGAGTCAAGTCGATGGTATGATAGATGACTTAACTGAATTAGTAACACTTTTACAATAATTTTTAGTTGGATGTGATTTAACAACATGATTTTTCTAAACAATAATTTTCTGAGTTGGCGTCATTGGCGTAGCTAACATGGCTGGCCAAATGAATGGTGGGCCAAACTTTTATGGGCAAGTTTTATTAACTGTCCATTAACAGATAATTATTATTAGGAACATGATGTTTACTTCAATTAATCAAACTCAATTTAATGCGCTTGCAGCGAAAGGCTACAATCGTATCCCACTGGTGTTAGAGACGTTTTCTGATCTTGATACACCGTTATCACTTTATTTAAAACTCGCTAACAAGCCCTTTTCTTATTTATTAGAAAGTGTGCAAGGTGGCGAACGTTTTGGTCGTTATTCTATTATCGGTTTGCCTGCAAAAACACGTATTGTGGCACATGACAGACAGGTGCAAGTGTTGCAAGACAATGTGGCAGTGGAAACGCATGATGATATCAATCCGTTGGACTTTGTTCAGCAATACCAAGCACGTTTTAAAACGCCACCACTTGAAGGATTACCACGTTTTACTGGTGGTTTAGCAGGCTATTTTGGCTATGAAACGATTCGTTATATAGAAAAACGGCTTGCCAAAACAAACAAGCCAGATGTGATTGGTGTGCCTGATGTATTGCTCATGGTGTCAGAAGAAATTGCCGTGGTTGATAATTTGAGCGGCAAGCTTTACTTTATTGTTTACGCTAACGCCGACGAGCAAGATGCCTATCAAAAAGCGTTGCAACGTATCGATGCTTTGGTAAAAATGCTCAGAGAAACAGTGGAGATTCCCAAGGCGCCAGCGATGCCAACGACAGAGGCTAACTCTGAATTTGGTGAAGACAATTTCAAAGCAGTTGTTAAGAAAGCGCAAAACTACATTGTGGAAGGTGACATTATGCAGGTGGTACTTAGCCAGCGTATGACACAAGAGTTTAGTGCGCCACCGCTCTCTTTATATCGTGCATTGCGTAGTTTGAATCCTTCACCGTACATGTTTTATTACGATATGGATGATCATCATGTGGTTGGCGCATCACCAGAAATTTTAGTGCGTTTAGAAGGTGATACTGTCACCTCACGCCCTATTGCGGGCACGCGTCCTCGAGGTGAAACGCGCGAACAAGACCTCGCATTAGCGACGGAATTATTAGCAGACCCTAAAGAGTGTGCAGAGCACGTACAACTGATGGATTTAGGCCGTAATGATGTCGGCCGTGTCGCACAAACAGGTACGATTAAAGTGACAGATAATATGATGATAGAGCGCTACTCGCATGTCATGCATATTGTGAGCAATGTTGAAGGCAAGCTTAAGCCAAACATGGATGCCATTGATGTGCTTAAAGCAACCTTCCCTGCAGGGACCGTTTCTGGTGCGCCTAAAGTGCGCGCGATGGAAATTATTGATGAGCTAGAGCCAACTAAGCGCGGCGTTTACGCGGGAGCAGTGGGCTATTTAGGGTTTAATGGTGATATGGATGTGGCCATCGCCATTAGAACAGCTGTGATTAAAGATAACGTTTTATACGTACAGGCAGGTGCAGGCATCGTGGCAGATTCGGTACCGCAATCAGAGTGGGAAGAAACACAAAATAAAGCGAAGGCCGTGATTCGTGCTGCACAAATGGTACAAGCAGGTTTAGATAGTGAGGACAGTCAATAATGTTATTGATGATTGATAATTACGATTCATTTACTTACAACTTAGTGCAATATTTTGGCGAGCTTGGTCAAGATGTACAGGTGTATCGTAATGATGAGGTTAGTTTAGCAAAAATAGCTGAGTTGAAGCCACGTTATATTGTGATTTCACCAGGACCCTGTACACCCAATGAAGCTGGCATTTCAGTGTCGCTGATTCACGAGTTTGCTGGAAAAGTACCTTTGTTAGGCGTGTGTTTAGGTCATCAAAGTATCGGGCAGGCTTATGGCGGTAAGATTGTGCATGCAAAAAGCATCATGCATGGCAAAACGTCATTAATACATCATAAAGATAAAGGTGTATTTAAAGGCTTGCCTAATCCTTATACGGCGACACGTTACCATTCACTGGTGATAGAGCGCGAAAGTTTGCCAGATTGTTTGGAAATTACTGCTTGGACTGATGACGATGAGATTATGGGTGTGCGTCATAAAACGCTAGCGGTAGAAGGGGTGCAATTCCATCCAGAATCCATCCTAACGGAGCATGGACATGCCTTGCTGGATAACTTTTTGAAAGCTTACTGATTATGTTTAAAGATGCACTGAATCAAGTTTTAAATCGCCAAGATTTATCACGCGAGCAAATGCTCGCTGTTATGCAGCAAGTCATGAGCGGTGAGCTGACGTCAGTGCAAATTTCGGCATTATTAATTGCCCTGCGCATGAAAGGCGAAACAGTCGATGAGATTACTGCAGCTGCCACAGTAATGCGCCAACTTTCTACCAAGGTCGAGATTGCTGACAAAACGCATCTCATTGATACTTGTGGCACTGGTGGTGATGGTATACAAACATTTAATGTGTCGACAGTATCAGCTTTTGTAGCCGCAGCAGCCGGTGCTAAAGTTGCCAAGCATGGTGGACGCTCTGTGTCTTCGACATGCGGTAGCGCTGATGTATTAGAGGCGCTAGGTGTGAATGTTAATTTAAGTCCTGATCAGGTTGCACTAAGCGTGAGTGAAATTGGCATTGGCTTTATGTTTGCACCAAACCATCATAGCGCCATGAAGCATGCTGCACCAGTTCGTCGTGAGTTAGGCGTACGTACTATTTTTAATTTGCTAGGCCCAATGACAAACCCTGCTACTGCAAGCCGCCAATTGATGGGTGTGTTTGATCAAACTTTAACGACTAAACTAGCACACGTGTTACAAAAGCTGGGTAGCGAGCATGTGTTAGTTGTGTATGGTGCGGATGGTATGGATGAAATTTCATTTACTGGTGATACTTATATAGCAGAACTAAAAGCGGGAGAAATTACTGAATACACGGTGCATCCTGAGCAGTTTGGCTTACGCGTACATCAACTTAAAGATATCCAGATTCAAAATGCAGAAGCATCAAAAGCCATGATTTTAGATGTGCTCAATGGCACAAAAGGCGCTGCTCGCGATATTGTATTGTTGAATGCAGGTGCCGCAATTTACGTTTCTGGGATTGCTTCAAGCTTGCAAGCTGGTATTGATAAAGCAGCAGAGATGATTGATAGTAAAGCAGCACTTACTAAATTAAATGCATTACAATTGCGCTAGTAATATTGAAAATAGTCATGATAAAAAAGTTATTATGGATTGTTGTGTTAGTGCTTGTTGCCTGCTCTCAAGCAGAGATGCCTATAGATGATCCGCTAGGTTTTAATGAAGTTAAATTAGAAAAGGGTGATGCTGAATTTGCATCTGCTACCGATTTGTTTTTAGAAAAAAGTAATGATCAAAAAGTAGAAGATACAGGGACAGTTTACCGATTGCTATCGGATGATAATGAGGGGTCGCGCCATCAGCGTTTTTTGGTTAGGTTGACCGATAGCCAAACCTTATTGATTGCGCACAATATTGATTTAGCGCCACGCATTAAGGATTTGCAAATAGGCGATGAGGTGCAGTTTAGAGGCGAGTATGTCTACAATGAAAAAGGTGGGATTATTCATTGGACACACCTTGATCCGGAAGGCGAACACTTTGCAGGCTGGGTTAAACATAACGGTAAAACATATCAATAGTTGAAGTGAGTTTATGTCAGATATTTTAAATAAAATTATAGCGACCAAACGCGAAGAAATCGCTCAAGCTTTATTAGATGCACCTTTAGAACAAGTTCGTGAAGTTGCTTACGCACAGCCAGCCCCACGTGATTTTGTAGGCAATTTGCTTAGAAAGGTGGATGCTGGTCAAGCGGCAGTCATCGCTGAAATTAAAAAAGCGAGTCCATCTAAAGGGGTAATTAGAGAAAATTTTATCCCGGCTGAAATAGCTAAAAGTTATGAACAGGGTGGCGCTGCTTGTTTATCTGTGTTGACAGATAAACAGTATTTTCAGGGTTCGCCACAATACTTAAAAGAAGCGCGTGCAGCGTGCAGTCTGCCTGTCCTGCGTAAGGACTTTATGATAGACCCGTACCAAGTATTTGAAGCGCGAGCCATGGGTGCAGATTGCATCTTGCTGATTGCTGCTGCATTAGAATTAAAACAGATGTTGGCGTTAGAAGCAGCCTCGTATGATTTGGGTATGGCCGTTTTGGTGGAAGTGCATAATGCAGAAGAGCTGGCGTTAGCGCTAGCATTAGAAACACCCATGATTGGTATCAATAATCGTAATCTACGTACTTTTGATGTCACATTACAAACGACTTTAGATTTATTGCAAAAGATACCTAAAGACCGGTTTGTTGTGACGGAATCAGGTATTTTCACGCAAGAAGATGTTGCACTAATGCGTGGCAATCAAGTTAATGCTTTTTTGGTGGGTGAGGCGTTTATGCGGCAGGATGATCCAGGGGCAGAGCTTTCCAAGGTGTTTGCATGATGCTTATAACAATAATGCATAGCATCGTTTTCGGAATTCGCCGTGCTAATTGCACTGTCTTCATTCCTCAGCCTTGCCCTACATTATTGTTGCAAGCATTTGATATAAAATTGTAATGATGAAAATTTAAAATCTTTACTCAAATTGAGTAAAAAGGATTACTGCGATGACAAATCAATTTTTAGCTAGCCGGCCACGCCGTATGCGTAAGGATGAGTTCTCTCGACGCTTAATGCGCGAGCATGTGATGACACCTAATGATTTAATTTATCCTGTTTTTGTATTAGATGGAGAAGGCCAAACTGAAGCAGTCGTCTCGATGCCTGGGGTGAAACGCCAAAGTATTGATGTGTTGCTTAAGACAGCAGAAGAATGTGTCCAACTTGGTATTCCAGCATTAGCGCTTTTCCCTGTGGTTTCGCAAGACTATAAAAGTTTAGATGCGGCAGAAGCATACAATCAAGACGGTTTAGTCTCACGTACAGTCAAAGCGCTAAAAAAAGCATTTCCTGATTTAGGTGTTATTACCGATGTCGCCTTAGACCCTTATACAACACATGGCCAAGATGGCCTTATCGATGATGCAGGCTATGTGCTGAATGATGAGACGGTTGCTGTTTTAGTGAAACAGGCCTTGTGTCATGCAGAAGCGGGTGCAGATGTGGTAGCGCCATCGGATATGATGGATGGCCGCATTGGTGCAATACGTGATGCTTTAGAAGAAGCTGGCCATATTCATACCCGTATTCTGGCTTACTCAGCTAAATATGCCTCTGCTTTTTATGGCCCATTTAGAGATGCAGTAGGATCAACAGCTAATTTAGGCGCTGGTGATAAATATAACTATCAGATGGATCCAGCAAACGCTGATGAAGCGATTAAAGAAGTCGCACTTGATATCGAAGAAGGTGCCGATATGGTGATGGTTAAACCAGGCATGCCATATTTGGATGTGGTAACACGTGTGAAGCAGGCGTTTGGCGTACCAACCTATGCTTACCAAGTGAGTGGTGAATATGCCATGCTGAAAGCTGCCGCACAAAATGGCTGGTTAGATGAGAAAGCTTGTGTGATGGAAAGTTTGTTGGGGTTTAAGCGAGCAGGGGCAGACGGTATTTTGACTTATTTTGCGATGGATGTGGCGAAGTGGTTGAAGGGGTAGGCTTGACGATTACATTCACTTGGCGGTCAAGTTGAGCGCATTATTATGAGTTTTATTGCGCTTCATGTATGCCTGCTTTCGGCCAAAAGTAGGCCTAAAGGTCTCCTCCAATAAATTGAGGAATTCCACCTTCGCCATTTTTCATTAGATCAAGTAGGCTTTTCTTCTCAATTAATGGTAAATGCATCATGGATGCGATTAGACATCCGCTGGCATGATTTGCCTTGCTTCCAAAACTGCGACTAACGACTCCTTTCGTTATGATACCTCCACCAACTAAAATAGGGCTTCCACTCATTTTACCCGGAATTTTCGCGTTAAATTCGAAATTGGGTCCATCAGTTGAGTTTTGTTTCTCCGTTTTATTGTCAGGGTAAATGGCCGATACGGAGCCAACAGAAACAACTAGCTCTGGCTGATAATGATCGCCGCCAATTCGAATATTTCTCATTTCTGGGTATCCGATCGCTACAGCACGGTCATTAAGTTTGAGATTATGTAGGCCTATATTCAACGGCTGATAGTGACCAATAAGCGGCTGTTCTTTGACTTTGCAAACCGCAATGTCTATGTCAAGTTTAAATTCAGGTTTCTTATGTAGAAGCGGATTTTCGATGTTTCCCCCCCAATGTTGTGCCCACTCAAATGGACACATAAACCATTCTGCTTCCCGCATTTCTGGGTGAATCTGAAATGGAGGAGTAGGAGCGTTCTTCATGGCTGGGTTAGCAGGAATTAAAACACCATATCGCAATGACTCATTAAATCTAAACGACCGTTCACCGACTTGGGTGACGTTGGTATAATCTTCATCAATTGGATCACGAAGTACATGAGCGGCGGTTATTAGCAGCCCAGAAGCGCTAATGAAAAAGCCTGTGCCAATGCAGCGTATCTCTTCGTCCCCATCATTCCACGCCACGATAGGCACGATACTTTGGCGTACTAAAAATTCAGTTGTTCCAAACGTAGTAAAAAAGCTATTCATGATAGTGCCCGGACTTTGGGTCATAAGATTTATTTCGCTATTTTGTATCTTGAAATAATCCTTTGTGAATCCTTCTCGGGGTTTCAGGTGAATACTTTTTAGGTCATGGCCAGCCCAAACGCCTTCCTCGTTCTTTCTCCAGATTGTTTTTAATATTCCGATGTCATCTGTTTGTGTATTGTTCATGGGATGCCTTATTTGTGCTATTTATTTTATTACAAGATAAAAATCCAAGTGGACTTTTTGCATTATTTACCAAGTATGCCTATTTTTATTAGCTAATAGGTGAAGGTGCTTTTCGCCCATAGGCGAGTAACTTTACTTTTGCTTGCTCAAAAGAAAGTAACCAAAGAAAAGAGCACCCCGCTATCACGGCCTTCGGCTTCCCTGCGCTACTCAATAAACCTAGCGGCTGCGGAACTCGGGCTTTGCCCTCAGACAGTCCTCGCCGAAATCCCTAGATTTATCTGCGTTGCTCGGCATGATAAAGGGGAGAAAAAGTCAAAACCATATTGCAGTTTGTATAGTTTCTGTTTACTGAATTAATGCTATTAAGCCAGCAATATCAGCTCTATTGGCATTACTACCATTGCTAGCCCGTTTGGTTGCTGTGCGCATATCATCAATATTAAACACACTGAGTTTTTGCAAGCCAAATTCTGTTTCTAAGGTGAAGGTAGGGACTGTTTTGCGTACGCGGTTTTTTTTATCTTTGCTTGGTTTGTTTGATAGGCGAAATGTTTTTTCGCTACTTTTATAGGGGATGTGTTGATTGAGTAAGAAAATCTCAATTTCTTTTTCATTGTCAGCAAAAAGATGGATATCGGTTTGTGAGAACTTTCCTGCAGTACCATCGAGTACGGTGCCAGTGAGATGGGGGTTAAATTTTTGCAATAATTGCATGGTGGCTAGCGCTGCTTTTCTTAATGTAGCAAGTATTATTGGCTGTTCGTCAGCGTTATAAATTTCGTGATAAAGTTTAACTTCATTTTCTATTTCTACGTTAGTCGGTAGAGCACTATTGTCGCTGATGCCAAGTTGTCGACCCGCTTTTTTTTTGGCGTAGGCAAAATCATGTATACCCTCTTCAGCAATCATGCGTGCTGCTTCTTGCGCGATGGCTTGCCTGAGTTGATCTAAATTTGCATGCGGCATATCGTTTACTTAAGCAGCTAAGTTATGATGATTAATAGCCTCTAGGATTTAAAAAATCGGCCGCTCTTTCCATACCGCTTTTTTGCGGCGGGTTGCTTTTAGGCCTTGTTTCTTCTGCAGTCTTATTGTCAGGTATCGTTGTTGTCAACTTTGGCTTGTTGGTGGTGGTAGGTTGATTCTGTGTTATTGGCTTTTCATTGTTTTGTGTTCGTTTGTTTTCATTGACCCATCCGCCTGCATTATCATTATAGATGTCTGCTGGGTTGGTTTGCATTGGGTTGTTTAGTATGTCGTTGGGTGGAAACCCAGAGTCAAATGGGTCTACAAGTGGAGGCAAGTCAGGATCTAGGAAAGGTGGCGGATTCTCATGATAAAAATATTCGTAGATTCCTTCCTCTTCTTCGTAAGCTAGGGTGCCCGTAGTAGGGTCTATTTTTACTGACATTATGCCACTAGGTACCTTGTACGGCCTATCTGATTTACCTTTTAATGCTGTGGCCATATAGCTTACCCAAATGGGTAATGCAGCTCTTCCCCCCGTCTCGGCCCGACCCAAAGAACGCGGTTGATCATAGCCCATCCATGCCACCCCAACTTCATGCGGAGAATAGCCAGCAAACCACGCATCTTTTAAATCGTTAGTGGTGCCTGTTTTGCCAGCGACATCTTTTCTACCCAGTTTTCTTGCTTTGGTTGCTGTGCCACTTTGCACGACATCGCGCATCATAGATGTCATTAGAAATGCATTGCGGCTATCAATGACACGTGGTGCATTTTTATGAGCGCGTGGGTATCTTTTTTCTTCTATTATTTTGCCTTCACTATCGGTAATTTTGGCAATAATATGAGGTTCAATTCTGTAGCCGCCATTTGCAAAAACAGCATAACCGTTTGCCAAGCCTAAGGGCGTTACTTCGCCAGCACCTAATGCCATTGTTAAAAAGGCAGGGTGGTCTTTACGAGAAAATCCAAACTTAGTCACATAGCTTTGCGCATAACGACTGCCAATACTATCTAACACGCGTATTGACACCATATTTTTCGATCTTTTTAAAGCTTCCCGGATTCTCATTGGGCCATCGTATTTGCCGTCGTAATTTTTTGGGGACCATTCCTTTCGACTGCCTAGCTCTTCCGCAGTCATTATAATTGGCTCATCTTCTACAATGCTGGCAGGTGTAAATCCTTTTTCTAAAGCGGCTGAATATACAAAAGGTTTAAAAGCAGAACCTGCTTGGCGTTTTGCTTGCGTGGCATGATTAAATTTATTTTTATTGAAATTGAATCCACCGACTAATGCTTTGATGGCACCGTTGTTAGGGTCGAGTGCGATGAATGCAGATTCAACTTGTGGGAGTTGAATGATGTGCCACGCGTCACCACTTTTGACTATACGGATGATGGACCCTGCCTTGATTTTGTGCTTTTTGTGATTTTTAAGGGCTAAGTTTCTTCGTAACAGACTAAGCCCTTTGCCTGTAATTTTGTATTCACTACCATTTTTGCTGAAAACTTCGACAGATTTTGCTGATGCTTTAGTCACAATAGCGGGAATAAAACCGCTATATTCACTTTCTTTGGATAAAGCAGACTTCATTTCGTCTGCTAGGTTGGCCGAATCTAATGTTGATAAATCAATAAATCCTTCGGCTTTTTTAAAGCCGCGGCGGCGTTGGTAATCAATAATACCTTGTATGACTGCTTGATTGGCAGCCTCTTGATTCTTCTTATGGATGGTGGTGTACACTTTTAAACCACTCTTATATATGTCATCTCCATAACGTTTGTATAATATTTGACGAACCAGTTCTGCTACGTAATCTGCATCTAAACCAGAGTCTTTCTTACGTTTGGCGCCGCTTTTGAATTCAAGCTCTTGTTCCATTGCTTCGTTAAACTGATTTTCATCGATAAAGCCGTAGCGTCGCATATCGCGTAATACTTCGTGTTGCCTCCCAAGTGCTTTTTTGAGTCTAGTAAATGGGTTGTAACCAGAGGGTGCTTTTGGTAGGCCTGCTAATAATGCGCTTTCAGCTAGCGACAGTTCAGCTAAGGGTTTTCCATAATAAACTTGTGATGCTGCTGAAAAACCGTAAGCGCGTTGACCAAGATAAATTTGATTGAGGTAAAGCTCCAAAATTTGTGCTTTTCCCAAGGTTTTTTCAATTTTAATGGCCAGTAAAGCTTCTTTTATTTTGGTGACGATATTACGTTTTCTGTTAGGCCCAGTAAAAAAGTTTTTTGCGACTTGCATGGTAATGGTGCTGGCACCCTCACGGCTTTTGCCAGTCAGGTTGTTTTTGATGGCACGAAGCACGCCTCTGGTATCTATACCGCGGTGCTGATAAAAACGCCTATCTTCAATGGCTAAGACGGCATCTTGTAAGGTTTGTGGAACATGCTTGATTTTAATAAAAGCACGGCGTTCTTCGCCGAACTCTCTAATTAAATACTTATCAGCGGAATATACTCTCAGTGGTTGTTTTGGTCGGTAGTCTGTGAGTGATTCTAGTGATGGTAACGTTGGGTAGATGAGCGTAATGGCTAAAGCGGTCAGTGCAGAAACCGTTAAACCGCCGACAATGATTAAGAGAATAAGATAATGCCACCATTTTTTGGGAGTCATATTTGAGATTTCAAAAAACTTGTTAATTACGAGAGTATATAAGGTTATTGGAATTAACCAAAACCACTAGGCGTTTTTTGTTATTTTTTTAGAGTGTCGCAAAAATAATACAAATATTATTAATAAATTAGGTGTGGCTAACCTAAAGCTAGAAATAGCTTTACACCTCACAAAGTTGTTGCTACGATTTAATGTAAATTATCACTAATGCACGTAACTAACGAATATAGAAAGAGAATTTTAATTTGAAATTCGATTTTTTTAATGAAAGCACACCACCCCTGGTCGGCGTCGATATCAGTACGACGGCTGTAAAAATGGTAGAACTTTCCGGTAACAGTAAGGGCGGCTATCGCTTAGAGGGCTATTCTGTTGCGGCAATCCCAAAAGACGCCATTGTGGATGGAAATGTAGCTGGTTTAGAGCAGGTTTCAGATGCAGTTAAGCTGGCGTGGAAACTGCTAGGTTCACGAGAAAAACGTGCGGCACTTGCATTGCCATCATCTGCGGTGATTACCAAAAAAGTGATGTTTGCAAATGATTTGCGTGAAGAAGATATGGAAGTTCAAGTAGAAGCTGAGGCGAATCAATATATTCCGTTTCCTTTAGAAGAGGTTAATATTGACTTTCAAGTACTGGGTCCTGCGCCAACTAGTCCTGATGAGGTTGAAGTGCTAATCGCTGCAGCACGTAAAGAAAAAATAGAAGACCGTATTGCTGCTGCCGAGGATGCGGGTTTAAAAGTAACCGTTATGGATGTAGACACCTATGCAACAGAGGCTGCTTATCATTTAGTGGCGAGTCAGTTCCCAGGATCAGGAAAAGACGAAACGGTGATGGTGGTTGATATGGGTGCAACAATGATGCATATCAATGTATTGCATGATAACGAGTCAGTCTATGTCCGTGAGCAAGCTTTTGGTGGGGGACAACTCACACAAGAGATTCAGCGTCGTTTTGGCTTGTCTGCAGAAGAGGCAGAAATAGCAAAGCGAAAAGGTGGGCTGCCTGAAAGTTATGAAAGTGAAGTATTGGAACCGTTTATGCAGTCTCTGACCACTGAAGTGGCAAGGGCGCTACAGTTTTTTACAAGTTCTACACAGTACAACAGTGTCGACCATCTTGTTTTGGCAGGTGGTCTTGCAGCTATCCCTGCCATTAATATTATGGTGCAGGATAGAACGCAGGTGGATACAATCACTGCTAATCCGTTTCATGCCATGACATTTGGACCTAGGGTTAAGCAGCAGCAGGTTGTAATGGATGCGCCTGCGTTGATGGTTGCATGTGGTTTAGCCGTGCGCGGGGTGTCTTAAGATGATACGGATTAATTTATTACCCCATCGTCAAATTAAACGTGCTGAAAGGCAGCGTCAATTTGGCTTAATGGCCGTATTTGCAGCGGTTATAGCTGCGGCGATTGTGTTTTTAGGCTGGAGCTATTTAAGTGCAAAAAAACAAACGCAACTAGATCGCAATGGCCGATTGGAGCAGGGAATCGCTCAGCTCGATAAAGAAATTTCGGACATTAAAGAGCTTAAAGATCAAATTAATAATGTGTTGGAAAGAAAACAAGTTGTTGAAAACTTACAAACAAATCGTAGCCAGTCTGTTGTCGTATTGGACGAGTTGTCACGTCAATTGCCAGAGGGGCTGTTTCTAAAAAGTATTAAACAAGCGGGCAATGTCATTACGATGGAAGGGGTGGCCGATACTAATGCGCGCGTGGCAACTTTGGTTAGAAACTTAGGTGTCTCTAACTGGCTGGAGTCACCAATCTTGATTGAAATTAAATCAACGACACTAAATAGCATTAAGCAAAATCACTTTATTATGCAAGTTAATATTAAAGTGCAAAATGCGGATGCATTACCTACCGAAAGTAAGCCAATTGGTACCTAACTTATGAATTTAGACGATTTTAATAATATAGATTTTAAAAATATTGGTAGTTTGTCAGCACCCGTTAAGTTGGTGTTGCTATTTGTCATCGCATTGATTTTTATTGGGCTGGGCTATTGGTTTCTTTGGAGTGGTGAAATAGATGCACATGAAGAAGCAAAAGCAAAAGAAGCTGATTTAAGGCAAACTTTTTTAGTTAAAACAAGTCAAGCGGTAAAAATCGAAGCTTATCGACAACAAATGGTTGATATTGAAAAAACATTTGGGGCGTTATTAAAGCAACTTCCAGATCGGTCACAAATGGATGGTTTGTTGACTGATATTAACCAAGCGGGCTTGGGAAGAGGCTTGGAGTTTGAGTTGTTTAAGCCGGGGAATGAGGTTGTGGCAGATTTTTATGCAGAGATGCCTATCGTGATTCGGATTAAAGGCAATTATCATGATATTGGTGCGTTTGCTACTGATGTTTCTAAACTGTCACGGATTGTGACATTGAATGACATGTCAATTACTGCAGCAAGTAAAGATGCTGGCGATGGGGAGTTGGCTTTGGATGCTGTTGCAAAAACATATCGATACCTAGATTCTTCAGAATTGGCCAGAAAAAGAGCCGAAAAAGCTGAGAAAAAGAAAAAAGGAGCTAAAAAATGAGTGGTTACAACACAAATCTTAAGCTCGTACTGATTGGTTTTTTGTCATTATTTATCGTCGCATGTGGTGGCGATAAGGGTGATGACCTCGATGTATTTATGGCAAATGCAGCGAAAGATATGACTAAAAGTGTTGAACCGCTACCAGAAGTGTTGCCTTATATTCCACTTGAATACAATGCTGACGATGCCTTATCAGATCCATTTAGACCGCGTAAAGCTACAAGTAAGGCTGGCTCATTACAACCGAACACTGACAGACCAAGGGAGGCGTTAGAGTCCTATCCACTTGAGAGCTTGAAATATGTCGGCTTTATGAGTAAAAGAAAGTCTAAATACGCATTGGTTAGGGTGCCAGACAATTCAATACAACAAGTAAGAGTTGGCAATTACTTGGGCCCTAATTTTGGTCTAATAACAGCGATTAATGATAATGCAGTAGAAATTAAAGAGATTGTCCAAGATGATATTACTGGCGACTGGATAGAACGTACTGCCAGTATTAATTTGCAAGAATAATGAATGGGAATAATAGATATGATTAAATTATTGATAAGGTCTGTTGCAGTACTAGTGATTGCACTAGGCTTTTTAAGCAATGCTGTAGCGGCTGATGGTAGTTCACCTAGCAATAAAATAGAGAGCATTGATTTTTCTGCTCTGTCAGGTGGCAGGCTGAGTATTCGCGTGACATTGACAGAGGCGCTCGCAAACCCACCTGCAGGCTTTACTTTAAAAAGCCCAGCTCGAATTGCATTAGACTTCCCAAATACAGTTAACGGATTATCTAAAAGTCATATATCAAATACGCAAGGTGCGTTAAAGAGTATAACGTTGGCGCAAGCTAAAGACCGCACCCGTATGGTACTTAACTTGTCTAAAGATTCAAGTTATAACACTGAATTAAAAGGTAATGAAGTCATCATCACTTTGCAGGGAACTGGAACAGTGGCTGCGAATGCATCTACAGAAACAAGCTTTGCTAAACCTGTAGTAGGCAGTCAGGATCATGCCATTACTGGTGTTGACTTTGCGCGGGGGGTCAATGGAGAGGGTCGTATTATTGTGGATTTGTCTGATGCTAATGCTGGTATTAATATTAAGAAAAAGGGCAAAAAAATTGTTGTAGATTTTGTGGATACTGAGGTACCAGCAGAATTGCAACGCCGTTTGAATGTCATTAATTTTAATACACCGGTATTGTATGTTGACACAATGCAAAGGGGTAAAAATGGGCAGATGGTAATTGAACCAAAGGGGAATTGGGAGCAGTCAGCCTATCAAGCAGACAAAAAGTTTATTATTGATGTCCGTCGCGTTATTGAAGATCCTAACAAACTGGTGAAAGGATCTAAATCTGGCTACAACGGAGAAAAGCTATCACTTAACTTTCAAGATATTGAAGTACGTTCCGTATTACAAGTCATTGCTGACTTTACTGGTTTAAATATCATCACAAGCGACACGGTATCTGGCAATCTTACATTGAGATTGAAAGACGTGCCTTGGGACCAGGCATTAGATATTATTATGCAGAATAAAGGTTTGACGATGCGCAAAACTGGCAACGTTATCATGGTGGCGCCAACCGAGGAAGTTACTGCAAAAGATAAGGCAGAGCTCGAAGCTAGCCGAGCCATAGAAGAGTTGGAGCCATTAGTGACGGAAGTGTTTACGTTAAATTATCAAAAAGCAGAAGATGTTAAAGATATTTTGACAGGTGCCAATGCAAGTGGGGGCACTTCATCAGGTGGTGGAAAGACTGCACAAAATAAAAGTATTTTGTCTAAACGTGGTACGGTTAATTATGACCCGCGTACGAATACATTGTTTATACAAGACACAGCAAAAAAATTAGTAGAAATACAAGAGATTATTAATAAAACAGATGTACCCGTAAGACAAGTGATGATTGAGTCTCGCTTAGTATTGGCCGATCAAAAGTTTGGTAAAAGCTTAGGGGCGAGATTTGGTGTTGAATCATTTACAACGCCAGGAAATAATGCTTTAGCTATTGGTGGTAGTTTAGATTCCACCAGTGCTGTAACCCGTACTAATGCTGCTGGCACCACGGTAACGCAAGCTGCCAGCACCGGCGGTTTACTTTCTAACTTACCCGTTGCAGATAGTGTTGGCAGTATTGCTTTTAGTTTGTTTAGATTGCCAGCAGGGCTGCTATTAAATCTTGAGTTAACAGCTTTGGAAACTGATAATCGAGGAAAAGTTGTGTCTAGCCCACGGGTGACGACAGCGAATCAGCAAAAAGCTAAAATTGCACAGGGTACAGAAATACCTTATTTAGAAGCGTCAAGCAGTGGTGCGGCAACGGTTGCATTTAAAGAAGCTGTATTGAGTTTAGAAGTGACGCCACAAATTACACCCGATGATAATATTATTATGGATTTACATGTTAAAAAAGAAAGTGTCGGCGTAATTTTTGCGGGCGTACCATCCATTGATACGCAAAGTGTAGAAACACAGGTGCTGGTTGCTAATGGAGAAACAGCCGTGTTAGGAGGCATTTACGAACAGGTAGAGAGAAACCAGGTTGAAAAGGTACCTTTCTTTGGCGATATACCAGTGTTAGGGAATTTATTTAAACGGCGCACAAGGCAAGATGATAAAACTGAACTACTTATTTTTATTACACCGAAAATTATGGATGATAGTTTAGGCTTGCGCTAAGAGGTTTTGGTATAAACTAAACTGACAGAAAGCTTAGTTTGTCTTAAAATGCCTATCATTAAAGTGATGGGCATTTTCTTTTTATGTCACAAAGTAAAAATATTTTTTTTGTAGGATTAATGGGGGCAGGAAAAACCACTATTGGCAAACAGCTTGCAAAGCGTTTACGTAAAAAGTTTTATGATACAGATCATGAGATTGAAAAACGTACAGGCGTCAAAATTCCAGTTATATTTGACCTAGAAGGTGAATCTGGTTTTCGTAAACGTGAATCCGCTGTCATCAAAGAACTAACGCAGCTTGAAAATATAGTATTGGCAACAGGCGGCGGCGCTATACTCAAGCAAAAAACCCTTGAATGTCTTAAAAGCCATGGTTATGTTATCTATTTACGAGCCACTTCAAATGACCTCTGGCAACGGATGCGGCATGATAAGCAGCGTCCGTTATTACAGAATGTCGATATACGCACGAAGCTAGAAGATCTATATCAAGAACGACACCCACTATATATGGAAGCTGCAGATTTGGTGATAGATACTGCGCAACAACATGCATTAGTGGTCATTAAACAAATCGAGCAGGCAATTAAAAAACTATAATGCAAACATTAGACGTCTCATTAGGCAATCGAACCTATCCTATACACATAGGCGCAGGATTAATTAATAGAGCGGAACTTATATTGCCGTATTTGAAAAACAAGCAAGTCGTGATTGTTACTAACACGACTGTTGCACCCTTATATTTGAAGAAAGTGGCGCAGCCGTTACAAGATGCAGGTGTGAATGTTGTTGAAATTATCTTGCCAGATGGTGAAAAATACAAAAATTACGAAACGTTAAATTTAATCTACGACGCATTACTAGAAAACCGCTGCGAGCGTAACGTGACATTAATCGCACTCGGTGGTGGCGTTATTGGAGATTTAACGGGTTATGCAGCAGCCACCTATTTACGAGGTGTACCGTTTATTCAAATGCCTACAACGCTATTATCGCAGGTGGATTCAAGCGTTGGTGGAAAAACGGGCATTAATCATCCGCAGGGTAAGAATATGATAGGTGCTTTTTATCAGCCTAAAGTAGTGTTAGCTGATATAGATACATTACAGACGTTGCCTGAACGTGAATTGTCTGCTGGCATAGCAGAAGTCATCAAATACGGTTTAATTCGAGATGCTGAGTTTTTTGATTGGCTAGAAATTAATGCAAATGCTATCTTGCGCTTGGACAAAGAAAAAACTACTTATGCAGTATATCGGTCTTGCCAAAATAAAGCTGAAGTTGTTGCTGCGGATGAACTAGAAACAGGTGAAAGAGCACTACTTAACTTGGGTCACACATTTGGCCATGCAATAGAAAATGCGATGGGCTATGGGGTGTGGTTACATGGTGAAGCTGTTGCAGCAGGTACGATGTTAGCCGCTAATTTGTCTAAGCGTCTAGGTTGGTTGGAAGAAAAAGAAGTAATAAGGATTAGGCGGTTATTTGAAATGGTTAAGTTGCCAATTTCACCACCAACACTTGATGTAGAGAAGTATATAGCTTTAATGCAACTAGATAAAAAAGTAAAAGATGGAAAAATTAGGCTTGTGCTACAGCAAGGCATCGGCAAGTCACTTATTACTAGCGATTACGATGTTGAGCAGCTTAAGTTAACCTTAGCTGAAAGTTAACTTAAGTGTAGTTGCATATACGAGAATCGTTGTGCAAAAACAACAGAATAGCTATTGTTGGCGCTATAAATCAATAACTGCTTGCTCGTGCATATGTATGTTTGGCATACTCTCACTTAACTTCTTATGTAAATTAATGTTAACTTAGATATATCTAATATTAATTCGAATAAGGGAGTTCGCGAACTTTCTCGTTGGCGTCACTAAGTGAAATATCACTTATGACACTAAAGAGGAAAATTAAAAGCAGTAAATTTTAGGAGAATTACATGAACAAGAAATTAGGTTTAGCAGTTGCTTCAGCTTTGCTAGCTGTCGCTACAAGTGCTAATGCTGGTATTAAAATTCCAGCTGGCGATTGGACTGTCGATATCGGTGGTAATGTTAATGCATACTACACAAACACTAGCTATGACGGCGATTTAGATACAGGCTCTGGTAACTCAGGTGCTTTTACTAATGACGACGCAAACAATATTTCAACAGGTTTGTTACCATCAGCTTTTGGTATTGGTGCTAAAACACGTCAAAATGATTTAGACGTTGCATTCCAATTTACATTCTTTACTGGCAGCGATTCAGGTTCTGGCTCAGCGTTTGGTGGCAACAGCCTAAACATTCGTCAAGCATTCTTGACATTTGGTGATGCTTCATGGGGTTCTATCAAATTGGGTCGTGATTTAGGTATTTTCGGTTCAGATGCTATTTTGTCTGACATGACATTACTAGGTGTGGGCGCTGGTGCTGGTCCAGGTGGTACTTCAACATTGGGTCGTATCGGTTCTGGTTATATCTATGCTGACTGGAAAGGTCAAATTACATATTCTTCACCAAACTGGAACGGCTTTACATTCAGTGCAGGTATTACTGAAGGTTTAAATAACGCGACAGACACATCTAACACAAACCTTGGTTTTGAAGGTAAAGTGGGCTACGAATGGGCTGGCGATGTTGCTGGTAAAGTTTGGGCTTCATACATTAGTAAGAAAAACGACAAACAAGAAGTAGCTGGCGTTACATTAGCAGACAGTTACACAACTGATGGTTTTGACATTGGTGCTAAAGTGTCAGTGGCTGGTTTTGGCTTAGTTGGTTATTACTATCAAGGTGATGGCTTATCAGGTGCACGTGTAGGTCCTGGTAACTTGGTGCTAAATGGTGGTCCAGCATTTGCAGGCTTCGAAGAAACTGATGATGATGGTGGTTACGTTCAAGCTACATACACTATCCCAGGTCCTGGTACTAAATTGGGTCTATCATATGGTACTAGTAAATCAGCGCCAGAAAATGGTGGCGGCGAGTTTGAGAACAAATCTTGGGTAGCTGGTGTATATCATCCGTTAACTAAGCATTTGAACATCGTAGCTGAATACACAGCAAATACTATCGAAGATGATAGAGGCGCTGTTGATTTTGACGGTGACGCGGATACCATCGCTTTAGGTGCTATCTTATTCTTCTAGAATTAATATCAGGCGTAGCCCTGTGTTAGTTTAGAAAAATAAAATAAAAACGACAACTTCGGTTGTCGTTTTTTTTATGTCTGTAAAGGTCGTATAATGATGAAAATAATTATTGAATATTAAAATGAAAAAAATAGGCCGCAATGATCGGTGTCCATGTGGAAGCGGAAAAAAATATAAGCAGTGTTGCCAACAAGCGGATAAAAAGCCGATAACTAATGTAGCCTCTTTAGAAATACAGATTAACCAAGCACTACATGCTGCTTGGACACATCGTAATCAAGGAGATATAGCTAAAGCAGAAGCAATTTGTCATCAGCTTATTCAAGTGGCACCTAAAAATGCTGATGTGTTGAATCTCTTAGGCACTATCCTGATGCAAGACGGTAGAGTCAACGATGCAACTGACAGCTTTAGTAAAGCAAACCGTATTAATCCTAACAATCCTGAATTTAATAATAATTTAGGCTTGGCCTTGCATGAGCAGGGGCTTTTAGCTAAAGCTGAAAGGTATTATAGAAAGGCAATATCACTACACCCTGATTATGCAGATGCTTATTATAATATTCATGCCTTAATGTTAAATCAAGAAGATTTGGTACCTGCCATTCAAAAACTAAAAAAAATGATTGAGATTACACCTTTGGATATGGGTGCTAGGTATACCTTAGGCGTTTTGTTAGATTACGTTAGTGATACAACGGCTGCAAAAGAACACTTTGATGTGGTTTCTAAAAGCTCAAATTTATTTCTATCTCAGTTAGATGCTTGGCATTATATTAAATCAGCCCAACAAAAAATCCCTAAAATTATGGGTAGTGGATACCAAACATTTAAATATGCTTTATCTAAGGCAAATTCAGATGGGTTGGTGTTAGAGTTTGGTGTTCGATTTGGCACTTCAATTCATCAAATAGCCAATATGGTTAATCAACAAGTACATGGGTTCGATAGTTTTGAAGGATTACCCGAAGTCTGGCATCACGAGCCTAAGGGTAGCTATACGACGAAGGGTGTTATACCAGAAATGCCGAAATCTGTTAGCTTGCATGTAGGTTGGTTTGAAGATACCTTGCCAATATTTTTAGAACAAAACCTCGAACCTATACGGTTTATTAATATAGATTGTGATATTTACAGTTCAACGGTGACTATATTGGCGCAATTAGCACCACGAATGGTTGTGGGCTCTGTTATTGTGTTTGATGAATATATAGGAAATGAGCGCTGGCGTGAAGATGAATATAAGGCCTTCAAGGAAGCGGTAGAGAAGTATGGATGGACTTATGAATATATATGTTTTAGCGTTTTTACCAAGCAGGTAGGGGTAAGAATTATTAAGGTTTGATTGAAGTATAAGAAAAAGTTTCGTTAAAAATGCCTCCTAATTCGTTTCGTACCTTGCTTGCTCCTAATAAAGAAAAAAAATTTACTTTAGTCTTTCAAGTCTAATTCCTGTATTTTTCTAGTCAAAGTGTTGCGCCCCATTCCTAATAGCTTAGCCGCTTCGATACGTCGTCCGTCTGTATGTTCTAAGGTTTTAGTAATCAAAACACGTTCAAAATCTTTAGTACGCGCATCAAGTATAGCTTTTTCGCCTCGATTAAGGGCATTAGCTACTTCTTGCGCTAAGATATCTTGCCATGAATGATCACCAACGGCCTTAGCGCTATCTTCTTTTAATTCAGGTGGTAAATCAGCAACATCTACATTTTGTCCTGGCGCCATAACCGTTAACCAATGACAGGTGTTCTCTAATTGGCGTACATTGCCACTCCAATTAAGGGCTGTTAAAAATCTTAAAGCATCTTCGGATAGCTGCTTTGTCTCTACGCCTAAATCTAAGGCGCTTTGTTGTAAAAAATGTTTAGTCAGTAACGGGATATCTTCACGTCGTTCACGTAGTGCGGGTAGATGCAACCTAATAACGTTTAGACGATGAAATAAGTCTTCTCGAAATAAGCCAAGCTTTACGCGTTCTTCTAAGTTTTGGTGGGTGGCTGTAATCACTCTAACATTGACTTTGATAGGCTGGTGACCACCAACACGGTAAAACTGGCCATCACTTAAAACACGTAATAAGCGCGTTTGTAGATCAGCTGGCATATCACCGATTTCATCTAAAAATAGGGTGCCGTTATCTGCTTGTTCGAAACGACCACGCCTAGATGCTTGAGCGCCAGTAAAGGCACCACGTTCATGCCCAAATAGTTCAGATTCTAATAAGTCTTTTGGGATTGCCGCTGTATTAATTGCAATGAATGGTGCATCTGCTCTTGGGCTATGTTTATGTAATGCAGTTGCTACTAGTTCTTTACCACTACCTGATTCACCGTTAATTAATACTGTAGTGTGAGAACGGCTTAAACGACCTATTGCACGAAACACCTCTTGCATAGCAGGTGCTTGGCCAATAATTTCTGGTGTTTCTTCTAACGTAACATGATCGACTGTTTGACGCATGCTTTCATCTAGTGCGCGTTTTATGACATCTATTGCTTGATCAACATCGAATGGTTTGGCTAAGTACTCAAACGCACCACCCTGGAATGCAGCAACGGCGCTTTCTAGATCAGAATATGCCGTCATAATAATAACGGGGATATCTGGATATTTTTCTTTAATGACGCTTAAAAAATCTAGACCAGAACCGTTCGGCATACGGATATCACTGACCACAACTTGTGGTTGTTCATGATTAAGTGCCTCTAACGCATCAGGTACTGAAGAAAAAATTTTGAACGCTAAATCAGTGCGTGTCAGCGCTTTTTCAAATACCCAACGAATAGACTTATCGTCATCTACAATCCAAATTGGTTTCATTTTTCTCTCTATTTAAGTAATTACTATTATTATTCAATAACAGTATTTTTAATAGCAGTGTTCTCAATGGGTAATAAAATAGAAAAGCTAGTATAACCAGGTTTGCTTTCACAATTGATAGTGCCATGATGCTGCGTGATAAATGTTTGTGCTAATGCCAGTCCAAGTCCTGAGCCTCCCTCATTACCCGTTACCAGCGGATAAAATATTTTATCGATAATGGCAGCTGGAATACCAGGCCCGTTATCGATAATTTCTAATTTAATGGCTACTCGGTAGCGTTTTTTAGATAGTGTTACTTGGCGCTCAGCTCGTGTTTTAAATAATATTTCTGCATTATTAATATTATTCGCATTCATGGCTTGTACTGCGTTACGTGCGATATTAAGTACTGCTTGTATCAGTTTTTCACGGTCACCTATAATGTCAGGTAGACTAGTGTCATAGTCACGCCTTACCTTAATGTTGTTGGGTGTTTCAGCAAGTAATAAGCTTCTTACTCGCTCTAAGACTTCGTGGATATTAGTAGGTTCGTATTGAGGTACACGATGCGGTGCTAACAACCGATCCATTAGGCTGTGTAGTCTATCGGCTTCTTTAATAATCACTTGCGTGTATTCGCGTAAATTTGGTTGCGGTAATTCATGTTCAAGTAATTGCGCTGCGCCACGTAACCCACCAAGTGGGTTGCGTATTTCATGCGCAAGGTTGCGCAAAAGTTCAGCGTTAGCTTGTTGTTGAATCAGCATGCGCTCGTCACGTGCAATACGCAGCTGTTGATCCATTTGTTGAAACTCTAATAACAAGCTTGCCTCTTGCATATCAACAGGCGTTACGGTACAAGTAACAGCGAATGAACGTTGGCGAACTGTTGTAATTGCAAACTCATGTTCGCGGAAGGGACTATTTTCTTTGACTGCATTTTCTATTGCTAATTGTAGAGTTTCACAATTTAGAAAAACTTCTGAGATATGACTATTGGCTATTTGCGTGGAACTAAATGCAAATAATGCTTCAGCGCTTGGATTTGCGTAGACGACTTTGTGCGAAGTATCCAATAGCATTACAGCGCTAGCGAGATGCTCTAACCCTAAAAAATTTAAAGGAATATTTTGAACCATTTAAGATAAAGTAACACAGCCAAGAGATGATTGCTTTAATTAAAGCAAAAGCTACGCCAGATTTTCTATGACAAGAATTTTATTAAATACCGGCTATTTCTTTTTCTAGCAAATCAATATTACGTTGATGCGCATCAACAGTTTCTTGTAGTTTTTTCATTTTTTCTTGAAATTTTGGTACATTTCTAAATGTTCTGGATGTCCCATCTGCATTCTTTCTTCGAAAAACCTCAGGGTTAGATTTTCCTTCATCATAGGCTATTTTTGCGTCTTCTAATGCTATTTTTTCTGATTGAAGCTCTGATAATAAGATCTCTTTTCGTGAGTTATCTCTTTGCTTCTGCGTATCTGCATCTACTTTTGGAAAGTTGCTAGGCGTCGCTTTGCTTGTGGCGTTTTTGCTACGTGGCGTCTCATCTGAATCATTATTTTTTGTACCAAAATTAGTATCTGCTGGTTCTAAGGCTAGTTTTTTTCCACCTTTAATTTTAACGTTAGAGTAAGTGACATTGCCATTGGCATCTACGTGTTTGTATATAGCGGCATGGGCTGTATAGGCCAAGGTCAGCGATGACAATATAAAAATAATAAAGATAAATTGTTTATGCATAGCAATAGTTTAGATGAGACTGTTATTGTTAGCAACGAAGTGTTACTGTAAATGGTTGACTTGGTGTGTTTAATATTAAATTTATGTTTTTATACAACGCTTAAGTGAAAATAATAGTCACAATAAAAAAAGGGCAGCATAAGCCGCCCCTTTTTGGTGCATTAAGTTTACGCTTAGCAGCTGTAATACATGTCGAATTCAATAGGATGAGGTGTCATACGTAAAGCAGTCACTTCTTCCATCTTAAAGTCGATATAAGAGCTAATCCAATCTTCAGAAAAGACGCCGCCGCTTGTTAAGAATGCGCGGTCATTATCTAACGCTTCTAATGCTTGCTCGAATGTGGCAGCCACGGTAGGAATTTTTGCATCTTCTTCTGGTGGTAGGCTGTATAAATCTTTTGTTGCAGGTTCGCCAGGATGAATCTTATTTTGTACGCCATCTAGACCAGCCATTAACAAGGCAGAAAATGCTAAGTAAGGGTTTGCTGTAGGGTCTGGAAAGCGTGCTTCAATACGGCGTGCTGCATCACCATGTACGAATGGGATGCGGATGGCCGCAGAACGGTTTTTAGCAGAGTAAGCCAACTTAACCGGTGCTTCAAAGCCAGGAACCAAGCGTTTGTATGAGTTCGTACTTGGGTTGGTAATGGCGTTTAATGCGCGCGCGTGTTTGATGATGCCACCAATATAGTATAAGGCAAAATCACTCATACCAGCATAGCCATTACCAGCAAATAGGTTTTTACCATCTTTCCATACAGATTGATGAACGTGCATACCAGAACCGTTATCACCAAATACTGGCTTAGGCATAAAGGTTGCTGTTTTACCATAAGCATGTGCCGTGTTTAACGTGACATATTTTAGAATTTGTGTCCAGTCTGCACGTTGAACTAGGCTAGAAAATTTAGTGCCGATTTCACATTGACCAGCCGTACCTACTTCGTGGTGATGGACTTCAACAGGTACGCCCATTGATTCTAAAGTCATTGAGATAGCAGAGCGAATATCATGTAGTGAATCTGTTGGAGGTACTGGGAAGTAACCACCTTTTACTTTAGGACGGTGACCCGTGTTGCCACCTTCAAATTCATCACCTGATTGCCATGCGGCTTCTTCAGAATTGATTTTAACTGAGCTGCCACCCATACCAACATCCCATGCGACGTTATCAAAAACAAAAAACTCTGGTTCAGGGCCAAAATATGCAGTGTCGCCAATGCCACTTGATTTAAGATACGCTTCAGCACGTTTAGCTAAAGAGCGAGGGTCACGGTCATAGCCTTTGCCGTCGGCAGGGTCAATGACATCACACGTTAAGATGAGTGTAGGCTCGTCCATGAATGGGTCAATATTAGCTGTAGAAGCATCAGGCATTAATTGCATATCGGATGCTTGAATACCTTTCCAGCCAGCGATTGATGAGCCATCGAAAGCATGACCTTCGGTAAATTTTGCTTCGTTAAAATGAGAAACTGGCACACTAGTGTGTTGTTCTTTACCTCGGGTGTCGGTAAAACGGAAATCAACGAACTTGATGTCATTCTCCTTTACCATTTTCATTACATTTGCTACAGACATTACTCTCTCCTAATATTTATTGTGCATTGATTACGGGAACTTAAAATAATGATTTATTTAATCCAAGTAGAATATTAGCAGGAACTGTGCCAGTGAAAAACATAAAAAAACAGTATTGTGGCAATAACTTAGAAAAAGATGAAAAATAGTTTGCACCAATAGTGTGCTATTTAAGCAAATAAGCACTAATATTGGGCAGTTTTTTGATGTGTTATTAAGAGAAAAGGTAACGATTAGTTTACTAATAATTTATAATTGAGGTTGTGCAATAGCGTGTTACGTTATTAAGTGTG
>VAPL010915229.1_pt1 | contig 66303 bp, 72 predicted proteins | sample 3395061 | NCBI WGS metagenome assembly VAPL01 (sample SAMN08290444, study PRJNA428436) | hydrothermal vent metagenome | isolation source: Deep-sea hydrothermal vent chimney 2 | place: Pacific Ocean: Juan De Fuca Ridge | depth 2182 m m | reverse complement strand
TATATACTTGTCCTGCATCTACACCAGCTACAGTGTCTTTACCCCAACTACCTACAGCTAGTACTAGACCATCTCTAGATACTGATACACCATGACCATAAAAATCATTAGCAGCACCATCACTAGCTAACAGAGTACCTATCTCTAGACTACCTATAGTACTATAGGTATCAGACTGTATGTTAACTATCAGAGGGTTCTCTATAGATAGGTTAGTAGGAGACTGTATGACAGGTGTCTTGATAGTGTTATCTTGTACTGTTAGTGTGAATACAGTGTTATTGATGGTTATATCTACAGTTCCTGCTATTGATGAAGGTCTGAAAGTTATGATATCTTTTATTCTATTTATAGCACCAGATGTAGCTGATATGTTATACGTTTTCCACTCATCATAATTAGTGATAGTGTATGTAGTAGCTACTCCAGCTATTACTGTACCTAATCCATTTATAGTTACTGGATTATTAGTTATGACACCTACGTTATCGGGTATCTTTCCATTAGCATCTAAGCCTATGGGTCCATTAGGTTGGTTCTTATCTATAACTGGTATACCTGTTAAATTAGTTAATGCGGTAGGTGCGTCTGTAGCTCCTGTACCACCATTATATGTTTCTAACTTACCTATGATGGTTGTACCAGCACTAGGGTTTAATAGTTTCCTAGGCATCTTTTAATACTCCTTGATTAAGAAATAACTGTCAGCATTTATTTGTATATTAGGGTTAAATAAACAACATGCCATCTTTAAATCTATAACTGGTAATCCACCACTATGTGCACCTATAGTTACTACAGGTGATCTTAGTAGACTGAATCCAGTTATACTTGTCTTACGTATATCTATAGCGAACCCTTCAGCTATCTCTCCAACTAATGGTGTTGGTGCTAATTGTACTGTGAAGTTACCTTGGTTATTGACTATATTGATGACTCCACTAGTAGTAGTGAAGTCACTATTAGAGGTTCCTATGTGTGATATAGTCCAATATAATACCGTGTTGTTAGGTAGGTTAGTAGTTCTTAGATTGAAGGTAAGTGAACCTCCATCTACTACTGATGTTATTAGTGGATCTAAGAGTATGGTGTTGAAATTGAACTCTTGTAGTGATTGTATTAACCGCTCATTAGTTACTAGGTTCTGATTACTGTTACCTAACTGTATATCTTCTAGTGTTGATAACTGTATCTTACTTATAACCCAATCTACTAGTACTCTATATGCTGGTAGATCACTTATAGCTATAGCATTCCTTATGCGTTCTAATGCTACTACTACTGGTTCAAATCCGTATATGTCAGCTAATAGATGATTGTGTAATGAGGGTGGGAACTCTAATGGTTTGTTTAAGACGTCAACCCAAGGTATACCCCTACCGTCATTTAAGAACGTGTTATATATGTTAGTTACTGCGGTATCGTCGAACTGATATAGTCCACCTAATACTTGGTAATCTAACCTTATAGTACTACTTATATTACTATTGATTATTAAGAATGCTGCTACTATCTCTTTACCGAACTTCCCAGTAGCACTTTGTACTAATTCTAATAGTTTATAATCTGTATCTCTTACTAGAGGTTGGTTAGTAACGTTGTCATATATTAATAGACTTTCAGCGAAGATGGGTCCATAACTTGGAACACCAGCCCTGTTCTGGAAGTTATCTAACGTTATTAACTCACCAACTACCTTGTTATCTGGATTAGTTCCAGTTGGATCTAGTTGGTACCTAAATATGGGGGTGCTCATCTAAGCATTTCCTTACCACTAACACGCACCTTAGTACCAGTTAGTGAACTGTTTATAACTATATTCTCACCTGGTGATAGTACTAACGTAGATCTCATTAGTATCCCCCCATTAGCTGGGACTATAGCACCATCTTCTATATACTCATCAGCTGTTGGAGTCCCTGTTAAAGCTAATGCTATCTGTAACACTGCATCAGTTATATCGTTATTAAGTATATCTACACTGACCTCAGCATAACTACAGTTAGTAGGTGCTGTATAAACTGTAGCGTTAGTACTAGCGGTAGTAGAAAGTAAACCAAGTCTTCCAAAAGCCATGATGACTCCTTATATGTTTAGAATTAAAAAAAACTATACCCATGTTAAAGCTGGTAAGTTAGAGGATACCTCACTCCATAATACAGGTAATGATGTAGTTCCTGTCATAATATTAGTTAGATAAACATTAAGGTTATCCCAGGTGGTATCTCTTAATGATTCACACCTGATGGCTTCTGTTTGGAACTTAGGTACCGTAGATGTTTTGTAGCTTATGGCTGAGGCTATGTTATCATACTCTCGTGTCTGTGCGAATGTATCTAACATACTCTGTATACGTTCTTTAGTTCGTATAACCATAGCGTTTAAGAGGGCTGGTGGTATCGTGACTATAGTTACTGCTGCTATATTGTTTATCTGTACTAGCAGTTCCTCTACTGTGTAATCATGTATCTCATAGTTAACTAATACAGCATCACCTATTACTATAGGTATCATATCTAATCGTTGTAAGTCTACATCATAGATTGGTGTAGGGGATAATGTGACCTCTACTAAATCTGCCTCAACATACCTACCGTTATCATAATCTACATCACTTATAGGGAACTCAGTTATGACCTTATCTATCACTTTTGCATACATTTTCATACCCCTTATACGTTAAAATCGGGTGTTAGGTTTCTAGTACCTAACTTATCTTTACGGTAACAGATATCTACTGATATCATACCTATATCTGCATTGTAAGTATCAGTAGATCCATGTCCTAGTCTAGATACTTTAAACATTATAACTGAGTTAGGTCTTAATGCAGTACCTACTATAGGAGTAAATATGACAGAGGTAGCTATACCACTACCAGGAGTAGCCGCACTAGGTAATCCTATAACCTTATTGTCTATAATCTCATTACTTAATACACCACCACCCATACCTATAGAGGTTACATATCTTAACTCAAAAGGTACGTTACCACTACTAACACCACCACTAGGTATCCCTGCTGGTATTATGTTTAACCTTATCACTATATCACTAGATGGGGAATAGTCCTGTGGTAGGGTAGTTACGAATGTAGCTGTACGCACTCTATTCTTCTTAAACGCATCTAACTTATAGTTATTAGTTACCTCTTTATCATCTAGTTTCTTATCTATAGCATCCTTACTATTTAGTGTAATACAATCCCATACTAACTGACCATTACTTAATATGTTTAAGTTCTGACCCTCGACATGTATGGTAGTTTCATTAACGTTACCTAAACTATCTAGTGTAGCTAAACCATTAGGTTGTCCAGCCATACTGTTAATCATAGCTAATGCTGCTGATGCACTCTCACCATCCGTTAATGTGTTATAGACTATAGTGCCAGTAATGTTAGTAACGTATACTACTAGTTTGTTATTATTAACTAAGAAATATAATGCATCTGGTTCTAATGTGGTTGGGAGTGTTGCTACTTTCCTTATCTTTAATGTTGCCATATATAGTTACCTTTTAACTTATAACTACTAACGAGCTATACTGCCCGTTAGTAGTTAGTTTATCATTTATTACCAAGCTTGCTCATCTAGGTATGCCCGTATAGGTCCACCTAAGTAATTAAGTTCACCAGCATTATCAGTTAATGCATCTAGTGTAGTCTTATTATTATGTGTATGTCGTTTTACAACAGCGTCATCTATAGCACTTATAGGTGATGTTGGTGCTCCTACTAAGTTAGCCCATTGTAATACAACATCCATAGATTCAGATTCTGATATCTTATACCATGTTGTAGTAGCTGGATCATATATATAAGTAGCACCACCTATCACTACGGTAGGATCAGCTGTAGCATCTAGTACCATAGCATGTGTTGGTACCGTAGGAGATGTAGCATCACGAGCAGCTATATTAGCATATACTTCTATCGTACTAAAAGATGCTAAGGATGCATTTATCATCCCTTGTATCTCTGTCTTAGATACGACATGTCTACTAGTAGTACCATCACTAGATGATAGATAGATATCCATCACTGTTGGATCTAACGTACTTATCATGTATAAACATGATGGTTCTAATGTAGCAGGTAATGCGGTTACCTTTCTTATCTTTAATGTTGCCATATTGTTTTACCAGTCTTCTTGTATCAATGGGATGTTTAAATTATTACTATAGTACTTAAGTAGGTCTTCACTATTAACGGATAACCCATCTAAGACGAACTTATTAGGATGTGAATGACTAGTAGCTGTAAGTCCATTGGATATAGCAGCTCCTTGATCTTGTATAGGATTAGCCTTACCTAGAACTATACCACTCCCACCTGTATATATAGTAAGTGGACTAACGTTATTATTAGTCATAACTCTAGTTAACTGACTCATCTTATATCTCCTATAGGTTATGGACTCCTATCCTCTAATCCAGTTACTCTTACAACTACGTTAGGGATACTACTCCTTATCACTAGTTTCTCATCACCATCTATCAAAATACCAGACCTAACGAATACACTATCAGGTTGGAATATCAAGTTAGATTCTATCAGATCTACAGTACTAGGGTTAAGTGTATCTTTATTAGTTATCCACATATTTACAGTAGCGTTAACTAATCCAGCATTAAGTACTAGTATGTCTACAGTAGAGAGGATGACTCCAGTAGTGCTATAATATACGGTTTCATTAGTATTAGGTGGTATCACTACTTTAGCTAACCTACCGAATGTATCTACCTGATTCTTAGTAGTACTTATATTGATTCCCATACATTACCACTCTAATATCCCAACAGCTACATCAGAAGGTGATGTAGTTGACTGTACTATATTAGTTACAGCTGCATTAAAATCACTTATAGCTGATGATAGGTGGGTATGTACTGCATCAGCTTTAGTAGCTAGTGTGGTAGATAGTCCAGTTATATCCTGTATAGAATGATTATGTACTAGGTTAGCTTTAGTAATAAGCGCATTAGCTACACTTTGACTTATAGGTTTATTAAGGTCACTAACGTCATCAACGTTACCTAACCCAACGTCACCTTTATGTATAATTGTCTTTATAGTATCTAAAGCTATAGTGAAGTTATCACCTACATCTAGATCTACTATAGGTAGTATCTCATTACCAGTAATAACATTCCTCAATGGTATCTGACTTATTTTTAATCCCATAACATCCTCATCTTACCTAGGTTATCTCATTACCAAATATACTGACAGATAATGTACCACTATCAGATTCTACTACTATCTTATCCCCAGCATTCAACGTTATACCTATAGTCTTAAACTCACTATCTCGAACCTCTATAAACCTCTTATAAAGGATATAATGCTCGTTAGCTAATACCGCACCACTAGGAACTACTGCGACACTAAAAGCTGTAGCATTACCACTTAATGATGTGTTACATAAACTTATAGTAGATACTACTGCAGATTTAGTAACAGGTACTACATATACGTCTGTTGCAACATTGATGACAGGTGACGCCTGTCCTAGAACTTTATAGGTGTTAGCCATTCGTCGACCCTCCCATTAATAAAAATGAATCCATACCACCACTAGCATCACCAGAACCAGCTAAATATGCTACGTTACCAGAACCATCAGTAATATGCGTCTCTACTGTGTTATTTGCTAGCTTAACAAAATATAACGTATCTGGACTTAAAGTAGCTGGCAGTTGGTTTATTACCTTTTCTATGCGTAACGTAGTCATAGCATACCTCCAGTTAAAAAAACTTAAAACACTACATACTGGACTTTTACATCCAGTGTGTAGTGTTACTCAACTTAACAGATATAACTATAACTTACCAATCAGATACAGATACGTATGCTTCAGGATTAACACCATTATAAGTCATAGCACCATTAACATCTTCACCAACTAGAGCTAGTTGTGCAGTGTTAATATGTACGTGACGTTTAGCAACAGTATCATCAATAGCAGCAACAGTTGAAGAAGGAGTACCAACGATGTTAGACCAGTTAATAACTGCATCAATAGTAGCAAACTCAGAGATTTTGCTCCAAGTAGTAGTAGCGAAGTCATATACATATGTAGCAGCACCTGCAGCTACAGTAGCATCAGCAGTAGCATCAATAACTAATACGATAGCGTTAGCTGATAATGATAATGCATCACGAGCAGCGATGTTAGCAGTAACTTCGATAGCACTGAAGTTAGCGATAGCTGAACTTACGATAGCATTAACATCAGCTTCATCAATGATGTGACGTGCTAGAGTACCAGCGGTATCAGTGAAGAATAACTCAGCACGAGCAGCTTGAGATGCTTGTACGATGTACATAGCAGATGGTGATAATAGTGCTGGTAGTGCTAAGACTCTTTCTATTTTTAATAATGACATTTGAGATCTCTCTATTTTAAAATATTTAATTAAAAGGAGTGTGTTACTCCATACTATAACTACATATGTATGTAGTTATAGTCTAGACCTATTATTCTCTAACAGGAAGGCACCACCAGACTCTAGTAACATACCTCCATTAAGTTCTGTTGATAGGGCACCTACCTTATCTACATCTATCTCTATATTCTTAAGGTCAATTATGTTAGACCATAAGTAATGTTCATCTATAGAACCTGTAGCAGTATACGTAGTGTTAAGTACTGATGTTAATGGATCTAAATCACTACTTAAGTATCTGAACCTAGTTAGTCCAGTAGTATCATCATCCCTATTAAAGTATAGCCTTAACCGTACGTTATCATTAGATGTAGCTGTAAATACCTCATAGGCTACATCGTATAAATCCCCAGCAGATATAGACCTAGCATCCATATCCTTAGTTTTAAGATCAGTATGATACTGTTCATTGAACTGGTGAACTGCTAAGTCTACTATAAATGACTTGTCATTATTCTTCATTCTGTAACCTCAGTGCCTAATAACGATGTGGCTATAGTAGTAAGTACTTTATTCTGTCTATTCCTACTACTATCCAACAATGATAGTATCTCTAAGCTATCTATTAGGTAGGTTAGTGATAGTTTAAGGTAGTGGGTTATATCCGCTACTGGGACATTGATATCATTAAGTGTTGTTGGGATATCTGACCTCTCCATGATAGTGATTAGATCTTCTATATGGTAGATGGAGTTCTTGATATCTTTAAATGTTAGTTTGATGGATGTAGCTATATCTGTTAGTACCTTATCGTATTCGATTTGAAATGCGTTATTGGCTGATCTTAGTTCTTCTAGGTCAGCTTTATTCTCTATTACTAACATCCCATCTAAGGTACTTCTATCTTCTACTATGTTAGCTACTATTGGGTACGGGTGATTATTAGACCTTAATACTAGTATGGCGTCATCACCACCTATCAAGTCTGTAAAGTCTAATAGTAGTGAACTCCTAACGAAATGTTCAGTTTCAGTATCATTAACAGATGATATATATCTACTCATAGCTAGTGACGAGTATATATCTTCATCTACGTCTGGTATGCTATCAGTTATCTGCTTAGTTACCATGTCCTCTATAGTTGATGGTACTTTAGATACATCTTCAACGAATGCTGATGCATCTGTTAATACGTTATCAGTTATAGAATGTGTCTTACCACAAGTTAGGTTGTTTAGTGTCTTAGATATGAAGTTAGATACGATAAGTTGGTTATTAAAGATAGTCTTAATGACGGGTAAGCGTGTTCGTATGGATGAGATCTTAGTAGTAAGGTCTCTAACTGATAACGTATCCTTACCTTCTATATATAGATAGGTAGCTATCTCATTAGATATCTGTATAGTGACCTCTTCCTTACTATCAAGGATATCATCAAGTGTTTTATATAGACTATCTAACTTACGTAGTGTGACCATGTTAGTAGCTATACTAGACTCATCTATAGAATTCACATAGTCATCCATCATGCTATCTGTTCCAGCTAACGTATCCTTAATATCACGTAATGATAGTAGTATCTTATCATAGAGAGACTGTTTAAAGTTAGTATCATCCTTACTAGGAATAGATAACATATCTTCTAACATCAACTTACTTACAGTATCACCTACATTAGGGTTGATGTTTAACATAGATGTAACTCGATGTAAGTCATCCTCTAGTGATATAATCTTATACTGTAACTTTCTTAGTATTCTAGTTCTCATTGTTGGACTCCATGGTTATTTTCTTAAATATTAGTTGGAAGCGGTCTTTAGGTATCTCTATGATCGTATCATCTAAAGTAGAGATAAGTTTATACGTGATGTCACCTGTACTTATATCTTTATTGATACCTAGTAGTTCATAGATGGAGTACTCTGGTTGTAGTCTAAACTTACAGGTTACTTTATCTATTCTTCTACCGTTAACTGACCGCGTGTTATCGAAGTTCTTGATGTGTTGACATATGTCATTAGTAGTAGATCTTCCTATGTATATAGGTTTGTTAACTACTAACGATAAAAGTCGTTTGAGGTTATTAAACATGAGGGGATGCCTGTAGTAGTACTGTTAGTTGGGATGTAGATCTATATGTTGCTTCCATATGTTCATTAGTCATGGGTTTTATATAGGTCTGTACGAATACTAATATACCATCTAGTTCTTTGATGGTGTTACCTATAGGTTTCATTAACTTGCATGGCATACCAGGATATAATAGATCCATGTTACTATTATCCCAGGGTATGTCAGCACGTATGACTGTTTTAGCTAGTACTTCACTATACTTCACATATGGGTTAGTTGACGCTTTAGTTATAGGTGCGTAGTTGAGACCATCATTTCTATTCTCTATACTGACTTCATAGTTGAGGTTACTCTTACTAGCGCGTATCTTTCCATCTGTATCTATGATGATGGGTTTCTTCATGAAACTATCAGCATTAGCCATCCTGAACCCACCTCCAGATTGTATCTTATCATTACCAGAGTTATCTATGATATCTATAGACTTGTTAGATATTATCTTAACTACATCGTTATCTACATAGTAGGTTGTATCTAGCTCTCTTAGTACCTGACTATCTGCACTATAGATGATGAGTAGTTTCTTCTCATCTTTGATTCTAGTACTCTTATAAACTGGATAAGTGAACCATATCTTCTTACCATTATACTGTTGGATATATGAACCTAGTCCACTATTATAGATACCTCCTAGTTGACGTTGTGCTATCTCTGGTAGATCTATTATCTCTGTTCCACTCCTGATAGTTACATTCTTATATACCTTATCATTATCTGACTTAACGATATCTATCCCATCTAGTATGGGTCTTCCATCTACTAGTATCTTATTGGACTCTGAACTCAACACACTATTAAGTAATGTATTTAATTTTACATTACGGTAACTACCTTGTGTGGTTTTGATACGTAATGGTTCTATAACTCTTTCTACTATCTGTAGTTGTATGTCGGCTATATCTTTAAGGATAGCACTATCTGATGATTCTCCAGTTAGTAATTGGGCATTATAGTCGACGTTGCCTACTAAGACTAGAGCTTTATATCTAGTTGTTATGGTGGTAGAGGTAGTTAGGTTAGTGTTAGTTATAGTTACTTCTAGGTTATCTTTAAATGGGTATACCTTATATATGTAGTCCCCTATAGGTAGTCTTATAGCTAAGAACCCAGTATCCCCTATAGCATTCTTATAGTCCCTTATGACATCTATAGATGATATACTCATAGCTGGTATGTCGTCATTGATAGTACTTATAGTTACTGTATACTTATTACCTAAGGTTATGTTTTTATTGTCTAGTACGGAGAGGATGTCCTTATAGAAGGGTAGATTCTTAAGTTCATAACTAGCCATAGTTAGTGCCTCAAGGTTATAACTTTAGCCTTAAAGAAGTCACTGAGTGAATCTCTCTTAGGTGTGGTATCTTTAGTACTAGTATCAGATGGATTTATCCTTATGTCCGTTGATATAGTTTTAATGACCTCTGGTTTAAAGAAGTTATGTGGACCTATCTTGTTATTGTACCCTAACTGACGTACTAAGAAGTTATCATCATACCCTGGTTTGTATTGGTGTTTAGCTACATCGAATACACTATTAGCGAACTCATCTAGTAGTACTAGATCTTCTACTGGAGCGTCACCTATATTGATACCTACATTAAGCTGTGTCTTCCATGCTAGTAGGTGATCTTGTATAGCATTATAGATGGGTTCAGCATCATCTTTGTTTATGAGACCTATAGGTATACCTTCTCTATAGTACTCAGCTAACTCAGATATAGATTTCATAGTTATCATCATGTCCTTACTGACATCCGCATCTATATATTGGTTACCAGATAGAACTGTACCATAAGTTTCTAACTCTTGTTCTGTTCTAGATAGTAAGTAAGGTACTGATACTTTATACAACATATCCCATAATGGTCCTGTCGTATCTTTGATCTTTCTTAACTGTTTATATAGGTTCATGTGTAAGTATCTCTCTCTGTTTGTTTAATGAGAGTCATCAGTATAGGTCCGTAATAAAACTGTTCTAACCTACCCCAATTCTCATAGTTATTAGCTAACTCATATACCTTATCTAGATCTAAAGTAAGACCCTGTATATATGTCTTAGTTAACTGTTCTAATAGACTAAGGTTAGTACCACCATTATAGAAGTCACTAGATAGTACGTAGTTATCATCTATGGTTACTAGTTTGATAGTAGGTATCGTAGTTATCCCATCATTATAACTACCAGTTAATACGTCAGCTATACTCCCACTATGTCCAACTACCTCTATTATGTCTGGTGTGGTTAACGTACTCTTCTTAACTGCATGACCATCTATCAATATACTATCATCTGTATCTAATGGATAGATGACGTACTGTATGTTAGTGAACCTTAATTCATGCATATAGGAGTTAGCATTAAACATGGACTTATTAGCTATAGCCATCCTCCTATTAACCTCATCTATCATACTGACATCCCTATCTAGTAATAACTCCCAGAACTGTGGTTGATTAAGATATAAATCTTGATCTGTGGGTAGTTGTTTGATATGCCTTATCTCATCAGCATCTGTTTGATCTACTATCTTAAGTATGAAATCTAGTAAGTAACTATCATAGATAGCATAGGATTGTCCAGGTAATACTAAGGTAAAGAATTCTCTATTAAAGAAGGTCCTAAAGTAACGTTTAACTATCTGTTTATAGGTAGATTGTAATGACGTTATCTTATTATAATCTGCTGTCTTAAGTGTAGGACTTAAACCCTCTATCAACCTATCCTTACTGAAGTGATAGTTAGCTATAGTCTTACTTATTAGATCATCATAGATAAGTGGGTCAGTCTCTACATAACCAACCATATCGTAACTGATTAGATAAACACTATCACGTTTAAGTGTCTTACGTTCTACACTAGTTACTCTAAATATCCCCCTCCTATTATCCCCAGCATCAGATACAAAATAATCCAATACGTTAGGTGTTAAGAATGGATATATTAACGCATCCCCAGTTACTGTGGTTATACCAGTATCATTATCATAGTTAGTACTTAGAGGAGAACCTACCCTTATCTCTAGTTCTTTTATCTCTTGATATTGCTGTAGTACGTTAGGCTGTCCTGGATCTATCTCCCTTAGGTCATTGTTCTTACTAACTACTTGACTATAGTAATCAACTGACCATGGCGATCCCTCTACAAAAGCTATGAGATTCTGTAACGGTTGGTTCTTGTCGTCATATATGATACTTCTATAGTTAGTGGGTTCTGTCTTAGGTAAGTTAGGTTCTATAGCTATAGGGTCTACTGTTGGTTTATATCCAGCTATGGGCATTGTTATATCCTCTTAGTATAGGGAGTATGTCTATATCATTGAACTATCACTAACTGCCATATGGCAGTTAGTGATAAGGGTATATTCAACGTCTACTAGCTATAATGGATGTCTCTAGTACTGTATTAGATTGTATCTTATTCCTACGTATATCCTCTAGTACTTTAGGGTCTAAACTCTTAAGCACGTTAGAACCATATAGTAAGCTCTGTATATCACTTACGTTACTATTATTATTAGTCCATAAACTAGTACCCCTACCAGAACCTAACCACACTCCAGTACCATTACCATACCCTTGACCAGTTAGTAATGCAAATAGTAATGAAAAGTCATTGATGGTTACTCTACTCCTATTAGTTAATGCGTAGAGGTCTTCATTATGTCTAAGTACGCTATTGATAGCTTTAACTACTTTAACTATAACTGATGGGTTTAGTCTTAGCCTATCTACAGCTTCAGATGTCAGTAATGTCCAATCAGCTACTATAGAGAACCTAACTCTAAACTGTTTCCTTAGGTCTAATTCAGTTATAGCTTTAACATCTAAGTTACTATCTACATCTATAGTATCCTGTCTAGCTAGATAGTTATTCCTATATAGACTTATATGGAATATACTTTTATATAGTTGAGTTAGATATTTCCATTCTCCATCTTGTATAAACTGTAAGACATCAGCATCTAACGTTAGGTCACCTAGTTCAGTTAGGTTAAGTAGTGTCTTCTTATCTGTAGTATCTACCTCACATAACGCATTCCATATAGTACCAGTCCCAGTAGGATGGTTCTCTATAATGAAGTCATCAAAACTAGGTAGTTTAAAGTAGTCTGGTTTATCCCTTATGTCATTTATGATAGTATCTGACTCGAATCCATTTAATGCACTAAGTGACTTCCTGTATAGTTTCTTAACGTTATCTAAGTCATAACCTTCAGTTACATATGTAGTGTACTCAGGAGGTAGTAATTGGTTATGTACCATGATTGGGTATTGTGCCATACATGCTATAGGTTTATCATATCTAAACTTATAACTGAACGATATGACCCACACCCCTGACTCATCTCTCTCTGGTGGTTCTGGTATAGCGTCCCAACCATACATCCCTAATACTCTAGTTTGTTTTTCAGCTATACTTAACCTAGCATCTTTACCTATTAGGTCACCAACTAACGTAAGTTTAGATGTACTATGTGTTGTCATATATGTGTATAGTGACTCTCCATAAGGTGCTACATTCTCTCTCCTGTCATATACAGTACGTACGAGTGCATATAACTCATGTGGTATAAGGTATTGGTATGTTAAGTCATGTAGATTGATATCCCTCATCTGAGATACTTTAACCCGTATGTCATCTCTCCACTTTAAAGCTTCAGTCTTACTAGGACACGTATACTTAAAGTTGATGGTGATGTTAGTGCTAGCATATATAGGTCTTATATATAGTCCTAATAACTCATCAGAGAATATGGGTTCATACTCATCTATGTTAACAGCTGTAGTTGAAAGGTTATCCTCATCATACGTTTCTTCTACGTCAATGAAAGATATGTAGTTAGTTTTAAACGTTGCGTATCTGTCAGACATCTCTAAGTGAGATGTGTCTATCGTACTATCATTAGTATGCATCACACCACTACTACCAGGAAAGAATACCTGTGTGTTAGGTGAGATCTTAGTTATATCTGATACCTGTTTGATTATATCGAAGATGATAGGTCTAGTTATAGTTTCTGATGTGTCTGGTAACGTTACATTAACTTTAGGCACAGAATAACTCCTAAAAGTGGTTAAGGTATATACCTACCCTCAGTACTGAGGGTAGGTATATGTTAGTACTAGGTTATGATTTAACCTTTAGATTAGAGATAGATGCAGCAGCATAAGTCTGTGCAGCTTTAACAGTTTTAATACCGATAGCTGGACCTTTAGACGCCATCTTAGTAGAGAAAGAACTTAGAGATGTTAAAGACTTACGTAATGTACCATAAACCTTCTTATCGTCCTCTTCCATAGATTTATCAAGAGCTTTGATAACTGATTCACCAGCTTTCTTAATGGTAGATTGTACTTTATCGAACTTCTTCTTAGTCTCTTTTGAGTCTTTAAGGTACTTGATTAGATCAGAAGTCTTATCTAGAAGTTCATTAATATCATCCTTATCTAATGCTTCTAGCATAGTAGCAACCTTCTCAGGTCCATCAGCACTAACCAAATCTAACTTATAACTACTGTCATCACTATTAGTTTCAGATACTATTTTATATTTAGTATTGCCTGCTAGTACCATTAGTTCTACTGTAGTAGTAGAAATAGGTCCATTGGTTTCAGTACCACTACCACCACTGTCTTTAAGTGAAGCATCTACCTTACCCAATAGACCTTTAATCTCACTAGTAGCATCATCTAAGAATCCCTTTGCATCAAATTTAGTTGCAGTGCTAAATACTAAATCACCAGCTAACGAAATAGATGTATCTGCAGCAGTATTACTAAAGTCTAAGAACTTAGTAGCATACGTAATAAGTTTCTTAGATGTATCCAGGTTAGCTTTCTCATTAATGGATAAAGATTTAGCTAATCCACTTTTATCTAGAATGTCGTCAGACTTCTCAACACCAGCAGATAACTTAACTACTTTAGCCACTAGACCTTCATTGTATTTCTCTAACGCGCCAATAGCATTATACATACCCATCACGAACTTAGTTAACTTATCCCAAGCATTAGCTAAAGCCTGCATGATAGCTTTCCATGCTTTAGAGATGTTCTCTCCGATACTTTCAATAGCGATACGTGTAGCTGTAGCACGAGAACTACTAGAACCAAATGATTCCATAGCAGGCATAACCTTAACGTTTCTGATACCTAATCTAGCACAGATAGCTTCAACTGCAACTTCTGCGATCTCAGCAGCAGATTCAGTCATACCTTCACCATCTTCTAATGTACCTTCCATAGTGTCTTTAATACGTTCTAAAGTCTCACTATCTTCAGCAGCATCTTCAACAGCGTCGTTAACTTCTTCGATAGAATCAGCATCATCCTCAGTAACAGATGTAGTTTCTTCCATCTCCATCATGCTATCATCAGTGTCCATCATCTCATCTTCATTATCCATTTCCATGGCTAGTACTAAACCTTTCTTACGTAAACTCATGAGTAATCCTCTTTTAAATTTAAAAATTAATAAAACTATTAATAGTTCTGGGTGGTTAGTACCTATCTATTATCTAGGTACATTATAGTCACACTACCCAATGACGTACATACGACAACTTAATTACTGTTGCCATATAATAGATACTAAACATTACCTATAATGCTTTTATGTTAGCCTTAACGTATTGCATGGTAGCTGATATAGATGTAACTGTATGATCTGTGGTATCTATCATTGTAGCTAGTAGTATCTTATCTATGAACAATAACTTTAGATAGATGATGTACACGATAGAGTCTTTGAACCTAGGTTTGGTACTGAACACAGCTTTAACGTATAGTTTAATGAACCCTAGTACGTTACTTTTAGTGGCTATGACCTTCTTATAGTTCTTAGTAGAGTCTAATAGAACATCATTAAGTCCTTTGAGTGATTGTAGTAGGTCTAATAACTGTTCTTTATTTAAGTAACCTACTTCTATCATATCAGAGAACCTATCCGTATCTATCAGTAAGTTAGTATCTGAGTGATTGATAGCACTAGCTACTGTTTCTACTGAGACTATCTTGTTATCGGGTATGTTAACTACTAGTACTTTATTACCCATCAGTAACCCTGGTAGATGCCATGGTTCAACATATTCTGACTGACTATCAGTGAACCCTAAGTTACCTTTAGATAATAATGATCCAAAGTTAAGGTTATCTTTCAGTATGTTGACGATAGACTTACTAGGATTAGTACTGAATATAGCTATGAGGTTTTTGATATCTTTAACGTTATTAACTATACTGTTAGGTATGGCTGAACTAACTATTTGATAACTTTTAGCATGTACATCTAGATTACTCTTGAAGTCTACACTATCACCTATCAGAAGACGTTGTATTATCTTAGGTGCTTTATATGTACCTGTGGGAACGGTATCATCCTCTAATAATTCAGCAGTCTTTATTAAGGTGTCTATATCCTCACCTAAGGATTCAGACTTAGCTACTTTGATAGCATGATACGTCTCAGTGAACTTGAGTGATTTATAAGTTAGTTTAATGATCTTAACTATGTATGTTAGGATGGTCTTACTTAAGGTTAGGGCACCTTTAAGTAAGGCACCTAACCCTACTGATATGAGGGTAGTTAAGATGATAGAAGATGATAGATCCTCTATAGCTACATTGTCAGCATATATAGACCTTAAATGTTCAGCTGCTACCTTATCTTCAGTAACATCATCCTTACTATCATCATCTTCAGTATCGACATCATCCTTAATGTCCTTACTATCATCTTCCTTATCATCAGTATCAGTATCTATATCATCCTTACTATCCTTATCTTCAGTATCGACATCATCCTTAATGTCCTTACTATCATCTTCCTTGTCATCAGTATCAGTATCATCCGTACCATCTACATCATCATCACTATCGTCATCCAATGTATCAGTACTATCAGCATCATCTACCTCATCATCATTATTATGTTTCTCAGCTATCTTATTCTTGAGAGTACCGACATATAGTTCATCAAACTCATTATCGGTATCATTAAGTTTATCTATGTTCATTGGTTAACTGGATTATGTCTAACGTCAACTATGTATGGTCTATCTCCAAATATCACGAACAACGTTACTAATAAGTCACCGAACCCTTTAGGTTTAGATAACCACATCTGGATAACCTCAGTTAGACCTTTAGGTATTAACTCGATATCAGACCTCTCTGACTTATTAAAGAAGTGGTCTATGTTGAACTTAACTGAACTAGTCTCTGGTAAGTGTTGTATGAGATTGATGTACTGCTCTGGTTGTACTTCCCTAGAGTATCCATCTAAGTCCATAGACGTTATAAAAGAGAAGGTGTCATATAGGAATAGTTTATGTAACTGTGTTAATGGCGCGTACTCGATTTGTAATTGTAGCCAGTCGTAGAACGAGTCTGTTTTGAACGCTTTTTTAGCTGCTTGGTAGACCCTCTTTCTGAAATCGAAGTTCTTACCAAGAGAGTTATCAGATCTATACTGATTATAAAGATCACTAATATTTTTAGAATAAAAGAAGTTATTAGATTCATGTTTAAAGTTCTTGACTAGGATGTTGTCTATATAGTTGTGATCATACTGATTAGGTATGATGAGGTCATCTGAGTTCTTACTTACGAACCCAGACTGTAGTATAACTTTCTTACTCATAGGTTTATTCCAGTTCTGCCTCTATCTCCGATATCTTTTTATTAAGCTTATCGACTCTAGATTGGTTATAATCTATCTCTGTTTGTAACTTAGCATCCTCATGACCATCCTGTAACATCTTTAAATGTAACAGTCTTAACTCAAGGACTTTCTTCTTATCCTTAGCTTCCTTATATCTACTTACCTGCCATTGTGCTATAGATAGACGTATGTGATATATGGGATTATAGGTGAAGTTTCTAATACCTGAGGTGATTGGGTCTAAGTCTGATTCATTATACACAGAAGCTACTGAATCAGCTGTATCGCTATTAACCGTGACATCTGGTATCTTACTAGTTAGCTTCTTGTACTCATCTAACGAGATACCATAGTCACTTAGTAAGTACGTGAAGTGTCTTAAGTTCTTATTGATGTATTCTATAGTCTTAGGTGGTAACGTGGCATCATCCTTAGATAGATTATCCTCCTCTGCACTATATATATAGTTAAGTAACTCACCAGCATATCTAGTTATAAAGAAACTGATAGAAGATGCTTTAAGTAGATTAGCTCGTTTAGCTGTTAAACTATCATCTAATATGTCAGCCTCCATCTTTTCAGCTATCTCATCCTGTAGGTACTTGAGTATATCTAAGTACTTAGTAAGTCTGATGTATATATCCCCCACCATAGACTTCTGCTTAGAGATACCGTTAGGGGTTAGATGCTTATAGAACTCTTTACTTAGGTTGATGATGTCCTTAGACTTAGGTTGGTTACTAGAGAAGAAATCACTAGCTGAGTTATATGAAGGAAGGTGATTGTTCTCTAGATCACTGATAGTTATCCTGATATCTTCTAACACATCCCTCTTCTCTAAGGATGGTAGAAGTGACTTTACAAAGTTGAGTATTTTCATAGTTTTAAGAGGTGTTAGTTAGAAGTTAGCGCCCATTCCTAATTGGAAAGACTTAAGGATGTCTGCTATATCAACGTCCTTACCAGATGATTTAGCTTTTATCTCTTTAATACTTAACTCTGTAGGTTCATCTATACCCCTGACATAGAAAGTGACTCTCTCCCATTCTCTATCTACTACAGCTATGATCATGGCGTAAGTACCTTCGAATATCTTTTTTCTATTCCTAAGGTTCTTAAACGTAGTACCTACCTTATACTCTATCTCTTTAGCTACAGCGTCTGAGATGATGAATAGGTTACTAGATATAGCTAACGATGGATTACCAGTTAAGACACCGAAACTCTTAGCCTTCAGTACTCTATTAGTGATGGTTTGTACTATATTAGATTCATCCTTAGCTGCTAGTCTCTTATGTTCATCTATAAGGTCTTGACATAACACTAAGTCTCTGATGAATGATATCCTTCCAGCTCTCCATGAATGGTATCTTTCTATAAGTCCTTTATCCTCTAGTTTACCTGTTAGTATATTAGTGATGGTATCGTTACTAACTATAGTTGTTAGTAGTCGTATAGCGATAGGTATAGTTACATCATTATTAATTACTGTTTCTACACCATCCTTATCTGTAACTGTTTCTGATAGTTTGATTCTGACATCTAGTAGTTTACCTAATGCTAAGTTACTAGCTTCTAGTAGTTGTTTCTTATCATCTTTATCTACTTCTAACGCTACTGATTGTTTAGTTGGTAGTTCATACTTATAGTTCTCTAACGTGACACTTGGATGTGCCTCCATAGCTAAGAGTTGATCTATACTTCTATTAGGGTTAAGCTTATCTAATATATTCCTAACTTTAACGTCATCTATAACTGTCAGTACAGCTACTGATTGTAAGTAGTATGCTGAGAATAGGGATAGTAACGTATTAGCTACATCTTTGGTATAATCTAGATTTATTAGATCTTTAGATACTATAGTTAGCGGCTCAACATTGGTTAGCTTAGTTACATCTGTAAGTGATGTATCCTTAACAAAGTTACCGTAGGATTTATTGAAATAATTAACGTACTGGATAATAGTACTTAAGGTTTCTTTGACAGCACCAAAAGCTATGGTTGGAAGATCCATGTGAACTCCGTATAATAAAATAAAAGGGGAAAGAAATTGGCTAGTAAAACAATAGTAGACCACTCGTTGGATGACTACTTTCAGACCACACCTATAGGTAGTGTAGAGAAGGCTATAAGTAACAATCTATATGGCATAAATCATAGACAGATTAAAGGTCTAGTATCCTCAAATAAAGACGTATATGGATACACCTTCTTCGTTAGACCACAGTTGAACTTACAGACTGAGAACGTCCGTAATGAGCGTAGGTTCTACTCGTTATTATCTAAGTTAGATACATCTATACAACGTTTCGTGAGGACTACGTTAGACCCTAGACTTATGACTGGTTATAAGTTTGCTGATAATAGTATACCTGCTATAAGTTGTCCATTAGTGGATATAAACCAAGCGTTCATACCGATACTTAGTAACTCATTGATAAGTATATCTGGATGGCCTGACATAATAGCTCCTACACACACATCTAAGCCTGGTCTATATAATGAAGTATACTCACAGGTAGATGGACTTAGTAGGTACTATGAGACATTTGATCTTACTGCTAGTTTTAGGAATAGTAGAGGTGATCCTATCTTATACCTATTCTACATCTGGTTACATTACTCATCATTAGTGTTTGAGGGTTATCTAGTACCATACATAGATTTCATAACTGAGAACGAGATAGATTACATGTCTAGGATATATCGGTTAGTGTTAGATAAAGAGAAACGTATAGTTACTAAGATAGCGGCTACTGGTGTTGCATTTCCTATCAGTGTTCCTACTGGTAGTTTCTTTGACTATAATGAGGATAAACCATACAACGATCAGAACAATGAGATAAGTATACGGTTCAAGTGTCTAGGTGTTAACTATCAGGATGATATCCTTATACGTGAGTTTAATGCTACTAGCATCATACATAATCTAGCTATGAAGGATGGTATACGTGAGAGTGCTATGGTTAAGATAAGTCAGATAAACTTAGGGTTATTTAACAACCGTGGATACCCAAGGATAAATCCTGATAGTTATGAGTTAGAATGGTGGGTAGAGAAGAACTATTACATCAATAGGACTAACAGTTTAATAAATAATGGACTCGTTACTGATAATACTGAGTCTGTAGAAGAATTTGGAGCATTCTAGTGGCTAACATAATAAAGTATAACTCTGTTACTATAGATAGCATCATGGCTAATCTAGAACAGTATAAACATAACCCCTCTGCCATACAACGTAGCATGTACGATCTATTAGGGGAGATAACTGGAGGTACTCTTAACATAGTAGATCCAACTAACCCATTCGTATTCCTATTAGAAGCTAGTGCTGTCAATACCGCATTAGCTATCAATGAGAACATGATCAATCTAAGGAAACAGTATCCTAACCTAGCACAGAATGAATCTGACCTATATCACCATATGTCAGATGTAGACTTCATCAATAGGTTCTCTAAACCAACTACAGCTGGATTCGTATACACGTTACAGTTAAATGAGCTTAAGAATAACTTAGTGTATGATAGTAGTATAGATGCTAATAGAGGTACTATACCTAGAGACACTACCATTACGGTAGATGGTAACACATATAGTTTACAGTACCCTATAGATATAGTGTTATATAGTACAGGTGTATTAGTCATTAAGTATGATGCTAGTATAGTAAGTCCATTAGAGACTTTAAGTACTAACATCATAGAGTATAAAGTGAAGAAGGATAGTAACGGTATAGAGTGGATATATTTTACTGTACCTATGACACAGATGAGTGTTAAGACTAGCTATTACCCTGTACAACTTTCTACTACTTTCACACAGACTATACGTTTTGATGATAAGTATTATTACTGTAGGGTATGGACTAAGGATGGTACTAATAGTTGGGTAGAGATAAAGACTACACATACTGATCAAGTATATGATCCATTCGTTGCTACAGCTATACTTAAGGTAGTTGATGATACATTAAATGTAACTATACCTAGTATCTATACTGATAATGGGTTGATTAGTAGTAACGTTAGGATAGACGTATATTCAACTAAAGGTCAGATGACTTTGAACCTATCTAACTACAACATAGATGCATTTATATCTAACTATGTGGCTATAGATGAAGAAAGAGATCTATCAGTATATACGTCGGTTATAAACACCCTTACCATCTTTGCATTCAGTGCTGAGTTAGTAGATGGTGGGTCTGATGGGTTAAGTTTCGATGAGTTAAGGAATAGGGTTATAAATAATAGTTTAGGTGCTAATAACCTACCCATCACTAACTCTCAACTAGTGTCTAATATAGAGGATAGTGGATTCACATTAGTTAAGGATATAGATACTGTAACTAACAGGGTGTTTTTAGCTACTAGGAGTCTACCTAAACCTTTGAATGATAAGTTAGTGACTTCCTCTAATATGAGTATGATACCATTTATAACTGACGTTGGAGTACTATCTAATCTATCTACAGTTATGACTAATGCAGATAGTCAGACGTTACTATCCAATAACTTCTTTGAGTTTAATAATGGTAAACTAACGTTACTAGACGATGCTGCTAATGCTGCACTAGCTAGTCTTAACAAAGCTGACTTAGTATTGTTAGTGAATAGTAGGACTTATCTATTCAATCCATTCTACTACGTATTAGACTATAGTTCAGATGAGTTTAAAGTTAGATCATACCACTTAGACCAACCCTCTGTAAGTAACATAAGTTTCTTAGCACAGAACCAAACGTTACAACTAATAGTCAACACTAGTACCTATGATGTTAAGAAAGTATCTGATGGGTATATCCTTACCATCATAACTAAGTCTGATAACTTTTATAAACAACTTAATGATAGTGAGGTTAGTACACAGATATCGTTTAGCATAGATAGTAGTACTAAAGGGTATATCAATGGTACGTTAGTAGGTAGGGATAGTTCTAATGAACGTATCTTTGAGTTCCATTTAGTGACTAACTACCATATGGATAGTAATGATCTCATAACTATAACTAATAGTAATGTGTTCAACACTAACCAGATAGATGTATCTATACCGTTATCATTAGAGGTAGATATATTCCATAACACCACCTCTATAACCAATGAGTTTATAAGTACCCCAGAAGATGTATTGTTAGGTAGTTTCATGTTACCTACCAACACTAAGAATGTAACACATGAAACGGTACAGTTAGTATTAGGTTACTCATTATCTAACCTATGGAAACGTAGTAGGATAATACCCTCTGGATTAGAATACATTAAACATACTACTGATGTACCTATGACACATGATGCTATAGTATACGATGTTGATCCAGTTACTAACTCCATATTCTCTGTAGATATCAATAACAACTTAACCTATAACGTGTTACACAATATAGGTGATCCAGTATTAGATGTTAATGGTAATCCCATACTAGTACATAAAGCTGGTGATCCAGTATTAGATGTTAATGGTGACCCTGTGCCTGACACATCATTAAGTTCTAGCAAAGAGTTAGACCTGTTACTGATAGATGGTAAATATCTTATAGCTGATGAAGGTAACTACATTAACTATAGGAATGAGGTCAGTGATACGATACGTAGTTGGGTTGTTAATGACTTAAATGACATACAGGATAGGTTACTAGAACAGACTAGGATATTCTTCTACCCTAAGAATAAGATAGGGATAGTAGATGTGTACCCAGATAACTTAGGTATAACTTCTACTACAGCTGAACAATCATTCACTATAGATCTCTACGTTAATAATAGCATATTTACAGACATAACCATACGTGAACTATTAACTAATAACACTACTGTTGTGGTTAGTGACTATCTGGCTAATAATACTACTATAGTCATGAGTGATCTTATAGAGTTACTGAGGGTCATGTATGGTAGTTCTGTAGTTAGTTTTACTATGTTGGGGTTAGGTGGCGTTAGTAACTATAGTTTAGTTAGGGTCATCAATAGTAAGGATAACATCTCGTTACGTAAGAAGCTAGTACTACAACAAGATAACAGTATTATAGTAACTGAGGATATCAATGTCGTATTCCATGAAATAATCTAACTGATAGTCACTAGCTCCTGATAGGAGCTAGTGACTACATACACGTAATTAAAATAGCTTACTTACTAATAATGGAACATACGTTAATATCCGTAGTACCTCTATGATGTCTCTTACTCTTAACATGACGTCGTTAAGTATGGAGATATCTGGATCAGTTGTTTCTTTCAGTTGTTCTAAGTCAGTTATGATGCTATCTATAGTGCTATCTAAAGTATCAACATAGTCGATCATAGTAGTACCATGGAAAGCTCTTAACATGATTAGGATAGTGATAGGGTAACCTGTATTATACTCTACGTTATCATTGATAGTGGAGAGGTTTATAGGTAGGTTACTATTAGCGCTATGTAGTACATACTTAGCTAGTAGTGATGTACCTATGACGTTCTTTATATCTGCTATCACGGATAATAGCTTATCTATGTTATCATCATCTGACATAACTTTACATAGATCACCATTAGTTATATCTAAAGATAGGATGTCTATAAACTCTACTCCATCGTCAGTAGATATGGGTGCTATGATCTCTTTATCTTTAGATAGTCTCTCTATGTAAGGTGCGGATACGGTAGATAGCTGTGTTAGTACTTCCCTTATACCAGGTAAGTCATCTACTAACGTACTATTAAGGAAGTTTAAGTACTTATCTATATCTGTAGCTATGATGCCAGAACCCATAGATCTTAACTCATCTTGTTCCTTACTTATCTTATCCCTTATGACAGAGATGGTCTCATCTACATTCACTCTAGTAGGTATCTCTGTGAAACTATTAAGTGCTATGGTGTCTGTGAAATCTGGTATGTAACCTTCTATAGCTAATGCTTCTGACTTAGATATAACTCTCTCATTATTGATGTGTTCTTCTAGGTCGCTTAAGTCTACTATGACACTCTTCTTATCTTCCACTAGTTTGAGTTTAGTCTTAGTACCATCTAGAGTACTCATTATAGTAGTTAGGTTATCGTTAGTATCTATAACTTCATTAGGTTTAGGTGGGATTATTAATATATCCCCATCAGTTACTAGTTCAGGTACGTCATCAACTTCATCTAATACCTCATCATTTAAACCCATCATTAATACTCCATGTTACTACACTCAGTTAAGAGTTGTTTGAAACCTAACACAACACTTACTATCTCTAATGGGTTATCCTTTATAGTGTTAAGGTCATCTATATTGACAGATAGGGTTATACCAAAGAAGTCTTCTACTGGTGTAGTTTTACCTACTAGTGTGAACACATCATCAGTATGTAGTTGGTTGTATCTATATGTGTATAAGTTATAGGTTAGAGTTAGGATCGCATCTATATCTATAGGTACTAACTCATTGATCTCAAAAAGCTTATCAGATAACTCTACTTTGAGAGTCAGGTTGAAGTAGTTAGATAGGTCCGTTACTTTATCTAACGGTAAGATAGCATTGTATGCTAGTACCTTAGCTATGGCTAGTGATGTGCAACGTCTCTTTGACTTACCACCTACCGATAGTGTAGATATGAATGTCATTGTTTTACTAGAGAGTTTAGTTAGGTCTATCATTGTTTATCCTCATGTGTTAGTTTAAATTTAGCTGCCTGTACGAACAGTTCATTATTAGATAAGTCATCTAACAGATCATTATACTCTCTAGAACTATCTACCTTGGAGGCATCTAGTGTTAATAACTTATAGAACTTCTTACTGTATTTAAGTGATACTATACCGTTACCTGCATTTACTATACTGACATCTAGATCTGCTATCTTAGATAATGCGTCTCTTATAACATCATTAGGTAGCTTACTATCTTTCAGTTGGTTTACGATATCATTACGTACCTGTTTGACCCTACGTACACCATCATCATAATCCATACCTCTTTCATCACTACCAAGAGATATGAGTTGTATAATTAACGCACCATACAATCCCGTGATTACAGGAACCAGTAAGGAACTTGCTGTTAGTGATAGCATGAAGCCGAGTAGTATACTGACCATATCACGTAGGATCACTAAGTCCAGTAAAAGAGATATACCTCTTAAAACTATAGATGGTATGACACCCACTTCCTCTAGTTTATGTAATCCACTTATCATCTCTCTCCCATAACCGAACCTATTAGAGAACCTATCAGCTAATCTCTCACTAGTGGGGTCTAATGCTATCTTCCTATCCTTCACCACTATGGATGAGAACACTTTAGCTAACTCTAACGATAAGATAACGTTATCGTCTGCTTTAGCTATCTTTTCAGCTGTAGCCTTCTCTACCTCTGGGTATACCTTCTGTAGATTAACATAAATATAACTATTTAGATTACGTTTCTTACCTAATACAGATGTAGCTATGTCCTCTAGTATAAGGTTAGTTTCAGCTAACCTATGAGATAACTCATAACTACTAAACACATGACCTATCTCATGTAGTAGTATCCCAACTATTTCTTTAGAGGTTAGTTTGTAAGTAACCGTTAGTTCATAGAAGTGTAAGTATATCGTATTTTTAGCATCACTAAAGAACCCACCAACCTTAGCCTTTTTAGTATCTACCCAACCTTTACCCACTAACTCTTTAATGAACTTTTGTTGTTCTTTAATTGGAGGTAGTTCCCCTCTACCATCAACATAATTGGCTTGACTGGATGTATTTATATCAGCTTTTGAACTAGCTGCTAAACCCCAAGGTACGTTAACTTTCATCTTAAACCTGATACCTAGCCTTTTAAAGATGAGTTGTTCCATCCTAGCCACATTAGGTATATTCTTAGCATGTGTAAAAGTACTGATATCTCCAGCATGTATATCAGCCATTATCTCACTTGTTAACAGTTCTAACTCCTTACCAAAACTATCATTCTGGTAGTCTATAACCTCTAATGATAACCTCCTACGATCTCTTACACTCATGTTTAAAACTCCCATACAAAAATTAAATGCAATGTCCATACCATGACTAAAATAGGAGTGTTTTCATGATAAAAAAAGAGTGTAGATTCGCAGTTCATATACCATCATTACATCCTGATACACCAGACGTACATATGGTTAAGGAGGTGCTACATTTAGAAGATGGTACTACTCAACCTAACATCAGATTCATAAAGGACTTTAAACGTTCATTCTACGTAACTAAACCACAATGTAGGGACCATAAACAGAATAAAGAATACGAACATATATCTAAACTAGATAGACATATCTCTACTCAATCAGAGATGACACAGAAGTTAAAAGTACTACTAGATAAACAATGGTCTAATGATAGACTCAGACAGTTATCATCATCACCTTATGTATATGGTACTGACATAACGTCTACTGCACTTATTAAACATGGGTATAGGACAGCTTACCCTGATACCATAACCCCCTTTAAACTAGCAGTACTAGATATAGAGACTGACGTCGTTAATGGTACAGATGAGATACTCATGGTATCTATAACCACTAACGATAAGATAGTCACCTCTATAGTTAAATCCTTCGTTAGCGGGTTTGGGTTACCTATCAATGATATTAAAGTAGCTATAGATAAACACATACCTAAGTATGTTCAAGGTAAGGATATAGAGATACTACTAGCTGATACTCCAACCCAAGCTATAAAAGACGTCTTTAAACGCGTACACGAATGGAAACCTGATTGGTTAGCTATATGGAACATAGATTTTGACTTACCTAGGATAATAGCTACCCTTAAGAAGAGTGGTGTTAGTGTAGAGGATGTTATGTCAGACCCTAAAGTACCTAAAGAGTTCAGAGTATTCAAATACAAACAAGGTATCAAAAAGAAGACTACAGCATCAGGTAAAGTTATACCCATCAATCCAGCTATGCAATGGCATACCGTTAAGAACACAGCCTCATTCACATTCATAGATGCTATGTGTGTATATAAACAGTTACGTCTAATGGGTTCTGAAGAACCATCATATAGTCTAGATGCTATCCTTGATAAAGAACTAGGTATACGTAAGTTAAAGTTTGAAGCTACTAACCAATATACTGGACTAAAGTGGCATCAAGTCATGCAATCAAAATACAAAATAGAGTATGTGGTTTACAATATCTTTGACTGTTTAGGTATAATAGAGTTAGATAAGAAGACTAAAGACTTAGAGTTAACGTTACCTATGTTTGCTGGCATCACGGACTTCGAGTTCTTTAAGTCACAACCTAAACGTATACTAGATGCATTATACATGTACCTATTAGACAGTGATCATGTGTTATCTGGCGGTGTTATACCTGATGATGAGAAGAATAAAACGTTAGGGTTAAAACAATGGATATTAACATTACCATCCCATCTATCTGTATTAGGATTGAAACTAATAAAAGAAGATGAGAATATACATACTAACATACGAACACATGTAATGGATAGTGATGCAGTATCAGCATACCCTAGTGCTACTATGGGTCTTAACGTTAGTAAGTCCACTACCCTTAGGGAGATACATAGAATAGTAGGTATGAAAGAAAGTAAGTTCGTACTTAATAACCTAGATCTACTATCAGGTATGACTAATAGTGTTACTTATAGTACTGATATGTTCAACATGATTAAACCCTCTGAGTTACTATAAAAAATATAATGAGGTATCATATACTACTAACAGTCCGTTATGGACTGTTAGTAGTATATATGTATATCAATTAATTATAAAACTGTGTGATGTTCTGTTTAGCTCTGTCATTGAATCCAGCATTAAACGCTAGTTCAAAGTCTACTTGTTTCAAACCAACAGCTCTAGTAGATGGATCAAACGTTAGATGTATGATATTGATGAGGTTCTGTAACTGTTTCAGTTCATCTTCAGACCACTCCCAATACTCAGCGAATCTAAACACCATGATAGGAGAGAAAGCTGCATCCTTATAGTCTAAGAAATACTTGAGTAGTAAGTTCCATTCTTCATTGAATGTATTAAAGTCTTCGTTATCTAACACACCCTCTATGGTCTTCCATAATGTATACTGATTCATAGCACCTAACTTTTCTGTTAAGGGTACTCTAGGTGCCATATCTATCACATATCTATTTAGATACTGTTCTAGTGGTGATAACTCTACTACAGTATCTGGAGTTTCAGTTACAGGTTCCACTACAGATTCAGGTGTGGGTTCTACAGCAACAGTAGAGTCTTCTACTACAGCTTCAGTTACAGGTTCTACTACAGATTCAGGTGTGGGTTCTACTGTAGTAGATGTAACCTTAGTGTCATTTTTAGTATTGGTCTTCTTAGTACTCATAGTTTATTTCCTAGTTGTTAACTTAAAAAAGTGTATAGTCTTTCTTCAGCATCTGTATGTCTGAAGTTAAAGACAGGTATACGCATAGTTGTGGCAATAGAGATAGGTAACCCTAAGTTGCCAGTTTTAGAGGTCCTAGATTTTTCATTCTCAGCACCATCTTCGGTATAGCAGATCATGAATCTAGCAGCACTCTTTAGGTTATTACCTAATACTAACCTAACATTACATCCTAAGAATGCATGTATAGCTGGTTTAAGTCCATCAAAAGCGGGATGGAATTGTTTAGCTATAATGAGACACTCTTTAGTATTGTAATAGTTCTTACTTACCTTGTTATTGAAGCCCTTCCATGGTAGGAATAGTTCTAGGTTAGTAGCTTGTGCTTCTACTGCATTATCAGGACCATCTAGTCCAGTAGTACGTGTAGTGAAGTGTTTCTCTTCTAGTTGTTTCATAGCAACTATCATCCTATCAGCTACTTCAGGTGGAGTATTCCTATCCCCAGTGATTATGTAAGGTCTGTATACAAAGACCTTAGATGGATCTATGTCTTCATCCTTCTTATTATTCCACTGTTTCTTACCTCCCCAAGAACTATTCTGGGAACTTCCATTACCCCCACTGTTAAAATTATTACTATTGCTAGTATATGAAGAACTACCCCCACTATCATTAGTAGGAGTTGGTTCATAAGATTTCTTAACCTCAAACCCATCATACAATCCCATTTGTTATGCCCTTTATGTATTAACTTAACACTAGGTTTATGTCTAACTTAGTTGTAGCTAGTTTAGACCCATGCATCTTCTTTAATGCTGCGTTAAGTATTATTGATGATATCTCTGTAAGTGGAATAGTGAGTCCTTTTGGGAACCTATTAAGGTTACCTCCAGCACATGTCTTACATATCCTATCCCCTTCCAGTATACAGAATCCAGGTGACCTAACTATAACGTCTTTACCCACATAACTAGTGTTGGTTTCATCAGTTATTAGTATAGGAGCACCTCCCTGTATGATATACCTATTAATTAATTTTTTGATGTTGCGTTCAGTGTACTTTCTAGGTATACCTAACTTAGTACCGCAGTCATCTGTTTCTATTACAAAACTGTTACCTGACCTTAGTAGATACTTAGCTGATACCCCACCTTTGATTGTTTCTACACCTCTAGAATAGGACCCTACTCTGATATCGTTATTAATACTAATGATATCTTCTGGATCTTGTGACCATCCATCATTCAATGAACTTATGATGGGTTTAGACATACCAGATACATCGAATGATTGTCCAGCACCATAGGTTAAGAACATCTTCTTACGTGCTACATCCTTAACCTTACCTTTTAAGAACTTATTATAGGTAGGGTCATCTTTAAGATACTCGTCATCGAAGGCTAGTAACGCATCTTCAAACTTGACTAGTTCTATTGGGTTATCTAGCTTACCTTCAAACTTCTTAAGAAGTTCTTTTTTAAAGTCATCTATCCCTGTAGGTGGAGTTATGGTCTTCTTAGTCACTACGGGAGACGTTAGCTGAGATAACGTTGATATGAAATCTAGAGCTTCTATGTATGTTAGTAACTCACTTACTAAGATACCTTCAGTATCTAATGGTTGGATGACTTCATAATTGATAGTTACCTCATTACTAACTAACCGTTTAGCTAACATGTCTTCTATCTCAGATAGGTTTATCTGTTTATTGATATAAGACACCTTACTACCAAATGGACTTACTAGACAGATAGCGTTAAAGATGGCTATTCCTATAGTGGTCTCTACTGAGTCAGTTATGTTAGGTAAATCTGTACTATCTAACGTTATGGTATCTGTGAATAAGTATAAGGGTGTGTCTGGTTTACCATCTGATATCTTAGTCTTATCATCATCGTTAACACTATAACCCCATGGTTGTATCAGTATGTCAAAAGGTATGGTTGATGTATCAGTACCTCTAGTTATACTAAATGCTTTCAGTAACCAGTTCTTATTCTTATATAGTTGGTTCTTTAATGCTAGTTTAAAGTACTCTAGTTTATTCAAGTGATACTCCTATCTGCTTCCGTTAAGGCTTCCTTGTAGTTAGTTAGATCTCCTACTAGTTTAGATATAGCTATATCTACCCTACTTATAGTTACTAGATCATGTAAGAACTCACCACTATGTTCCCTATATGTATCAAGTACATCAGAATAACAGACACCACTATAAAGTATGATACCTATTATATCTATAGCTACTTCTAGGACTGTGTGTTTTTCTATACCTGTTATGTATGGTACATATGTTTCTATGTTAACTCCAACTACTAGTTCCTTATCTAACATATCTTTAACTACATTACCCTGTCCTACTACTTTAAAGTATACCTTGAGTCTATCTAATATGTCCTTGTTATTCTCTACTGTGTTGGTTATCTTACCATCTATGAATGTCCTTAGATAGTTAAGTAGATCACTGGATACGTATGAGAACGCTTCCATAGTAGTAGTATACTCTAACCCACTTATCTCTTCTACTACTAACGCTACAGCTTCTTCTACATCATCAGTACCATACACTATGTTGCTTAACACCTCATATAAATCTAGGTGTTGTAAGTCAAAAAAAGACCTAAGTATCTTAATCTTTATATCCATACTAGCATCACCACTTAACACTAGTTGGTGTTCTTTTAATATGTGGTTTAGTATAGTGTGCACCTTACTATAAATGAAATCTATCTTAGCGTTAGTAGTGTTGTTATCCCCATCCATTAACATACCAAATATATCAGAGTAGGGGTCATTATAGTTGAAGTCCTCTATGATACCAAACGCTTGTTGGTACTCGCTGTACTGTTCATCAGTTAGGGTAGCTTCTAGGAATGTGTATATGAATATGTTGTCCATGGATGACCTTTTTTGGTTGTTATGTGTTAGGGGTAGAGTAGGTACTGATACCTAGGTATCAGTACCTATATTATAAATCAACTAGATAAACGGACATATCCTTTAACGTTATTGTTAAGTCGTTTAGTTAGCTGATACCTACTTATACCTAACTTTGATATAGCTACTGATATAGATGGGTAATACACCCCGTTTATCTCTATAGGCTTAGTAGTCTTATTGAATGACCTGCCTACCTGTAGTGTTCTAGTTGTGTTAGTAGACCTATTACCAGATGGTGATCTTATTATCCTACTCATGGCTTAGATCTATCTATCAGTTCTGATACACTATTTATCATACATCTACCGTACATTATAGCAGGATCATGTATGTTTTTAACCTGTCTCCCACATTCCCCATATGTTCCACTGTTAGGTTTCTTTGCTAGTTTGTTTTCTTTAAGTACTAACTGGAAATTCTCAAGTTCTTTTAATGTTATCATCACTTCACCCCATCAATATCGCCGTATATACCCCAACATACTTACCTGTAGGGTCATACTCTAAAACTAATAATAAGTCCTCATTACGTAATGTCATGAAGAACCTATACTCTGGCACTTTACCACTATTAAAACAACGTCTATAGGTACCAACATAATCATGATCATCTCTATATGTATCAGGTACGTCTAATGGTACTAATAGTCCTTGGTTATTAACTACTGTACAATTCATATCACATCCTCACTACGTTATAGTAGCATTATAGTTATAGATAGTATCGGTATGGTACTATCACATACAGTATATATGGATACATATGCTTCATTACATTTACCTAGAGGTGTTTTTTATTTACATAGCTAATATGTTGGTAACAGTACCGTTAATAACATTAATACAGGAGGTCAGTACAATGACTGAGCAGAAAGAACATGAGCAGAAGTGGGAAGAGTTAGATGACATCTACAACGTGCTAGCTCAAAGTATCGTAACTATAAGTGCTAACCTAAGTGAGACGTTAAGTAAGATAAAAGGTAAAGGGTATGATAATGATAAAGAGTTAACAACTACAGTCATAGCTCTTACTACAGATATCAACTCCTTCGTTGAAGACCTCAAGACTATCCATGACCAACATGAAGGTAGACATGGGAAGATAGAGAATAGTGAAGATCTAGCATTATGTATAGACTTATTCAACGAGTACGTCATACTTAATGATAAGTTCAAAGCTATAGTAGTTATGCCTATGTTGACTATAACCGAATACATGGGTAAGGTTATAGATACATTAAAAAAAGAGGTCAATGATGAACAGTAATGATGGCACTATCGTAGAGGAGGATGAGTTCCTAACAGATATGTCAGAACCAGAACCAGAGATAGTTACCAAACCTAGGAAACTATCTAACTACCAAGATATCAGTATCAACTTAAAAAAGAATGATAAGATACATGACACAGTAGCACTTCCATCAACGTTCGATAAAGAAACTAACGACGTGTTAGAAAAAGCTCCTAATGTCGACATATTAGATAACGTTGAAGGTAGGGAATGGGCTAATGTGGTATCTGAGGGATTAGAGAATAGTACGTATGGGGATGTATATAAAGATACGTTATCTGATACCGCTGCTGAGTTTAGACAGTATATAGATACTAACGGAAAGAAACTACATGGTCAATCACCTAAGTTTAAAGATGTTAATAATCAAAACCTCAAAGGTGAGAGGGCTACTATCAGGTTAGTTAATCACCTAGGTATGGGTTCTCTATTTCAAGTACCGTTATGGCATAGTGGTATATGGGTAACGTTTAAACCGCCCTCTGATACAGAGATAATAGAACTCAACAGAATCATGCTATCCGATAAAATCAAGTTCGGTAGATATACCTACGGGTTAGCATTTAGTAACATCTCTGTTTATACTGTTAACAGACTAGTTGACTTCTGTCTATCTCATATCTATGACATGTCGGTTAAGAGTGAAGATATCAATATCGGTAACATAAAGGACCACATTAACTGTCAAGATATACCTATCCTTATATGGGGGTTAGTATGTACTATGTACCCTAGAGGTTTTAACTATAAAAGAGCATGTATCAACGATATTGAGAAGTGTACCAACGTAGTTACTGAAACACTTAATGTCTTTAAACTACAATGGACTAACACTGAAGCTATAAGTGATTGGCAAAAAGGGTTCATGTCTGATAGGCAAGCTAGACAGAAAACACTAGATGAGATCACTAGGTATAAGACTGAACTAACTAAACTACAGTCTAAGAAGATACTCATTAATAAGGACCTAAGTAATGAAGTAGCTTTCACTATAAAGGCTCCTACTTTATCTGAGTACGTTACCTCTGGGTATAAGTGGGTTAGTGGGTTAGTTGATAACATAGATAGCTCGTTATCCCTAGATAATGATGATGATGAACGTAACCAATATATCATCTCTAAGGGTCAAGCTACTAGTATGAGACAGTACATACATTGGATAGAATCTATAGAGTATGGTAGTAACATCATAGATGATAGAGAGACGTTAGAAGCTACTTTAGATATCCTAAGTAGTGATGATGATGTCAGGGAGGAGTTCATAGATGCTATCGTTAAGTATATCAATGAGTCCACTATCTCTGTTATAGGTATACCTAGCTTTGATTGCCCTAAGTGTAATAAAGATCAATGTGTAGATAGTTATCCTAAAGTAGTTGACATCATACCCTTGGATGTTAGTCAGCTTTTTTTCGACCTTCTCTTGCAGCGCATATCGAGGCTAGTAACTCGCTAAGAGAGAACTATATGGCTAGACTAGACTTCGGATGGAATGTAGATATAGATGATTTCATAAGTAGGGTAGTTAGTTCTGTACCTAAACTAGTAGGTATAAATAAGAAGATAGTTGTACAAGACTTATATGATACTGAGTTCGGTATCTATAACCACCTTAAACGTAATCATAATAAACCTTTAGCTAGTGTTGCTTACTTTGAATGTGAGGAGTTCACTAGTAATAGTTTACTGTCTGATGTGGCTAATAACTATATCAGTAAGGACATACATAAGATGTTTGGGTTATCCCTTACTGAGTTCTTAGACTTTCCTACTCATATATGTGAGGAGTTGTTTAAGGTTTGTGATACACATCTAGCTATGAAGAAGAGTGCATTAGATGATGTTGAGTCTGAGTTTGAAAAAAAGATAGGTCAGTGATAGTAGTCCATCCCTACCATATGGTAGGGATGGATTGTTATGTTACAGTGCCTTAAGGATAGTCACCTTTTCTTTTACTGTATTAAGTACCTTCATCCATCTGTGTTTGATTGGTAATGTTCTTAGCTTAGAAGAGAGTGTTATGCTCTCTTTGTTTGCATTAGCTAACGATACCATCTCTTCTATTCTTGCCATGATTGCTACGTTTAACTCCTCCATTAGTTTACGGAACTCGCTAAGACTTAACTCTACCCATACATGTATCACACGGTTAACTGTCAACTCCATGATCTTATTGTAGTTAGTTGTGTTATATGCATCTATGTCAGTTAAAAGATCCTTAACGTTCTCGCACTTTTCCAACACAGGTATTAGACTTACATAATCCCTATTATCTATACCGTATTTGTCGAACACATTAGATACATCGTTTAATAGGTCTATAACCAGGTTGCGGGTTGGTGTGAATAGACTAGCGTTATCTTCTAAGATTAGACGCATTGCTACTACTGTATCTTGTACTAATGTGTTGATTTCGTTGTTGTTGATTTTCATGATTGTGTCCTTGCTACGTTAGGTAGCATTAATTATAATTAATGATAGTCTGGTATGGTACTATCACATACAGTATATATGACTGTAATTCGATGATCACAGTTACAGTCACTATCCGTAACTGGATAGTGACTGTACAGGTTAGATCATGTTAGGGTAATGTAGCTCAGTTATAGATAGTACTCTATCACTAAACAGCTTTAACTTATCTAGATGATACGCTCTCTGTTTAGGGATGTGATTACAATAGATGTAAAAGAACTTCACGTCCCTATCCTTAAGTTCTCTCAGTCTACCTAGTACTTGTAAGTTAGCTACAGGGGATGAGATACTATTAGTTAAGATAGTTACTCTTAGTCCAGGTACATCTATAGCAGTTCCTAATGATTGTATGGTAGTTACCCTTATCTGTGAATCTATGGCATTCTCATAAGGGTCTTTCTCCATGTACCTACGTATATCATACTTAGGATACCTCCTTTTAAGATGTTCTACGATGGCATCACACATGTTCATAGTAGCTGCAAATATAACTGCTTTGTCACCATCCTCATAGTTAGACACATAACCTACTTGAAGTATGTTAGACATCATGTTAAGGTAGTTCTCTTTAACTCTATGGTTCTTTAGGATAGACCTCTCGAATGCTATGTGACTATAGTTGTTAGCACCTCTTTCATTAATCTGTATCCTATCCTTAACGAAGGCTTTGAAATCATAGCTTACGGGTATGGTTTTGATATACTTCTTCATCTTAACCTTATCGTATCTGAGTTCTTTAGGAAACATCATGTGTTGGATGGTATCTAATGTATTATCATTAGACATGAGTGTAGCACTTAGTCCTAGTACTAGAGGAACATTAGCATTAGTGACTAGTTTATATACCGCGTATAGATGTTGATGTACTTCATCTATTAGTATGGTACCTATACCTAAGTTACTATATAGATCTTCTATCGGTGTGGCGTAACCAAGAGACTCTAGATCGCCATTATGCTGCTCTATTTCTTTAACTGCATTCTGTATGGTCTTTAAGCTTATGATGTATATCTTATTCTTAGGTGGGTTAGTACTAGCTGCTTCTATAAGTCCTTTAAGTTGAGCACCTCCTCTTACCATCATGATATCCTTAGGTGATACCTTCAATATCTCTTGACAGTCTTTAGCCCATTTAGTCATATATGTAGGTAGTATACATATAACTATAGGGTTAGATAACTCAGTTAGTGTAGCTAGTGCTGTTACGGTATTATGTGTGACTATGAAGTCTTTAGTTACGTATAGTCTATTATAGTGATCTATAGAGATACACCTGCATTCTGCTTTACCTGCTGGTTCTATATGGGTGATCTGTAACACATCATCACCATCTCCATCTAGTTTACTGATAGTTAAGTTATACTTCTTAGGTATGTTATTACTTATTAAAGTTGTACTTACATCTATGGTACATATACCTCCTAATGACCTAACTAAATATTGTATATCGTTAGCTAGTTGTTTACTGATAGTTGTATAGTTATAAGTACCTGACAGACCTTTGATAGCGAAATGCTCATATAGGATGCCAGTTAGTAGTTCCCTCCTCTGTTTAGTTGAACTATTGAGATACTCTGCTGGTATAGACATCTCTGTTAGATGACGTTTATTGGATAGCATGTCTCCTATCGTAGTTAGATAGGTTTGATTGTATCTATCGTATACTGATTGACCCATAAGCCATTTGGCACATCTTATTTTAAACGGTTTCTTTATTATAGAGTCTAGGTAATCTAAGATGATGACATCGTTATACACATCTTTACCCATGTATGATGTGTATGCGTATGTTATGATAGCACCTATAAGTAGTGGATCTGTATGTAGTTCTACTGTTGGTGAATCCTCAGAGATTGGTAGGTCTATATAGAGATCATCCTTATATGTCCTTAAGTCTAATAGTAACATGATATCTTTAGTAGTTACTACTTTCCATTTCCTACCTTTTTCAGTAGGCACGTTAATTCTCCATAAGTGTTCTAGTCCAGCCTTTACAGTCCTACCATCTTCAAATGTCAGATCATAAACGTCCTGTATACCTTGTGGATATATACCTGTGACATTACATGTAGATCCATCTTTATTTATGATATCATCCCCTTTATTAAGATCCCCTATAGTAGTCCATCCTCCAGGTATTTTAATGGGTGTATCATTAGGGTGAAACTTACCAGTTCCAGTTGGCATAGATACCATTTTAGAATGTAAAGATTCTGGATCCTCTTCTAGTATGAACTCTTTACATTCTTTTTGATAGTCTCTTAATTCCCAACCTTCGTTTAGTTTTAAAGTAGTCTTCTTAGGTACGTATAGTCCTTCGTTAACTACATCATACAAATCTGGTGTTATGGATTGGTCATCTAGTAACCATAAGAACTCTTTTAACTGACCTATATGTAATCTGAACTCACTACCATCTGCATATGGAGACATGAAACGTTTGATGATCTTATACCGTTTCCTACCACGTTCATTGACCCATCCTCTAATAGAGTATTTGTCTGATAACTTATACAGTAATGCACGTATCCTATCATTAGGTTTTATTACCCTAAAGTAATGACTCCCTATGACTATTTTAAATAGCTTTTTCATCTGTTACCTCTTAATGGTCCCTACAGTTATGTAACTGTAGGGAGGTTATAGTTAATGGTGTTCTAGATAGTTCTTAGCATCTATATACACGTCTAGTATAGAGTCAGGTCTATTCTCTTTAAAGAAGGACCTAGGTGACCGTATGGTCTTATCTATAGTTATGTTAGTATATGCTACTCCTAACGATCTGTTTTTGATGATGTTAGTACCTATACCTAGTTTGGTTGAATCATTACCTCTAGCTAGGTAATAGTTATCGAAGTCAGGTATACTTATAGCGTATACTATCACCTCTAGTAAGGATAAGTTGACCTTTATCTTACTGTTAACGATAGTGAATAACTCTGCTATTAGTGCCTCTGATGCGTTATCTGTACATCTCCTTTTGATATGTTTAAGTGTGGATTCTATTAAACTACCTATCTTGTTACTATGATCACTATAACTATACTCTACAGCTGGTAGTGTGAATATAGATAGTTTGAAATCCCAGTCACATAGGTCGAATATGAAGTCATTACGGTTATTAGTTTTCCATCCCTTACCTTTGAGGTACATAAGGAAATCTTTAGTCATGACTACACGTTTAGTATCCTGTGATAACTGTAGTGTTTCTTCTACTATTACACCATTATTACTGAACACTATAGTTATGTGTTCTATAGCTGAGATGCGTAATGGTAATATAGCTTCATGGTTATCTATGTTCTTGATATCCTCTAACGATGGAGCTTGACCCATAGTGACTGATATCTTTACATTAGATCTCTTTAAGAACGGTCTAAGTATGTAATCCGTCTTCTCCTTATTGGTTTTAAAGTATTTGCTAGTTAAGTCATTGAGTACTATGTTAGAACCTAATACACTGAAATCTAGATGCTTAGTTGAGAGTATGGATTGGGTTAAGATCTGTGTTAGTGTAACTACACACAGATGTCCTAGGTTAGCGAATCTAGTCTTGTTATATCCTAACTCACCGAAACATTTGATACATACGTTATGTGGGTTCTTAGTCTTGCAATGCAATGCGGTCCTAAGATTGATAGTCTTCCCATATAGTGTTTTATCATCCTCTCGTATAACACTAAGAGAACCATCACTATTAGCATAGTACTTACCTACCATAAATGGTAAATCCCCAGCATATACCACACTCCCATTCTCATCTAACCTAGGACCCTGTACCTTCCATGGTAGATAAGTAGTAGAACCACAGTCTTCAAACACTATATCCTCTACTACCATACAAAGATGTTGAAGACGTCTAGCTATATCCTCACTATCTTGTAGTTTAGCATCAGAGAAGTATAAACTCTTAGCAGCAGATCTAGACTCAGCTACGAAGTCATATATATCAGTTAACCCATTAGTTAGGTTCCCCATAACCGCATTAGGTAAGATACTACCATCTACTTCTGTAACCTTACCACGTACTGCTACAGCCTGTAGTACTTGATTGATATTAACCATACTAGCTTTAACGGCTATTACTACAGAGTTTGTATCTATAGTAGTATCGTTATATATGACATCCCTAACTACTTGGTAACACTCATTGATAGATACATAAGTGTTAACTGTATCATCTATCTGTTTAGCTACTCTAGGATGGTCTACTAGTTCTATGAAGTCAGTTATGTCTATAGTGGTGACATGTGCTGATGCATATCTTGGTAGCTCATTCTTGAGTTTGTTAGTTAGTATACAGATATCCTCTAGTATCTCTTCCTTGTGTATAGGTAACTCAACATTATAAACACGTATGAACTCCATGTAGATCTTATCTATGAGTAGGTTATGCGTACTATTAGTTAATGGTTTATTACCTAGTACGCTTTCTACGAATAGGTCATCGGTTAGCACTATCCTGTTATACTTACGTATCATATCCCAGAAGAAGTTACTATAGATAATCTTATTCTTAGTAGTATGTATAACTACATCATTTTCAAACACCAACCTAACGTCATGTGGGAGCGCATTCAGGTCTATCTTGTTATCTAATATATCCCTAGCTAGTATGGTCATCTGACACCTCCTCAGGTTCGTATAAAGGTACAAATCCAGCACATGACATGATATGTCTAACTAGTACCATGGGTTTAGTATTCCCGTATGGGATGGTAGCTCTATCTACTACCTCATCTATATTAGCAGGTTCATCACTATTAAGTATGTTATAAAACATGTTTCTAGTGGTCTGTGGGTTATTAGATCTATCCATTATCTCAGCTGGTAGATGTGGGTCACTATAGCTAGCTATGATTCTAGATTCAGTTTCACCACAGGTTCTAGGCGAGTTAGACTTATATGGTAACATGAACTTCTCTGTTTTAGTCAGAGGTGTTATGATACCAAAATGTTGTAGTTTACCACTATCACATACAGCCCAATCGTCAGCTATCTTATCTAATAAGAAATAGTACATGGGAGCTATACGTACATCTTTAACCGTAGTTACTAATTGGTTATCATCATCAATGTAGGTTACTTTTCCATATGTAGGATGAAACGCATGTTCTAGATCTTTCACTATCTCCTTATTCATCTTGTTATTGTTAACTGGAATATATGTGTATATCATGTCGTTAACTACTGTAACTAGTACGGATATCTTTTCACTATCTGGGATAGTTAGGTAGTATTCATACTGTTCATCATTTATGATCTTATAGTAAGTTAGTAACGTGTTATACGCATCCCTCCAACTGTCATTCATATCTACTAGTTCGTGATTAGCTGAACCTTTAGATAGTTTGAGTGTGTTTCTTATAATGTTACAGACATCCCTACTAGCACCACTTATGTAATGCTCATACAACACCCCTATGTTAATTCTAGATACGATAGACGTTGGATCCATTACGACTTCAGCTCTATTACCAGCTTGATCTATTGGCATATCTTCATCTTTACGTATCTGACATATAACACCTTTACTACCATGTGGGTTAGTTAGTTTAGAACCTACGTTTGGTATAAGGTCATACTCTATGATAAACTCTATCCTGAACTCATCTATAGGTATCTTCTTAAACAATAGGTTAAGTGGGTTCTTGTGGAATGGGTGTTTCTCATTAGTCACTACTAACGCTTCCACTAACAGATGGTGGAGCTTAGGTGATAAGTTGATATCATCCTCACCATACTTACTCTTCCTATCCCTCCTCATATTACTATCCATCTCTAATAGTCGGTTATAGAAAGATAGATAAGCTTTTTGATATTTACGTAACTGTCCCGCCATCTCTTCAGGTAGGTTACGAATAGTAGAGTTGGATGCTATAACTTTGATATCTACAACCTTACCTCTAGGACCTCTTACATATATGGTTTTATCAAAGATATGATCAACATTCATAGTGTCATAGATACTCATCATGGCTGGAGTTAGTACTTCGTCATACTTACGTAACGCCATTAATAACCCATCAGAACTTTCACTCTCCTTAAGTCTCTCTCCTATCTCTGGAAATACCTTATAGTTATCTACACTACCATGGATATTAAGAGGGAAGTATGATGACCCTAATTCTATAGATCTAGATTCATATATCTTAAAGTTAGCTTTCTTTATAGCTGATTCAGATATGACGAACCCATCTTCAGCCACTCCAGGTACTGACATTATTGCAGTGTTAAGATTAAGACCATAGGCATAACCTCCATTCTCAGTAGTAGCTGGAGTACTAGCAAATATGGTATCCTTAGCTATAGGTGTACCTGGTATAAGCTTATTGACGTTATCTGTCATCTTATACTTGAACCCAAAATACTGATCATGGCAACTATGGTCTTTTATAGTAAAGTAATCTAGTTGGTTAGTAGACTCTTTCTCATAGATGACTACAGTTTCTGGATTATACCCTAACGAGTCCCTACCTATACCTTCTGGATACCTTTCAATAACTGCAACTACTATACCATCCTCTGGCATCTTAGCTGAGAAGTTATACTTAGCCATCTCTTTCTCGATACCAGTTTGTAACATACATTCTTCACCGTTCTCTAACACTAGGTGTTGAGATAGATGACTAGAACTCATAACTGACCTACTACTAGCATTATTATAACAGAAGTTATTATAAGCTGTTAGTCCTATTAACCTTGGGTCTAGTTCATTATGGAACTTCTTTTTGTTTTTCATTGTGACTCCTCCTATTTAAACATCACATACAGTATATATCACTGTAACGATGTGATCATGACACTCACTAACTATCAAAAAAATGCAGATAAATACATTAGAACGTAAACAACCAGATAGTAGGTATATGGATCCCTCTATCTTACAAGTACTAGAAGACCACCTCTATGTACTGAAGAAAGATCCAGATAACACGCTACTACCAGTTAGTAACCACCTTAACTATAAGTATGAGGGTGATTTCTATGGGTTGCTTAATGAGCTTAAAGTAGTACCTAAGTATCACTACATAACTATGCGTATAAATAACCTAGTTAATAGTACTGACTATATCGGTGATAAGGACTTTGTAATATTCCCTAACGTCAACGAGATAGATACCATCATAAACGTTCATACGACACAGATAACTTAACATATAACTAGCTAGTGGTGTTAGCCACTAGCTAGTAACAGAGATGTTAATACAAGAATGATGGGTATGCTTGACCGTCAGTTCCAGTATAAAACCCATGTTGTTGTTGCATCCTAGGATCAACCCATTGTGGTTGTTGTGGTGGTTGATATGTAGGATATGGTTGGTTAATAGGTTGAGGTACTAACCCTTGTGTTGGATTATAACCATACGTTAGATTAGGATTCTGCACTTTAATGCTATTGAAATCTAATGTGCCGTCTGGATTATATTCATTCACGGGCTGTTGTGGCATGGGTTGGTTAGGCTGCATACCAGGTTGTTGTGGTATGGGTTGGTTAGGCTGCATAGCTTGCATCTGCTGTACAGGTTGATTAGGTTGAGCTTGTCCTTGATATAGATCAGTCATAGTTAATTGATTACTATCAGGTGTAGGCTGGGTAGGTTCTATTACCTGTTTAGGTATCTTCCTTATCTCCCCAACTAGAACTTCTAGATCATTAAAAGCATCTACCCATTCACCATCAAACTCTAACATATCAGCATCATCAATGAAGTCCTTATACTGTATCACTAAGTCGTTTAACTTAGAGGCTACTGTTAGTGACCCTAATAGTAATGCATCTAATGTAGGAGCTACTCGTGAGTGTGAACCGTAATTATAACCGTCTACCTCATCTATATCAGGGAACATAAACTCAAATAATGCCTTATAGATAACCTTATCCTTCTTACGACACTTAAGCGTATCTATCTCCTCATAGAAAGGGAATGAGACTACTGCTAGTCTTGATACTTTCTTAGATTGATAGTTACCTGACCTCTTTATATACACATCTGTAAATAGCTTAGATGACTTCTTCTTCATGTTAGTTATGGTATACGTTATGAAGAAGTCTAGCATCTTACTATCTACATCAGAACTTATAGTTAGGATGTCAGATTGATCAGAGTTAAGACGTTTATGTAGTTCTGGACTCACTAGTATGTTAAGTAAGTTCTGTGCTAATACCCCAGCTACTTGGTTTAACCTAATGTTGATGATGTTCTTGAGTTTCTTTATGATGGGAGACTCAGTTTTCTCTAGTATGTTCTCAGAGAGGGGATGGAACAAGATGTTTGATGCATCGTAGTTCCTAAGGTGTTGTTCTGTTGGGAGTACCACATGTTTCCCATCCAGTCGTAACCTAGTTTTATCTTTATCCATAGCTATGAAGACGTAACCATCGTTATCTACTCCAAGACCACAGTACTTTAGTACCGATTTATATATATCTAAAATCATAATGTTAGTATCCTTATTCTAGTAAGATGGACCCATTAATGAATCCTTAGTTGATTGTAAAAGTGACTCTACCTCATTGACTAAGTTATAGTGTGTAGGTTTGTCAGTGTTAAGTATAGGGGTTATCATTGAATCACAGAATGTTGGTAATGTATATACCACAGTAGGTTGTCCATCTAGTTGTAATGATACCGTAGTATCACCATAGATAGATGCTGATACTGTAATAGCATAACCTTCTTGTCCACCGTTAGATAGATTAGATAATACCTTTATAGTCAGCATATCCACGAACCTATTTATCATGTTCTGACTGAGACCTAAAGTTATTCCTGTTATATCTATTATCTGTACCTCTATATGCATGTCAGATGTAAGGTTAGTAGCTCTAAATGTTGCGTTACCTATAAAGCATTCTAACATTACACCAGGTACCGCATTAGCGAGTATGGTGGCTATCTGTGCATCATGTGTAGCCGTATTCCAATAAGCTGTATCTCCAGTGTGATGTAATAGGCTAGTATTACCCATAGTTATTAATGAGTCAGTAACTGCTACTATATTGGGATCTATAGCTTCTAAGTCTCCAAACTTAAACGAGATGCCATTACCATGTCCTTGTATACCAGATAGTGTTCTAAATAGAGGGTTAGTTACAAGTGATGATTCATTCACTACTGATATCTCTGAACTCCTATCTAATATTTCCACACCATCTTGACCATACTCAGCAACATTAAGTCCTAGTTTATAACTATTAAGTAAGTTAGATAAGTATGATGATGGGTTATTACTGACGCGGTTATTAGTCATGGCGTCATTGAACATAGTCCTACCATCGTTAAATGGTACCTCTCCATCTATGGTGTTTATATTGTATCCTGCCTCTATATGGGATGACTGGATAGCTGAAAACACGTCAGCTGGTCTAGCTGTATATATGGGATCATAATACCCTTGATCATACTTATCCATCACTAATGCATCGTTAAGGATTTGTGCTGATTCTACGACACTATCTACCCATTCTATACCAGCATCACCATGGTGTGGTACTCTAGATACACGTACAAAACTATTGATGTAAAAAGTCATCTGTGGGTCTACCACACCTGACATAGTTATACCATTATAATCAGTGAATCCTTGATAGTAATATAAACTACTAGTACCACCATTGGGATTAGTATGTTCTAACGTTAATACGAACCTTATCCTAGACTCATTCCAACCATTGGGTATATCTATTAGTTTACCTGGTGTTGCTGATGGTGCTATAGCTACATTAGCAAACCCTGACATGATACCCTCACCTACTGAGTTTGAGGTGTTGTTATATAACCTCTCGTTCAGTTGATCTAGTATCATCCCATCTATGTTAGACTGAAACGGTCTATCAAATATAGGATTATATGTACCTGTTTCCTGTAGTGTTAGTTTCACTATTCTTATCGTTCCGTTCATATTCTTTAACTCCTAGTTATTATTAAAGTTGTATTGGTACTTAGATTTCGACTATCAGTCTAGCTAAGTGGTTCTTTATATCTGGTACTATCGGACATCTGGTAGTGTTAGATCCAAAGACTTCAGCTACTCTTTCTTGCCTTGCTGTGATAACCCACTTATACCTACTTAACTCATCTGTTAGTAAATCTATAGCCACGACTGCCATATTGACAGAGGTTTTCTTAGTCTTACCTTTAGGGTTGGTAGTCTTAGTATAAGGATAGAACTTAACTACTTTCTCTAGTAGGTCTTTGTCTATCTTAGACCTAGTATCCACTGGGTTTATAGTTAGGTCACTATTCTCTTTATGTTCATAGGCACTAACTAATAACGCTAGATACTTATGTCCCTTTTCCCATAGGACCTCTTCAGCAACACACATCATTTTAGCTATAGTTATCTTGTTAAAATAAAACATAGCTTTAGTACTGATGATGTCCTTAAAGACGTAAGCCAGTAACTGTAGTTTAACTTCCCCCATAATGGATGTGTTTATAACCTCTACTGCGTTAAGGGTTTGATCTAACGATACTGGATCTACCGTATAGACTAACCGTTTAGCCACGTTATGTAAGTCTGAGATACTATGTTCTAACTCTACTATCTCACCTGGACTTATGTTAGCTTTTATCTTATATGTTTCTAGTATAGATATCTTACTAGTACCATCACTCATACTGTCATCGAACTTCTTTTCTTTATAGAGGTTCTCATAGTTATTATCCCTATTCTCTGACTTCTGATTGATGTATCTATGTAGATAGGAGATGGCGTTATACTCATCATCTATACCCCTTAGATCACATAACGATAACTTACGAACACAAAGGTTACACAATAACCAATTAGTATAGTCCTCACTACTTATACCCATTAGTATACTGTCAGGTCTAAACTTATTACCTAGTATACTCTCTATATAAGCGTGTAGTTTAGTCATCGGTTCTAGTTCAGCTATGTTGGTATACCTTAATAGTTTAAATGCATTAAACTCCTTAAAGTGTGTACCACTATCTCTCCTAGTATTAGCTATATGTTCTCCCCATATAGGAAGCATAGGTCTTAACATGAGCGATAGAGTCATTAACTGTGCATAGTCGTTCTTTATGTAGGTCTTATTCCTAGTTGTATTGATATCTACATTCTTAACGTAGTCTACTGGGATGTTGTTAGGTATACGTATGTTAGATTTAAACCCTACGTAGTTCCTTAAGTCATCAAAGTTATGATACCTATATAGAGTGGCTATTTCTGTAGCCATATCTTCAGTTAAGTTATCTTGGAATACTATATTAGATAGCATGTTATGTATGTTAGAGTAACATTGGTACACTTTATCTTGAACATCATCGTCAAGTTCTGCCCAATACCCGTTTAGTTCTTCAAACGCATCGTACTCCTCTTGGAATACTTTCCTTCCAAACACACTAACACTAAATGCCACTGCGTTACCTTTATGTTCTATGGTAACCTCTGGTGGTTCTATTGCTAGGGTTAGGTTGGTACTTATAAATATCCTCATGTTGGTAACTCCTCCTATTTAAACATCACATACAGTATATATCAGTCAAAGTATATGATTACTATTTTATTTTACCATCTGGCATGAAAGTATACTTGACAGACCCTCTGGTCTGTCAAGTATAAGTATGGTCAACTATTAGAACGTTATGTCATCATCAAACGATATCTCTCCAGTTTTGTTAGCTGGTGGTTTAGGTGTGTTATTCCTATTAGGGTCATATGGTTGCTTCTCTCTGAAGTCCCCAGATAGTTTACTATAGATAGTCTCAAGGTAATATATCATAGCTGTAGTGTGAGCTACAGACCCTTCACTTTCAGTAATAACAGTACCATCAGCTTTAGTGTAACTGTGATAGTTAGATAACTTAAGTTCAAACTTAATCTTAGGTCGTCTTCCATCCGCTGATATCAAACTTATCCAACAGATACCTTCTTTATCCTTACCTATCATAACTGTAGTCATTAAGGTTATCTCACCAGGTATACCATCAGCACCTCTAGGTTTAAACTTACACCCTAATGACTCTTTTACATCATTGGGACCAGCTACGATATCCTTCCACTTATTTAGTAGTAACATGAAGGACTCTGGGTTCATACCAGCATAGATGATACCATATCTTTCAGTATCATCCTTATCGTTAGTATATACAGTGATACGTGGGTTTCCAGCTCTTATACACCAACATAGTTTTGATGCTCTAGCTCCTGGTTCTTTATTAGGTCTAGCCCATAGGGTAAACTTATCTAGTTCTTTTATTTCTACTACTACTCTGTTATCATCTGCCATGGTTAAATCTCCGATATTATTTTATTTAGGTATGGGTCTAGTATGTGGATAGAGAGGTCTAGTTTGACCTTAGCTATAGTAGTGGCTGAGGTCCATCTTTTACTTCTAGCTACATCTAGAATGGTGTTACGTATTTTATTACTGTAAGGTTTTAGGATATTCCTATCCCCAAACAGTACTAAGGTGGTTTTATTAAAAGGTAGGTTAAACTGATACTCATTATTAACCTTATTGAACTTACTACTCCATGTATTAGGGGTCTTTAACTTACCTGTGTTAGATTCTAGTAGATCTAGGGTTTTAAACTTAGTGTGGCTTAATAGATCTATAGACATGTGTGTTAGTATGAATGCTTTACTACCACGCTTAGGTCTTATCTCTGTATTATAGATTGGTACAGTGATGAGTTTCTTAAGTTGTTTTATTACTGCTAGGTATCTGTTACTGAAGTCTTTCTGGTTGATGGTGTTAGGTTTCTTAAGTATAGCACTAGATGACCACTTACCACTCCATATATCATCATAGGACATGATATAAAAAGTAGGTACGATGACACCACCTCCCTCCTGTAAGTATAACGATCGTATGACTTCCATCTCCTGTAGTAAACTATCAACTAGGTCTGATATAGTAACTCCTGCTAAGGCTATAGGTGATAGACTACCTACCATGTTACGGTATAATGTGAAGATACTTATGTAACTATCATTGTATCTAGATAGGTCTATTTTGTTAGGTACTACCCTACTAGTATCATATACTGGCATAGTAGGTTTGAATACTGATTCAAATGCTAAACCTGTACCTATACTTAAAGGGAAGGATGAAGTATTTCTATCAGCTATCTTACTATAGGACATTATGTACCTCCTTTAGGTTAGTGTTAAGTATATCCATCTCTGTATCACGTAGATCATACTTATCAGCTATGTTATCTAGTATAAGTTTTAGGATGTTATCAGGGGTTATGGATATAGGGGTGTACTCTAATATCGCTAACTGTGTCTCTATGACAGTATCACTATCTTCTAGTACCTTACTGAACACGTACATGGGATACTTAAGTCTTATCGTATCTAGAGATACATAGATATGATTATCCTTAGTAGCTTTTATCCTAACGTAGCTACCTTCTGGTATAGTAGATAACTGTTTAGCTAACGACTTAAGTGCCTTATCTGTATCTTTAAACCTGATGTTGATAGTTTTGAATATCTTAGCTTCTCTATTAGGTATGAAGTAGTGTCTAGGATTAGAACCTATATGTACTAACGTAGCACCTTTGGTTTCTTCCTCTCCATGTGACAACCTATCAAAACTACCTTGTGCTATGATACGTTTATAGTTAGTATAGGTATGGAAATGTCCTATATTAATGAAGTATCTAACTATGTTAAGATAGTCTGATTCCTTATGTGTATCTATCCTGTCATGTAATACACCTACTTGGTATTTAAAACACCCATGCATGATAGCTATATCTACTTCTGTTAGGTTCTGTTCTTTAAGTAGTGTTTGTACTTGATCGAACGTCATACAAGTTTTAGCAGACCACTCATCAGGTACATACAGTATAGTTAAGTCTAAGTCTTCTATAGTCTCTATCAGTAAGGTATCTATATATTTGATATCTATATCTGAGAACGACATCTTAGCTATAGTAGATACTATCCTAGACTGTTTCCAATCATGACTAGGAGTTCCTTCTAGTACTCTTAACCTTATATCGTGTCTCTTACAGAAGTTCATTAACCTATATAGCCATACTGTGATGTCATGGATATCTGTACTATTAAAGTCTAGTAACCTATCAAACATATCCCCAGCTATTATGATGAGGTCTACATCTGTAAATTGTGACTTGTTAGTGAAGTTATCGAAGAACGTGTTGAAGTGTTTGATGATGTCTTCTGTTGGTGTTCTCTTATGTCCGAAATGGATGTCTGATATAACTAAGTAGGATAGGTCTCTAATCATACTCTATCAGATCATCTTCTACATCGTCATGGATAGTTACTGATGTGATATCAGTATAACCGTATTTAGTTAAGATCTCTGTCCATGATAACACATTACCTACATCAGAACTTAAGGACTCTACGCTATTGAGTTTCTTAGTTAGTTCTTGATTAAGGTAGTTATTAGCTACTACTGGAAGTGTGTTAAGTTGCATATCATACTGGATGAATATGTCATTAAACGACTCTCCTGGTTCCCTCTTAGTAGTATTGATAGTGTTAGTATCAAACAATGCTGGACATGTATATAATACCTCATTAGTAGTACTGTCTAATATGTTAACTTCCGATATAGGAGACCCAGCTATAGATATCCATTCAGCATAGACATTAGTATCTTGTGGTATAGGTGTTAGTCCTGTTAGATAGGGTAAGAAGTACTCTAAGAATAAGTTCTCTGGCATGGACCCTCTTGGTTGTTTAACTACTATCTCGTTATAGAAAGCATCAGCCGTCTTAGCGAAGTTATCCATAAGGTCAGACTGTATGATGTTGTCATTTTTTGTACTTTGATCTGTCATGTATGTTACCCATTGTTAAGTGCTATTATTTTATGTATCTTACTGTTAACGATATCTATGATCTTATCTATCTTGTACGTTATACCAACACTATCTGTGAACGATAGATATATAGATATCTGTGCGAACGACGGGTCTTTGTCATTAGGGACTTCTACTACCTGTACTGTAACTACATCAAAGTAACGTTTAAAGTAGTTACTTAACGTACTCTGTGTTAAACTAGTAGTCTCAGTCATGTTATTCTGAGTATGTTGTATGATCCATGGTAGAGATGATACGTTACCCTCATATAGGTAAGTTTGACTATAGTCAGATAAAAAGAAATGACTCAGTAAGTAGTCAGCTAGTTTCAAACTAGAATCAACCCATCCGTCCTGACTCAACGATGGTATTACTTTATCAGTAACCATATCTTAACCCTCAAAAAAATATATCTAATAGGACAACTAACTGACTCATATCAATTAGTTGTCCTTAACCTTAAGCTAAGATATCAGTTGGATCTTCTCCAGCTTCTAAACACATCTTAGCGAACTCCCAAGTACTGATAATGTTAACCTTTTCATCTAGGGTTAACTCATCAGCATCATTACCTAATGTATCATGAGCATACGTATTAACTACCCAGCTATCATCAGTCTCTACAACCATCCCATCCATGACTCTTCTATAATCATAATGATCATGCCTCATAGCACCATCATGTACGTCTATATAGTTATCACTATAACCATCTATCCTTTGCTTTATATACTCTGTACGTATTTGTGGTTCAGCCATTACATAACGCTGCATAACACCTTGTGTAGTTCGTATACTAGTTAAGTCTAGTAGTTCATATACCGTATTAGGTTGATGGAAATTAACAGTATGTCTGAGTACGGTTCTAGCTGCTTTAATAGCCGCATGATCGTTTATCTTTCTATACTGTTGTACACCAGCATTCATAAAGTCTCTGCCTGCTTGTGTTAACGTAGCTGGTATGTTGCTGAGATTATTCTCTATGTATCTGGTTATCACTGGTGATACTGGTGGTAATACTAGGTAATCGAATGACCTTGGATCTGGTGCATGTATTACATTAACTACTGCCATATACTAACCTCCTTTTGCATAACATTTGACTATGCATTTATTTTATATCAGGACTCTAGCCACTGTGATGTAGCTGCTATAACTGACTTGGATATACCTATATTCCTACTAGTTTTATGTGGGGTATTCATTACCAACACGTTGAACTTAGGGTCAAAAGAGTACAGTAAGTTATCCATTTTCTTATCTAACGATAACGATAGATACATCGCATCACCATCAAAGTCAGCATTAAGTGAGTTACATACTCCTATGGGTATACCCATAGTAGTATCCTTGACGTCTTTTTTAATATTACCTATCTTCATCCTTAAGATAGAGCCTTGTAACAGAGATGGGTTTCTACCTATACATACATAGGTTGGACCATATGTTAGATAGAACTCCTCTAAGAGTCCATTCAATATCTCATCATACTTATTTATACTAGAGAATATCCTAGATATAGCAGCATTATGTGAGAGTCCTAGTTTAGATAACTTATTGATTAGATGTGGTCTGAAAAGTATGAGTCCTACACCCCACGGTATATGTACCTCATTATAATCATGTTTGCCCATCAAGTTAGTTATAACCATCCTAGCTGAGAAGTTAGTTCTAGTACCATATACGTGACCTCTAAATATCCTCCTCTTCTTGTTGAGTTTCTCTTTAAAGAAGTCATTGTAGTACTCACATAACTTATCCAGTGCTCTGAACGTTCTATTCTCCCTAACTATATTTCTAGATACATCCATCTCATCTATCCCTACCATCATCTGTATAGCGTCTATAGCTTTAAGTGCTATCTTATCAGATATGACTCCGAAATGAGTCCTCTCTATTATAAGTAATGACTTGTTAGGTAATGGTAAGTTATCTGCGAATAGTTTGTCCCTATCTCTATGTAACAACCTATACAAACTATCATCTATACCATACTTCAACCTAAACTCCTTCATAGCGAATAGTTTCTCTATTATGACATCGAAGTTATCTATGAAGTTGTTGTAACCTCTCCCTAGTTGTAAGTTCTCTACAGCTAGTAAAAGGGTAGTGGCTGTTCTACTGTTAGACTTAAGCTTGTATGATGTATCCATAAGGTAACTCATAACGTTAAGTCCAGACTTAGTGAACCTATCCTTAAGCATGATAAGTACTATAGGGTTTATGAATTTAAGTACGCCTAACGGTTTCCTTACCCATAATAGTGAACTTATATCAGATTCTGAATCTGATACTACCTCAGTATCACAGGTTGGACATTTAGTATTAAGGGAATAGGTCCCCTTAGTGACACCACACTGACATGAAGGTATGAGACTCATGTTATCACTAGTATAACATGTAGAGATAGAATTGTTGATGTGTTCTCTCTCTTCCTCAGTTTTGTTCTCTAGGTCATTTATTAGTACGGGCTCATACTTTAAGTTATTATACTTCTCATCTAGGTTTATGAGTTTCTGAAAGATAGGCATACCTATCCCTCCATTGGTTTAGCCTGTATCGAGTATATCCCATCATCCCAAAATACTTTAGATACGGTCCTTAGAGCCTCGCATGTAGACTTAGCTACTATAGACATTCTAGTTGTAGTTAGTTTAGTTTTTACTGTAACTTGATACTTTTTCATGGTTAGAACTCCTATTTTTTAAGTATTAAAAGAACCTAACAAGCCCACTTACAGGCTTGTTAGGTTCTTAGTTATGTTATTACCTTAGTAACGTTTGTTATAGATACCTGGTTGCTGATATCCGTATTGATTACCATATACAGGTGGTGCCATAAATGGTTGACCCTGCTGTACTAATGCACTATTGATAAATGCAGCTGAAGACTGACGCATATTGAAATCGTTACCTGCCATAGGTGTGTTGATCTTAATATAAGTACCAGTTTCTTTTATAGCTGCTACCATAGCGTCTATAAAGTTAGCTGAGAATGTTACACGCTGACTAAAACCAGTGAACTCAGCAGTCTCATTAGTTAGACTAGAGATCATCTTCTTACGAGCATCTAGTTTAACTGGAGCTGGAATATCATTAGCACCGAAACCTTCATTAACGAAAGTACCAGCCCATTCTCTAATATAGTTAGGGTTCTTATCACCAACTAGATTACATACAGCTAGATAATCTACATCTCTGATATCTCTAACATTACCATTCTTATCAGTCCAGTGACCATTATGGATACGGTTATTGTTATCAACGAACATTGGTGAACCTATCTGAAAGTACTTACCAAAGTTCCCATTAGTTAACTCCATCATTGAGTTATAGATGATGTTATATGCTACTTCAGAACCATCAGATGCTGCTGCAAATACAGAAGTATACCATGATTGTGGTCCAGCTTCAGGACAATCTAAAGAGATGATAAGTCCAGGCTTAATGAGGGCCTTAACTAGATACCCAAGGTCTTCTAGTTTGAAGTTATCAGTTTTAGTTTTAATACGTGTACCCCAACCACCTTGTTCGTTCTTGATGTTACCAGGAATGTTCAATGCGCCGATATCACATAGATCAATCTCTTTACCTAATGCTAAGTTAGGTTTAAAAGTTTGTATCCAGTTATTATCATAAGTTAGAGATAGTCCAGTATAGATGTTCATCAACATGGAACCAACAGTATAACTAAAGTTTGATGCTAGGTTAGTAATGATTAATCTAGGTACAAACTTCTGAGTGTTCATAGGAACACCTGGTTGTTGCATGAACTGGTTATATGGGTTAGCTGATGTGTCTTCTGCTACTACTAGATCAATGAAACCAGATACTTCTGATACCTTGACTTCAGTGTCACCAGAGTTTAAAGAACTCACCCTCTCATTCTGTTGACGTTTACGAGATTCAAAGTTAATCAGTACATCAGAACGCATCTTATTACCAACGACATCATCTATCTGTTGCTTATTGAAGTTCATGTTAACAGTTAAGTTACCATCTCTTTCAATGTACGCTAAGTTAATGTCTTTGAACTCTGGATCTAGTACCTCTAACTCAGTACCAGATGCTAATCCAGCATTAAGTGCTAACTTATGGATAGCGTACTTATCATCAGGATTAAAATGTCTTGGAATAACACATCCATCTACTAAATATCTAGCAGCACCAGGGAAAGCTTTAGCTACCTTCTCTTCAGCTTTAAGTACTAATCTATCATCTAATGCATCACCAGTGACACGTAGTATTTCAACCTGTCTATTATTGATGTAATCAACAACAGGTTTAACATCATCACCAGTAGCTTCAATCAGTAAGATGTTAAACGTTACTGGTGAAGATGGACCATGTGCTTTGTTACGCATAGCTACGATGATAGAACTAAACGCTAATGCTGGATCGTTAGCACTATCTAGATCTAGTAATGCTATCTCCATATTAGGATCAATGACCTGTTGATACATTTCAGCTAGGTTATCTTTGATCTTATTATAGACCTCTGAACCTATAGATCTGTTAATAGGTGCTGCAAACATAGAACCACTATGGAAACTAAAAGGCTTCCTTGGAACGGGTGGTGGTTCTGGAATATATGCTGGCTGTTCAGTATATGCATACTGTTCATTTGGCATAGGTGTGGGTTCTGGTTCAGGTCTATTGATATTAGCATCTCTAAATACCTGTTCCATCTTTGGTGCTTGGTCGTTCTCTTTATTGATAGCCATTATAGCTACTCCTTTGTTAAGTTTGAGTTATACCCTTGAGTTACCCCTAAGGTCTTTATAGTAAATATCGCGATAATCACTAAGTTTGATAGTATCGTTAAGGTACCATCACATACAGTATATATCAGTCAATATAGATGAAAATTGTATACCCTATCGTTTAGCCACTGGTGTTATCCAGCGGGGTTCTTCCTTTCATATTATAAGTAAGTAGCTGGTAAAAAAACCACAGATCTGTATTTAGAGTTATGATATAGCCACCTACACACCTACTAACCCTATTAATTATGTATAAGTTATTCACTGAACGATACGTCCCTAACAACTCTATAAGTCACCCACCTAACGATAGGTATATAAAAGATAACTACATAGCAGCCATACTAACTATCAAAGAGTACTTCAATAGTCGTAAGTTTACAGTTAAGAGTAACCATCTATTAGTTAAGATATTAAATGATGCACTCATACCTTTACAGTATGAGTTTGATAGGTATCTTAATATAGCTTACGCTAGATCTCCATTCGTAGCTAAGTTACATAAACTGACATCTGAGATAACCTATGGTAAGATGTATCATGGAGTGTTCTACTATGGGTGTGATGAGGTACTTATATATAACGAGTCTTACATACCACCAACTTTCAATATATCTGAATGGAGGGATCTAGTACCTGTTAAAGTTATCCAACATGGGATGTCTGATATGAGCTTATCCTTACCCTCAGGTAAGGATAATAACACTAGTAGGGGTAGATGTACTATACTTATAGATATACCTATGCTTTTAGTCATGTTCAGGGGATACGCATTAGAACAGATGGGTGTAAATAGTCTAGTCATAATTAAACAGTTTATAGCTAGTAACGTACTACCTAATATGTTGTATAGTCAGGCTAACATAGCTATGTTTAATAGGGTACTAGACACATTTAGTGGTGCTCCTTTTACTGAACCTACACTTAAGTTACCTATAGTACATCAGGCTACTTTAACTATGCAGGATAAGGTAGATTCTACTATATCCTTCACGTTAAAACATATAGTAGATAACCCCATGCGTTATACTAGTATGCTTAAGAACATCATGAGTATAAGTGATGCTGATAGTCAAGAATCTTTATTGATGCCTGATCTAGTTAGGACTAAGCAGATATGGTGGGCGTTATATCTAAGTAGGGTAAACTACATAAGTGAGATAATAGATATAGGTGGTACTAAAGGTATACGTAAGAATAGAGACCTAATAGCTGATATGCGTGTAACTCTAAAACTCATACGTAATGACAACACGTATGCTTCAGTACTCAATGAGGATGATGCGTATGATACTAAGGAAACCATTAACCACTTACTATCAGTTAAGTAACCGTTTAGCTACTAGATCTAACCTAGTACTTATATAGTCATTAGACTCTGGAGGTACAGTTGATACCTCTATGACTTCAGTTACCTTATTAAGTATAATGAAAAACCTATTACCCTCATACCAAAGTCTCTCATACTCTTGTACGTTACCGATGACCTGTTGGTACATGTATACTACCAACCCTACTTTACCATTTATAGATTTAAGATAGTCTATGAACTTATGTCTATCTACTACCATGGAGTCCCCCTTGTGAATATAATTATTAAAGCACTAGATACTATCAGGTTTAACATACCTAGTGAACTGTTGAAGGTAGCGTTCTTAGATAACGTTAGGAGTTTTCGTAACTCTCCTACTAACCTTAATGAAGCTATCCTTACTACTATATTAAGACCTAGAGTTTTAATAGATGCTAACTTAGTAGGTGGTGAAGAAGTCATAGTTGATTTAGATGGTGTACCTCACCGTAATATAGATAACTATAGTGTAGTATATGAGATACCAACCCAACGTATTAACTATAGATCATTAATGAACGTTTTAAGTGTTGGGTATGGTCAATCTACTAGTACTAACTACGCACCATTCGTTGGAGCTGATAACAATACTTGTAGTGGACCTAATGAGGTATTGAAAGCTGCTACTAGAGTAGGTGATAGTTTAAGTAGTGTGCCTAATGTTAGTACTGCTAAGGCTTCTATAGTCGGTGAGAATACTGTTGTTATATATGACCAAGCTGGGATAGCTGGATTCTACGTATTACGTTGTTTAGTAGCTAACGAAGAGAACCTCAATAACATATCCCCTAGATCATTTATACCTTTCAGTGAGTTATGTGTACATGCTGTTAAATCTTATATCTATAATAACCTCATAGTTAAACTAGATAACGCTTATCTATCTGGCGGTCAAGAGTTAGGTGCTATACGTAATTTAGTGGAATCCTATAGTGATGCAGAAGAGAACTACATGACGTATCTAAGTGAAGTATGGACTAAGACCGCGTATATGAATGACACTATACGTCATGATAGGTTCATAAAGATGCAACTCAATAGTGCTCTCTAGTCAATACTCTCTGTATACAGCTAGTCCATTACTAACTAGTTCATCATTTAAGTTAACTCCATCTTCATCATAAATCTCTGCTATATACCTACCATACTTACCCTTTTTATCCCGTATGGTTTTAACCTTAATGTATTGATGTAAAACCCTAGCTGCTAGATAATCCCTAGAGATGATACCTAACGGTTTTTCTACACCTCTCATCTCAGGTGCATTGATTCTAGCTAGTCTGAGTTTCATCTTGTTGAATGTTATGTTGAAACCTAAATTGATATCAACCGTTATTGTGTCACCGTCATAGACTTTAGTGACCTTACCTGTATAATTGTACAACTGACCCATAGAGGATCTCCTTCATGTTAAAAGAAATAGAACATACCCAATACGCACTTGAATGTGCCATATCAGACCTTGATGTAACTCATCACGTACTTACATCCTTACTTAGAGATACTAAAGACAAGATAGCTATAGAATCAGCTAACGTGGTACTAGAGTCTATCACATCTAGATATAATGTAGCTATGGAAGATGGTATCTTCAGCACCATCTACAACACCATAAAGAAAATAGTAACCGCCATCTTCTCATCCATAGCTGCTATGTTCAAGAAGGTTCTCAGCTTCTTCTCAGATGTAGATAAAAAGATACGGAAAATCGAAAAGAAAGAACCTAGTACTAATAAAACCACATTCCTATCTCCATACTGGGATAAAGAGTCAGCTGATAAGGTTAGGGATGATAGTAATCTACCTATCAGTGATGTATTAGGTGGTGAAGAGGCATTATGGTTAAATCTAGATACTAGTAGTAACTTTGATGATCTGATGTTAGACCGTAATAATAAGGTATTCGATCTAGCTATGGTGCTATTAGATCTAAAACAGGTGATGTTCGATACCATAGATGATATGATGGTATTCATGGATGACCAAGAGGCTATACTTAATAAAGACTTCAGCTCCTTAGATAGAGATGAGTTAAATGTAGATTACAAACCGTCAGATAAACTAACTAGCACCATAGACACTTATCTCAGTAAAGTAAAGGACAAACTCCCACTCGATGACAAATATCATAAGTTATCTAATAAGTCAGGTGGTGATAGTGATGGAGATATGATATATGGTGTATCTGTACTGTTTGGTAAAAAGGTGTTAGCTATGTCGGCTAATAAGACAACTCTGGATACATTAAGTGTCACCATTGACATTAATGTCAATGAAGATATAGAACCTATGTCTAAAGTAAGAGGTGTCTCACCAAGAACCTACAAGTCTATAGTTAAACAATCAGATACATTAACAGGTCTTCGTAAAGAGATGGGTAAGGCTATAATTGGTCTTGGTAGACATCTATCTAAGATAGAAAAACATATCAAAAATAGTATCGCCACACAGAATGACCTAGTAGATACCATGATGACAAGTCTTAATGATGAGGATAGGAAAGACGTCATAGATATGATATCTGGCAGACATAAACTACTTAAGGAGGTACTAATAGATGTATATAAGAACTCTACTGTATTAGTGAAAGGTTCAACTACATTAAACACGGACATCCTTCATAATAAGTTCAATCTAGATAAGGTAATTCATTTGTACTCATACCTAGGTGTTAAATATGATTAAGGTACTAGGTGGTAGGAAGACTCTATTAACGTTACTAGTATTCTTTACTAGCATAGTATTCCTAGTACTAGCTAGGTTAGATAGTAACGAGTTCTTAGAGATAGTTAAGACCTTACTTATAGCATATCCAGCTGGTAATGGTATACAGAAGATACTTCCTAATGTCGCATCAGATGGTAATGTAGGTCGTAAGTTCTGGTTAGTGTTATTGATATACATTACGGTAGCTATACTCTTTGGGTTCAACTTGATTGATGGGTCTGTATATATGCAGATATCTAATTGGTTGATAGCTACCTATATAACTGGTAACGTTCTATCAAAAACAACTAAGGCTTTTAGTATAAGTAAAAGATAACCACATACCCATAGAGACCGTTATGGTCTCTATGGGTACTATAAGACATTATGTAACAGTAGCTTCTACTAAGCAGACGTCACACGTTTGGTTAAAACTCTCTATTAGCACAATCCCACCTTTAATACAAACGTCAACATCCCTCATCTTAGATAGTTTATCTATCCTAGATTGTGGTAACTTAGCCTTAGTAGTAGTTACAGTATCTCCACACACTCTACAATAGTCGTATCTAGTAGTCTGTACTTCTTTATTTAATATCTTTGTTAGCACGTCTCATTCCTCTATAAGTAATAGGTTAGGTTTAATAAAGTACCCTAACATCTCTAGGGTCATTCTCTCAGCTCTAGTTATCTCTATGATGATCTTATTAGTATTGATTATATCCTTGATCTCCATAGGTATACCAAAAGCTTTGATGTAGTCTACGTTGATGTATATGGTAGGTAATGAGGTTTTATGGTATTTTGATAACCATCTAGCCAGCCTATCCTTAAACTCCACGTCTACTATAGAATCTACCCATTCTTTTAGTTTAGTCTTATTGTTAAGGGTAGTTGGTATCTTTATACAGCTATAAGGTGCATCATCTATAGTTCCATACTTATCACTGAACACGTCTAACCATAATAGATGGTTTACGTATGGTGTTCTAGCTGGGTTAGGGTCAGCATAAGCTTCTGGTGCCTTAACTTTACTTAGGTTAAAATAACTAACGTTACCTGATAGTAACTTATCCCTTATATCTACTTCCATATCCCTAAGGTATTGTAATTCATCTAAGATACTTACCTTATCACCTTTAGTGATAGTATCTATTATCCCACTCATCCTGTTATGTATACTATCAACTATATCAACTGGTGATGTTGATGCTTTTAACATCGCACCCTTTATCTCCATAGTTGGACTATCCCAAACGTTACCTTCCTGTATAGCTATGTTAGTAAAGTAATGTTTAGATACTAATGCTTGTGAGAACACTGGAAAGTTATACTCAGGTTTCATACTTAATATATCCTTCTTATCTGAACCTATCCCCACGTTAGCTGAGAATATCCTTATAGAGTGTTTAATAACCATGGTAGTTAAGAACCCTATAGAGTTAGCTAATGCAAAACTCTTAGAACTGAAGTCTAACTTACCGAAGAACCAGATTATCCAATTATCTGTACTATATACGGTACTATCAGTATCTGACAATACCACAGTCTTCCTTATCATTGACTTTATACGACTGATATTATTAGGTATAGCGGTTACTGTAAAGAACGCTCTTAGTAAGTCATCATACTTATCTAACGTTTGTTTGATGTTACACATAGTCCCATACACATATCTAACGGTAGGTATATCCATCTTCCTATGATCTAATCCCTTACCCTTAACCTCATCCATACATATAACTTGAGCTAACGAGATCATAAGGTCATCATTATCATTGATATAATCTATCATCTCATCCATACTTAGGTCATCTATACTTACCTTAGAAGATAACTCATCCAATAGTTTCCTAACTATACCATCGTTATGTTTCTTTATGTGGTGTAGATCGCCTATGTAAACAACAGCTGCTCTTTCTACTGGTGTTAATGTACGTATGAAGTCCTCTATAATAACAAAGGATTTATCTGACCAGTATAAGTCAGTACTATACTTAACACAACCTATAGTGTCTTCTACAGTAGGGTAATAGATACCATACTTATCCATTACTGTACTTATAGTTAGATTAGCTAAACTGGCTAGATAAATGACGTTACATAATGTTACATCACTATTATAGTAGTGTCTATTACCTTCTATCAGTTTCTCATTAACAGCATTAGATATAGATGACATTATCCTAACTGTGGATGTTAACGTACTATGTGCTGTTGGGTTAAGTAACGTAGTACCATTAGAACAGAAGGTACCAGATAAGCTATTGTTATATAGTTTATAGTTACCTTGTTCATTGTTCTTAATGAGGTAGTTAGGTATATCTCCTTCTGACTTATGTTTAAATGCTGCTTTCTTAGATGCTGACCTAAGTTTAACGTTTTGTGCTAGGAATCCAGATAGTAATGACTTCTCCTTATCTGGTTTCATATAGGTGGTGAATGTTGGTGCTATTAACTCATCGTTATCTACTACGTTATCTATGTACTGTTTAAGTCCAGTAGATGTTAAGTGTGTATCTTTATTCTCATCTCTTTGGTAGTATTGGACTGTTGGATTATGGATATTACCTTGGTTCTTATCTCTAACGTATTGCTTAGCCTCCTCTATAGGTATAGAACGCATCTTAGATACGTAGAACGACATCTGTTCTAAGTAGCCTTCTAACGGTTTTATATCACGTTGGTATTCTTCTATATGGTTTATGAAGTTATCTGTCATGTTAGTACTCCTTCTATGCATTTCATTACACGGTTAAAAATAAAAAAAATACACTCACCAACAGACCATTACGGCCTGTTGGTGAGTGCTGAGTATAAGGAGTAGTCTTAGTACTATGTGTACTTGATCGTGTGCGATATCCTTACCAGGGATAAAGAAAACCGATCTTAGGCCATGTGACCATCATGGATATGAAACTATGGTGGGCCCTCTCAGATTCGAACTGAGGGTCTGCAAATTATGAGTTTGATGCATTAACCGCTATGCTAAGGGCCCTGTATCTGTTCTAATCTATATAATAGACTGTCATGTATTTTTTTAAATTTGTTCTACGGTGAAGTTGGTGTAGCCCATCCCGTACAACACATCTCTAACTGTATTCATATCTTGTAATGATACATCGTTCAACGTTACTCTGAAGTTAACAGTAGTGACTTGAACTATAGTTGGTACATCTATCCATTGTTCAGCTAGTAGTTCTGTTGTACCGGATAGTGTTTCAAACTGGTAGTATAGGTTAGCTGTTGGATCATTAACTGTACCTAAAGGGAGTGTTGGGTATATAGCTCTGTATGGTACGTTTACATTACGTATCTTCATAGCTGAGTTATAATCCATCACTCCTATAAGTTTGACATTAGTGAAAACTGCACCTAGTATAGATGGCGATAGTGTATTAAAGGTGTATGAACTACCTATATTAAGTGCTGCTATTGACATTAGTTCGTCTCCAAGTATTGTGATATGACTATATAATCATAGGAAAAGCTATCTAGTATGAAATAATGACCCATCGTATACCTCATATGGGTGTGGTTATATATGCTATCTATGACTACACTCGCTAGATCTATTATACGTTGAAGTATGGTTGACATATCCTCGTTGACCACTATAGCTAATAGGTCGTCTTCTACCTGTTCTAATGTTTCTTCAAAGACGAAGTAGGAACTATCTATATCTCCCTGTATGGATTTTACTATATAAGAGAGTGCCATCTCATATACGTAGTCCTCCATTATCTTACCATTAGGTATATCTTTAAATCTAATGTCTTTAATCCTTTCTTTAAAGCATAAGGCTTCCTTGCCTATACGTATCAGATGTCTAGCCACTAACATATCAATGCCCCTCCATTATCTGTATAATGATACCATTCCTACCTAACCATTCCTTGAATAAATAATAGTCCCCATCATCTATCCTAGTATTCTTTGTAATAACGTCATCCACCTCCTGTATCATTCCCTCTATTAATAGGTATAGATAATCTATATCTACATCCAACGTATCTATGTTAGCATCATCTAGTAACTCGTTAAGATGATCACTATAATCCACGAAGTAAGATAATGAAAGTAACCTCTCTAATATCTTCTTTAATGGTAGGTTATCATAGATACTCATGAGTGGTGGATGTTTCTTATACTTATTAAGTACGTATGACACATCTACCACCCATATACCACACGCTTTATCAGTCATCTGTATGTACTCCTATTACTATAGTATGTTTGTTTAACCACCCAACTAGAACGCTATCATACAAGAATAACTCTCCATGTATCCTACTTAATCTCTTATACATAACCCTAGTAGTCTCATATAGAACTTCTAGTAGTAACAGTCCTTGATTATACGTCAACGTATCCCCATACCGTTCCTCTACTATCATCTTAGCCGTACAGATATTATCTACATATGGAAACCTACTGAAGATGCACTCGATAAGTACTTTGGTATCTATCTTTGATGTATACTTATATAACGTTGGGTCCTCCTTAACCATCGTTATAATATCTTTAACATCCATTATAGTGAACGTCATAGAGTTGGACTTTATGTGATGTTTGATACTTAACTTAAGTTCTCTACTCAGCATACAAATCCCTCTGACGATGCCAGTCGTATATCCTAAAATCTACTGACTTCTCTATGATGAGTAGGTTATCCTTAACCTTACAAAAGTAGATGTTCCAGTAATCGTTATCTATGAAGTTAAACAGAGTATCAGTAGTACGTATAACTCCATCCTCTATAGTTTCTAACACGTCGTTAGTTAGTTCATTACCTATATAAAGACCATAAGAACCGAACCTACTATATGAGCATAACGACTCTACATATCTTAGTAGTATGATTATAGCTATCCTAGCAATGATACTAGTATACGTAGGACCTATATGTATATGCTTTGACATCATGTTAAAGTATTTATTAGACAACAGTAACTCATACCCACTTTGTTTACCTAAGGTATATATACTCATACCTTTAGTTAAGATCTCCTCTAACGACTCAAACAGATACCAGTTATCACCATCCTTCCAATAGTAATCACCCCCATCCTGAATGATAGGGGAGATATCATCCTTAAAGTAGATACCGTTCAAGTGACTAGTGATAGATCCCTTTATACTATTTATATCTACTCTACTAACAGCGTCACATAAATCTATTACCAACACGCTATTACTTACTTTGAATAAGTCACTGGCTTGTTTTATCATCATCACACGTCTCCATCTTCTTAAGTTTACAGTTATAGTCTATGTATAAGTTCTTAAGTTTTATACGTTTACGATGGATCTTATCAGTTAGTTTCCTATGTCTGATAGAACCCTTGGTAGACTTCAACTTACACTCCTCTAGTTTAACGATGTTGGCTTTAAGGTGGTATGCTTTAACACCAGGGAATGATAATGTATCCATCATACCACCCCCTTACATATACCTATAACACCAACCTCATCTAATCCATCTAACTGTAAAATAAATTTATCTATGTCATCACGGTAGTACTCTTTATATATAGAGTCATCATACGCATACCCACAACTCCCAAACTTACTATAGGCGTGATGTAATACTAACTTAGCCACATCCATATCTGACATATCATCATTATAATGATACGCCCACATCCTACGTAATAGTCGTTCTAATATAGGTGCGCCAGTATCAGCTAACCTCAGTACTTCAGAGTATAGAGATGAAGGTGGTGTTACTATACTAGACCTATGTTCTAATACAGCATACTCCACATAACGGATATCCCTATCAGACAATACTTTTAAGAACTCATCCTCCCTATTACGTACATACTCCTTAACTAGAGTATGGTGATTAAGTCTATCTATATTAGTGAAGATGTCATGTAAGTATACTGATAGTGCTACTAGTGATGGATCACACTCTTTGTACCTACTTTCTTTAAGTATCTGTACTGCATTAGCATATACCTCATCTATGTGAGGTAATCCATGTGCTGGGTCATTATTTTTATAGTACTTATCATTATAGTACTTCCTGATCTTGTATACGTATAAAGCTAAACTATGTTCCATTGTTACGTCCTTACTACCTAAGGGTAGTGTTGTAGTTATAACGATAGTATCGGTATGGTACTATCACATACAGTATATGTAACTGTATATGGATGGATATAGATAGGGCTACTACATACAGTTACATATCTTTAACACTAAATACATCCCCAAATGAGACACCACTATCAGTATCGGTTAATGATACTATTCAGTTAACATCATGTGTCTATTAGTTATACTGGACATGTCCCATCTAGAGATATCTGATAGGAACTGAGAGTTATGGAACATGCCCCTCATATCAATAACACTAGAGGTATCCCAGTTAGAGATGTCCCCATTGAATACAGACTCATTGAACATCCACGCCATATCAATAACACTAGAGGTATCCCAGTTAGAGATGTCTGTATTAAACATAGAGTCATAGAACATACCCCTCATGGTCTTAACATTAGAGGTATCCCATCCAGAGATGTCACCGTTAAATACAGACTCATTGAACATACCCCTCATAGTCTTAACACTAGAGGTATCCCAGTTAGAGATGTCACCATTGAACTTAGAGTCTTTAAACAAGTAAGACATATCTGTTACAGCAGATACATCTAAGTAGTTGAGATCTGCATCTGTTTTACTAAACATTAGTACTGTTATCAATTGTTTCTTAGTGGTTACTTTGATAGTCTTCATGATTGATTCCTTGCTACATAATCGTAACATTGTAGTTATAAAAGTTAGTACTGGTATAGTCTAGGGTTAGGGTTTATAACTATCAGAGATAGGACAGTTATCGAACATGTGATGTATGTTTATTACACTACTAACATTCCAGTTACTGATGTTAGCATTGAATGTAGATCCCCAGAACATCCATTTCATGTCTTTAACCTTACTAACATCCCATCCAGAGATATCCTGGTTAAATATGGAACCGTAGAACATACCTTCCATATCAGTTACATTAGATACATTCCATTGTGAGATGTTTAATTGGAACTGAGAGCTACTGAACATATATGACATATTCATTACTCTACTAACGTCCCACTTACTGATATCACCATTAAATACAGAACTATAGAACATACTTTCCATATCTGTTACATTAGATACATTCCATCCAGATATGTCACCATTGAATACAGAACTATAGAACATACCTTCCATATCTGTTACATTAGAGACATCCCACTTACTGATATCCCCATTAAAGTTAGAGTTCATAAATAAACAAGACATATCCTCTATAGTAGATACATCCAGATGGTTCAAGTCAGCATCATTTGGACTGTTAGCTATGATGTCTATTAGTTGTTGCTTGTTTAGTACTTTGATTGTTTTCATGACTGTATCCTTACTACTGTTAGGTAGTGTTATAGTTAT
>VAPL010217975.1_pt1 | contig 66514 bp, 59 predicted proteins | sample 3395061 | NCBI WGS metagenome assembly VAPL01 (sample SAMN08290444, study PRJNA428436) | hydrothermal vent metagenome | isolation source: Deep-sea hydrothermal vent chimney 2 | place: Pacific Ocean: Juan De Fuca Ridge | depth 2182 m m | reverse complement strand
GGTAACAATCCTTGCCTTGCGGCAGACGGTTCGTTAGTGAGTCACACCAATTCCATATCCTGCTTTTATATTCGATTCAAAAATTAATGGGGCATGACCCAAGCAGTAACAAACTCTGAATACATGAACCACAAGGTAATAACATGTTTAAATTAAAATTACATTGGCAAATATTAATATCGTTAGGCCTGGCCGTTGTTGCCGGAATTATCACTGGTAAAGAAGCAAGTATTTTTGGTATTACATATTTTTCAATTTATAGTTTTATTGGCACAATGTTTTTAAATGCCCTTAAAATGATCATCGTACCTCTTATTGTTTCTTCTATTATCGTCGGTGTAGCGGGTGTGGGTGGTTCAAAAGGTTTAGGACGTCTTGGTGGGCGAACAATTCTTTACTATATGACCACCAGCCTGTTTGCTATTTTAATCGGTCTGGTTTTGGTAAACATGATTGAGCCGGGCATCGTTAATGGTGAACCTGCAAAAGCGTTAACGTCGGTCTCTGATGCTGAGATTGCACAAATACAATCAAGAGTTTCTGGTAAAGATGCAAGCAGTATTGCCGATGTTTTTTTAGGAATGTTTCCTTCAAATATTGTTAGTGCTGCAGCTAACGGTAAAATGTTGGGTTTAATCGTATTTAGTTTATTGTTTGGTTATTTTATTACACGTATTGATGAGGCCTATGCGTCTGCTCAGTTTAATTTTTGGCAAGGTCTATATTTAGTTATGCTAAAAATTACCGATTTAATTATTAAATTTGCACCCATCGGTGTTTTTGGTTTGGTTGGAAAAGTTATTGCCGGGATGGATGCGGAAAATCTTGATGAGATGCTTAATGCTTTATTCTGGTTTACCTTTACAGTTATTTCGGCACTAGCTATTCATATCTTTGTTGTTATGCCTTTGTTGTTAAGGTTTGTAGCGAAAGTAAATCCTTTAAAGCAGTATCAAGCGATGGCGCCGGCTTTGTTAACGGCTTTTACGACAGCATCTTCCTCGGCCACCTTACCGCTAACCATGGAATGCGTTGAAAAGAACGCCGGAGTTTCGAATAAAACTGCCAGCTTTGTATTACCTCTTGGGGCTACCATCAATATGGACGGCACGGCCTTGTACGAATGTATTGCAGCAATGTTTATTGCGCAAACTTTTGGTTTGGAACTGAGTTTTGTCACTCAATTTACGATTGTTTTGGTGGCGCTGTTAACATCGATTGGTGTTGCAGGCATTCCTTCGGCAAGTTTAGTGGCGATTACAATTATATTATCGACAATTGGTTTACCGATAGAGGCGGTTGGCCTGATTCTGGCGGTCGACCGTATTTTAGATATGTTCAGAACGGCGGTGAATGTTTTCAGTGATTCTTGTGGTGCGGTTATTATTGCTCGGCTGGAAGGAGAAGAGAATATATTACGCGCTTAAGCGAGGAAGCTTAAGCACGTATTTAGTGTGGCAAATATTATATGTAGCCGTATTTTCGCGCTGATGCTATTTTGAGGAAAGCGGTCCCATTCCCACCGTACTGAAACCAGAATCCACATACATGATTTCACCCGTAATACCGGCGGATAAGTCTGAGCTTAAAAAGGCTGCTGCATTCCCAACCTGGTCGATGGTTACATTTCTGCGCAGAGGTGCGGTATTTTCAACTTCGGTTAACATCTTGCGGAAATCACTGATTCCGGCTGCGGCCAGCGTTTTGATTGGACCGGCAGAAATCGCATTGACGCGAATGCCGTCCGGGCCAAGGCAGGATGCCATATAGCGAACATTGGCTTCCAGACTGGCCTTAGCCAGCCCCATAATATTGTAATTTGGCATTGCGCGCATGGCTCCAAGGTAGCTTAGCGTAATCAGGGAGGCGTCTCGGCCTTCCATCATATTGCGGCCGGCTTTAGCGAGCGCTGCAAAGCTGTAAGAGCTTATTTCGTGTGACAATCTAAAGCCTTCACGGGTGACATTATCTAAAAAATCACCTTCCAGTTCTTCTTTAGGGGCGAAGGCAACGGAATGGATGATAATATCGAGGCCATCCCAGTAGTCATCTAAATGATCAAAGACTTTGTCAATTTGTTCATCGCTGCTGACATCGCAGGGGACGATAACTTCAGAGCCAAGTTCGGCGGCCATTTTCATTACCCGGCCTTCGAGCTTCTCATTTTGATAGGAAAAGGCAAGTTCGGCACCTTCACGGTGCAGAGCTTTGGCAATACCCCAGGCAATGGAGCGATTACTGGCTAAGCCGACAATGAGAGCGCGTTTACCGTCTAAGAAACCCATATTTTTATCCTTGATTCTTTATTTTCTGTTGGTTCTGATTTAATGTATGAGATTATATAATCTTGTGAGAGACTTTAATCCTATGCAGTGGATGAATCAATAATTATTCACCACTTTGTGTATAAAAACAGTATCATAACGCATATAAAAAGTCGCTAAAAGGGAAGAATTTGTCTTTTTCTAAAGGCTCTTCGGGCATAACGAAATATCGATTTATTCGAGTCACGTACATATTGTTACTCGTATGTTTGTTACAGGCATGCAGTGACTCGCCTTTAAATAACCCCTACCCGAAAAAAGATGCAACCACCAATATTCTGTATTCTTCATTTGCTGAGCGGCCAAAATACCTCGACCCGATTAAATCTTACAGCTCAAATGAATATGCGTTTATAGGGCAAATATACGAGCCGCCACTTCAATACCATTATTTAAAACGACCGTATGAGCTTATCCCCCTGACCGCAACAAAAATGCCTCAGGTTGTATTTTTAGATAAGCTGGGGCGTGAACTGCCGCCCAATACGGCGGTGAAAAAAATTGCTTTTAGTCAGTTTAATATCTCAATACAAAAAGGGATTCAATATCAGCCGCATCCGGGGTTTGCAAAAGATGTTCAGGGGAATTACCTTTATCATTCTTTAGACGATACTCAATTAGGCGCTATTATTAAACTTGATGATTTTGAACAGACAGGCTACCGAGAATTAACGGCAGCCGATTATGTTTATCAGGTAAAACGCCTTGCGCACCCTAAAATTAATTCCCCCATTTATGGTTTGATGCGAAAGTATATTGTTGGTCTTGACGCCTATTCAAAAAAACTAAAAGCAGTTTATAAAAAACAACTTACACAAAACCCAATGCAACTATTTCTTGATTTACGTCAGCATGATTTTGCTGGCGCTAAAATTATCGATCGCTACACTTATCGAATAACCATTAAAGGTGTTTACCCGCAATTTATGTACTGGCTGGCGATGCCATTTTTTGCTTCTGTACCCTATGAGATCGATAAGTTTTACAGCCAGGCAGGCATGAAAAAAAGAAATATTTCGTTTGACTGGTATCCGGTTGGTACGGGACCTTTTATGTTGACGGTAAACAATCCGAATTTACAAATGGTGCTCAAGCGTAATCCAAATTTTCGAGGTATTGCCTATCCGACGGATGGCTCGGATGAAGATAGAAAAAGAGGTTTGTTAGATGATGCTGGCAAAACAATGCCCTTTATCGATAAAGCCATTTATTCCTTAGAAAAAGAAAGCATTCCGCGCTGGAGTAAATTTTTACAGGGCTATTACGATAATTCCGGGATAGGTTCTGATAGTTTTGATCAAGCGGTGCAGTTTTCTGCAACGGGCAATGCCGCCTTAACCCCAACCATGTTGCAAAAGGGAATCCAACTGGTCACCAGCACAAATTCATCGACCTCGTATATGGGGTTTAATATGCTCGACCCGGTAGTCGGTGGCTCAAGCGAGCGGGCACGATATTTACGTCAGGCTATTTCGATAGCTTTTGATTATGAAGAGTTTATTTCTATTTTTATAAACGGGCGGGGTATCCCGGCACAAGGTGCGATCCCGCCTGGCATTTTTGGCTATCAGCAAGGTGAGAAGGGTATTAACCCTGTTGTCTATAAATGGAATGGCGAAGAGCCGGTTCGACGCAGCATTGCCGAAGCAAAGGCGCTGTTAAACAAGGCGGGTTATGAAAATGGTATTGATAAAAAAACCAATAAACCCCTGTTGATTTATTTTGATGCGGTCGGTGGTGGGGCAGAAGATAAATCGATGTTCGATTTTTTAAGAAAACAGTTTAAAAAGCTCAATTTGTCATTAATTATTCGTAATACTGATTACAATCGTTTTCAGGAAAAAATGCTAAAAGGAAATGCGCAGATTTTCAGATGGGGCTGGAATGCCGATTACCCTGATCCGGAAAATTTCCTGTTCCTTTTGTATGGGGCAAATGGCAAAGTAAAACATAAGGGAGAGAATGCAGCCAATTACGATAATGCTGAATATAATCGTCTATTTGAACAAATGGAAAGCATGCCTAATTCACCTCAACGGTTGAATATTATAGAAAAGATGCTTTCGATTTTACGTTACGACTCGCCATGGCTATGGGGATACCATCCGCAGGACTTTTCGCTTTATCATAACTGGTATTTTAATGCCAAGCCTAATTTAATGGCGCACAATACTTTAATGTATAAGCGCATTGATCCACAAAAACGAGCTCGCTTAAGGTTGCAGTGGAATAAGGCAGTGTATTGGCCCATTATATTATTGGTGCTCGGGTTATTCACCATTGTTTTTCCTGCATGGAAAATGTATTCAGTGAAAGAATGTTTTAGCCATAAACAGGATAATAATTAAAATATGTTTGCCTATATTAGTCGCCGCATTCTATATGCTATTCCCATTTTAATCGGCGTTAACTTATTAACCTTTGCTCTTTATTTTTTAGTGAATAGTCCAGATGATATGGCAAGAATGCACCTGGGTGCAAAATATGTCACACAATCAGGCATTGATAAATGGAAAACCGAACGCGGTTACGATAAACCGCTATTTTATAATGAAGCCAGTACAAGTTATAAAAAATTAACTGATACTATTTTTTATAATAAATCCATTAAGCTCTTTGCATTTGATTTTGGTAGCGCGGACGATGGTCGAAATATTGGGCAGGATATATGGACGCGTATGTGGCCAAGCCTTGGTTACGCACTGCCGGTTTTTCTGGTAGGGATGCTTGTTTATATTAGCTTTGCATTATTACTGGTTTTCTTTAAGTCGACCTATGTTGATGTCTGGGGCGTTGTGCTGTGCGTGGTTATGATGTCCATTTCGGGTGTTATTTATATTATTGGCGGTCAATACATCGTTGGGAAAATATTATTGCTGGTGCCTATATCCGGTTACGAGCCGGGGTTATCGGCGTTTAAGTTTTTAATATTGCCAATTGTTATTGGTATTGTCAGTGGCCTGGGTTCAAGCTCACGATGGTATCGCAGTATTTTTCTGGAAGAAATAAACCGTGATTATGTACGCACGGCGCGTGCTAAGGGTTTATCTGAAATACGTGTTCTGTTTTCACACGTACTTAAAAACGCAATGATTCCTATTTTAACCGGTGCCGTGGTAGCTATTCCTTTATTGTTTATGGGTAGTTTGTTAATGGAATCATTTTTCGGTATACCGGGTCTGGGTAGCTATACCATCGATGCTATTCGCAGTCAGGACTTTGCGATTGTAAGAGCAATGGTGTTTTTAGGTTCGGTTTTATACATTATTGGGCTGGTATTAACCGATATATCCTATACGCTTGTCGATCCACGTGTCAGGTTAAATTAATGTTAGATTCCTGCAAAAAAATATTACAGCAGCGTTATTGGCAAAAAGTGTTTTTTGTTTCAGGTTTACTAATGGCGATCTATTTATTTTATTCTCAGATATTTGGTGTTGAGGCGGTTTATCTAACAACCGATGTGCTTATTTATTTTCTTGTTTTTCTCTTTATAATTTTTATAGCCTATATCCGTAAGCAACCACATTTATCTGTTCCCTGGCAGCAAGTCTTTAGAAATAAGATTGCTATGGGTTCCTCGGTTGTACTGTTGTTTTTTATAATTGTCGGCTTACTCGACTCGATTCATTTTCGTTATTCTGAACAGTCTGTGAGTGGCGTTGAGTCTTACTCGGTCAACATGGTGAGCCTGCTTGATGTGGGGCTGGAATATATTAGTAGCGATACGGAAAAGACCTATTCAGCCCCTTTTTCTATTTACTCTTATGCAAAAGAAAACTTTATCGATGATAAGGGTATTAAATATCGCGCCTACCCAAGACTAAAGATTGCCGGTTCTCATTTACGTGATCCGCAAAATGAATATTGGCCTGATATTATCTCTAAATCAATTAAAGGTTTGTTAACAGGCCTGGGTATTTCGATTGTTATCGCTGTCATTTTTATATTTTATCTTAGTCATTATAAATTACACTATTTTGTAAAAACTTTGCATAAATTGATTCGGAATGACCTTGGCTTACCCTGGCACGTTATGTTGCTAACACTAAGTGTAATAGTTTTATTCTGTTCGTGGTTGTTTTATATGAGTGCCTTTTACCATGTCATGGGAACCGACAAGGTCGGTCAGGACGTTTTTTACTTAACCCTGAAAAGCATTCGCACAGGGTTGGTTATTGGCACCCTGACAACATTAATTATGTTGCCCTTTGCGATAGCGCTTGGCGTAATGGCAGGTTACTTTAAAGGATTGGTTGATGATGTTATTCAGTATATTTATACGACTTTAAATTCCATACCGGGTATTTTACTCATTGTTGCGGTGATGTTGGCGATAGATGTCTATATTGAAAATCATCCGGCATTATTTGAAACAGCGATTGAACGCGCTGATATAAAACTATTAGCTTTATGTGCAGTATTGGGCATTACAAGCTGGACAGGTTTATGCCGCTTGTTGCGTGGCGAAGTTTTTAAGTTACGTGAGCTGGAATATATTCAAGCCGCACGCTCACTCGGCGTGTCTAACTTTAAAATAATTACCAGCCATATTATTCCGAATGTCATGCATATTGTTTTAATTGTTGTGGTACTGGATTTTAGTGGCCTAGTATTGGCTGAGGCGGTTCTGGCTTATATTGGTGTGGGTGTTGATCCATCAACCATCAGCTGGGGTAATATGATTAACAGTGCACGCCTGGAGCTTGCGCGTGAGCCCGTTGTCTGGTGGTCTTTAATTGCGGCCTTTAGCTTTATGTTTGCACTTGTTTTAGCTGCAAATTTATTTTCGGATGCCATTCGTGATGCATTTGATCCTCGTATGCAGGGGATTAAGTAATGGCTAATCATAAAATGCCAACAATATTACTGGAAGTTAAAAATCTTAAAACCTATTTTGGTGACATTGATAATAAACCAGTTCGTGCCGTTGATGGTGTTAATTTTAGTATACGCAGTGGTGAAACATTCGCTTTATTAGGTGAGTCGGGTTGTGGCAAGTCGATGACAGCCTTGTCATTGATGCAACTTGTACCTATGCCTGCCGGCAAGATTGTTGCAGGTTCTGTATTGTTTAATGGTGACGACTTATTAACAAAGTCCGAAATAGAAATGCGTTCAGTGCGTGGTAATAATGTCGCAATGATTTTTCAGGAGCCGATGACCTCACTCAACCCGGTCTTAACGGTGCAGCAGCAAATTGAAGAGGTTTTATTATTTCACCGAAATATAAAAGGTGAAGCCGCCTGGAAGGAGGTTATTGCCTTATTAGACTCAGTTGGAATTCCTGTTCCTGAACAACGAGCTAAAGACTATCCACATCAACTTTCAGGTGGAATGAAGCAACGCGTTATGATTGCGATGGCGCTGGCGTCAAAGCCGGATTTGTTAATTGCCGATGAACCCACAACAGCGTTAGACGTAACAATACAGGCACAGGTAATGATGTTGCTGCGTGACATACAAAAGCGCACCGGCATGGCTATTTTACTGATTACTCATGATCTTGGCATTGTTTCAGACTTTGTTGACCATGTAGCGGTGATGTATGCGGGTGAAATTGTTGAATCTGCTACGCGGCAGGACTTTTTTAACAAACCCCTGCACCCTTATTCGGTCAAGCTGTTTGCTTCCTTGCCACAAAAGTCAAAACGTAATAAACCATTGGACGTTATTAAGGGCATTGTGCCACCACTAACAACGAAATTTGTCGGTTGCCGTTTTTATGAACGATGCTTTAATGCTATTACGCAATGTAGTAGTCAAAATATTGTACTTAATGAAGTTGAAACAGATCATACTGTTCGCTGTCTTAAGTATTCTACTCAAGGCTTAACTTTTCCAGATACAACCGATGTTGCTAATGCTAGCGAGTATCAGGAAATATCCGCTGATGAGGTTATCTTTAAAGTAAGCGATCTTAAAGTTCACTTCCCAATACATAAGGGTATTTTTAGAAAAGTTGCTGGTTATGTGTATGCTGTTGATGGTGTGGATATAACCTTGCGTAAGGGGAAAACAACTGCGCTGGTTGGTGAGTCGGGTTGCGGTAAAACAACTGTGGGAAAAACCCTGCTGCATTTAAATAAAGCTACGTCGGGTAGGTTGGAATTAAAGGGTGTCGATATTTCTTCGCCTTCTAATAAGCAACTTAATACACTTAGAAAAGAAACTCAGATTATATTCCAGGACCCTTATTCGTCAATGAATCCGCGTAAACGTGTTGGCGATATTATCGAAGAGGGCATGTTGGCGTTGTTACCCGAGTTAAATGAAGCAGAACGACTAGACAGGGTGTTATCGTTACTCGTCCAAGTCGGCTTACCTGAATCATCGATTCGTCGATACCCCCATGAATTTTCTGGTGGACAGCGGCAACGAATTTGTATTGCGCGAGCTCTTGCGGTGAACCCTGAAATACTTATTTGTGATGAACCAACAAGTGCATTAGATGTGTCTGTTCAGGCGCAGATGCTTAATTTATTTAAAAGCTTGCAGCAGGACTATGGCTTAAGCTATTTATTTATTACTCATAATTTATCAGTGGTTGAATATTTAGCAGATGATATTGCGGTGATGTATCTTGGTCGAATTGTCGAGCGAGGTAGTGTTGCCGATGTTATGCAAAATCCTCAACACCCTTATACGTTGGCGTTGTTGTCGGCTATACCGAGTATTGATCAGGAATTAAAAAGAGAGTTTGTTTCTTTAGAAGGAGAGCTACCATCGCCCATAACTCCGCCAAAAGGTTGTCATTTTAGTCCACGTTGCCCTAAGAAGATGGCTATTTGTAATGAGAGCTATCCTCCAGAAAAATCCATATCGGATACGCATTCAATAAGTTGTTATTTAGTTGGCATTAATTAAATAGAAAAGAAATTGCGATTATCCCTGGAAAGCGGGCCGGCTATGCTGATTTTTTACCGTATGAATAGGTGTTACTGTTATTTCTAGTTTTTGGTAAATCGTATTTATCTCTAAAGTTTGACCGATAACAAACCTATAACACTTATAACGGTTAAAATCCCACCGACTATTTGTTTAAACAATAAATTATTTTGCAAAATATACTCATGTGCTTTTAAACCAATAACGTGACCAATTGCCGATATAGGCAATAGTAGCAGGGCACTATAAAAATGCAGGTCTACTTTAACGGTGGCCAGAGTCAAAATCTTTATAATAACCAGGGTAAACCAGAGTGCAAAAAGGGTGTTGCGTAATTGCTTTGGGTTCACATGCCGCATAAAAACAGCAACCATAAGCGGTGCACCGGTGAGTGAGGTGCCTGCAACATAACCACCGAGCGTCAGAAAAAACTTATCCAGCCATTTATTATTACTCTGCAAGTTTAAATTGATTAGCCACATAAAGGCGTAAAACAATGTGATGCTGTAAATAAAAAGTATTAACCAGTTGTTCGGTAGTGTCAGTAAGCCAAACACACCCACAAAAGCGGCCGGTAATATAAAAATATATGAACGCAGTAAAAAAGACCAATCTACATGATTAAGCCTGGAACGTAGCGTGAGAGTGGAAAAGAACAGTAATTGAAAACCAATAATAGGTAGCCAGAAAATAGGCTTATCGTAAATAAACAGCATAAGCGGTAAGCCGAGCGCCCCTCCACCAAAGCCTAAACCGCTGCGGACGAATCCTGTCCAGATAAAAATAAGCCCGACTAAGAACAGATCGAAGCTATCTAAGTTAAGAATAGATTCCATCTTGTTATTGAATACACTTTTAGTGCTTTTGTATTAATTGACGTAAAAAATCTAAATAGGTTTTAGTATCCCACTCTCGTCCACCAAGAGCCTGATAACGTACTTTGCCTTTTTTATCGACAAGATAGGTTGCTGGCAGGCCTCTGGGTTTCCATTTTTCGGTGACCTGACCATCTTTGTCCATTAAAGCGCGAATGTCGGGCGCATAAACACTTAAAAAACTAAAAATGGTATCTTCATCTTCTGATGTGTTGATAAGGACTATTTTTAAGCCTTGTTTTTCCAGTTTGCGCCACATTTTCTGAATGGCTGGCATTTCCTTACGGCAAGGACCACACCAGCTTGCCCAAAAATGTACAAAGACCCAGTGGCCTTTGGTTTGTTCCAGCGTAAATTTTTCGCCATCAATATCAGTTAGGCTCATTGCTGGCGCAGCATAGGCGTCTAGTTTCAGGATACCTTTCGGTGGTTTAGGTAGATTATCACCCGCAAAAGATAAGTTCGATAGGCTGAAGAGGGTGATAATTATCAGTATGTATTTTGGGGTTAGCGCAGACACTGGATATTCTCTATCTTAACGACGATGGGCTTGCCGGACTTATTTTTTTTAGTTTTAAAAATTGCTTCTAAGCTAAAGGCTTTATTCGAATAAGGCAGGATAATATTACCACCTTCGTGTTCATTGGCTCTAAAGTCTAAAGATTCGGGCAGTAATGTCCAACGGAATGTCGACTGATGCGCAAGTGGAATATTCATTTTATTCCAGAGCGTTTTCCAGTAAGTGCGGTCGAATGCCTGAAGTTCTCCCTGGCTACTTGTGTATTTCCAGTTTTTTAAAGTATGCCAAAGAATATTTTTAGTTTTATTGTGAATGCTGACAGTGATAAAGCATCGTGACTTTAGTTTAGCAATCATTTTTTTTGAAAACCCACGTCCTTCATAAAATGCGGCAATTTGTTGCGGGCTTCGTAGGTTAAGTTTGACAGAAACTTGTTTGTTCTTGAATTGGTATTGCTTTTTATTTGGGGCTTGTTTTGTGTTGGCTAAAACATGGTTTGCAGCGAATAGACTGAAAAAATAAAATATTAAAATCACGCGTTTGAAGCTAAACATTCGCCTTACATGCCAACTAGAGAGAAGAGTAATTGAGTAATAAATTGAATAATGGGCATAATTATTTGCCATATTACGCCGGTAAAGAGAAGTACAACAATAAGAATTAATCCAACTGGCTCTATTTTACTTAGAGGGATTCCAATCGCTGGCGGCAATAAACTGACCGCAATTCGACCGCCATCGGTGGGCGGAATCGGGATCAGATTAAAGACCATTAACAGAACATTAATAAATATCCCGATAGCAGCCATATTAACCAGAATAATAATAAAATTAGATGGGCTCCCCATTAGTTTGGTGGCTATAAAGGTTATAAGCACCCAAAAGACGGCCATGGCCAGGTTAGCGGCTGGGCCGGCAATGGCCACCAGAGCGGTATCACGTTTTGGATTGCCCAGGTTGCGCCAGTCGATAGGGACGGGCTTTGCCCAGCCAAAAACAAAACCAACTGTAAGATATAACACTGCTGGCACAATAATAGTGCCGACCGGGTCTATATGCTTGATGGGGTTCAAACTTAACCGCCCAAGCATCATTGCGGTGCGATCCCCGAGTTTATACGCGACCCAGCCGTGTGCTACTTCATGCAGGACAATAGCAAAGATGACGGGGATAAGTGAAATTAGAAAGAAATCGATTGTGCTTAGGTTTGAATTCATTAGAGCATCATAACAGTTAGTTTGTATGGAATCTAAAGTCTTAATTAAGCCTGAATTCAAATAATTAGCGCATGCCCTAAAGCAGGCAGATTGCGGAAAATTAAAGTATGTACATAATACAGGCAAAAATCTAAACTTAGTCAAATACAGTCACAAATAATTAATATAGCCGATGGGGTTGTAAGGAGTATCATGCCAACTAAGTTACGCGTGGTTTTAAATGGAAGTGAAATCTATGAATATGCAAAAAATACTCGTCATCCGGGTAAGCAACGCGAATTTCTTGATAATATGGATTTAGATATGGATGCCGGCATAGAAATCGATGGTGAGGTGATTAGCTCCCCCGACATGATGCAACGTGCACAATACGTGGCAATGAGCCTGCTTTATGGCATCCAGATGAAAAGTGATGGCCTGATTTCGGCAGCATGTGGTTATTTAGTCACAAGATTACCCGATTTGAAACAAATTAGGGCGGTAGAAGAGGGTGATGAGGTCACTATGGATCTAATTTTTGATGAAGAAAATTAAATTGTGCATTTTAGATATAAAAATTTGATTTTTTGTTGAAAATTGATTCTAATTAGCTTCTTGCAAAGTATTTAAGCACTTACGTTAAGAAAGAAACAAATTTTCCTGTAAATGCCAGATATGAACTGCAGTTTAATATAATAATTTTGAGGGTATTTTTATGGCAACAGGAACAGTAAAGTGGTTTAACGAATCAAAAGGTTTTGGTTTTATTACACCATCCGACGGCAGTGCAGATGTATTTGTACATTTTTCAGCAATTGCTTCAGAAGGTTTTCGTACATTAGCTGAGGGTGCATCTGTAAATTATGAAGTTGAAACAGGTCCGAAAGGTCCTCAGGCTTCAAATGTTACATTGAATGGGTAAGATTAATACCATTCAGAAGAAACCTCGCTTTATGCGAGGTTTTTTTTTGACTGTAATTTATTCATCCCAGAATTATCTAGCGTCAATATGGATAAAGAAATATTATTTAAATTTACAGCGCTTGATTATACGGTGAAAGAATTGACATGCTCGGTCTTGCAGGCCGCTCAAATGTTAACGATTTTAAATGCTGAATTGGCTCGTATTCTGAATGTTCAATGCCAGGATATCGGTCATTTGTTAGATGCTAAATCTTATATAGAAGAAAATTCAGAACAAATGTCTTCAGCAGTAGAGTTTATTCATTTTTATAATTTATTGCATGATTATTTTATGGGCGATGCTGTTGAAATGCGCCACTGGCTGCGGGTGAAGAATAAAAGATTAAAGGGGATACCCTTATTTATTATAATTGATGAGCATCGCATAAATGACATGATATTGTTTCTAGAATCACCTCGTGATAAGTGTAGTCAATAGCAATAAAATCAATAATCATTAGGCTTTTTAAGCATCAGACAGGGTAAGACACAGTCACAAAATTTATGCGTTATTTTCTTATAGGCAGCTGAGGTGGGTTAGTGCATTCCAAAAAGATTGGCTTTTATTAAGCGTGAATTTCCCAGTAATATTTCAATACTGTAGTTGCCATTGGTGATACCTGCTTTAGGTAATTGGATAGTAAAGAAATTTGTGCCTTTTTTACCCGTAATAGTAAGCGATTTTTGCAGTATTAATTTCTGATTATCGCCATTGTAAACATTGCTTGTCAGCTTGGTTTTTTCCTGAGTGAAATTATTATATTCAAACCCGATGTATAGAAGCTGGCCGATCTTTATTTTCTTCAGGCTTGTTTCGGTTATTGTATTAAAGGGAGTGTTGTCAATTTTTATTGTGGGTATAATTGGTAGCACCGCATCCATTTCTTTTTTTAATTTTTGCTTTAGTAAGTTAAGCTCAGCGTTGTCAGGGAAAAGACTATTCATAGCATTTATTGCTTTAGTTGCTTCCTGGAAATGATTTTGATTGATTGCGATAGCTGCTTTTCTTAATACTCGAGAATGTATTCTTTCTAATCCTTTTCTTGCATTGTTATTTTCGGGGGTATTCTTTAATATCTGTTTATAGATTTCATAAGCATTTGGCCCAGAAGTGCTAATGGAATGTCCATCTGCGATTAGATTGTGGGCTTGTTGTAATAATTTCTTTAAGTCGTTTTTACTGTTGATAAAGTGCTTAATATCATTTTGTAGGCTTAATAGCTCCGGATCATCATACTTAGCCTGTAACCCGGCATTAACTGAATCCAGTGCTTTATAATATTTTTTATTGTCTATTTGACTAATCGTTTTATTTTTAAAATAAGCGGCTATTTTCCTCAGACCTTTTAAAGCTTCTTCATTTTTATCATCATTATTTAAAACTATTCTTAATTGCTCTAGGGCATTCGCACCTTTTGGTTTAATTAATGCGTTGACTGCAAAATAGACACGCGATTTTTGAAGGTATGGTTCATTAGTTTTATCTAAATTGAGTTTATCTCTTAGTTGAATTAATTTTTCAGATTGTTCTAGTTCGGGATATAAATTGACTGCGTGGTTTAATGTTCGTGTTGCTGTAATAAAGTCTTTTGCATTAATTAATGAGGCAAGTCTTTTATAAAACCATTTTTTTAGCACAATAATATCAGCTAATGTTTTTTCATCAGTCGGAGATGATTGTAATTTTTCTGAGTATAGTTTTGCAAGTTTCAGGGCATTTGACGGTATTTTATCGATCGATAAAAGTAGTTTTTGTTGCTTTTCATCATTAATTTCTGATGTCGTTTTAAACCTGATTGGTGGTTTTATTTTCTTTATCTCAGCTGTTTTCCTCTCTTGGTTCAGCCCCAGGTATTTCTTTATTTCCAGAGGTAAGTACTTTTCAGCGAGTGGGCGTCCTTGTTGTTGCCAAACTCTTAGAAGTTCATCTTTCCTATAATAACCGAGCGTAATGGCTAGAATTATTAGTAACACTAAAATTCTTCTGTTTCGACGATTTAAGCTTTTAAAATCCTTCGAATTAGTAATAAATGTTGAGCTGTCAGCTTTTATGTAATTGTGAGATGGGATTACTTTTTTGACCGGTCTTTGCTTATCTTTTGGAATTTTAATATGGGGTATAGCTGATTGCTTGTGTTCATGAATGGCATTGCCAGGTTCAGCCATTGTTTTAGCATGGTGATCTTTACCTTGCTGCTTGAGGTTTTTACTTAAGTCATCAATTTTTTTTAGTTGACTATCACTTATTGCATGTAATGCATCATACAGTTCTGAAGCATGCTGATAGCGATGTTCCGGTTTTTTAGATAAGCAGGTATTTATGATAGGTTGAAATATTTCAACACCTTTCGGTAATTGTGGAATAGGATCGGACAGGTGTTTAATACATATTGCAACTAGCGAAGGACCATCGTATGGGACATAACCTGCTAAGGCTTGAAATAAAACAACACCTAAACTGTATATATCGGTTCGATGATCTATTTTCAGGCCTTTGGTTTGCTCTGGGCTCATAAAATAGGGGGTGCCTAAAATTTTACCCGTTTCGGTTAAACCTTTCGAAACGTCACTTGCTTTGGCAATTCCAAAATCAGTTAGTATTGCTCGCCCATCATGGTGCAATAAAATGTTTTCAGGCTTAATATCTCGATGTATAACCCCTTTTTTACTGGCGAAATCCAGTGCTTGAGCTATTTGTTTAATAATAATTACTTTTTGTATTCTCGATAACAGATCGCGTGCTTCATTGAAGTTTTTACCTTTTATATACTCCATTGACATGTAATGCACATCATTATGAATACCGGCATCAAAAATGGTAATAATATTCGGGTGTGCAAGCTGGCTGGCTATACGAGCTTCTCTTAGGAAACGCTCAGAGAAGGTGTCATCAGTATGGTCTGGGGAGAGAACTTTTAAAGCGACTTCGCGACCGATACTTTTTTGAACGGCAAGATAAACCATCGCCATACCGCCACGCCCCAGCAAGTCTTTAATCTCATAACCAGGGATGCTAACCACTGATGCGACCTTGCTTGCTGTTGTGTGCCTGTTCTTTGCGGTCATGTTTTAAGTTTCAGTATGAAATATCATTATCTTTAATTAGAACACAGATTTATTCAACTACACTAAATTATTTGCAGATTGCATAGCAAATAAATTTGCCTCACTAATGATGGCTTCATTTATTTCGAGCAGACCTGATTTTTCTGGAAGTTTATTATCATCATTTAGTAAAGCGAGTTGGTGATATTCATGGTATGGCCCAGTTTGATAAAGTAGGGCATTTTTTATATCCTGATGTATATTTATTTCGTCAAGTATTTTAGCAAGAGGCATTTTTAGTAAAGTATCAAGATAGGAAAATATACCCATAACAAAAAGATTATTTGCAATTTTTTTATTTGTTCTATTTGCGATATATTCCAGAAAAAATCCCCGTATTAAAGCGGTACTAAATAATGATGTAATGGCATCATTTCTACAATTATCATCATGGCTGAATAGAAATAATGCTAACCATCGGTATAAGGGTTTAATACCAATTAATTTAATTGCATCCTGTATATTACTTATTTCAGTAGAGCGGCGTAGGCCAGCCGAGTTAATGTATTGCATTAGTTTGTAATTGAGCGATACATCGTGGGTGATCTTTTTTTCAATCTCTTCAACAGGTTTATCCGACATTATGTCATTTAAAATAGACATTATAAACATTTTACTCGAAGGTATAGACTGTTTTTCTATGTATTCGGGTTTGGCAAAGAAAAAACCTTGATAAAGTTCAAACCCCAATTCCTTGCAAAACATAAATTCTTCGCGAGTTTCGACGCGCTCTGCTAGTAACTTAAGATTATGTTGTTTGCCTAATTTTGAATATTCAATGAGTTGTTCATGAGTATAGTCGCTGATATCTATCTTCATAATATCAACAAGGTTGAATAGTTGTTGGGTGCTTTTATTATCAATAAAATCATCGATGGCTAGCGTATAACCAGAATTGACGAGATGCTCTAATTGCTTATAAAGTTTTTCATCTACGACAACATCTTCAAGAATTTCAATGACAACACGATCCTTGGGTAAAATATTTATAACTTCATTTTGAAGCAGGTATTGTCCAAAATTGATAAAGGCTTTTTTATTACCAATAACATTATTTAAGCCAATATTGTTAAGCAGGTTAACAATGACATCGGCTGTTGCTGATATTCCATCAATAATATTAGATTCGGTGGCATTTATTTGTCTAAAAAGTATTTCATATGCAATGATATTTTCACTGCTAGCTAGAATCGGCTGACGAGCAAGACATACCTTTGCTTGTGAAACAGTCTGTGATGTCGAGCTTACCATCTAGTCTATATCGGCTATGCTGTTGTTTTCTTGAAGTGTTATTTTAAACATCTGATTTTATTAACCTGCTGAAAAATATAGTATATTCATATTGTATATTCATGGATAAGAGAATAGAATAAATGACTTTTTAGTCATTAATTCTATTCGGATAATCTTGGACAAGTAGATGCATAAATGGAAAAGACGCAAAGATGAACGCCCCCTTGAAATAATGATGGCGGCTTTAGATTTGTTTGTTCAAAAAGGCTTCAGTGCGACAAAAATTGATGATATCGCTAAGCGAGCGAATGTCTCTAAAGGCACGGTTTATATTTATTACTCAAGCAAGGAAAATCTGTTTAAGACCATGGTCTATGAGCTAATGGTGCCAAAGATAAGTGAGGTAGAAGACTATATTGCGACTTACAAAGGCAGTCAGATAAAATTATTAAGAATGGTTGCTGTACAATGGTGGGTAACCATTAAGGCATCCGGTTTAACAGGAATACCGAAATTAATTATCTCTGAAGCAGATAAATTTCCCGACATAACGAAATTTTATGTAATAGAGGTTATCCACCGAATCCAGGCCATTTTGGCTAATATTATTAAGGCAGGCACTACGAATGGCGAGTTTAGAGAGGTTAATCCAATTCTTAGCGCCAGGGTTATTTTATCCTCGTTAGTTTATTTTTCTATGTGGGATATTTCTCTAAAAAAATATGACCAAAATGGATTGAAGGTTGAAGATTTAATTGAACAACAGATCGATATTGTTATTAATGGAATAATAAGATAATGCTATTAAAAATCACTCAATATTTAAACATCATTATATATTCAGTTGCACTATTATTTTCATCATCAGTGATGGCAACAGCTGGAACGGCTAATGACAAAACTTATTCCTTAAATCGCTTTGTGAATGAAAGTATTAAACTGTATTCGGGCCTTAAAGTCGCTAAGTTAAATGTTGACCGTCTTGCCTATGAAATGGGTAAAGCCGCAAGTCAGCTGGGTTGGGTTTTAACGGCAGATGGCGGGGTTGCAAGAATCGCTTCAATATATGGACTTCAGTCAAATGTTATCGATTTTGGTGTCGGTCTGGAAAAAATTCTTGAATCAGGCAATACCTTATCCATTACGGGGCGCTATCAATATAGCAAAAGTGATCAGGTTTTATTTAGTTTATCACCGAACCCGGAAGACCGTTCAAACCTCTTGGTAAATTATCGGATTCCTCTATTGGAGGGCAAGGGGAATTTAAAATATTCCAATGCTGTTCGTAAGGCTGATATTGAAAAGAAAATCGAAAGATTAAACACTCATAAAGTTGAAGAAGAATTTATCTTGAAACTTATAGACGTGTATTATGTAATTAAAACATTAGATGCTCGACTAATTACCGCTAAAAAGTCACTTAACAGAACAAGAAAACTACTTCGCTATACTAAAAATAATATTAACTTGGGGCTTTTAGAAAAAGGTGAAATATTGCAGGTTGATTCACAAATATATACACTGCAACTTGATCAGCAGAAGATATTAGATCTGAAAGAACAACAAGTAATTTCAATAAATCGTTTTCTAAAAAGGCCTTATGGGAGCGAATTTATTACATCTAAATCAAGCAATGATACTTTTCGTATTGATACTCTGTTAGACAATATAATCTCAAGAGTTAAAAACCACAGCTTTGATCTGAAAAGCAATAAATTGAAACAGGACTTATTGGATTCAGCTCTTGCATTAAGTCGAGATCGTGAAAAGTCTAAACTTGATGTGGTTATGTCTGTTGGCATTCAAAATCGTTCCGGTACCAGTGGTATTGGACAGATTAACGATACTGACACAACTGGTATGCTTCGTCTTGAATATCGTAATGCTCTGGATAAAAGAACGTTTAGTTCGGAGCGATTGCAATTGCAGATTGATCGAGAAAAAAATAAAGAAGAGTTTTTAGCTTTAAATGACGACCTCGAATATGAAGCTCATAGCATAATAAATAAAATCACAAAGTCACAGAAAATTGTGAGTATTACAAAGTCGCGTAATAGAAATGAAGCACGTAAATACAGTGATATTTTAAAACGATACAAGAGTGGAAGGTCTACAACAAACATTGTTATTCAATTTGATAATGAACGAATACGAGCTGAACTTGATTATGATACTGAACGACACGAACTTGAAAAGAGAATTGCTGTTTTGAAAGTTAAACAAGGCTTATTTCTTAATGACAGGTTTAACGCGATTATTGAGGTGTACTCTAAATGAAGAATATACTTGAATTTTTTGTTAAGCGCTCATTAGTTGTTAACCTGATATCTATATTTATTATATTGCTTGGTTTTTATGCGATGTATTCGATAAACAGAGAGGCTTATCCAAATGTGAGCCTGGATCAGATAGCCATTAGCTTTTCTTACCCTGGTGCATCTCCCGATGAAATTGAACAACTTATTATTACGCCTATTGAACAGGAATTAAAGTCCTTAAATGGCATAAATAAAATGACTTCGGTTGCATTTCCATCTAATGGAAATATTAACCTGGAAATTTCAATGAACTCAGTTAATCGCTCTAGAATTGTCAGTGACGTTCAACTTGCAATTGATCAAGCTAAATTACCATTGGATTTACCTTATGAACCGGTTGTAACTGAAATTGATGCGCGCATATTTCCTATTATTCAGTTAGCGGTAGCGGCACCTATTAGTAAGCTGGAACTAAAACGTCTTGGGGATAAGATTAAAGATGATTTGCTTATCATTACAGGTGTCGCAAAAGTTGCAATACAAGGTGCTAGAAAAGCAGAGTTAAGTGTCATTGTTGACCCTGATAAATTACATCAACAGCGCATTTCAATTACCGAAATTGAAAACACCCTTAAAACATGGAATGTAAATTCTCCGGGTGGAGAAATTGACACTGTCGATGGACAAAAAACAATACGTATTGTTGGTCAGTTAAAAAGTGCTGAAGATGCAGAAAATCTTATCATTCGCGCAAATGAGTATGGAACAGGGGTTCGCTTAGGCGATGTTGCAACCGTTAAGGAGTCTTTAGAAAAAGCCTCGTTATATTATGAGGTCAATGCAAAACCTGCTCTGACAATGTTGGTGATGAAAAAAACGGATGCAGATATTATAGCGACAGTAAAGCGTATCAAGGATTACCTTGCAACAGTACCAGTAATATATGGCAAGAATGTTAGTGTCAGTACTTTCCGAGATTTGTCACGTAATACCAAATTAAGACTCAGTGTATTATCAACAAATGCCACCGTTGGTTTGTTGCTAGTGTTTATTTGCTTAATCGCCTTTTTACGCCCAGCAGTTGCTCTCACAACAACGCTAGGGTTGCCAATAGTATTTTTTATAGGTTTATTTACTCTCAACGCACTGGGTATTACTTTAAATCTTGTTTCAATGTTGGGTTTTATAATGGTGCTTGGAATGCTTGTAGATGATGCCATTATTGTAGGTGAAAATATTACATATCATATGGAGCGAAATGTACCACCATTAAAAGCTGCGGTAATAGGTGCCTATGAATTATTAGGACCTGTTATAACAACGGTATTAACAACCATTGCAGCATTTATTCCAATGCTCTTTATGTCTGGGATATTGGGGAAATTTATTGTATCAATCCCCATCGTTGTCATTATGTTGCTTATTTTCTCCTTGTTGGAATCTTTTTTAATTCTTCCTAGTCATATTGTGCATTTTGCAAGGCCAGAGATTAAATTTAAAGAGAGGAAATGGCTGCTTGCGATGGAAGAAGTTTATGCAGGTATTTTAAATACATCAATTAAATTTCGTAAAACCACGGTCTTAATTTCTTTATTCATATTAGTGGCTACTGTATTCTTTGCGGCAAAGACCATGAAGTTTGAATTGTTCCCTGAGGAAGGTATTGAGGAATTTTATGTTCAAGTGACCGCTCAGCCGGGAACAAATCTGGAATCAATGAAGGTTAAACTTGAATCTTTAAGTGCAGATATAAAAAGCAAGGTCTATGAAAAAAATATTGAGATGATTTTAGTGACAACAGGAATAACCTTGACCGAGCAGGGTGACCCATTATCTCAACGAGGTAGTCGTTTTGGTCAATTACATGTTGTCTATATCGCTAGCATATTACGGCCGGATAATAATGCTGCTAGTGAAATGTTGTCGGTGATGAAGTATTTACGGATTCGTAATCCTGATTTAAAAATGTCACTGCAAAAAAAGAAACCTGGGCCACCATCTGGGCGTGCACTTCAGGTTGAAATAATGGGTAGTGACCGAGATGCTATTATTAACGTTGCAGAGAGGCTGACAAAATTTATAGAAAACATAAAAGGTGTTTTAACCGTAGAAAGTGATTTACAATCTGGCGATAAGGAATTACGTATTGTGCTAGATAGAAAAAAAGCAATTTATGCTGGTGTTAATCTATTGGCTGTATCAAAACATCTCCGGGCTATTGGAAGTGGTTTAAGGGTGTCGACAATACGTCGTGGTAATGAGGAAGTTGATGTTACGATCCGTTTACCAAATTCAGAAGAAAAAAACATGCAATATCTACGTACAATTGAAATTTCAAATAATCGAGGTGGTCTGGTTCCGCTAGGTAAAATATCTAAAATTATCGAAACCTCCTCACTCTCAACAATAAGGCATACTGAGGGGGCACAAGTTATACGAGTTATTGCAAATATTGATACAGCATTAATTAAAAGTCTGGAACTCAATAATATTGTGAAGAAAAATGAAGCTGATTGGTTAGCAGACAATAAGGGAAGTGTTTCTATTAATTATGGCGGTGAGCAAGAAAAAAATAATGAATCTATGCGTGATTTACTAATAGCCTTCGGCTTTGCTTTGGTTGGAATTTTCTTTATTTTAGCAATACAGTTTAATAATGTCGGCTATCCTATTGCCGTTATGCTTGCTATTCCTTTTGGTGCTGTTGGTATTATTGTGAGTTTTTACCTGCACAATTTATTATGGAAACCTTTACCATTGTCTTTTTTTGCGGTGATGGGGATGGTGGCTCTTACGGGTGTGGTTGTTAATAGTTCTATGATATTACTAGTTTTTGTTCAACGTGCACTAAAAGATGGTGTCAAAGCAAGAGATGCGATTATTCAAGCAGGACGGCGTAGATTACGTGCAGTTGTGTTAACTGCCTCAACAACCGTAGTTGGTTTGTTACCGACAGCCTATGGTTGGGGGGGTATGGATCCCTTTGTGTCCCCTATGGCGTTGTCACTTTCATGGGGGTTAATATTCGCAACTTTTGTAACTTTAATAACCTTGCCCGCTTTAATGGCGATTGCTTTAAAGGTTGATGGCGTTCAGAATTAAATAACCTGAACTTGGAATAAGAGGAACAGAGCTAAAGAAACAACCAAAGTGTGGATAGGGAGCAATACCGGTTGCCTGTCCGGGCTATAGCCGCTAACTTTATTATCTCTTAAAATTAATCAATAAAAATAAATTCTATTTTTGTATTAGCCAGTTCAATTATATCATGCTCTTTTAATTCTATAGCTTCTAGCGGGATGTCTTTTCCATTGACCATTGCAACGTTAATGGAATCTTTATTCTGGATTGCTGAGATAGTGTAGTTTGATGTATTTCTGGCAATAATAGCCATTTTTGAACCATTAAAGCCAAGTGTATTAAAAGGTTTACGTAATTCAAGAATTTTATCTTTAAGTGGTCCGCTTAAAACTTTTACTGCACCTAATTTAGCTCCTGTATTTTCAGGTGTTGGTTTTTGCTTGCTATTAATAATTTTTGTTTCTTCAATTTCTGCGCGTAAAAACATGGTTGGCTCGTAGTCTTCTTCTTCGTGAGAAAAAAATGTGAATTGATAATTGCCTACCTGGATAACATCGCTATGATGAAGTTTCGATTTTGCTATGCGGGCACCATTTAGAAGTGTTCCATTAGTACTTCCAAGATCGTCTATAAAAATATTCTCACTGACCTTGGTAACAAGAGAATGTCGTCCGCTTATAGTCAGGTCATTTAATTGAATATCATTGCCGTGTTTACGGCCTATGCTGATACTGTCTTTATCGATGCTATATTCACGTATTACCGCGCCATCAAGCGTTAAAATTAATTTTGGCATAATATTTTACCTTCGAAATTTTTCAACTAATTGAGTCTGTGGTTGTACTGTCTTCAACTTCTATTTCATCTCGTAATAAAGCAAATTCATCTTTATTACGGGCCTTAAGAAATGCTTCCTCACCGGTAATTCTTTTTGCTTCAACCAGACGCTTTAATGCTGTATCCATCAATTGCATCCCTTGCATTGCACCACCTTGTATAATGTTATCAATTTGCTCGGTTTTGCCTTCACGAATAACATTTGATATCGCAGCATTGTTAATCATTATTTCAATAGCGGCGATACGGCTTCGATTGTCAGCTGTTCGCACAAGTTGCTGTGATATGACTCCACACAGAGACGTTGATAGCATGGTTCGAACATAAGGTTCTTCACCCGGTGGAAAAGCATTAATAATTCGCTCTATTGAACTTGCGGCACTTGAGGTATGCAGGGTTGCCATGACTAAGATACCCATTTCAGCTGCGGTTAAAGCCAGATGAATAGTTTCAAGATCACGCATTTCACCCACGAGTATTACATCGGGATCTTCGCGTAATGCGGAATGCAGTGCGGCGGCAAAACTTCGAGTATGGCTACCTAATTCTCGTTGGCTAACTAAACACTTTTTATTTGAGTGTAAAAATTCAACTGGATCTTCAACGGTAATAATATGACCTCGACGTTGGCTATTGATAAAATCTATCATTGCCGCTAGCGTTGTTGATTTACCCGAGCCAGTTGGACCAGTTACTAGGATAAGCCCTTTACGTTGTCGGGCAAGATTTTTTAGAATGGGTGGCAATCCTAGTTGTTGCAGGGTTTTAATGTCGCTAGGAATAACACGAAAAACTATACCTGTGCCATTTAAATGTTCAAAGGCATTAACACGAAAGCGTGACAGCTCTGGAATATCATACGAAAAATCGATAACCTGATTTACTTCATATTCCTCTTGTTGCTTTTGTGACATTATTTCGTATAGTAGCTCTTTGGTTTCTTTGGCCGATAGTTCTCGATACTTAACGGTATGTGTTTCACCCTGTAGGCGTAACCTTGGAGGGTTGCCTGCAATAAGGTGAAGATCTGAACCGTTCTGTTTTACAACAAGTTCTAGAAAAGCATCAATACGGTTCATATTAATTGCTCCAGTTAACTTATCGCGAGGTTAACTTGAGGGAGTAGATCCGGATCGGTGACATAGCGCTGGAATAATTTTTTATCCGTTGCGTGCACATAAGCGTCATCTGGATCAATCTGCTTTTCCTTGACGGCTTCGAGCAAGGCCTGATCCATTAACTGCATTCCCTGATCTCTGCCGGTTTGTAAAATAGATGGGATTTGAAAAACTTTACGGTTAAGAATGAGATTGGACATTGCTGGTGTGTTAATCATAATTTCAAGAATTGCCTGGCGGTTTCGGCCATCTGCCGAGCGTAAAAGTTTTTGGCTAATTACACCCAGTAAATGCTGTGCAAGGAAACTTGCGGTTAAGGTTTTTTGTTCGGTTGGCATGGCATCAATAATTCTATCTAATGTTTTTACAGCAGAGGTTGTATGCAATGTGCCTAACACCAGGTGGCCTGTTTCTGCGGCAGTCATTGCCATAGAAATAGTTTCCGGGTCACGAAGCTCGCCAACCAGAATAACATCAGGATCTTCACGCAAGGCAGCACGTAGACCATTTGCGAAAGTATCAACATGTGAGCCTACATTACGCTGAATGATGAGCGCTTTATCGCTTTTATGTACATACTCGATTGGGTCTTCCAGAGTAATAATATTAAGTCGGCGATTGTGGTTAATCCAGTCAATCATGGTTGCCAGTGTGGTTGACTTACCCGTACCGGTTGCACCTGTTACCAATACAAGACCCTGGTTATGCAAGAGGAACTTGGTTAAGGTTGATGGTAAGCCAAGGTCAGCAAAGCTGGGAATACGAGGTGCAATGATTCGGAAGGTGGCGCCAATGCCGGTTATTTTGCGATACAAGTTAACCCGGAACCGACCAACATCTTCGTGCTCGTATGAGAAATCAACATCATGTCCCTGATTAAACAAAACGCGCTGTTCTTCATTTAATATTTCGTTTACCAGCGATTCAAGTTCATCATTGGTTAAGTTACGATATTTTATGGGGGACAACTCACCATGCATGCGAACGAGCGGAGGGAGGCCGACGGATAAGTGAATGTCGGAGCAGCCCTGCTCACGACCCAATTTTAAAAAGGCATTGATTCTAGACATTATTTTATATCAACTGATTGTAAGTCTTGTTTTAGTTCATTCATCGTTTGATAACGTTTTAATGTGTCAACATGCATCGCTTTCATTATGATGTCATTTAATTGCTGCGTCATGCCGGTATCTTTTTCGATTGCCGGAATAGGTTTTCCTTCAACGTGTAAAAACAATGTAGCCATATGGTCTTCACCTTTATAAGGTGGTTTGCCGGTAAAGGCTTCATACATTAATATGCCCAGGCTATAGATATCTGTTCGAAAATCTATGGTTCGACCACGGACTTGTTCTGGTGCCATATAAGTTGGTGTACCAACAAGTATGCCACTTTTGGTTATACGCGAATCAGCGGAACTCGCTGCAGCAGCAAGACCAAAATCTACTACTTTTACGAATTTTGAGTCATCAACAAGGATATTTGCCGGTTTGATATCACGGTGAACCACGTCAACATTATGAGCAGCATTTACAGCACTGCATATATCGATAAAAATCTTTATACCATGTTTTTTATCGAGTGTTTTTGTGCTCTTTAACTCAAAAGAAAAAGAATGGCTGTCAAAATACTCCATCGATATGGCATATGATTTTCCAAAAGTTATAAAATCGTAGAGACGGATAACATTTTCATGTGTGATTTTACGTGCGTATCGAAGCTCGTGTATAAAGCGCTGGATAACGGTTTCATCTGAGGCCATTTGTGGATTTAAAAATTTAAGCACGATATTTTCATTGACCATCTGGTCTTCTACCAATACCACAACGCCAAATGCACCTTTACCAATTTTACGAATTATTCTATAGCGGTTATCGAGAATTTGTCCTGGCAATAATTCATTGGGATCAATAATAGAGCGCATTGGACTTGAGTTACTTTCGATGGAAGGTGTTGATGGCATCGACGGAGTCGAGGGAGCTGACGGAATGGAAGGCTCAAGGTTAGAAATAATTCCTGTCTGATTAATATTAGCCAGGTCAATGTTATCAGAGTTTGGTATTGAGTGATTATTTTGACTATGCCCATTTAAGGACGATGGCTGTTGTTCGTTATTGTTATAGGAAGACGTCGCTCCCATATTAGCCTGCATTGTCTGCATCGCACTTGCTGCTGCTGACTGCACGGCATGATTAGGGTTTTGCATTACTTTTGTAATGGCGTCTTCCACATCTTCAGCATGTGATTTATCAGTTAATTCGGCTAACGCATGAAGAATGTCGTGTTTTACTGAATCATCACATTGCTGCAGTTTATTGATAAGTGGTTTTATTGCTCGTGTGTCTTTTAACTGCGTTAATGCTTTAATGGCAACCTGAGTTGATTCGGTTTTGTGATTGAGTAGTTTAAGCAAGGGTTCAACGGCACGTTTGTCATTCAGGCTTGCCAGTGCATCCGCGGCACGTTCGCGTACCCACCAGTCTTCATCTTCTAGTGCCTCAACAAGATGTTGAAAGGCACGGTCGTCATTAACTGAATTTAATATTTCGACAGCGGTACGACGTAAAAACTCATCTTCATCTTTTATCAGGTGTAGCACAGCTTCAACAACTTTGGGGCCACCAATACTCCCCAGTGCATCAGCTGCCCGTACTTTTATCCACCAGTCTTTATCGCGCAGGGCATTCAGTAAATCTTTTATGGCATTAACATTGCCTACTTCATTAAGTACTTCGACCGCCGCCCGGCGCACATATTCTGAATCGTCTTGCAAAATATCGATTAGATATTTTACGATATTGCCATCGTTAAGTTGTATAAGTGTATCAATGGCTTTACTTTGTACGGTTAAGTCAGGATCTTTAAGCAGGTTACAAATGGGTTTTGAATTAACCGGTATTTGCATTTTGCCTATACTTTCAAGTGCATGTTGGCGGACTTTTTTATTGGGATCAGAGATTATTTTTAATAAGGTATCTCGCACTTCTGGCTGGCTGAATTTTCCGAGTGTAATCGCCACATAAGAACGAATAGCGGCATCTTTACTATTACTATATCGAATTAAATCCGGCACGATTGTTTCGTCGGCAATTTCATTTAATACACGAAAGATAAGTTGATGAATACTTTTATCAACCTGACCGAGTATACCGATGAGCGTTTTTGCACTTAAACGTTTCTTCTGTGCAATGAGTATTTGTACTAATACATTTTTGGGAATATTGGGGTCGTTAAATAAATCAAACAAACGATTTGCATCGTACGTATCGGAGGTTCCTAGTATTCTCATAATGCTGGAGATAACTCGTTTGTCATCATCTGCCAGGCCATTAATATAAGTTGGTAAAGTTGAATTACTTAGCATCAGGCTAAGTAAATTTTCAATCGGTGAATGAGGCTCGGTTTCTGCTAAAGCATCGATTAACTTTGGGATTGCTGCAGTGCCAATATTTTTTAAACGTGCAATAGCTTCTTTCGTTTCAGCAGATGCTGGATTCGACGAAAGTATAATCGATATGGCTTTATTCGCTTTATAGCTGTGCAGCAAACTCATCAGTTTTAACTTTTTATCATGACCGTTACTGTTTAAAAACGGTAACGGTTTATTATTTTGGTAATGTTACCTGGTTAATATATGATTTATTAATTAAACAAATATCATTATCACCTACAAAAATTTTTAGAAAGCGACTGTCTTGCTGATTTAAATAATCATATAACCGTGCATGCTCGGGGGGGAGAGCTTCTTTTATTGTTCCTTCAATGAGCGAACCGTCCATTATATGTATTGTGCAGTAAAGAGTTTGTGCCGATTTAGCTATACCATCTTTATCTGTGTAGTCAATTCGTATAATTGATTGTCTATTATAAAATCGAATTTCATCGGGTGAATCAACCTGAAATACTACAAAGGGTTCAGCTTGATTGACAATATCTAAAATTGCTTGATCCTGGCCATTATCATTATGAATAAATAGTGAACCAATAACCGGGCCGGCTGGGTGTACCCACAACTGTACTTTTTTTTGTTTTGTCGGTAGTTTTAGTTTATCAGCTAACAATGACATTCCTCAGTTTATTTTAAAGCTAAACTCAGCTTGGATAATTTAAATTGAACAAAGATTGTGTCGATTCCTCAATATTATTGTGTTGAGCCGTAAGTATACCTATAGTATTGATAATCTGCGAGTTTTTCACTGCCTCATTGTTGTATTAGGTCTTAAATTCGACCGCCACGGGTAAATCTTACTCGCCAGTATTTATCATTCATATTCGCTATTTTGACGCGCTTACCGCTTGAGGGGGCATGGATAAATTTATTATTTCCAAGGTATAAACCGACGTGTGATATTTTACGTTTATTAATTTTGAAAAATACTAAATCCCCCTTTTTTAACTGAGATCGCTTAATCGGGTAAGCTTCGCGGTATAGTTGTATCGTGGTTCTGGGGATCTTTAATCCAGCCTTTTTGTAACTAAAATTGATCAATCCACTGCAATCAAAGCCGGTTCGTGGGCTTTTACCACCATATCGGTAAGGTTTGCCAAGCTGGGCCTTTGCTATGGCGATTATCTGCTGTTGTTGTGTATAGGAGTAAGCTTTAGGTGAAATTTTACCTGGGCTACTGCAGCCACTAAGCAGTAAAAGAGAAATGCTAATGATGGTTAGAAAAATAGATGTTTTGTATGATTTTCGACCATTATTCATGGTTTGTAAGTATAGTCGAAATGCACCATTATGCGGCCAATTTTGCTTAATTTCTATATAAAACATGTAGTTCAGCTGACTTTGTTAAGCAAATTATATATTTAGTTTAATCTCAAAATATGAAATTGGTCATTTTATATACAGTTGTAGTAGTCTAAAATTCAGTTATGGACAATATAAAATCAGCAACTAACCAGTTTAGCCGGGTAACGCCGAGTCAAAGTGGTTCAAAACAAAGAGATGAGGGCTTTATTGCTTCTCGTGCTGAAGCGTCTAATAGCAAACGGGATCTGGCGACAAGTTCGTCTTCTGCCAACCAGACGCAATCTCAACAAGCCAGCGATATTAGCGATAGGCGTAGCAATGCGCTGGTAGAGCAGAGAAAGCAAGATTTAGCCAAACAAATTTCGGCAAACGAAAATGCCCAGCAACAGACAGACAAATTCGAAGAACTCAATGCCCAGCGTCAACTTGAAGCTCGAGCGGCAGCAAATAAGAAAAAAATAAGTGACAGTTATAGTTCTGTTCAGCAAAGTAACAATCAGCGACAGGCAGATGTTGAACGAACTGAACAAACCGAGACAACCAACACCCATCAGACGGCCAACCCTGAGCCAATCAATCTTGTTGTTTAGGTTTTTTTTACAACAGCCTCTAGAGTCACATCACAGTAATCAATATCTTTCGTAATATGTTCTAGGTATAAAAGTCATAATATAAGTATAATATTGCTGCGCTCAGCCAATATAAAATTTATAAAGAAAATCACAATATGCCTCCTCGCAGTACTCGTAAATCAAGCTCGGTTAAACCGAGCTCTAAATCAACCATTAAGCGTAAAAAATCAGCAACAAAGAAGAAAAAGCCAGCCAAAAAAAAGCCTAGCCGCAAAAGTGCCGGGAATAAAAGTACAGGCAATAAATCTACTGGCAATAAAAATACAAGGAATAGCAAATCAGTACTTAATGAGCTCTTCAATAACATTAAATGGCGTTATGTGTTTTTAATTATCGTGCTTGCCATTAGTGTCTATATTTTGTATTTAGACTTTATCGTACAAAAGCAATTTGCAGGCAAACGTTGGGCATTACCCGCTAAAGTTTATGCCCGACCGCTTGAGCTTTATAGTGGCTTACGTTTATCAGAAAAAAAATTATTACGGGAACTTAAAATGTTAGGTTTTCGCAATAAAGCCAATCCGAAAAATCCGGGAAGCTACCTAGTCGATGGCAATGAGGTTGTACTAACAACACGGCCTTTCCAGTTTTGGGATGAAAAATTAGATTCTAGTGTATTGAAAATAAGTTTTGATAATAATGTTGTTTCTGGCATTTATGATTATAGCAGTGAACAAAGCGTTGACATTATGCGGATGGAACCGGTCATTATTGGTGGAATATACCCAACCAAAAAAGAAGACCGTATTCTGGTTAAATTTGATAATGTACCGACATTACTCAAGTCCGCTATTCAGGTAATAGAAGATCGTAATTTTTATCAACATCATGGTTTATATTACAAAGGTATTGCGCGAGCGTTGTGGGCAAATATTCAAGCCGGTAAAACGGTACAGGGTGGAAGTACTTTAACGCAACAGCTGGTTAAAAATTTCTTTTTATCAAATAAAAGAACGCTCTGGCGAAAAGCAAATGAAGCACTGATGTCTTTGTTACTTGAATGGCACTTTGGTAAAGACGAAATATTCGAAGCGTATATGAATGAAGTCTATCTCGGGCAGGATAAGGCGCGAGCAATACATGGCTTTGGTTTAGCCAGTCGCTATTATTTTGATCAGCCACTGGATGATCTGGAAGTACATCAAATTGCGATGTTAGTGGCGTTGGTAAAAGGACCATCTTATTATAATCCACATCGAGGGGTTAAACGCTTAGTTAAGCGAAGAAACCTGGTGCTTGATTTATTAGCAAAATTTGATGTAATTAGTTACGACGAAGCAAAGGAGGCTAAACGTAAATCACTAGGTATTATAAAATCAAAACCCAATAGTGTTTCATCGCATCCGGCCTTTCTAGATTTGGTCAAGCGACAACTCAAAACATTTTATAGAGAAAAAGATCTGGCATCCGAGGGTTTGCAGATATTTACAACGCTTGACCCCTTGTTGCAAATGCAGGTTGAAAAAATTATTAAAAATAAAGTTAGGCAGCTTGACAGGCAACAAAGACTACAAGGCTCGTTGCAAGTAGCAACGCTGGTAACGAATACAACTAATAGTGAAGTGCTTGCACTTGTGGGTGACCGTAACCCAAAACAGGCAGGCTTTAATCGTGCACTTGATGCAATTAGACCCATTGGTTCATTAATTAAACCGGCCATCTATTTAACAGCACTTAAAAATAATCAGTATCAGCCTCTGAGTTTAATAGCCGATAAGCGAGTACATTTAAAAGGTCCGGCCGGCGATGTCTGGTCACCGAATAATTATGATAAAAAACAACATGGCCAGGTTGCTTTTTATAAAGCCCTGAGTCATTCATACAATCTGGCAACAGTACGTTTAGGATTAAAACTGGGCTTTGAAAATATTCAACAAACGCTTCGTGATATGGGCATTCGTCGTAAAATTCCGGCCTATCCTTCGATGTTATTAGGTTCGGTGAATATGTCGCCATATGAAGTCACTCAAATGTATCATAGCCTCGCCTCGGGTGGTTTTAACATGCCATTGTCCGCCATTCGTGAAGTGCTTGCGCTTGATGGCACACCGCTTAAGCGTTTTCCTTTAAAAGTACAACAAACACTAAACACGCAAGATGTTACGATAATAAACAGTATTTTACATAATGTGACACAGCAAGGCACTGCGAGAAGTATCAGGGTAAAATTTCCGCAAGGTTTTGTTGCGGCAGGCAAAACAGGTACTACCGATGATTTAAAAGACAGCTGGTTTGCCGGTTTTACCGGCCAGCATCTGGTGGTGAGTTGGTTAGGCACGGATAATAACAAGCCAACCGGATTAACAGGTTCAAGTGGCGCATTAAAAATCTGGATGGATATTATGCATTCACTGCAAACCCGACCTTTGGTATTTAATTCAAATGATAGTGTAGAATACATAGCGATAAATCCGGATACTTATAAGCAAATAGACCGTTCGTGTGAGAATGCTGTTTTTTTGATGATTCAGAAGGAGTTTATTCCAGCTGAGCAATCCGGTTGCCGGCAAGAATAGCTGCCAGTACGAATGATTGCCAGTACGAATATTTGTGAGAAAAAAATATGAATCGAATTCATAACATTAAATTAATTATTCTATTTGTGATAGCAATTGCTTTGTCTGCCTGTGGCACTTACCTCAAACAGACCAAAGATGAGCACAAGCCGGGAGATGGCTTTAGTCAACAAATAAAGCCTCAGCAGAGCAGTTCGCCTGCGGTGCTTGCTTTAATAAAAAAGGCGCGCGCCAATGCCATCAATGGTGAAATTGATAAAGCCATGTTACGACTGGAACGGGCAGTGCGAATTGAACCGAGCAATGCGACAGTCTGGCACTATATGGCCAAACTTTTTTTACAGCAGGAAAATTATAAACAAGCAGCAGGTTATGCCGCTAAGTCGATAAGCCTGGCAAGTGATAACAAGCCACTCATTATTGATAACTGGCGTGTCATTGGACATGCTCGCTATCGTTTGGGCAATATTCAGGGTGCTCAGAAAGCACAGGATACCCTAAATAAATTGCAACAATAAAATTTTAAAATAGATTATAACGATTAAGAAAACACCGTGTTAGAAGCCTCTGAATATCTGGACAGTAAAGGTCCCCTGGCACAGCGACTGGCTGACTTTTCGCCTCGCCAGCAACAAATGGAAATGGCCGATGCTATTGCTCATGCGCTGGAATGTGAAACCACCTTTGTTGCCGAGGCGGGCACGGGTACCGGTAAAACTTTTGCTTACCTGGTGCCGGCATTACTTTCGGGGCGAAAAGTTTTAATTTCAACCGGTACTAAAAACCTACAGGATCAACTTTTCCATAAAGATTTACCCATCGTGCGTGAAGCACTGGATATGCCTATTACAACCGCCTTATTAAAGGGGCGTTCCAACTATTTGTGTAAACATAGGTTAAATTTAGTAGAGCAGGAGATCCACGGCGAAACCAAAATACATATTCGTAAACTACGCCAAATTCGCAACTGGTCGGTTAAAACAAAAACAGGTGATACCAGCGAGGTTCCTGAAATATCCGAAGGTGACAGTATCTGGCCGCTGGTAACCTCAACATCCGAAAATTGTATTGGCACCGATTGTGATGATTATAAAGACTGTCATGTGGTAAATGCACGCAGGTTAGCACAGGCAAGCGATGTGGTGGTGATAAACCATTACTTATTATTATCGGACATGGTGATTCGTGAAAATGGTTTTGGCGAATTGTTACCAATTGCCGATGCGTTTGTAATTGACGAGGCTCATCAACTCCCCGATGTGGCGTCTAATTTTTTTGGTACCAGTGTCAGTGGTTATCAGCTAAATGAACTGGTCACCGATGTGTCAGCAGAATATCTGGCAGAAATAAATGAAGACAAGGAACTGCTGGATTTATGTGATGACTTAAAAAAGACCATAGCCGATTTTAGATTAGCTATGGGTGTGTCAATGCGGCGGGGAAGTTGGGCTGAAATACAAAACGATGCTAATTTTGTAAAAGCAATTGAAATACTCAATGCTCAAATGGATGAATTAAAAGAATGTTTAATACCACTTGCAGACAGAACTAAAGATTTAGACGCATGCTACAACCGTTGTATAAACTTAATCGAAAAATTAAAACTATTAACCGTTGCACCGCCAGCCGATCATATTCACTGGTTTGAAACGTATAAGCGCTCATTCTCTTTGAACTTAACGCCGTTTGATATTGGTAATGAATTTAAACAGCAGATGGACAGTTTACCCGGCAGCTGGATTTTCACCTCTGCCACCTTAACCGTCGGTAACAAGTTTGATCATTTTCTCAAGCAACTGGGCATTCTTGAAGATGTTAGCAATCAAGCATGGGAAAGCCCGTTTAATTATCGTGAACAGGCATTGCTTTATATTCCGGATGGTTTGCCCGAGCCCCAAAGCCCGGCCTATTTATCGGCTATTGTTGATAAAGCGATTCCAGTTATTAATTTAAGTAAAGGCCGAACATTTTTTTTATTTACCAGTTATCGTGCCTTGAATGAAGCCCTTGAAATTTTAAAAGATAGCATCGATTTCCCTTTGCTAGTACAAGGCGAAAAACCACGCGATGCATTAATTAAGGACTTCCGAAAAATGGGCAATGCGGTGTTATTAGGCACTTATAGTTTTTGGGAAGGTATTGACGTTAAAGGCGCTGCCTTGAGTACGGTAATCATCGACAAGCTGCCATTTGCATCACCAGGCGATCCTATTTTAAAAGCACGCATTGATGCAATGCGTGAGAATGGCTTAAACCCCTTCTTTGATTTTCAATTACCCAATGCCGTTATTACCTTGAAGCAGGGCGCGGGTCGATTAATTCGTGATTATATGGATACCGGTTTATTGATGCTTTGCGATCCAAGATTACGTACAAAACCTTATGGCAAAGTCTTTCTTAAAAGTTTACCAGCCATGCCTATTACAAAAGAAATAGACTATGTCGAAACATTCTTTAATGAAAAAGTTAATTCTGAAAAAAAATAACTAACTCAATATGGCGGGGTGTCATCAATGACTGAAATATTTTTAGCGAAATCTGATAGCGAAATCAACGCCTGTTACGATGTCGCAGTGCAACTACGACCGGCCTATACAAAAGACAGCTTCCTGGCACAGGTACAAAAACAAATGAGTCAAAATTATAAGCTGGCTTATTTAAAGAATAATGAGGCAGTCTGTGCCATTGCTGGTTTTAGATATTCAGAAAATTTGGCCTGGGGTAAATTTTTATATGTCGATGACCTGGTGACAGCAAATGAGCATCGTTCAAAAGGTTATGGAAAAGCTTTGCTCGACTGGCTTATCGAACAGGCAGTATTGAACCAGTGTCAGCACTTAGAGCTTGATTCTGGGGTGCAACGTATTAATGCGCATCGGTTTTATGCGCGTGAAAAATTACTGCATACAAGCCATCATTTTTCAATGAGCCTAGATTAATTGCACAATACACTAGATAAACTTTAGAAAATTATTATATATTAATAGTTATTTAATATAACGCATTGAATTTAAAGTATAAAATCAGAGTGTAATAAATAAATTTTTTTTATATAGATATTATAAATATATTATTTTTTTGGTGGTTACTTAGCCACAATAGTCGGTATACTGTAGGACAAATCTTACAACTAACTGTAAACAAAGAGCTAAGTTATACCATGGCCATACTTATTCAATACGCAAATGGTGTTCCCGGTGTTAAGTTTGTACTTGATAAATCAGAAATAACCATTGGACGTGGCCTGGATAATGATATTTCTATTGATGATGAATTTGTGAGTAAACAGCATGCGGTTATTCAGCTGCTTGAAGATGATTTAAGCTCAAGAGTTCATTGTGTTCTCATCGATAATAACAGCACTAATCATACGTTTGTGAATAATGCCCCGATTACAGCCCATCGTCTTGATGAACAAGATAAAATATTTATTGGTCAGAATGAATTTCGTTTTCTGTCTGAATCGGTGTTATCGGCTGAATTAGGGAGTGCTCAAAATAGATTTTTTAGTGATGATGCGCCTGGCTTAATGCATGCTGCTCTCAGTGATGAAAATGCCAGCCAAATTGCCAGTCGCAATGAACGAAGTCGAAGCAACTTAGTCACGACTCGAATAGATGAAGAATTAAACCCGTTTATAGGTATTCCTCTGGATGGGTACACTGTAGACGAAATATCGGACGCAAAACATCAACCGTTGAATTTTGCCAATGAACCATCTGGTACGGCTTCAAGTTCAATGACGAATGAAATAGAAAAAATAGATGCTGTAGAGAAAAGTGATGATCTAACAAAAAAACGCTTCAGTCGCCGTCTGGTACTCCGTTAAATTTAAACGTTCCTTTTTAAAATTGAGCTAATTCGTTAGAATAGGCGCTTCATACAATATCGTCATTTTTGAGTCCGTCATGATTATTTTAGCGATTGAATCGACAACAGAGGCCTGTTCGGTCGCATTATTTAATAATGGCAGTATTACTGAGCTGTTTGAAATTGCTCCCCGGCAACACACCAATCTCCTTTTGAATATGCTTGATAGCTTGCTCAAGCAACAGGGTATTGTGAAACATGAACTGGACGCCATTGCTTTTTGTCGCGGCCCAGGGGCTTTTACCGGCTTACGAATTACTACCGGTGTTGCACAAGGCCTGGCCTTTGGTTTGAATATTCCACTTGTTGCTATTTCCAGCCTGGCCGCACTGGCACAAGGTGCTTACCGATATAACCAGTCCCAGAAAGAACAGTCAGAGCAGAATAATTTTTTGGCCTGTCTGGATGCTAGAAAGAGTGAGGTGTTTTGGGGCTTGTTTTGCATCAAGAATGGTTTTGCAAAGCCACTTGTTGATGAGTCTGTTTCTGCAAGCGAAAAAATTGTAGATTCGTTGCGGCAATTAAACCGCAAGGTGAAAAACTGGCAGGTTGTGGGCACGGCAGCCAAAATAGTTGCACATTTAAATGAACCCTCGCTTTTATTTGTTGACTCACCAACGGAGAATTACCATTATCCGCATGCTTACGACGTTGTCGTTCTCGCAGCAAAAGAATACAAGCTTGGTAATACAGTGGCTGTGGAGCAAGCTGTTCCTGTTTATTTGCGAAATAATGTTACATATTAAAACAATCTGAATTCATACAAGAAGGTCTTGAAACCAATTATCATGAAAAAGAAAATAAGTTTTTATCTACTGGTGTTATTACAGAGCCTGATTTTTAACGCATTTGCGGAAGCCCCCGTTTTAAATGCTGCACCTAAACTCGAAGCGGCATCCAGCAAAACTTTAAGTATTGAGCAAAAATTACCGCTGAATAATGCTACGACCAGTAATAGTAATGCTGCAACCAACAATGCAGCAACCAGTGTAGCGGTTGATGCGGATACGCCAACTGAGCAAGTTGAGAATCAAACCATTACCATCGTTGAGCCAGCCGTTTTTGTGCATAAAGTAAAAGGTAAAATGAACAAAATTTATAAGCGATTATTTACCGGCCTGGAAAACAATGGTTACTATGTTATTTTTGAGCCCAATATAGGCCGCAATCTTGCACATTTCGCCAAGCGTTGGGGCAAAGACTATAACAAAAATAAACTCGACTCGATTCGCAGCATGGTTTTTTGTAATGGCTGGTATGCTAATAAAATAAGTAATGAAGATCCAGATATGCTGGCGCTGTGCCCTTTGCATGTTACGCTTGTTCATAAAGAAGGTTATACACGGGTGTTGTTTGTAAAGCCGGGTATTCTTTCACAGGGCAGTGCGGCTAATAGTATTGCTTTGGAATTAGAGCAGGATGTTATTCGTATTATTAAAGAATCGGCGAGGTAGTATTTTTCTTCATTTAACTACTTCATGTTTAAGTTTTGGTAAATTTAATGTTAAGACAGCAGAAGAAACATATAAGATGTCTGGTTATATTTCGGGCTATTTGATGAAGCTTAGAGATTTCGGTTTTAAATTATAACTTTAGGACTGTTTGTATTGATTGGTTCGATATGGGTACTAGATTCGCAACATCATTAAGTCACAATAAATAGTTCAACAAGGATTTGTTCGTAGACTTCAGATAATTTTTCTAACTCTTTAATATCCACATGCTCGTCTACCTGGTGAATCGTCGCATTGAGTGGACCAAGTTCTAAAACTTGTGCGCCAGTCGGTGCAATAAAACGGCCGTCGGATGTGCCGCCAGCAGTCGACAGCTTGGTTTCTATTCCCACTACCTTTTTTATTGCATTACTTGCGGCATCCAGCAGTTTACCTTCGGCGGTTAAAAAAGGTTGGCCGGATAACGTCCATTTTAAGTCGTATTCAAAATTGTATTTATTTAATATTGCTTCGACCTCCTGTTGTAGCTTTTCGGCGGTGGTTGCGGTTGAGAAACGAAAGTTAAATAGAATGTCAATATCGGCCGGAATAACGTTAGTCGCACCGGTGCCGCTGTTAATATTGCTTATTTGAAAAGTTGTTGGCGGAAAATGGTCATTGCCGTTATCCCATTGTTTCGCCGTGAGTTCACTCATAGCATCAGCGAAGGCATGAATCGGGTTTTTCGCAAGGTGTGGATAGGCAACATGACCTTGCTTGCCTTTTACTTTTAATTCGGCACCGAGTGAGCCGCGTCGGCCATTTTTAACCACGTCACCCATTTGGTTGGTGCTTGATGGTTCGCCCACTAAACACCAGTCTATTTTAATATTTTGTTTTTCTAAATGCCTGACTACTTTTACCGTGCCATCGGTTGCCGGGCCTTCTTCGTCACTGGTTATTAAGAAGCCGACGCTGCCTTCAATATCAGGATATTTTTCAAAAAAACGTTCACATGCAGTGATCATCGAAGCAACCGAGCCTTTCATATCGGCGGTACCACGGCCATAAAGTTTGCCGTTATCAACCGTGGGTGTAAAAGGCGGGAAACGCCAGTTTTCTTCCGCGCCTGTTGGTACGACGTCGGTATGGCCAGCAAAAACAAACAGTGGTTTTGTTTTACCTTTGCCGGAATTTTTTACGGCCCAAAGATTTAATACATCACCATAGTTCAGGTTTTCAATATTAAAACCAATGGCGCTTAAACGTTTAGCGATAATATTTTGGCAATCGGCATCATCAGGGGTAACCGATGCCTGGGCGATAAGTTGTTTGGTTAGTTCAAGGGTTGACGACATTTATGCTGTTATCGCTTTTTTCTATTTATAGGTTCTTGATCTAGTAAACCAATATTCCCGCAGGTTTGCGGGAATAGTTTAAGTTATGCTGCTGGTTTTATAATTGAAATAAATGTTTATAAAACGCGTCACTGAAACCAGCATGACATTTTTCTGCGTGTTCGATAACCGGTCTTTTAATAATAGAAGGTTGCTGTTGCATAATACCTTTCGCTTTTTCGGCATCAAGATTTACTTTTTGATGGTCAGGCAGTTTGCGCCAGGTTGTACTACGGCGGTTGAGTAATGTTTCCCAGCCGATAGACTTAACCCATTCATCGAGAGCTTTATCGGGTACGCCATCATCTGAAAAGTCATGAAATTCATAGCTGATTTCATTTTTTTCAAGCCATTTGCGTGCTTCCACCACGGTGTCACAATTTTTTATTCCATAAAGGGTTGTCATAATTATATATCTCTTAGTAATTCGTTAATGCCAACTTTACCCAGCGTTTTCTCATCGACTTGTTTTACAATGACAGCGCAATACAGACTGTATTTGCCATCGCTTGAGGGGAGGTTGCCGGAAACAACAACAGAACCGGCAGGGATTCGACCATAGGTCACTTCATCGGTTAAGCGATTATAAATGCGCGTGCTTTGACCAATATAAACACCCATTGAAATAACTGAACCTTTTTCAACAATCACGCCTTCGACTACTTCTGAGCGTGCGCCGATAAAGCAATTGTCTTCAATAATGGTGGGTGCTGCTTGCAAGGGCTCGAGAACGCCGCCAATGCCTACGCCACCGGATAAATGCACGTTTTTACCAATTTGTGCGCAAGAACCAACCGTTGCCCAGGTATCAACCATGGTACCTGAATCAACATAGGCACCAATATTAACGTAGGAAGGCATAAGAACCGTTCCCGATGCTATATATGCACCTTTGCGGACAGTTGCAGGTGGTACAATACGTACACCTGCGGCACGAAATTCGCGCGAATTATAGTCAGCGTATTTGGAAGGTACTTTATCGTAATAATTGGTAAAGCCGCCTTTCATAAATTCATTATCTTCAATTCTAAAAGAAAGTAACACGGCTTTTTTCAGCCATTCATTAACCACCCAGTCACCGTCTTTGGGTTCTGCAACACGTGCTTCGCCCGAATCAAGCATATTCATTGCTTCATTAACAGCTTCTTTAACAATGGTGTCGGCGGTTCGAGGGGTTATTTCAGCGCGATTTTCAAATGCGTTTTCAATGATGTTTTGGATATCGCTCATTCTTTACTCCAGAATTTAGCAGCTAGTAAAATGTATTCGGCAAAATATTTTATTCGGTACAACTTTTGACCGGGTAAAAACGTTAGTAGTGACCAGGTAGTTCTATTTATACCGTAAGTTAGGGTTATCGATTAGTAGCGCTGCTACGAAAAATGATGCCGTATTATACCTGAATCTAAGCCCTTAATGCTAATTAAATGCGGTTATAGTGTTTGTAAGTAGTTCTTTATACGGTTTGCCGCTTCAATACATTCATCCAGCGGTGCCACAAGTGCGAGGCGAACATAATTGCAGCCGGGATTGCCGGATGCGGTTTCTCGGGACAAAAATTGCCCCGGTAGTACGGTTACATTTTGTTGCGCGTATAAATTACGCGCAAATACGGTGTCATCTTCGGGGACTTTAAGCCATAGATAAAATGCAGCATCGGGTAAGGATACGTCGATAAATGGCGATAAGGTGCGAATTACCTGAGTAAATTTCTCTGTATATTCTGCTCGATTATTGATGACATGTTGTTCATCCTGCCAGGCTTTTATACTCGCGTATTGATGCTGATGGGGGAGCGCACAGCCATGGTAGGTACGGTACTTTAAGAAGTCGGCCATAATATCGGCATCGCCGGCAACAAATCCGGAACGCAAACCGGGCACGTTAGATCGTTTCGATAAACTGTGAAACACAACACAGTTTTTAAAATCGACTAGGCCCATTTCGCTGGCGGCCTGTAATAAACCGACCGGCGGATTATTTTCATCAAAATAAATTTCTGAATAACATTCATCGGCGGCAATAATAAAGTCGTATTGTTGCGCTAGTTTAATGGCCTGTTTTAGATACTCAAGCGACATGACGGCACCGGTAGGGTTACCCGGGTTACACAAATAAAGTAACTGACAACGTTTGAGTATGGTTTCGGGTACGCTGTTTAAGTCAGGTGAAAAATTATTCTCAGCCGTAGTGTTTAAATAATAAGGCTCTGCTCCGGCAAGTATGGCCGCGCCTTCATATATTTGATAAAAAGGATTTGGCATGATAACAACGGCTTGCTTATCGCGATTAATAACCGCTTGAGCAAAAGCAAACAGTGCTTCGCGTGTTCCATTAACGGGGAGAATGTTTGTTTGTGCATCGAGGGCTGCGGTTTTAAGTTTGAAACGTTGCGTCAACCATTTTGTGATAGCTTCCCTTAGGGGTAATAAACCTTTTGTGAGGGGGTATTTTTCCAGACCTGATAATTGAGCATTAATTTCTTTAAATATAAAATCGGGTGCGGGGTGTTTGGGTTCACCAATTGACAGTGCGATATGCGCTAAAGAATCCGGTGGTGTAATTCCGACTTTTAAGGCGTTTAATTTTTCAAAGGGATAGGGGAAAAGATGTTTAAGATCAGGGTTCATTTTCTATGTTCAAAATTAAGTTTAAATAATTAATTGTTGTGACTGCATGCATTATATGTTGTGCTAAGGGCAGATGATATAAATTTTTGGAAGAATCGTTCAGCATGCAGCAATTCAATAAAACGTTACTAATAGCGTCGGTCAGTTTACTTTTTGCCGCGACTTTGTGGGGGGTGTTCTGGTACCCGTTGCGTTGGTTAGAAAATCAAGGCGTGCATGGCCTTTGGGCAACCTTGCTTATTTATATTGGTACCAGTGTGTATTTTATTCCCTACCTGAAAAAGAGTTATTCAGACATTCTCAAAAGCCCATTATTAATGTTTTTACTGGCTATTTTTGCCGGTTGGACCAATATTGCTTTTTTTCTGGCGGTGATTGACGGAGAGGTGGTACGGGTTTTATTGCTGTTCTATATGTCGCCTATTTGGGCAACCGTTTTAGCCTATTTTATTCTTAAAGAACATTTATCCCTGAAAAATTTTTTGGCGTTGGCGATTGCATTGGTCGGTATGCTAGTGATGTTGTGGCAGGTGGATATGGACTACCCCTGGCCAAACAAAACATCCGACTGGCTCGCATTGTCTTCGGGTATGGCGTTTGCTGTGACCAATGTTTTAATGAGGATGGCTCAAAATATTCCATCAAGAACAAAAGCTATAGTGGGTTGGTATGGAGTATTACTTGTTTCAGTTGTACTGATAGTTATTTTGAAAATACCACTTGGCGATATTACTGTCACAACACTTAGTATCGCTTTTGTTATTGGTGCCAGCATGGTGGTGGTGATGACCCTTGCCGTAGCCTACGGTGTAACGCATATGCCGGTTCAACAGTCAGCCGTTATTTTGTTATTTGAAGTAATTGTTGGTGCGGTATCGGCTTATGTCTTAATCGGAGAAACAATGATGTTACGGGAATGGCTCGGCGGGGCACTTATTTTATTTGCCGGTGTTTTTATTTCTTTCAACGATGGAGGCAAAGACAATGGTTAAAATAAGTAAATTTTTACATTCAACTATCTTAGTTGAGGATTTAGCTCAATCCATTGAATTCTATGAAGGTTTGCTGGGGCTGAAAGCGGATCCTACTCGTCCAGATCTGGGTTATGACGGACGCTGGTATTGCCTAGGTGAACAGCAAATTCATTTAATGCAATTACCCAATCCGGAAAAAACTAAGGGGATTCAGCTAGATAGACCCGAGCATGTTGGTCGTGATAGACATTTTGCCGTTAAGGTGGATTCGGTTGAAAATTTAGCTAAGCTTTTAGAGTCGGCAAAAATAGAATATAGCCGGAGTCGTTCTGGACGAAAAGCACTTTTTTGTCGTGATCCCGATGAAAATGGACTTGAGTTTGTTGAAACAGTTTAAGTGAACGGGGGAATTGCCGATACACTGTATAAATAATGTATGAAGGTAAGTACTGAAGTTTATGGCTAAATTAAATATACGTTCGAGTAAGTCTATTTCAATTCACGATTTAAAATTACCCACCATTTCTGAGCAGGGAAAAAAAGCGCTTGATATTATTAACTCGGCAGACGCAAATTTTGCCGATCTTGAAGCGGCTTTATCTGCTGATCCGGTGCTGATGGGGATATTATTAAAATACGCAAACTCACCAATGTACCGCACACGTGTTGAAACAAAAAATGTTCGTCAGGCAATTAACCTGTTGGGTGTTGAAATTGTAAAGTCGGCTGTTTTAATTTGTACCATGCGTTCTTTTACCGAGCCGCTTAATCCTGCCAAGGAGCTTTTGTGGGAAAAAGTGATGCAATTGACGGCGATGTCGAAATTAATTGCACGAAAGGTAGGACGAAAGCTGGCCGATGAAATTGAGCTGACTGCAATGATGAGTGAAATCGGTGGTCTGGTATTAAGTTCGAATTTTATTAGTGAATATACCGCCGTATTGGAGAATGCAGAGGCTAAAAGAATTTCTCTTATGGATGAGGAACTTTATTATTTTGGTTTGCATCGTTCAGAGATTACTGCTGTTACGATGAAAAAAATGCGTTTACCGCAAATATCAATTGACGTATTAAGCCGATATTTTCAACAAGAGGTGGTAGACGATGTACTAACAGACATCGATAAACAGTTATTAATATTGCAGTTGGCTTACTATTTTATTGCTTTTAGCTCAAAACCTGAGTTAATTAAAAAAGACAACAAATGTCAGAAAATGCTTGAGTTGTTAGGTATAGAAAATTTAAATATAGACGGCTTGATCGAGTCGTATAACCTTAGTATGGCGGAAGAGACATGGTTTTAATCGTTAACCATCTCGGCTTTCGAGTAAATCAAGAATGCTTTTTTCTAATGCTGTTTGCTGCTCGGCAGATAACTTTAAACTATCCTCGGTTGTAATATTAAATATATCCTGAATAACTTCACCATAGGTTGCAATTTTTGCAGCGTTAACAATAATTTTATGTTCGGAAAGGATTAGCGCAAGTTGCGATAATATGCCGGTTTGATCTGAAGATTTTACCGTCATAACGGTTGAGTTTTCATTTACCTCGTTATTGAAGTTGACCGTGGTCGGTAGCTGAAATTGTTTTTCTATGCGACTTAGGCGTGTATTCTCGCTGCTTTGTTCTTTACGACTTCGCCTGCTGACACAGTCATTTAATGTTTCTTTAATTTGCGTGCACAGCGCGTCATCAATTGTTTTACCTGAAGTATTAATTACGTGATAAGTATCGAGTGTTTTGCCGTTTGTCGATTTTATTATTCGCGCATCAATAATGCCGAGTTTAAAGAATTCCAGAACGGAGGTAATAACGGCAAAGATTCCGGCGAAGCTTTCAGTGTAAATAAATAAACTGGTTACCTTATGTTTGCTGGAATGTCTGAAAGTATAGGCGGATAGCGCATTATTCATATTTATAATTGATTCACTTTGCCATTTGATTTCAGATATAGAATAGCGGGTGAAATAATCATCTGAAAAGTTCTGCCAGATTTCTAAAATTTTTGTCGAATCATATTTTTGTTGCAGCTCGGCTAATACAAGCCGTTTATTTTCTGCTGCGAGTTCGGACTTTAACGCCGGGTTTTCTAGGCCACGTCGAAAAACATCCTGGGTTGTACGAAATAAATTTTTGAGCAGAGAATCTTTCCATGAATTCCAGACTGTGTCACTGGTAGCTCGCATATCTGCAACGGTTAACAGGTATAAATATTTTAAGCGATTTATATCACCAACGTGTGTGGCAAATTCATAGACGATATCTGGGTCGTTAATGTCTTTTTTCTGAGCAGTGGCGGACATGAGTAAATGGTTCTCAATGATCCAGACGATAAGATTGGTGTCATAGGTACTTAAGTCATGTTTAACGCAAAACGCTCTCGCATCAACTGCGCCTAATGCTGAATGATCGCCGCCACGGCCTTTAGCAATATCGTGAAACAGGGCAGCAAGGAGAATTATTTCCTGTTTGGGAATTGCATTAATCAACTTGCTGCAGAAAGGAAATTCATGGCTGAATTCTGGAACGGTGAAGCGCCTTAAATTTCGAATCAGCATGATGGTGTGTTCATCAACAGTATACACGTGATATAAATCGTGTTGCATTTGGCCAACTATTTTTTCGAAAGCGGGTATGTAAGCGGCAAGCACACCGTAACGGTTCATTCGTCTTAATTCATGGGTAACACCATGGCTTTGTTTGAAAAAGTCGATAAATAAACTTCGGCAACGTAAGTCATCACGAAATTGATTGTTGATTAGATATCGGTGAGAGCGAATTAAACGTATAGTATTGGCGCGTACACCTTTTAATTCTGGCATTTGTGCTAGCAGTAAAAAAACTTCTAGCAAAGCAAATGGGTAGGACTTAAAAACAGAAGCATCAGTAACATCGATAAAACCTTTGATAGTTTGAAAGCGGTTATTTATACGAGTAGGTTTTTTAGTTTTTTTACCCAGCAGAATTTCTTCTTCAAACAACTGTAAAAGCATTTCATTTAAACGACTTAAATCCATGATGGTTCGGTAGTATTGTTTCATAAAAAGCTCTACTGCTAATGCTTTTTGTGTATCTTTAAAACCAAACTGTCTGGCGAGTTTGCGTTGATGGTCAAATAACAAACGATCTTCACGGCGGTTATTGATTAGGTGTAGGCCATAGCGTACTCGCCATAAAAAAGCCTGGCCTTCGTTTAAGTCGTTGTATTCCTCTTTGGTTAAAAAACCATGTTCAATAAGTTGTTCGAGGGTATCGACACCAAAGTGACGTTTAGCAACCCAGCCAATCATCTGGATATCTCTTAAACCACCGGGGCCTTCTTTAATGTTGGGTTCCAGGTTATATGCAGAGTCATGAAAGCGTTCGTGGCGTTTGATTTGTTCATCTAGTTTTGCGCGAAAAAACTTATCACTTCGCCAGATTTTTTTAGCTGAGCATTTTATTTTCTGTTCATCAAATAATTTTTCTGAACCGGTTAGTAAGCGTGATTCCTGGATGTTAGTTGCGACCGTTATATCTATTTTTGCTTCGACAACACATTCTTTAACAGTGCGGACACTATGCCCAACTTCAAGGCCGATATCCCATAAAAAAGTAACAAACTGGCTGATGGCTTCGTTAATCTCTTTTTTTGGTTTTTTTAATAGTATCAATAGATCGATATCGGAGGCCGGATGCAATTCACCTCGGCCATAGCCGCCGACCGCAATCAGGCTAATCGCATTTTGTTGTTGTTCATTAACAAAAAGATTCCATGCGTGTATCAGTAATTTATCGGTCAGTGCTGCATGCAAATGTACCAGTTCGGTTGCCGCTCGACCCGAGTTAAAACGCTCTGTGAGTATGGCAAGGTAATGTTGCCGCTGTTCTTTAAAAATGGGAATCGGAGAGGCTTGTTCGTTTAATTGTTGTAGAAGTTTTGCTTCATCAAATAAATCCTGCCCTACTTTTACGACTGCTTGCATTTAGAACAATTCCTCATGTATTTTAAAATGATTCACCCGGTATTTAAAATGACTCATCGGGCCGAGCGGTTAATACTTCATGGCTGGTATCGGTAACGAGTATGGTGTGCTCCCATTGTGCGGAGAGCGAGTGGTCTTTTGATACCACCGTCCAGCCGTCTTTTAATAATTTAACATTACGTTTACCGGCATTAATCATCGGTTCGATGGTAAAGATCATACCGGGTTCTAAAGTGATACCGGTGCCTGCTTTGCCATAGTGCAGAACTTGAGGGTCTTCGTGAAATTTAATACCAATACCGTGGCCGCAATACTCGCGCACGACAGAATAATGTTTGGACTCGGCATATTTTTGAATCGCATGACCGATATCCCCCAGATGCAGGCCGGGTTTGACCAGTTCAATGCCCTTGCAGAGGCATTCATAGGCCACCTTTGCGAGTCTTTTAGCAATAATACTCGGTTCCCCGATATGGTACATTTTACTGGTGTCGCCGTGGTATAAGTCTTTAATGACCGTGATGTCGAGGTTGATTAAATCACCTTTCTTAAGGTGCTTTTCATTTGGTATGCCATGGCAAATAACATGATTGGTCGAGGTGCAGATGGATTTAGGGAAACCATGGTAATTGAGCGGTGCAGGAATGGCTTTTTGCACATCAACAATATAGTCATGGCAGAGCTTATCGAGTTCATTGGTGGTCACGCCAGGCTTGACGTAGGGGTCAATAAATTCAAGTACTTCAGCGGCTAATTTACCGGCGGTGCGCATTTTTTCGATCTCTTCGGCGCTTTTAATAGTAACAGTCATATTTTCGCTTTAAATCCGTAATTTTTGCAAGGTCGTAATCTATTGATTCTGTAGGGAAATCAATAATATACCAGTTGCTCGTTGTTGTCTGTAGCTAATTATGGTATAAAGCACGCGCTTTTTAAGCAAAACGAATGCTCTTTTGTGAGTAAATTTACACGTATTGCCAATACATTGCTTCGGGTGCCCAGTAACGCTCTTTATTTAATGAGTTGGGTTGAAACAGTGGGTAATACGGAAGACAAAACCCTCGATAGGAGAATAACTATGTCTGATGTTTCTATGCGTCAAATGCTGGAAGCGGGTGTCCATTTTGGTCACCAAACACGTTTCTGGAACCCAAAAATGGCTCCTTTTATTTTTGGTGATCGCAACAAAATCCATATCTTAAATCTAGAAAAATCATTGCCAATGTATGATGAAGCAATGAACTTTATTTCTAAACTTGTCGCCAATCGCGGTAAAGTGATGTTCGTTGGAACAAAACGTGCTGCGCAAAAAGTGGTAAACGAAGAAGCAAACCGTTGTGGTATGCCTTACGTTGATCACCGCTGGTTAGGTGGCATGCTCACAAACTTTAAAACCGTGAAGCAATCTATTAAACGTTTAAAAGAACTTGAAGCCATGCAGGCAGATGGTCGTTTTGAACGATTCAGCAAAAAAGAAACCTTAACCATGACGCGTGAAATGACCAAGCTGGACAGAAGTCTCGGCGGAATCAAAAACATGAATGGTTTACCCGATGCATTATTCGTGATTGATGTTGGTCATGAAAAAATTGCAATCGCAGAAGCAAATAAATTAGGTATCCCCGTTATTGGCATTGTCGATTCAAATAATTCACCTGATAATGTTGACTATATTATTCCAGGTAATGACGATGCGATTCGTGCGATTACCTTGTATGCGCAAGGCGTCGCTCGTGCAATTTTACTTGGTCAGGAATCTTTAGCGAAAAATCCGGGTAAAGCAGCTGACGACAGCGGCGACACCAAAACAGCAGCGAAAAAGAAAACAGCGAAGAAAAAAACAGTTGCCAAGAAGAAAGTCGTTGCAAAGAAAAAAGAAGCGACTGAAGCAGGTGATAAAGCTGAAGCATCCGATAAACCTGAAGCATCCGATAAACCTGAAGCATCCGAAGCCGCAGCAGAATAATTTGTTGTGGGTAGCTGAAGGGGGCTTGCGCCCCCTTTTTCTGTATATACAGGTTTGAGTATTTTAAATGCTCGCTTAAAAATTGAATATAAATTGTAAAGACTGAATTTAAGAGGCACACAAAATGGCAATTTCAGCAGCTATGGTAAAAGAATTACGTGAACGCTCTGGTGCGGGCATGATGGAATGTAAAAAAGCATTAGTAGAAACAGATGGCGATATAGATGCTGCAATCGAATTAATGCGTAAATCAGGTCAGGCGAAAGCCGACAAAAAAGCTGGTCGTGTAGCGGCCGAAGGTTTAATTTCTGTACAGGTATCGGCTGATGCAAAAACAGTGGCTATTACAGAAATAAACTGTGAAACAGACTTTGTTACAAAAGAAGGCGATTTTATGGCCTTTGTTGAAAATGTTGGCGCACGTGTATTAAGCGACAAGCCTGACAGCCTCGATGTACTTAATGCCATGCCTATCACCGACGGTGGTGCGAGCATTGATGAAAGCCGTAAAGAATTAATCAGCAAAATTGGCGAGAACATGTCAGTGCGTCGTTTTGAATGTATCGATGCAGTTGGAATTATTTCAAGCTATAAACATGGTGTACGTATTGCCGTGGTGGTTGATATAGAAAATGGTGACGATACATTAGGTAAAGACATTGCTATGCATATTGCAGCAAGTCGCCCAGCTTGTATCTCAGTAGACGATGTTGATCAAACTTTACTGGATAAAGAGCGTGAAATCTTTATTGCCCAGGCAGCAGAAAGTGGTAAACCCGATAACATCATTGAGAAAATGGTTGAAGGTCGAATTAAAAAGTACTTAAAAGAAATTACTTTAATGGGGCAACCTTTTGTAAAAGATCCAGATCAAACTATCGAACAGTTATTGAAGTCGAAAGGCGCAACTATTCATCGCTTTATCCGTTATGAAGTGGGTGAGGGTATCGAGAAGAAAGTAGAAAACTTTGCCGATGAGGTCGCAGCCCAAATCAGTTCTTAGTTTGGCGAAGCCTCAGAGGTTCGATTACGGCGTTGTCAGCAAACTTTAAAATGCTCATTTACTATTCGTAAACGCCACTTTTAAAGTTTACTTTCGCCTTGTACTCGAATCGCTGAGACTCCGCTGCGAGTTTGGTGCTAAATTGTAGATGTTGTCATTGCGAGCGACAGCGCGGCAATCTTAGTTTTAATCTTTCGTGTTAGTTGAACTATAAATATTATTCAAAGTGGAATAACAATGGCAACAAAATATAAACGTATTCTTCTTAAGCTTTCCGGTGAAGCCCTTATGGGGGAGCAGAACTTTGGTATTGATCCAAAGGTGCTTGAGCGCGTTGGCGGTGAGATTAAACAGCTTATTGACAACGATATACAAGTTGCCCTGGTTATTGGTGGCGGTAATATTTTCCGGGGTATGAGCCTGGCTGAGTTAGGTATGAACCGAACAACAGGCGACCACATGGGTATGCTGGCTACGGTGATGAATGCGCTTGCTTTGCAGGATGCGATTGAACATCAGGGTGTGCGGGTTCGGGTTATGTCAGCACTTGCGATTAACCAGGTTTGTGAAGATTATATTCGCCGTCGTGCAGTACGTCATTTAGAAAAAGGTCGTGTTGTTATTTTTGCGGCGGGTACCGGTAATCCATTTTTTACAACGGATACTGCAGCAAGTTTACGTGGTACTGAGATTGATGCCGATATCGTTCTTAAGGGCACCAAGGTTGATGGTATATATACCGCCGATCCTATGAAAGATGCCTCTGCAACGATGTATGAAAAATTGGGTTACGATCAGGTAATAGAAGAAAAATTAGCGGTAATGGATACCACCGCAATGGTATTATGCCGAGACAACAATATTCCCATTCGTGTGTTTAACATGAATAAGGAAGGGCTTATGTTAAGAATAGCTTCGGGTGAAGCTATTGGTACATTGGTTGAATAGTTTTGAGTAAAAACTATCTGTAAAACTTGGTTGAATAGTTTTATCGAAACTATCTGTAAAATTGGTTGAATAACTAAAATTATATCAGGCTAAAAGACTATGATTGATGAACTAAAGCAAGATGCAACAACACGAATGGGTAAGAGCGTTGATTCGTTGAAAGGTGAGCTAGTTAAAATACGTACGGGACGCGCGCATCCGAGTCTGTTAGAGCATGTCATGGTTGATTACTATGGTGCACTAACACCTTTAAATCAGCTTGCATCCATTTCAATTGCCGATTCACGAATGCTCAATGTTGCCGCATTTGATAAGTCGATGGTGCAGGCTGTGGAGAAAGCTATCATGACATCGGATTTAGGTTTAAACCCTTCTTCTGCGGGTGATGTTATTCGAGTACCATTACCACCGTTAACAGAAGAACGCCGTAAGGACTTAATAAAAGTTGTACGAGCAGAAGGTGAACAAGCTAAAGTTGCTATACGTAATATCCGACGTGATGTGATAAGTGATGTAAAATCTCTGGTTAAAGACAAGGATGCTACCGAAGATGATGAACGCCGCTTTCATGACGATATTCAAAAAATCACCGATAAATATGTTGGCTTAATCGATGAAGCACTTAAAGAGAAAGAAAAAGATTTAATGGAAATTTAATTCTATTAAGACGTTGTTTCTCTGTTATATAGAAAATATTAAGATAGTAATACTTGAAATCGTGAAATCCAGAGTAATAGTATGTCGTCAGAACCGTTAATAATTGAAGATGTAGAACCGGCAAAGTTTCCAAAGCATATTGTTATTATTTTAGACGGTAATGGCCGTTGGGCTGAAAAACGAAATTCATTACGGGTTGTCGGACATAAAGCCGGTGTGGAAGCGGTTCGTGATGTTGTTCAGGACTGTTCGCAATTAAAAATTAAAGCGCTTACTATTTTTGCTTTTTCGAGTGAAAACTGGCGTCGCCCCGATAAGGAAGTCGGTTTCTTAATGGATCTATTCTTAACTTCTTTAAATAAAGAAGTTAAGAAACTTCACAAAAATAAAGTCAAAATCGAATTTATTGGTGATACTTCTGCTTTTAGTGAGAAGTTGCAATCACGAATGCGCGAATCTGAAACCCTCACTAAAAATAATACTGGCCTGGCGCTAAATATTGCAGTTAATTATGGTGGTAAGTGGGACATTACCCAAGCAATGCAAAAAATTGCCATTGCAATTGAGAATAAAGAGTTAAGCAGCGCCCAAGTTACCGATGCAACAATTAATGAATACACATGTCTCAGTCACTTACCCGTTCCAGACTTATTTATTCGAACTGGCGGTGAGAAAAGAATTAGTAATTTTTTAATTTGGCAGCTTGCTTATACAGAACTTTATTTTACTGATTTACTCTGGCCTGATTTTGACCGAAATGAATTAATCAAAGCCATTAAGGTTTTTGTACAGCGGCAACGTCGATTTGGACAAACCAGTGCGCAAGTCGAGTTATTAGAGAGTAATGATGCTTAAACAACGCGTTTTAACGGCACTTGTATTAGCACCACTTATTATATGGGGTGTGTTTAGTTTGCCTGAATTTTATTTTTCCTTGTTTATGCTTTGCATTGTTGCACTTGCAAGTTGGGAGTGGGGACATTTATCGGCTATTCAGAACACTCTCTTAAAGAGCGTCTATACTTTAGCTTCTATTAGTGCAACAGCATTGCTGGTCTGGTATAGCAATCTCACAGAACAACAGTTTTACATCCTTCTTTCTATTAGTATCATCTGGTGGCTGTATCGGGTGTTTCGTGTAATGACATATCGTGCGGCTAAAGAATTAACACCTTTAGTCGAAGTGCCATCGAGGTTTAATCCAGCCACTGCATTAAGTATTGTTGTTGCCATTGTTATCCCTTTTTACGGCTTAATTTATTTACGTAATGTTTATGCTTCACATGGTTACTTCTTTTATCTGTTGATGATTATCTGGGGTGCCGATATTTTTGCCTATTTTGCAGGTAGGTCTTTTGGTAAGAAAAAATTAGCCCCCCAGGTAAGTCCGAGTAAAACATGGGAAGGAGCCTATGGTGCTATTGCTGGCACATTGCTTGTTGCTGCTATAGGCAGTTATTTGTTTGGTTTAGCCGTTAATGTAACCATTATATTTTTTGTTTTGAGTGTCATTATTGTGGTTGTTTCTATATTTGGTGACCTCTCTGAAAGTTTATATAAGCGTCAAAGTGGCCTTAAAGACAGTGGTAATATACTTCCAGGTCATGGTGGCATTCTAGATCGTATTGATAGCTTAATTGCAGCGGCCCCCTTTTATATTGTCGGCTTATTTCTTTTGGGGTTACTGACATGATTTCAGTTGCTATCCTTGGCGCAACGGGCTCTATTGGCACAAGCACACTGGATGTTTTAAGTCGAAATAAAGATAAATATAAAGTTATTGCTTTAACGGCCAACAACAATGTCGATAAATTATTTGAGCAGTGCGTTGAACATATGCCCAAATATGCTGTTGTTGTAAATGAGGCTGGTGCTGACAAATTAGCAGCAAAAATGAAAACGGCGTCACTGGATATTGAAGTTCTATCAGGTGTCGAAAGCCTTGACCTGGTTTCGAGTTTCAATGAAACGGATTATGTTGTTGCCGCAATCGTCGGCGCTGCTGGATTGTCTTCATCACTTGCCGCGGCGAAAGCAGGTAAGCGTATATTGCTGGCTAATAAAGAAACACTGGTAATGAGTGGTCAAATTTTTATGGATGAAGTTGCGAAGAATAATGCAACTTTGCTCCCTGTCGATAGCGAGCATAATGCCATTTACCAATGTTTACAAAGTTTTAATGGCGGTACTGGATTATCGAATGAAGTTCGTAAAATTTATTTAACGGCATCGGGTGGTCCGTTTAGAACAACTGATTTAAAATTACTTGAGTCAGTTACACCCGATCAAGCATGCGCACATCCTAACTGGTCAATGGGTCGAAAAATTTCTGTTGATTCTGCAACGATGATGAACAAAGGCCTGGAGTTAATTGAAGCATGTTGGCTTTTTGATGCAAGTGTTGATGATGTTCAAATTGTTATCCATCCGCAAAGCATTGTTCACTCTATGGCCGAGTTTATTGATGGTTCAATTATGGCTCAACTCGGTCAGCCCGACATGCGAACGCCGATTGCCTATGCGTTGGCATGGCCGGAACGTATTGAATCGGGTGTCAGTAGTCTAGATCTTTTTGCTATGGCTAATCTTGAATTTGAAAAACCTGATTATGCTCGATTCCCCTGTATTAAACTGGCTGAAGATGCAATGCGTGCCGGTGGTATCATGCCTGCTGTACTCAATGCAGCAAATGAAATTGCAGTACAGGCATTTTTAGATAATGAAATTGCTTTTATGTCGATAGCTAAAGTCGTTGAATCAGTCATGCAACAGGTTCCTTTCAAGTTAGCGTCTGATATTTCGATGCTTATAACAGCCGATACTGATTCAAGAGCGATTGCTCTCGATGCCATTGGAACGTTATCTACCAATACTATAGGTTCTAAAAACCATGCATGAATTTATATATAGCATCCCATCTTTTTTAGTTGCGATTACTATTCTTGTTGCTATCCATGAGTTTGGACATTACTGGGTTGCGAAAAAACTGGGTGTAAAAATAATACGCTTTTCTATTGGTTTTGGTAAACCCATTTACAGAAAAATATTTAGTGATGACAAAACTGAATTTGTTATTGCAGCTATCCCCTTAGGTGGTTACGTTAAAATGCTTGATGAACGTGAAGCTGAAGTTGATGCTTCCGAGTTAAATCGCGCTTTTAACCGTCAACCTGTAGCTAAACGCTTTGCAATTGTCTTTGCTGGGCCCTTATTTAATTTTATTTTTGCTGTGTTTGCGTATTGGGCAATGTTTGTAAATGGCACGCCAGGTATTAAGCCTGTTATTGGAAGCATTATTCAGGATACGCCAGCACAAATTGCTGGTTTACAGGTAGATGATACGATTGTAAGTATTAACAATGTAGATTCACCTGTTTGGGATGTTGTTATTACCGAGTTTGTACCGGCACTTATTAATAAAGAAGTTACCGATGTTGTTGTCAAAAGAAGCAGTGGTGCGATTGTTAATTTAAGCTTTAACTTTTCAAGGGTTAAATTTGATCTTGAAGAAGATAATATTTTAAAAGTATTAGGCTTCAAACCCTGGCGACCACAATTGCTTGCTGAAATTGGTACTGTCTTAGAGGGTGAGCCGGCTGAAAAGGCCGGGCTACTGGCCGGTGATATTATTTTAAAAATAAAGGGTATTGCTGTAAAAGACTGGAATGATATGGCAAAAGAAATATCGAAATATCCTGAACAGAGCATTGAATTTCAAATTAAACGGAAGTCAGATGTTCGTGAATTTAATGTTCGAGTCGGTAGTGTTAAAAGAGATAATAAAACAGTCGGACGTGTCGGGATTGGGCCAGTGTCATTTCCTGATGAAATGAAAACAACCTATCAATATTCGGCTATTCAAAGCGTACCAAAAGCCATTGAAACAACCTGGTTGTCGACAGTCAGGACGGTAAATTTTTTATATAAAATGGTCGTTGGAGAAATATCGCTTAAAAATATTAGTGGCCCTATAACGATTGCAAAATATGCCGGTTTAGCAGCCGATGCAGGTTTTAGTAAATTTATGGGTTTGCTGGCCATTATAAGTATAAGCTTAGGTGTGTTAAATTTATTGCCTGTTCCTATGCTCGATGGCGGGCATTTATTGTATTATGTAATTGAAATTGTAAAAGGTAGTCCTGTTTCGGCGTCTGCTGAAATGTTTGGTCAACAGATCGGAATTGTTTTTTTAGTAATGTTAATGAGCCTGGCATTTTATAATGATTTGCTGCGTTTATTTGGTTAATTGAATTGTTAAAGGTAGTGGTTTTAAATGCGTAAATTTATTGTACCTGTTTTATCCTTATGTGCCGCGAAAGCTTATGCTTTTGAAAACTTTGTTGTTCAGGACATTAAACTTGAAGGTTTACAGCGCATATCTGTTGGTACTGTTTTTAACTATTTACCCGTTAAAGTGGGCGATAAAATTACGGAAGATTTAACATCTGAATCAATAAAAAAATTATTCAAAACCGGATTCTTTAAAGATATAAAAATTGAAAGAGAAGGCAACGTCCTTGTGGTGTTTGTTGCTGAACGCCCGGCAATTGCAGAAGTAAATATATCGGGTAATTCAGAGTTACCCACCGATCAACTTACTGAAGCTTTAAATCAGATTGGCTTAAAGGTCGGTCGTGTACTGGATAGGTCGGCAGTGGCTGTTGTGGAGCAGGAATTACAGCGTCAATATTACAGCCTAGGTAAATACGCTGCAAAAATTAAAACAAAGATTACACCGTTAGAGCGTAATCGAGTTAATATTTCTATTGAAATAGCAGAAGGTGAATCAGCCAAAATTTATACTTTTAATATTGTTGGCAATACTGTGTTTAGTGATGAAAAACTAAACGCATTTTTTGAGCTAGGCGGTACTACAATGTTTGGTGGGCGCAAGGAATATTCCAAACAATTTTTTGCTGCCGATCTGGAAATTCTAAAATCATATTATCAGGATAGAGGTTATATTAATTTTAGAATTAATTCGACTCAAGTATCGTTAACCCCGGATAAAAAAGACGTGTATATAACCGTTAATATAACCGAGGGTGAAAAATACACGGTTAATGAAATAAATTTGTCGGGTAATCTTATTGTTCCGGAAAAAGATTTACTGGCTTTAATTACGTTGAAAAAAGGTGATATTTTTTCACGTAAAGAATCGAGCCTGAGTCGTACTAATATAAATGATCGCCTGGCAGAAAATGGTTACGCTTTTGCAAATATTAATCTGTCCCCGACAATAAATAATGAAAATAAAACAGTCGATCTTACCTTCTTTGTTGATCCCGGTCGGCGTGTATATGTACGTCGGGTTAATATTTATGGAAATATAAAGAGTAAAGATGAAGTAATACGTCGGGAAATAAGGCAAATGGAAGGCGACTGGATGTCTACCAAGAGTATTGCGCAGTCAAAAACACGCTTAAACCGTCTTGGCTTCTTTGACGATATTACGGTTGAAACTCCGGTTGTTGAAAATACCAATGATCAGGTTGACGTGAATTATACGGTTCAGGAAAGGGCAACGGGTAACTTGTCAGCAGGTCTTGGTTTTAACGATACTCAGGGTGCGATTGTCAATTTCTCGATTTCTCAAAATAATTTTGTAGGCACAGGTAATCGTCTGAGCGTCAGTATTAATAACAGTAAGGTGATACAAAATAATACCGTTAGTTATACCAATCCTTATTATACTGAAGATGGTATAAGTCGCGGCTTTACTCTATACAAACGAAAATTTTCTGCAACGCAAGCGGCAATCAGTAATTATTCGACTAATAGTCTTGGTGCATCGGTTAATTTTGGTATACCAATGAGTGAACATGATTCATTAGGCACCTCGCTTTCTTACGATAGTACTGAAATTGTGACGGGCACCAACACATCACAATCTATTCTTGATTTTACAACAGCGCAGGGAAATCAGTACGACAATTATAAAGCCAGAATTTCATGGTCTCACGATACGCGAAATCGAGCAATTTTTGCCAGCAAGGGTAAGCTTATTTCTGGTAGCATTGACGCAACTATTCCAGGTAGTGATCTGGAGTATTACAAACTCAGTTTACGTTACTTACAATATTTTGATTTATCAGAAAATATTACCCTTTTGTTCAATTCAAATCTGGGTTATGCCATGCCTTTTGGTTCGACACCTTCTTTACCGCCATTTGAAAATTATTATGCAGGCGGTAGTCGCTCGGTTCGAGGTTATGATGCGAACAGATTGGGGCCGCGTGATCCCGCCACAAATTCCGCTTTAGGTGGTAATAAACGGCTTGTGAGTAATTTGGAGCTAATTTTGCCAAATCCATTTGCTGAAAATAGCAAATCCATTCGATTTAGCACCTTTTTTGATGCCGGTAACGTTTTTGCCGAGGAAGAGAGTATTAGTTTAGGCGGTTTACGGACTTCCCTCGGTGTTGCGATGATATGGATTACCCCGGTCGGAATTATGCGTTTTAGTTGGGCGAATACCTTGAATGATAAACCCGGAGATGATACAAAGTCATTTCAGTTCACACTTGGTTCAACATTTTAATGGGGATGTGGTTTGCGCAATTTTAGTATAATTATTAGTGCCTTAGTTTGTTTGGTTATTACACCTTTATCGTTTGCCGATGGGGTTAAATTAGGTGTTGTTAATATAGCCTATGTCCTAAAGCATGCCCCACAGGCGGCTACCGCAAGAAAGAGCCTCGAAACTGAATTTGCCCCACGTGAATCGAAAATTGTCCGCTCTGAAAAAAAGCTTAAAACGCAAAGTGAAAAACTCGCCAAAGACGGCGCCATCATGAGCCCTGCCGGTCGTAAGCAGCTGGAAAGAAAAATTCTGAATATCAAACGAGATATAAAACGTGCTAAAGAAGAGTTCACCGAAGACTTAAATATTCGTCGAAATGAAGAGCTCAATAAATTACAAAAAGTAGTGAATTCAGCCATTAGTACACTGGCAGAAGAAGAAAAGTATGATGTTATTTTTGGTGATAATGTTATGTACGCAAACAAGCGTTCAGATATTACCAAAAAGGTATTATCGCAGTTAGCTAAAAGTATGAAGGCAAGCAAGCCGGCAGCATCGAAATAACCCATAACAAGACTGAATACAATAAGGTACGCCATACGTGGAATTGACGCTAGAGCAACTTGCTCAACAGGTTGGAGGTGACGTACATGGTGAGCCGACTGCAACGGTAAATGGTGTTGCAACCCTGAAAAATGCCACGGCGGGGCAGGTTACCTTTTTATGTGTAAAGTCGCTTCGAAAGTTTCTTCCTGAATCAAATGCCACCGCTGTTATATTAAAAAAGTCCGATTTAAAAGCCTGTAAAACTAACGCAATCGTTGTTGAAAACCCGCTGTTAGCCTATGCAAAAATAGCCCAACTGCTTTCAGAAAAACCACCAATAACAGCATCTATTCACCCAACAGCCGTCATTGACGCGGGTGCAAAGATCCATGCATCTGCGTCTGTTGGTGCATTAACCGTTATTGAAGATGGTGCCAAAATAGCTGCTGGCTGCCAAATTGCGAGCGGCTGTTTTATTGGTAAAAATGCCTCATTGAGTAACGATGTTCAGCTAAAAAATAATGTCACCGTTATTGCGTCTTGCAGTATTGGTGCTCGTACTATTCTTCACCCAGGTGCTGTCATTGGTGCAGATGGTTTTGGACATGCCAATGACGATGGTAAATGGTTTAAAATTCCACAGTTAGGTTCGGTTGTCATTGGCACTGATGTTGAAATTGGTGCGAACACCACCGTTGATTGTGGTGCAATCGAAAATACCATTATTGGTAACGGTGTTCGTTTAGATAACTTAATTCAAATTGCTCATAATGTTGAAATTGGCGATCACACCGCAATTGCAGCAATGACTGCTGTTGCCGGTAGCACAATCATTGGTCAATATTGTATGATAGGCGGCACGGTCGCTATTTCCGGGCATATTAGTATTGCTGACCATACCACCATTACCGGTAGAACAACGGTATTACAGTCAATTAAACAAGCGGGTGTTTATTCGTCCTGTGCGCCATTGGTTGAAAATAAACAATGGCATAAAAATTATATGCAAATGAAAAAGCTCGACGAATTAGCCAAACGGCTAAAGACCTTAGAAAAACAGGCTGCAGAAAAATAGATAGCAATGTAAGTATATTTCATAAAAGTAATTGAATCATCGAATAAAATAGTTGAGGGCAATAGGTTGGAACAACTGGATATTTACGAAATTTTAAAACATTTACCGCATCGGTATCCTTTTTTATTAATAGACAGGGTAACCGAGTGTATACCGGGGGAAAGTTTAATCGGATATAAAAATGTATCTTATAATGAACCCTATTTTACTGGGCATTTCCCTCAACGCCCTGTTATGCCGGGGGTTCTTATTCTGGAAGCACTGGCTCAGGCGACAGGTATTCTGGCGTTCCGTACTTTGGGGCGCACACCTGATGAGAACTCATTGTATTATTTTGTTGGTGTCGACAAGGCTCGATTCAAACAACCCGTTGAACCCGGCGATCAACTTATTTTAAGCGTTAAGTTTATTAAAGAAAAACGCGGCATCTGGAAATTTGAAGGTGTTGCTAGCGTAGATGATAAGGTTGTTTGTTCGGCTGATTTAATGTGCGCAGAACGGGAAGTTGGATGACAATAGATTCAACTGCAATCATTGACGCGAAAGCAAGTATTGATTCAGATGTTACGATTGGTCCCTACACTGTCATTGGGGCAAACGTAAGTATAGAAGCTGGTTGTAAAATTGGCCCGCATGTTGTTATAAATGGCCCAACACATATCGGTAAAAATAACACCATTTTTCAGTTCGCTTCTGTTGGTGAAGTACCACAGGATAAAAAATTTCACGGTGAAGAGTCAAAACTTGTTATTGGTGATGGTAATACGATACGTGAATTTGTCACCATTAATCGTGGTACTGGCGAAGGTGGTGGTACCACAAAAATTGGTAACGACAATTGGTTAATGGCCTATATCCATATTGCGCATGACTGCCAGGTTGGCAATAATACTGTATTTTCAAATGGTGCATCGTTAGCCGGGCATGCCAGTGTAGATGACCATGTTATTTTGGGTGGCTTTACCCTGGTGCATCAGTTTTGCCATATAGGAGCCTATGCTTTTTGCGGAATGGGTAGTGCCATTAGTAAAGACGTACCACCTTATATACTGATTAATGGCAACCCCGCACATCCACATGGCATTAATTCAGAAGGTTTAAAGCGCAGCGGCTTTTCCAAAGAAGCTGTTAGAGCAATTAAAGAATCCTATAAAATAATTTACCGTTTAGGTTTAACGGTCGAATCCGCAAAAGAAAAACTCAACAAAATAGCAGAAGAACATAAAGAAGTTTTACCACTGATTCAATTTATTGAACAATCCCAGCGTGGGATAGTACGGTAAAGAGCTTCACTCTATCTGTTATATAGCTTGCAGGTAATCTTTATTTCGATAGTATTGGATTAAAATTAAACTATCTATAAGCTAAACCAGGCTTATATTACGTTTACAGTGCAGTATTTTCTAATTTTTGTTAGAGTTTTATGCTGGGGCAGAATATTTATAATTAATGCTAAAGGACTAACTATAATGATTATAGTAATGACTAACAGAAAGTTACCTGAAATTACTGAAGATGAAATTAAGGTAATTGATGTTAATGATATGGGTGTTGTGCTTGGTGAAATAGGAGATCAAGGTGACCGAGTATATTCTGGTTTATTAACAGATGATAATACGCAAATAGAATTTTATGGAAAAGGCTTAGTAGATAAGCTGTTTTCTGAAATATCGGATGAAGAATTAAAAAAACCATGGGTTTTCTTTTTACATGGATTCAATCAGGAGCCAGACGAAAATATTGCGAAAGCACGAGCACTTCATGATAACCATAATGTAAATGTAATTAATTTCGCATGGCCTTCCAAACCAATTAATCAGCAGTATAAATTAAACCAGGCTAAAAAAGATATATTAATGGGCGTTATTAAAGGTATGCCTTTTAATGCTTTGGCAACTGGTTTTGTATATAAACTAGTTAAAGGCTACCTCAAAGATGTATGGAATAATTACGAACCAGCAATTAAGAATGCAGAAGAATCGGATAACGATCTATTGATTGCAATTAAGTTAGTTGCAAATAAAATTAACTTATCAGCACCTCCTGTTTTATTAGTTCATAGCATGGGAAATTATTTAGTAGAAAATATAATTAAAAAGCATGATTCACTTAATGCAACGTTTAATAATATAGTATTGCATCAGGCAGATGTTAACTGCCCAGGGTATGAGTGGGTACTTAAATTAAAGCGAAGTCTTGCTAACAGAGAAACTGGCACAGCTACATCCAGATTGTATATAACTTCGAATGCTCCTGATTTTGTATTAGCCGGTTCATGTGCACGTAGATTTATTTTGAATATAAAACCTGCCGAACGCTTAGGCCAAAATCAATTACACTATTTAAACGATAATGTATTTTATCTTGATTTTACATCAGCACCGGGGGTTGATGATAACCATGAAATATTTAAACAAAAAAGAGCAAATGATTATGAAGAAACTGATTTAAGCGGACTAATTGATGGAAGTGTTTTTGATTGTTTAGGACGTATATTCCGTGCTGAGGACGATAAATTACCGATGGCTAATAAAGAAGTAAAATCAGGTTTTATGAAAATGCCAACGGATACACTTCTTTATCGGCTCAATGAACTTATTCACCCGGCTGACAGTTATCATCCACCAGAGGAAGAATTAGTTAGTCCTTTAGACTTGTTTGTTGAGCTAGGTGCCCCCGAAATTATGATGGAAGATGATTACATCTAACTAGTTTTTGAAATGTTTGCTTACACCTAATTAATTTCAGCTTAAGTTAAATAAGGAATACTCTATGTTGGAAGCAGTAGCAAAGAATATATGGCTCTTATTGACGTTGGTTATCCCCGGTTTGTTCACGTATGGCGCATGGCGGATTTTATTGCTGCTCGAGCCGAGTAGTCGTCTAAATATTACTGGCTTGAGTCAAATTGACAGCTCAGCTATTGCTTCGAGCAGCGTTATTATTGCAATTGCTTTATTGCAACAGGCTATCGCAATCTCTATCGAAGCATTATTAACACTTTTAGCAAAAACTAAAGAAAAGCAATGGCCATATTTTTATGCTTTGTTCTATGAACGTTTTTCGCTTTCAGCTGCGGGCAAGCTTGATGAAAATGCTACAAGAGTTATAGGGAATTTTTTCCTCTCAATTAATATGAGTATTGGTATTTCGCTATTGCTACTTTATTTTATGGTTTATGAGGGGATGAGTATTAAGCAATGGATACCTATTGGTATTCTTATTCTTTTTGGCGCAACATTAATTACAACTCTGTTCCGTATGCTGAATGCTAAATGGGTGATTGCTGAATGCAAAAAATAAATAGTTTAACTGATTCTTGAAATAGAAGTGAATAATTTTACTCGTTTAACATCTCTAGTGTTAAATCACTAATACTGATATCTGCTGGCGCATCAATCAGTAATTGATGTATCAAACCCAATGCTTTACGCGTGGCATCACTTTTTTCTTTATTGCTGAGTAATACAGACAGATGTTCCGCTATATTATTTGGCGTTGCATCAGCTTGAATCAGTTCTTGTGCGATTTGTTTACCTGCAACAATATTACACAGGCCTATGTAAGGAATTTTAATCATTCGTTTTACAATTAAATAGGTTAGCCAGGATACCTTATTAATAATAATAAGTGGCGTACCAATTAATGCAATTTCTAATGTAACTGTACCGGATACCGTTACAATCGCATCGCAAGCATTCATCACATTAAATGCATCATCTTTTATAACCTGAATATTGAGTAATGATGTTGATAAAAAAGGTGTTATATCCTGTTTAGATAGAGTGGAAGCAAGCGGTAATATAAACTCCAGATCAGGGTTATTCTTTTTGAGTATTTCAGCTGATTTTAGAATAATGGGTAACAGCCGTTTAATTTCGCTTTTACGGCTGCCGGGGAATAACCCCAGTACTTTATGTTGTGGGTTTATTTTATATTGTTTTAAAAAAAGATTTCGCTCAGTACTTGCCTTAACATTGTGGCTGAGTGGATGGCCAACATATTTAGCCGGTACATTGTGTTTGAGGTAAAATTCTTTTTCAAAATTAAAGATAACAGCGATTACATCGACGCTTTCTTTTATTTTATGTACTCGGCCTTGTCGCCAGGCCCAAACCTGTGGGCTAATATAAAATAAAACTTTTATCCCTAAGCTTTTAGCATAAGCGGCAAGTTTTAGATTGAATTCAGCGTAATCAATAACCAGTAGTAAATCGGGTGGGGATGTACGTAGTTTTTCTTTTAAATTATCGAGCGCTGCAAAAATAACTTTACGATGTGCGATCACTTCCCATAGGCCGACAACGGCTAGATCGGCGGCATCAATATCAATATTAACACCAGCCGCACGCATGTTAGCGCCACCGACACCATAAAAATTTATTGCACTGTCTTTTCCTAACACAGCCTCTACGAGTCGCCCACCATGTGCATCGCCCGATGCTTCGCCGGCAACAATGAGTACGTTTTTCTTCTGTTGATTCATTCAGAATTTAAACCAGGCGGGGAAGAAGGGCAGCAGTGTCATTGTGAGCGACAGCGCGGCAATCTTCTAGATGCGTGGTTCGAATTAGCAAGATTGCCGTGCTGTTGCTCGCAATGACGGCTTTGCCTGTAAAAAAAACGTTGTTGTTTATTTTTAATAGAGGAGCTGTTATTTTTTGCATAAATATTAAAAGGCGCTGTTGATAGTATCAATAATCGTTTGCTGAGTATCTTCTGGCATTTCAGGGTAAACAGGGAACGAAACGCATTGAGCACAAACATTGTCTGTTACGGGTAGCTTAATATCTTTATATTGTTCCATAAAGACATCCTGTTTATGTAATGGAATAGGGTAGTACACGGCAGAGGCAATTTGTTTTGCAGATAATGCTGCCTGAATGGCATCGCGATTGTCACTTAATACCGTATATTGATGGTAGACATGGTTACCAATTTTATCTTCAAATGGGGTTGCGATTGATTGGTGTAAATTAGTTGAATAATTCTGCGCAACCCGATAACGGCCGGCATTAAATTCATCAATGTGTTTCAGTTTAACCCTTAATATCGCGGCCTGTATTTCATCCAGGCGACTATTAAATCCAATAACATGATGGTGGTAGCGTTCAAAGCTGCCATGATTTCTTAAAGCGATAAGTTGAGTGTGAATATCATCATCATTGGTTGTAACTAAACCACCATCACCAAAGCAGCCGAGATTTTTACTTGGGAAAAAACTATGGCAACCAGCTTCAGCAAATGAACCGGTCGTGGTATCGCCAAGCTTCGCACCAAACGATTGCGCACAATCTTCTACCACTTTTAAATTATATTTTTTGGCGATGGCCATAATGGCCGGCATGTCTGCTGGTTGGCCAAAAATATGTACTGGTATAATGGCTTTAGTTTTATCGGTTATGGCCGATTCGATTAGGCCGGGATCAATATTAAAAGTTTTTGCATCAATATCAACAAATACAGGTTTGGCGCCCACATAGCAAATAGCTTCGGCTGTCGCGATAAAGGTAAAGGCGCTGGTAATGACTTCGTCACCTTCTTTAATACCAGCGGCAACCAGTGCCAGATGTAAGGCATCCGTGCCAGACGCACAACCAATCGCATGTTTGGCACCTAAATGTTTTGCGGCTTCTTTTTCAAAATTTTGTACGTTGGGGCCCAGAATATATTGTGTATTGGCAACTGCATTGAGAACTTCGCTATCAATTTCTTGTTTGAGTGCGGCGTATTGCGTTTTTAAATCGACCATTGGGATCATAAGTATAAGCCTTAATTATTTTTTGCAGAGTAAGTCGGTAATTTTGTTTGCTGTTTCTAATGCGCGTAAACCGTCTTCACCTGAAACAACGGGAGTGCTATCGGTTTGTATGCAGTTAATAAAGGATTCTATTTCAGCAAGTAAGGCATCGCCTTGTTCAAACGATTGGGTTGATGATTCAATATCGGCAACACCGGGGAACATTTCTTTATCTTTGCTTTTGCTGTAGGTAGTGAGTGTTTTGTTCTGGAAGTCCAGATTGATATAAGTATCATTCTGGAAGATACGCATTTTACGTTCGCTTTTTAAACTGGCGCGGCTTGCGGTTACGTTAGCAACGCAGCCATTTTCGAATTCAAGTCGTGCATTGGCAATGTCGATATCATTCGACAAAGCTTTAACACCATTTGCGGAAATGGTGGTAACTTTTGAATCGACAATATCAAGAATAATATCAATATCATGAATCATTAAATCTAAAATAACACTAACATCTGCGCCACGTGGGTTATATGGGGCAACACGATGCGACTCAATAAATAACGCGCTACTTAGCGTATCGTTTAAAGCCAACATGGCTGGGTTAAACCGTTCTAAATGCCCAACCTGTAAAATACGATTATTCTTTTTGGCAATTTCAACCAGTTGCTGAGCTTCTTCCAACGTGGAGGTAATGGGTTTTTCAACCAATACATCGGCACCATTTTCAAGAAAGTCTTTTGCTACTTCAAAGTGCAGTTTAGTTGGAACAACAATGCTAACGGCATCGACTTTACCGAGTAAGGATTTATAATCGTCTGTGTATTCGCACTCTAAATCTTCTGCAATTAATTTGGCATTGTCGAGGTTGTTGTCGCAAACGCTAATGAGGTCGCTATGCTTAAGAGCATGATACTTCTGTGCGTGAAATTTACCGAGGTAACCGACACCGATGACGGCGGTTTTAAGCGTTTTCATAAACTGAGGGTCTTGTAAGTTGAGTGATAAGATGGCGCATTCATGTTAGTGTTTGCCTGTATTAATAAACCAGTATAACCCAGCTTGTATAAGAGCTAAAAACAATAGGATAATCCCGCGCAAATGAATTCTAAAGATTGGAGCCATTTTAACACTAATCAACAAATGATTGCAGGGGTAGACGAGGTTGGGCGTGGCCCGTTAGCTGGACCAGTGGTTGCCGCGGCAGTGATTCTCGACCCGGCTAATCCGATAGCGGGTTTGATGGATTCGAAGAAACTCACTGAAAAAAAGCGTGAAACACTGGCAGTCGAAATTAAGCAAAAATCGCTTGCCTGGGCGTTAGGTCGAGCTGAGGTTGAGGAAATTGACGATATTAATATCCTGCAAGCCAGTTTATTGGCCATGTCTCGGGCGGTTAAAAAACTGACACTTTCACCCGAATTGGTGCTGGTGGATGGCAATAAATGCCCAAAAGTCGACTTTCCGGTTGAAGCAATAGTAAAGG
>VAPL010053859.1_pt1 | contig 67416 bp, 47 predicted proteins | sample 3395061 | NCBI WGS metagenome assembly VAPL01 (sample SAMN08290444, study PRJNA428436) | hydrothermal vent metagenome | isolation source: Deep-sea hydrothermal vent chimney 2 | place: Pacific Ocean: Juan De Fuca Ridge | depth 2182 m m | reverse complement strand
TCATTGATTGGAGGAGAAAGTCAAATAGCAAGAAAATACTCTGCCCATTTGGGGTATAAATTTTTATTGCCTACATCAGCAAACTTCAATTTTCAGGGAGGATTTCGTGATGTCAGCGTAACACCAACTATGCAGTATAAAATACAGGGGCAGTTTTCGCAATTGGATGCTGGGCTATATTTTAATTATGAGCCATTTGTGTTTGGTGTCTGGTACAGAGGGCTTCCGTTTAAGCCAGTCGAAGGGGTATTTAATAATGAGTCCTTGATTTTCCTCACGGGAATTTCTACCAATGGACTGCACATTGGTTACAGCTTTGACTATACCCTGTCGAAACTGAGTATAGCAACTGGTGGGGCGCATGAAGTTTCCATTAGATATGAATTCTTTATGGGTGATCCGAGGAAACCACCAAAAAATGTAAGGCAAATCCCTTGTCCGAAATTTTAGATTACCAAAACAAATCATCAGTCCTCAGTCGTAATTTCATTGCGATTGATATCTTATAATAGCCTTTACTATGCGCAGGGTTTTATGCAGATAAATTTATGAGGAGATATGTTTTTTGATTGCGGAAAGGGTATAAGCTAAAAGCTCATATCTTAGTGTCAATAATTAAAAGTACAATTATAACTTTGTATTAAAATCTCTTTTGCAAAGGTTGTTCAAATTCCCCCGATTAATCATGGCGCAACATAGGAGTGGGATCGGAACTAATAATAAGCAAGCTCAAATATATCCATGATCCTCGCACTTGTTGCAAGGTCTGTTGTCACGTAGCAGTAAACAAAAAAAGTGCAAAAAAACCAGCTAAAGTAAAAGCCTGGTCTTACAATGTATTTTGTTAGTTTGGAAGGTTTTATGGATAGATCATTTCATACAGCAGACAGATGCCGGAACAGGTCCGGCAAGACGAGATAGTAGATTTTTTCGAATAACATTCCGCACACCTGCTGGTCGAAGGGTTCTGTTTTCGCTGATCCGAATCACTTGATAATGGACTCGGAGCATGCGGGATGTCAGGTATTTAGAAAATCAGTAAATATTGCAATTGATTGTTAGGTGTCACTTTTTTATAAAATAATTTCACAAAGTAATAGGTAAGGATTCACCAATAAAAATTTAGCTGAATCCATGCCAACAGGTAGGGAGAGCCTGCCTGCGATAGTGGAAAAATTAGCAATTATTATTTCTTAGTCCCACCAATAATAAAATAATTCAATATCAGGCAAAAACCATTTACAATCAATTGATATGGCCATGTCGCAATCAAATTATCAATATTTCCCCAAGCACCATGGGTAAGAAAATGCATTGGGTAAAATACGGATGGCAAAAGCGCCATGGAAATTATCAATATTATAGCAAACATAGAAAAATTGTCAATCTTCATGATGTCCTTCTGAATGCCGTTCATCAATTTGAAAACAATCAAATAAAGAATAATATTAATGATCAAAGCAATTGAAGATTGAATCAGTTTATTGGATTCAATAGCTGCGAGCTCAACAATGACCACTGCAGCTATTATTGAAAAAAGATTTGTGGAAACCAGAAAAAATCCATGAAGCAGGATTTTTGGTATGGAAGATCGATCCTTCATAATTTTTATACTGCTACTTTTCCTTTGATGTGTGGGTGAGGGTTGTAATTCACCAAATTGAAGTCTTCATACTTGAAGTCAAAAATATTTTTTACTTCTGGATTAATTTCCATAGTTGGCAATGGTTTTAGTTCCCTGCTCAATTGTAAATTAGTCTGATCAATGTGGTTAGAATATAAATGTGCATCTCCGAAAGTATGCACAAAATCTCCAGGCTTCAGTTCACAAACCTGGGCCATCATCAAAGTGAGTAAAGCGTATGAAGCAATATTGAATGGTACACCCAGAAAAATATCTGCGCTCCTTTGATAAAGCTGGCACGAGAGCTTTCCATCAGCAGCATAAAATTGAAAAAATGTATGGCATGGAGGCAAAGCCATATTTTGGATTTCAGCCACATTCCAGGCACTCACAATCAATCTGCGCGAATCAGGAGTAGTTTTTATTTGATTTACGACATTAGAAATTTGATCGATTACCCGACCATCTGGTGTTGGCCAGCTTCGCCACTGATGTCCATAGACAGGCCCCAAATCACCATTTTCATCTGCCCAATCATCCCAAATTGATACCTTGTTTTCTTTGAGGTATTTGATATTTGTGTCGCCTCTCAAAAACCACAACAGTTCGTAAATGATGGATCGTAAGTGCAATTTTTTTGTGGTTACCAATGGAAAGCCCTCGCTAAGATCAAATCTCATTTGATAACCAAAAACACTGCTGGTCCCTGTTCCTGTTCTATCTTCCTTTTTTACACCTTTATCCAGTACATGTTGCATCAAATCGAGATATTGTTTCATAGAAATATTTTTTTTAGCGTTGTAAAGAGGTAATTAATTAAAAATATTTGAAGCCGAATAAAATAAGTTATCAAAATTAATTAAGTTAGTTCAAAATAATAACTGGAGGTTACTTTAATATTTTTTGTAAACTAATAGAATGAGTCTTTTCACCAATCTTATTAAAAAATCCGCTATGGTTTTCTTTCAAAAATGGAAGAAATGGATCATTGGTTTATTTATTTTTATTGGCTTACTCATTGGCCTCAATTATTTAGTCAATCAATATGTCGATAAAGTTGTAGGCTCAATTATCAAGGAGTTTGTTCATGATAAGTCCGATGGATTTTATAAGGTAGATTACAGTGAAATTGGTTACATAATCAATGGAGGTAGGTTTTATCTGAATGATTTTCGTTTTGATATTCATCCAGATTATAAGAATAATCTATCTTATGAAGAACTGGAAAAAAACTATATTTATAAGGCTAACATTCCAATATTTCATATAGATATAATTGATTTTTGGTCTATTGTTATAAACAAAAAGCTAAGAGTAATAGGGATAGAAATTGGTTCCCCGGAAATCAAAATCATTAATCTCAATAAGAATAAAGACCCAAAAAAGATATCATTTGAAGCAGGGAATTTATACAAAGTGTTATCCGGTCATCTTGAGGAATTGAAAATAAATAATTTCGTAATCTCCAAGGGAGAATTTGATTATAAAACTTATAAAGGGCCGGATTATGATAATTTTCTGGTAAAAGGAGTAACATTTGAGGTTCGCAATTTTCAAGTTAATGAGCAGGCGAGTAGTCGCAAAGATAAGTTTTTTTATACCGATGATATTTCTCTCGAAATTGAAAATCAAATACTGTTACTGAAGGACAGCTTGCATAAAGTAACATTTGATAGGTTTTACATCTCAACACGAAAAAATGAGATGGGATTTGAGAATTTCAATCTTAAAAGAAGAGACGTAAGTCTTGCTCATGAAAATATTCACGATCTGTATGATGTAAGTGTGCCAAGGCTCAGGCTTTCAGGAATTGATTTTTTGAGTGCATACAATAATAGCATGTTGATTATTGATAGCATTATGATTGAGCAGCCAATTATAAATGTAAGAAAGAGGAGCAAAGCTGATAAGGGTGATCAAACCAAAAACAACTTGCTTGACATAGCAATGGATTATAACGATTATCTTGCCATCAATAATTTTACCCTTGACGATGCCAGGTTGTTTTTCACTAATGAAACATTGGCTCAACCCAAAACTTATAGCGTAGATAATATCTCAGCTATGCTATCAAATTTTATAATTGATTCTATTAAAGACGATATGCACAAATACATATTTGAATTTGACAAAATTGAACTTATTGTCAAAGACTACAACGAAAAATTGCCAGATGGTGAAAGCACCATAAAGTTTAACGAATTTTCTATTACATCAAACCCTTTAAAAATCCAGTTGAAAGACCTTGTCATTCAGCCTGATTCATCAATCTCAAATTTGAATGACAAAACCAATTTTTATGCAAATATCCCATACATTGTTATTTCTGAATTTGATATCTCTAAGGCAATTAATAAAGACACAATTGCTATCGAAGAACTATATATTGAAAATCCTGAAATTATAATATCACAGGCAGGGACAAAGAAATCGACAGCACAAAAAACAAGCCCGGAAGGAATGTTTGGCATTTATAAAAAACTACAAGCATTTTCCAGCCTGTTTGTATTGAATAAAATTAATATTAGAAATGGAGGCGTCAACATTAAAGGCATGGGCAATGATGTTAGATTAAAAAATTTAAACCTGGTCGTTGAAAATATCCATGTTGATAGTCTTACAGTAACAAAAAATGATTTTTTTGGGAATGCAGAATTAAGGCTGTCAGCAGAAAACAGTTTTGCTAAAATTAAACCCGGAACGATCAAATTTGATAAACTTGAGTTTGCATCAACTCATGGAAGACTACAATTTGAAGGTCTGAATTTTAATTCCATCTCTTCTGATAACAATATTGGGTTCAGCTTTCCAGAATTTAAAGTAACGGGAATTAATACAAATGAAATTTTGTTTGAAAACAAAATCAATCTGGACACCCTCAAATTTCAAGAAGTAGGAATACATTATAAATTGCCCAATGTACCAGCTAAAAAAAATAATGCAGCTAAAAAGCCAGCGGCCAACTTACCTTTTATTAGCATTAACCATTTAATCGGTATTGATAATGATGTAAATATTGAATCAAAAAATACTCCGATCTTTAAAGCTAATAACATCAATTTTAATATATCAAATTTTAGAATTGACCAATCTATTAGCGATAAGTTGATCAATCAGTTTGATTATAATGTTGTTCATTCAATTTCTGTTGATGATTATAGCTTTTTTCTAGCAGAACAGAGTCATCAGATTGTTGCAGACCATATTTTATGGGATAATAAAAATGCTACATTTTCGATGGATAATATTCATCTTATCCCAGTCGGAAATCCAAAAAACAAATACAATATAAGCATCCCAAATATTAAGATGACAGGTATTGATCTTAAAGGCGTAATGAAAAGCTCTTACTATCATGGGGATGAAATATTGATAGATCACCCGGTGATAAACCTGAAACTATCTGAAGGGAAGCAGCGCAAAATGACAAGCCTTGACCTTGGGTTTATACCTCTCATTCTTCGAAATAAATATCTTGGAGCACAAGCCAGGAAATTTTCTATAGTGGAAGCCAAAATTAATGTAAGTAAAAAGCTTGAAAATGATTTTCTTGAATTTGAGGCAGATAATATCACCTTATTGGTTGATAATTTTAAGGTAGATTCAACTACGGTGATGGCATCAGATCGTTTTCTATTTGCCCATGATGTAAAAATTCATGGTGATTATCTTTCTGTTCATCAAACATCTGCAAGTAATTTTTATAGCATCAACCATTTCTATGTCTCAACTGGCGAGGGTGATATCAAGCTGGATGGAATCTACTTTGCAACAAATATTAAACGTGAATTTCAAGAGAAAAGCAAGATGAAATTTACGGCTGAGCATCTCAATATAAAAGACTTCAATTTCTTTAATCTTACGCAAAATCAAAAACTGGATATTTCAGATATCCTAATCGATAACGGCGATTTTTACCTGTTGCCTGTAGATAAAAGTGGCGGGGCTAGCGGTTCAATAAATAATGGGAAATTGTCTAATAAAGCTTTGGTAGACAATATTTCAAATCTACTAAAGTCAAATAGTATTTTTGGCCAACCGCAGAAAAACCAAAATGAAAAAAGCTCTCCTTCAAATATAAAATCTTTAATTTCCAAATCATTGCATATTGAAGCTACAAAGGAACTACAAAGTGATCCAAATTATGTTGATGAAAATTCATCTGATAGGAATAAAGAAAGTATAAATAATAAAGCATATCCGTTTGACACCTTAATTTTAAAAAGTATTGACATTGATCGTTTTTTGATCAACGATCTTAAAGTAACCGTAGACAACCCACAAGGTGACAAGGCAGAGATTGCGGTACCTGATATTTGGTTTTTGGCTGAGGGGATAAAATATGACCCTGTCACTGCACTAGATACCAACAGGATATTTTATTCGGATAACTTGATGGCAAAAATCACCAACTTCTATTTCGTTCTTCCCGACAATCTATCCTCAATTCGAGTTGACGAATTAACCTTAAACTCTAAAGACTCTACCATATTGGCAACCAATTTTGCATTGATCCCCTTGGTGTCGCGATATGAATATGGTCCTGCAAAAGGATTTCAAGCCACTTGGTTGCAGATAGAAAACAACTCAATAGCATTAGATAAAGTCGATTTTCTAAGTATAATAAACAACAAAACTTTTGATGCGCAGAAGTTAGAAGTAAACAAGCTGGATATTTCGGTATTTAGAGACAAGAGACTTGAGTTTCCCGAATGGCAAAGGAGGCCTCTAATTCAAACGAATTTGAGAAATTTGAATTTCACGATCAATGTAGATACCGTTTTGGTTCATGATGGATTTGTCTCCTATCAAGAGCATGGAGAAAAGGCAAAAGCTACTGGAGAAGTATTTTTTAGTGATTTGAATGCATCAGTTTACAACCTTACCAACGATTCTGTTCGAATGTTGTCCTACCCCAATACACAATTGAATATAACTACCAATGCTTTTGGCAAGGGGCATGTAGAGGGTGAATTTTTATTTGATCTCGTCAATGAAGACAACATTCATACATACGAAATAGCCGTTGATTCTTTTGATTTGACCGAGTTTAACAGGATTCTTATTCCCAGTGCATCGGTTGAAATTTCAAGTGGTTATAGCGAAAACATAACCATGTCGGCAACCGCAAGTGAAAATTACAGTTACGGTGAAATGAAATTTTACTATGAAGATTTGAAAATTGCCTTACTGGATAGGGAGACAGAAACACCAAAAGGAGTTGGAAATGCTTTGGGGTCTTTCTTTGCAAATACCTTCATCATTAAGTCAGATAATCCAAGGAATTTAATTCTTCGGAAAGGAGATATATTCTTTGAAAGAGATAAGAAAAGGGCAATTTTTAATTATTGGTCAAAAACTATTCTTAGCGGCGTAGTGAGTAGTATTGGTGCAACGAATAACAAAAAGAAAATAAAAAAAATGCAAGAAAAAGACCTGAAAAGATTAAGGGAGCAGGAGTCTTTGGCTTCATCGCAATAATCAGATATTCCTTATATCATTTCAATAAACTCTAACAACCTATTTGAAACACAATGAAGCCGCACCAATAATCCCTGCATTGTTGCCAAGTTCGGCTCTTTTTATCATCATATTGTCTGTATAATAAGGTGTGAGATTATATTCTAAGGTTTCTGTGAGTTTGTCAATAATCAGCTCCAAGCCTGCCGAAAGTCCTCCACCAATAAGAATTGTTTTAATATCCAGCAGCCTGATGGCTCCAACTAAACTTTCCCCCAGTTGTTCGCCAACTTCCTTGAAAATTTTTATAGAAACTTTATCTCCTTTAAGTGCCTCTTTCACTATTCCTTTTGGATCAAGGTTATCCAATTTACTCAGGGAAGTATTTTTCTTTGACAGGAGCTTTTCGGCACGCTTCATGATTCCTTTTTTACCAATATTTTCTTCTAATTCCTTGCCATTTCTCGAAAGCACATGTCCCAGTTCCATGCCATTGCCATCACCACCTTTGAATATTTTTTTATTAATAATGGCAGCACTTCCAATGCCGGTACCGAGAGTTACAAATAAGTAATTCTCTGGTATATGCGAACCTGAAAAATAATATTCACCCAACGCAGCAACATTGGCATCATTTTCTATATAGAACTCTTTGCCGGGAAATCTATTTATCAAGTGCTTTTTCAATTCCACGCCATTAAGTGCCGGAATGGCCACTATCTCAAGGCAAGTTGTTCTATCAAGAGAAAAAGTACCTGGTATGCCCATCCCTATTTCATTAACCTCAGGATGTTTTTCCAATTCAATTGTTAGTATATCTAAATAACTTTTCACAAAATCACCTGTATTCATCAAATCTGCTGTGGCATATTTTATTTTAGATTCCATACCACCTTCGCGATCCACAATTCCCATTTTCACGTTAGTCCCTCCAACATCAATCCCCAAATATTTTTCCATAAGACACTATTTTGTTAAGTTTTTTATTTAAAAATTCAAATTAAGTAAAAAAGTAAAAGCAACTAAAATTTTTAGTTTAATATTATAAAATTTGAAACAAAAAGTATGATGGAATTCCGGGACTTCAATCTTACTTTGTAAGTTGAATTATTGTACACATATTTTAAATGAAATATTTGTAAGCTGGAAATAAAAGTAGTTGTGTGAAGCATTTAGAAAAGATAATCGATGAGTTAATCTCCAAGAAAAGAGATTTAGAGCTTTTTGTGCCGGCCATTTGGATGGATATAAATAAATCTGGTAAAGTAAAAGTTGATTACAAATCATTTTTGATTTGCCGATTTCAAGAAATAAAAAACTCCAAAAAAGAAAGCATACGGATTGACGAAAATAATTGGACTGCGCATTCTATAGTCTATAACCTGTTTGTTAGGTTTTTTACTGCTTACGATCATGCTGATGACGGCAAAATTGGAGACAATAAATATGATATTACCCTCAATGACAATGGAATTCGAGAGACAGGAACATTTATAAAAACTATCGCACTCCTTCCATATTTAAAAAAATTGGGCATAAACACTATTCACTTATTGCCAATTACAGAAATAGGAAGGGAGGGAAAAAAAGGTGATTTGGGCTCTCCATATGCCATAAAAAATCCTTTAAAAATTGACCCCCTTCTGGCTGACCCTTTAGTAAATGTTGATGTTGAAATCCAATATAAGGCTTTTATTGAGGCTGCTCACCATCTTGGAATCAGAGTTGTACAGGAATTTATTTTTAGAACCACATCCATAGATTCAGACTGGGTAAGTGAGCATCCGAATTGGTTTTATTGGGTAAAGGAGGATAAAAAATATGCTCCTCCGAAATTTACTGCTCCCCAGTTGACGGACATATTAAAGGTTCCAAAAGGTACCGGGAAATTTATTCCGCCATCAAAAGCCTACAGAAATCTTTTTGAATTTCCATCCGGCAAAAGAAAGAGAATTGCGAGTGCCTTTGCAGATTGGCCACCAAATGATCTTCAACCTCCTTGGTCAGATGTTACTTATTTGCGGCTTTACAATTATGATTATAATGAAGAAAATAACTTCAATTATATCGCATATAACACAATAAGATATTATGACCCTGAGCTCGCAAAAGAAGCAAATATTAATCAAGAACTTTGGAATAAAATAGCAGGCATTATTCCGTATTATCAAAAGAACTTCGGGATTGACGGAGCAATGATTGATATGGGACATGCACTGCCTAATGCCCTGAAAAGTATGATCATTGGGAAAGCCAGACAGATTGATTCATCATTTGCCTTTTGGGACGAAAATTTTGATAATGCAGAGGAAGCTAAAAAAGAAGGCTACAATGCTGTAATCGGTGATGTTTGGTATAGCATTGCAAAAAGAAATGGATTTAGAAACATAATACTTGCGGCATTTACAAAGAGACCTTTACCTTTTTTTGGTACACCAGAAACCCACAACACTCCACGGTTTGGCTATAATGCTACTGAAAAGAAAAAATCTGCATGGTTATTATTTAAACTGTTGCCAAATGCCATTCCATTTATTCATAATGGATTTGAGTTAAATGAATATTTACCGGTCAATACAGGGCTGAATTTCAAAAAACAAGATATTGATTTATTGTCGGGTCAGCCCTTGGCATTATTTAATAAGCATAAATTAAATTGGGATACGAGTCGTAACATAGTTTCATTTATATTGAAAATAAAAGGAATAGCATTGCGATATCCCTGGATATTTGATGGCATTGGTGTCAGATTGCTGGAGACTGACAATAACAAGGTGATGGGTTTTATAAAGGAAAAAAATAATAAAACAGCAATCGTTTTATTCAATACTAATTTTCACAAAGTAGAATATTTTAATTTGAAATTTAATTTGAATTTCCCGCTACATGATCTTTTATTGGATAAACAGGATCATTTATCTGCTTTGAAAAAGTTAAGACCCGGGAAATGCCATCTGGCTATTTCCGGGGAATAATAAGTATTTAAAAAGTCAAGAATTTTACTGTACTACAGACCGAATTTTTAAAATAGCAATTCTATTGCTGTTGCTTTATTAAATTCAATGCCGAACCTGCCTTAAACCAATCTATCTGGTTTTTATTGTAAGTATGATTAGTCTTAATCTCTTCTTTGGAGCCATCAGCATGATTTAAAACAAGGGTGATAGTATTCCCAGGTTTGAAATCTTTCAAATTAGCAATGTCTATGGTGTCATCTTCCAGAATTTTATCGTAATCAGATTCTGTATCAAAAGTCAAAGCGAGCATGCCTTGTTTTTTGAGATTAGTTTCATGGATTCTGGCAAATGATTTTGTCAATACTACTTTTACGCCAAGGTGCCGGGGCTCCATTGCGGCATGTTCTCGCGAACTTCCCTCGCCATAATTATGATCTCCTACAACTATGCTGGAAATACTATTTGCTTTGTAATTTCTCTGAACATCTGGGACTTTACCATATTCGCCCGTCATTTGATTTTTTACACTATCAGTAGCACCGTTGAAATAATTCTCTGCCCCAATAAGCATATTGTTTGATATATTATCCAAGTGACCTCTGTATTGCAACCACGGGCCTGCCATGGAAATATGATCTGTAGTACATTTTCCTTTGGCCTTTATCAATAATTTTAATCCCATAATATTATCGCCATCCCAAGGTTCGAAAGGGGTTAACAACTGCAACCTTTTAGATTCCGGATTAACAACAACATCTAAATTACTTCCATCTGATGCTGGAGCTTGATATCCTGCATCTTCGACTGCAAATCCTTTTTCTGGTAATTCATTTCCGGTAGGAGGATCAAGAAGTACTTTTTCACCGTTTTCATTGGTGAGTTTGTCTTTTAATGGATTAAAAGTAAGATTTCCTGCGATAGCCAATGCTGTCACCAATTCTGGAGATCCTACAAAGGCAAAAGTATTTGGATTGCCATCGGCTCTTTTTGCAAAGTTTCTGTTGAACGAATGCACAATGGTATTTTTCTCACCTTTGCTTGCGCCGTCTCTGTCCCACTGACCGATACATGGCCCACAGGCATTGGCAAATACGCTTGCACCAATTTTTTCAAAAGTGCTAATAAACCCATCTCTTTCAATAGTATATCTAACTTGCTCAGAACCGGGAGTAATTGTAAACTTAGATTGCGCTTTCAATTTTTTGTTTACTGCCTGCTCTGCAAGAGAAGCTGCTCTTGAAATATCTTCATAAGATGAATTGGTGCAAGAACCAATAAGTCCAACTTCTATTTTTGTTGGCCATCCATTTTTAGCTGCTTCTTCAGCCATTTTAGAAATTGGCGTAGCCCTGTCTGGTGTAAAAGGGCCATTTAAATACGGCTCCAAATCAGAAAGGTTTATTTCAATGATTTGGTCAAAATATTTTTCCGGGTTTTCATAAACTTCCGCATCAGCTGTCAGTTGATCGGCAACTGAATTTGCTGCATCCGCTACATCATCTCTTCCCGTAGCTCGTAAATATCTTTCCATTGATTCGTCATATCCAAAAGTAGATGTTGTAGCGCCGATTTCTGCACCCATATTGCAAATGGTTCCTTTTCCAGTACAAGATAGAGATTTTGCGCCATCACCGAAATATTCAACTATGCATCCAGTGCCACCTTTTACAGTTAGAATTCCTGCAACTTTAAGGATAACATCTTTTGCTGAAACCCATCCACTCAATTTACCTGTTAATTTTATTCCTATAAGTTTTGGAAATTTCAATTCCCATGGCATATCCGCCATCACATCTACTGCATCTGCACCACCAACACCAATGGCTACCATGCCCAATCCTCCAGCATTGACAGTGTGAGAATCTGTGCCGATCATCATGCCACCAGGAAAAGCATAATTTTCTAAAACTACTTGATGAATTATTCCTGCACCCGGTTTCCAAAATCCAATACCATATTTATTGGTAACTGTTGATAAAAAATTAAAAACTTCATTATTTCTATTGATAGAATCTTGCAGATCTTGTGTGGCTCCATGCTTGGCTAAAATTAAATGGTCGGCATGTACGGTGCTAGGTACAGCTGCCTTTGTTTTTCCGGCTTGCATAAATTGTAGTAGCGCCATTTGAGCTGTGGCATCCTGCATGGCAACACGGTCGGGGGCAAAATCAACATAAGATCCACCTCTTGTAAATTCTTCCAATGATTTTTGATCAAACAAATGACTATAAAGAATTTTTTCTGTAAGGGTGAGTGGTTTGTTTAATGCTTTTTTTGCAGCATCTATTCTTTGTCCCATACGGGCATAAACTGCTTTTATCATTTCGATGTCAAAGGCCATGTGATGTATCTTTAGAAGTTATTATTGTTTACATTTTAATTGAATCGCAAATGTAATAAGATTTCACAAATCCTTAGTGGGAACAATTTTTTAATTTGAATGACCTCCATAGTCCCCGCACTTGTTGCGGGGCCTGTTTGCAAACATCCAAAAAAATATAGCACTTTCCAATCCAGCAAAAAGTAACAGCCTTATTTTTCAACCAATTTATAACCGTTTGATATGGCTGGGAAAATGAAAGATTTTTCATCACTGGGTTTTATTGGATTTCTATAAAAAGATCATTGCAGATAGCTGACAGATACCGGAACAAGTACGGTAAGACGAGATAGCTGGGGATTCGGCAATGCCCATCGATAGTCCCCGGACACCGTTTCGGGGCTTGTCTGAAAATTTCAGCAACCCAAATAGCTCAAACCAATCCAGCAAAAATCAACAGCCCTCTCTATCAAATGAATTCATAGGAAATAGGTATGTTTTATTGTAATGAGATTCTTGCAGATAGTTGACAGATGCTTGAACAGGCCTGCCTGCCGGCCAGGCAGGTCCGGTAATATCTTGCATAAGGTGATGGAAAGTTTCTGACGGTGACAAGCGTTTGCGATGACTGCAAAAAGAGATAGCACTCTTTGGGTTTGCTACCTGAAACTAAATCCTATACCCGCTGAAACAATGGAATATTCTTGAAAGGTATAATCTCCGTGAAGGGTAAAAAATCCAAATTTGAGTCTTAGCCCTCCAGTGGCTCTCCACGAATTTTCATTATAAGTAAGATCAATTGGATCTGTAACTGAAAAATCAAGAGATGGATCAATTTCATCTTTTACAATATAAGTTCCATTCATCGCCAAAGTAGAAGTTACGCTGCTATAGCCAATGGCACCATATATTGTGAGTATTGATATCTTTTTGGAGACAATTCCCTGGACAGTCCAATTATTTATATTAAATACTGCTTGCTGGTTTTCTCCATCCAATTCCAAATCAGACATATCAAAAGAGTTGTCTAACCTGCTAAATGCCCCAAGGATAGAAATATTTATTGGCACTCTTTTTAGTCCGGGAATCCACTGTTTTATATCATGCTTTATTCCCATTCCAAAAACACTGGTTTTAAATTCTCCATAAGTTATTTCCGGAGTATATCTGATAATGACATCAGTATTTTTAAAAGTCCCTATGCCCAATTGAACCATTGGTGAAGGCACAACATTATATCCATATTTTTCTTTGAGTCCCAAACCAGTAGGTTCAAAGGTTCCATTAATTGTTTCACCAGTATTTTCTTCAAGGTATGAAAATGTGAGTTCAGCCCCATTTCCATCTTCCGAACCCATTATTGTAGGAATCCTATTTGTTGCACCGGTACTGGCCACATTGGAATAATCTGACGGGTTAAACATAAAAGATTCTTTTGACGACGGAATGGAAGTCATGTTGGCTGTAATCGTCAAGTCAAAGCCAAGGGTTCTATGGGTTTTTGCCGTATTGTACCATGAATTTGACATGCCATAAGAAAATCCAACAACAAGCGGTTCCATATAATTTTTAACCAATTTAGATGCATCAGCAGCACCCGCCCCAAGAAACGCATCGAAATTTGTGTTTTGTGCATTTACCCTGGATAATACGGATACTAATAATAGGAATGATAATATAACAGAATTAATCCTTTTCATCATCAAATATGTTTAACAAACTTCTAGTGAATTAGGTATGCGCAAAATATAGTGAGTCATTATCATCTGCCACAGATTCACAGATCATTATATTATTAATTGATCCCTCATCAGAAAATAAAAATCTGAGAATTGGAGGCATTATGTTTTTACCTAAGCAAATTAACTTAGATCAAAAAATTCAACAATTGATACATAGCACCTTGCTATTGTAACATATCAAAAACCCTAAAACCATACATTGTTTTGCAAATGTAATGCTGAGGTGAAAAAAAGTAAAATTATTTTGGATTAATTCTTAGTAATAAATATTATTGCATAATAAGTATTATTATTTAATAAGTATTATTATTTGAAATCTACAAAACTTGATATCGCCAAAAGTGCAATTGCTGAAAAGGGATTGAAAGTAACGCATCAGCGAATAGTAGTTTATCAAGCTGTGGTTAATACTAATATGCATCCCACGGCAGACCAAGTTTATGATTTAATTAAAGGGAATAATCCATCTATCACGCTGGCCACAGTTTATAAAACTTTAGAAACATTTGTTGAAAATAGATTGATCAATAAGGTTTCCACTCCACAGGGGACGATGCGATATGATGCCAGAACGGACAATCATAATCATATATATATATCCAATACCAATGAGATATTAGATTTTGAGGACGAAGAGCTAAAAAGTATAATGATGGATTATTTAAATAAAAAGAACTTTAATAATTTGAATATAACAGATTTTAAACTTCAGATAAAAGGAGAAAAAATTAATCCCAAAGAGGGAATAACCATAACATAAATTTCACATTTTTAATATTTCAATTATGACATTAGTCTCAAAAAAAGCACCATTATTTACATCATCAGCCGTAATTAACGGCAATGAGATCGTTAAAGATTTTTCATTAAAAGATTATATAGGAAAGCAGGAAGTTATCCTATTCTTCTACCCAAAGGATTTCACCTTTGTTTGCCCAACAGAAATACTGGCGTTTCAAGAGCTTTTACCAGAGTTCGAAAAGAGAAACGTGGCAGTAATTGGTGTATCTACTGATACAGAAAATTCGCATTTGGCTTGGTTAACCACACCAAAAAAACAGGGAGGGATTCAAAGTGTAACCTATCCTTTAGTTGCAGATGTTTCTAAAACCATTGCTTCAAACTACGGAGTGTTGGGCGGAGACTGGGACTATGACGAGAACGGCGACTTGTTTTTTGAAGGAAACCCAATAGCATTGCGAGGAACTTTTTTAATCGACAAGCAAGGAATTGTACGTCATGAATACATCAACTTTTTCCCATTGGGACGAAATATTGACGATACTTTACGAATTGTAGATGCTTGGCAATTTTTTGAAGAGCATGGTGAAGTTTGTCCTGCTAACTGGAACCCGGGTGACGATACCATGAAAGAAAACAGAGAAAGCGTTGCCAAATATCTTGCTGCACACTAGTGTTAATTAAAGCAAACTTTTAAAACCGTAATTATTTTATTCAAAGCCCTCTGATATCAGAGGGCTTTTTATTTTGTAAAAAAATAGTATTTGAAACAAAGATTATACGATATCGCTCTTTTTAGTTTTCCGATCTTACTTCGACTAATAAGTCCATTTCACAGAAAAGCCAAATTGATGATCGATGGCATATTAAACTGAAAAAGAGTTATCTATTTCCAGAAAGAGGGTATGGAAAAATATATATGAGAGCGGTCACTAAAGAAGAATGTACAATCACACATGAAACTTCTACAAAAAAATCCAGACAGAGTTGCCAAATATTTTAAACTCGAATGTATAAATTATGTGGCAGCTTAAAATCCTAAATAATGTCTGCCGAAATAATAAGTTAAGCTAAGGGTCTGCTCAAAATGTTAGAGATCAAGCCTTGCCTTCCTTAATATGAAGTACGGTGGACAAGGGTTTGGGTAGTTTCTTAAGCGTAGTTCCGTACCTATGTTTTTCCCGAAACAAGTCTGCCTATCGGCAGTCGTACGCTGAGATCGAACATTATGGACAGACTCTGCTTATTTTTCATTCAAGTTTTAGTCCTTCACATTTTGGGATTGCAACCATCTATTAATAAACTCTAAAGCTGGCTTTAGCAATGATTGATAAAGAAAAGTCCCGGATATTATTCAAATCACTAAAAAGAACTCAATGATACCTCTGATGATTATTATCGTTCAAAATTCTAAAATATTAAATCCGATTTCCCAAGATTTCACTAATAAAATTGACATCTTTCGACTTAAACTACATGCAGTTAAAAACGACAACATAAATATCTAAAGGAAATTTTAATATTCTCTGAATGTGGCAAAGATTGAGGGCAGTTCTTGTTTTTTTAATGATCATGTTTTACTTTTCAAGCAGGCTTTTAGTTCTGATGAGTATTTTTAAATCATCATGGTTGCTAATAAATTAATCTTCGACTATCACATTAACTAGCCTAAAGTGATATCACTTATCGATTATTTTTCAATTTAATAGTGAAAGTTGTTAAAGTAAATATCGCCCAAGACGAAAAAATTCTCTCCCTGATAATACAAGGCAGTGAAAGAGCCTTGGGGCAGTTAATGGATAAGTATAGTGAGCCTCTTTGTAATCATGTAATGCAGTTGACAGGGAGTAGAGATCTTTCCGAAGAAGTGGTAGCAGATGTATTCATAAGCCTTTGGAAAGTAAAAAATAATTTGGTGATCCAAACCAGCCTTAGATCCTATCTTTATCGTTCTTGTAAAAACCGCTCTCTCGACCTTTTGGAAAAGGAAAAAAGGTATAAGACAGAAGGTATAGAAAGTATGAAACCTTTAAAAGGAGATATCTCAACTGATGCGGAACTGAATATACAAGAACTCAATTTACATATTGATTCACTTATTAAGGAAATGCCAAGGCAAAAACAGCTCATTTTTAGGATGAGTCGGATTGATGGCTTAAAGTATCGAGAAATCGCTGAAATACTATCCTTATCTATCAATACTGTCCAAAATCATATGGTGGAGGCAGTGAAATTCATGGCAAAACATAAGGTCAAATTTGATTGATTTTTAAAAAAAGCAACTCCGGCTAGTAGGTAGCAGATCTTTTACCCGTCCTATATTTGAAATAATAAAAAGTGGAAGAAAGATTCTGGTATATATTTACACGCTATTTATCAAAAGAGTCCTCACTCGAAGAAAACGAAGAACTCAAAGATATCATTTCAAGTGTGCCAAAATATAAGGTGATATTTGAGCAATATAGCCCTATTTGGAATGACAAAACAAATGATCAGGAATGGCGGTTTGATAAGGAAAAGATTAAAAATCGTGTTTTTGAAAACATTAAAAGTGAAAGTCTCTCACCTGTAAATTATTCAATTCCTCGTTGGAGTTATGCTGCCATCATACTGTTTATGATATTCACAGTATATGTTGTACACAATTTCATAACTAATACTGATCAGCAAATTGTACCCATAACCATCACAAAATCTACAGCGGATAATCAACGTGCTATGTTCACTTTAATCGATGGTACGGAAGTGTGGTTACGTGGAAACAGTTCTATTACATACAATAAAGAATTAGCAATAGACGGAGTACGAAGTGTACAATTAACCGGCGAGGCATATTTTGATGTGGCTAAAAATCCAGACTTACCATTTATTGTAGTAACCGGTGAAGTATCAACAATAGTTTTGGGTACCAAATTTAATGTCCGGGCTTTCCCACAAAATGCAGTAGAGGTGACTGTGGAGTCCGGTAAAGTGTTGGTGGAGAGTCACTACAGTAAAGTTGCCCTTGAGTCCAACGAACAGGCAACGGTCGATCCGGGAAACAGTGAAATAGTAAAAAATAGAATTAAATCGAAATATGTAACTGTATGGAAAAATCAGGTAATGGATATGGATATGGTTTCGCTTAAGGAGGCATTTTTCATTATGGAGCGATACTACAACGTAACCATCATCACTGATAAACAGGCTGATTTAAATTGCATAGTACGGTCAATATATAAAAATGAGAATCTGGAAACCGTTTTGCAGGGGTTACAGCTAATTTTCGATTTTAATTTTGAGATTTTAGAAGAAAATAAAATCAAAATTACAGGACCAGGATGTTGAATAAAAAAATAAATATGAAATAGATATACTTTATGGTTGGTTTATTTCTTACGAGGTGGGAAATAAAAAGTCCGAATCCGCACTAACGGATTCGGCTTGAACATCCCGAATTGAACTTTCGGAAATTTAATAATTGTTATTATTAATCATACAAAATTATGAATTCAATTTTAGTAAAACAACTGATGTTCGCATCAAGATATATGATCTATGTATTTTTTATTCAGGCTGTAGCTTGCCAACTCTTGATGGCAGGTCATTCCGTTGGTCAAAGCCTTGAGGAAGTACATATTTCTTTACGTGCGGATTCACAAAAACTCAAAGACGTTTTCACTAGTATCGAAGGTCAGACCAATTTCACCTTTACATACTCAAATGAATTAAATACAGCTAACGACAGAGTTAGTATTGTAGCCAAAAAAGAGAACTTGAGAAGTGTACTGGAAAAAATATCAAGACAGTCACATTTCAACTTTAAGCGCATTAACAATAATATTTATGTTATTAGGAGGGAAGAAGGTAGTGCAATGCAACCACTTGTAGAGGAGCAACCTTCAATTTCGATTACGGGGAAAGTAACGGATGAAAATACAAGGGAAGGATTACCTGGAGTAAGCATCCTTATTGAAGGTTCCACCTCCGGCGTAATTTCTGATATAAATGGAGATTATTCACTCGAGGTTGCAGATGAGAACAGTGTGTTGACTTTCTCTTATGTTGGATATATCACTGAGAGAATTGCAGTCGGAACCCAATCCATTATAAATATAATTCTTGTTCCTGATATCACTCAAATGGATGAAATAGTTGTTACTGCGTTAGGAATAGAGCGGTCAACTCAGTCATTAGGATATGCCGTACAGGAACTTCAGGGTGAGGAGATAAACGAAAGCAAGGTTACTAATTTTACCAATGCACTTGCAGGAAAAGTAGCCGGACTGGAGATTAGATCAAATTCTGGTGTAGGGAGTTCTACCAGAGTTATACTAAGAGGAGAATCAATCCTATCTCAAAACGGTAATCAGCCTCTTTTCGTGGTTGATGGAGTACCTATTAGTAACAATATAACCAATTCTTCCTCAGCAGATTATGGTAACGATGCTTCCGATATCAATCCGGCTGATATAGAATCAGTGAACGTGCTTAAAGGACCTGCGGCGGCGGCACTATACGGATCGAGAGCTGCTAAAGGAGCCATTATCATCACCACAAAATCAGGAAAAAATACAAAAGGGATTGGATTATCCTTCAATTCATCCATTACTTTCGAAGACATTTTGATTATGCCAAAATTTCAAAATGATTTTGGTCAGGGAACTAATGGTCTGTTTGAAGGATCAAACTTTGGTTATCAGGGAAACTTGGACCTTTATCCGAATGGCGTCCAGGATGGATTAGATGAAAGCTGGGGTCCAAGATTGAATTTTGGACCTAACAGAGGCCAATTTGACTCTCCCACAACGGGTGGGTTTCGCGGAGCGGATGTTCATTTACGTAACAGGGGGGATATTATCCCAACTCCCTGGGTATCGAGTCCTAACAATGCCAATGACTTTTTCGATTTGGGAAGAACTACACACAACTCTATAGCTGTTACGGGAGGAAATGAAAAGGGAAATATTCGTTTGGGATATACCAATTTCAATCAAAAAGGGATTGTACCGAATAATAACCTCAAAAGAAATACTTTAGCCCTGAATACAGGTTATAATTTGACGAAAAAATTCAGGGTTGCCCTGAAAATGAGCTACATCAAAACAGAAAGTACAAATCGCCCTGATCAGGGTTATGGCCGCAATACGCCTATGTATTTCCTGGTTTGGATGGGGAGGCAGGTAAATATGAATAGCTTGCGCGACTATTGGCAGCCCGGCTTGGAAGGCATACAACAATACCAGTACAATTACGGTGAAAACCACAACAATCCGTTTTTCTATCAGTACGAAAATACCAGTGCTCAACAAAGAGACAGAATACTGGGTAATTTATCGCTTACATACGATTTTACTGAAAATCTAAGCCTGATGGTCAGATCCGGCACGGATTGGTACTATGATCACAGACCTATTCGCCGTGCTGTAAGTACTGTAGGAAGTGAGGAAGGGAGGTATGAGGTAGTTGATATTAACTTTGAGGAGCGTAACACAGATTTTTTACTGAAATACGACTTGAAAAGTAAAGGAAAATTTGGGTTAATCGCTACTATTGGAGGCAATCGGCTTGACACTAAAGGTCGTAATGTTGGAACGATAGCGCCTGAACTAAACTTCCCAGGAATCTATAACTTAGCAAATTTTGCCTCGCCTCTTTTAGTAAGAGAGTTTGTATTTCAGAAGCGTGTCAATAGTTTATATGGATTAGTTCAAATGGATTACAACAATATGCTGTTTTTAGATATTACCGGACGAAATGACTGGTCGAGTACATTACCCGAAGGTAGCAATTCTTATTTCTACCCTTCAATCTCTGCTAGCGCATTGTTAGATCAAATGTTTTCACTTCCAAAGGCTATTAGTCTTGCTAAACTTAGAGTCGGCGTTGCACAGGTAGGTAACGATACCGGACCATACAATCTCAACAACACGTTTGAATTTCAAAATCCGTGGGGACAAGAACTGGCCGTTTCTGAATCATCTGGATTGAAAAACCCTCAACTCAAACCTGAGTCCGTATCAACCTACGAATTTGGTCTGGACTTTAGGTTTTTCAACAACCGCCTGGGAATCGATGCTACCTATTACTACATAAGTACAAAAGACCAGATTATTCCTATTCCGATTACGGAGACTTCCGGATATACATCCAGAATAATTAACGCCGGTGAAATCACAAACGAGGGAATTGAGTTAATGTTGAATGCCACTCCCGTGGAGTTAGACAATGGCTTCCGATGGGATATTTCTTTAAACTATGCTAGAAACGTTAACAAAGTAGTTGAACTGGCAGAAGATATCGATGCAATCGTGATTTCGAGTCCTGGTGAAAATGCTACTGTTGAAGCGAGAGTTGGAGGAAGAATGGGGGCCTTATATGGACCGGGTTTTGAACGAGTGAAGTCAGGGCCAATGGCAGGCGAGATTATCATTGGAACCAATGGGCAGCCAGTTAAAACTACCAGCCCGATATATTTAGGTAATTACAATCCTGATTGGATAGGAGGAATTACCAATTCGTTTTCATACAAAGGGTTCTATTTAAATATATTGTTTGATACGCGTCAGGGGGGTAAATTTATTTCCAGAATGTACAATAAAGGTATGGGATCAGGTATTCTGGCAGAATCAGCAATAGAACGGGCTGCACGTGAGCCCGGGAAAGAATACGATGTTGACTACTTTTCGGCGGGAGCAGCGCAGATTACTGATACAGATGGTAATGTTACATATCAACAAAACCTGGTAAGCACAGACGGTACTGCCAGCGAGGGTATCTATGGCACCAGCGCTCGAAATTACTACAAGCGATATCGCGATCACAATTCAGAAGCGCAATTGTTTGATGCATCGTTTGTAAAACTCAGAGAGGTATCTTTTGGATATACACTTCCAAATAAAATCATGGGTAATTCAGGCTTCAAGGATGTGAGAATTTCTTTCGTCGGAAGAAACCTTGCGCTGTGGACTGGAAATCCTCACTTCGATCCTGAGGCTGCAGTAGCTACAACCGGAGGTGGACTAGCCCCTGGATTTGAAAACATGAGCCTGCCTTCAACAAGAAGTTGGGGTTTCAATTTGAGTTTTAAACTTTAATTTAACCGATTAGTAAATATGAAAAAGATAATAAACAAATCGATAATACTGATCGTTGCTTTTAACCTCATCACGTTCAGTTGTACAGAGGATTTTGATGAAATCAATACAAATCCCAATGAGCCCGATCAGCTCTCAAACCCTGGATTATTACTTCCTACCATACTGAGAGAATCAATGGATGATTATTACACAGGATCATGGAGAAGAGGTAATATTGTTGCTGATTATTTAGCCAACCAGTTTGTAAGTGCTTTTGATTGGACACCTTCCGATGCATCGGAATATTTCTTATGGGGTTTTTATGGACATTTAAGGAATGTTATAGCCATGTATGAAATTGCCCTTGAACAGGGGAATGATAATTATCAGGGAATTGCACTAGTTTTAAAATCATTCATGTTTCAAAATCTAACTGATATTTATGGTGAAATTCCATACTCTCAGGCAATAATGGCCAAAGAGAATGTGAATTTCCCTGAGTACGACACCCAGGAACAGATTTACAATGGTATCCTGGCAGACCTTGAAACAGCCAATGGTTTGCTCGATCCAGCCAATGGAGTTGTTACAGGAGATATCCTTTATTTCGGCGATGTATCAAAGTGGAGAAAATTTGCCAATTCATTGAGGTTAAGATGTTTGTTGAGAATCTCAGGTAGAAAGGACACTTCATCTGATATCGAGGCAATAGTAGGGGATCCTGCTACATACCCAATTTTTGAAAATAACAACGATCAGGCATCATTACAGTACCTGGATCAGTTGGGTAATGAATTTCCACGTTATAGGGTTTCCAACTATGCTGGTTCAACGTGGCCATCTGAAAGTATGGTAGAGCGATTTAAGTCAATGAACGATCCTCGCTTATATGTATTTTCGCAGCCTACACCGTCAACTGCGGGAGGTAGCAATCCAGAATACCTGGGCGTACCAAATGGAATCCAAAATGAAGACATGTATAACGGAGGTCGGCCGTTCCAATCGCCTCCTGGATTGTTGTGGGCTTCATTTGCTTGGGATGAGGAACTATCATCACCTACTGCGGCACAGACACTTTTAATGACTTATTCAGAACTGCAATTTATTTTAGCAGAAGCAGCAGAAAAAGGTTGGATTTCAGGAGACGCAGCAACTTTTTATCAAGCAGGCATGGAAAGTCACTTCGAATACTATGCGAGCAGGATACCTGACAATTATATTTTTCCAAAAGCTTCAGATGTAATTCCTGATCCTTCCTATTACGATCAGGATGCTGTTAAATATGAAGGTTCTCAAGTAGACAAGTTAGGAAAGATTTGGTATCAGAAATGGGTTGCACTTTTTAATTCCGGATATGAAGGATGGTCTCATTGGCGCAGAACAGGAGTACCAACAATTGTGGCCGGTCCCAATAGTCTTGGTTTTGTACCGGTAAGGCATCTCTATCCACTTTCAGAACAAAACCTGAACAAAGCCAATTACGATGCGGCAGTAGCCAGACAAGGTGCTGATAACACGCAAACTAGAGTTTGGTGGGATATCGATTAATGAATGGTTAAAATTTTAGAATTAAAGAAATAATTATGAATAAGATATTAATTTTAATAAGTATACCCTTGTTGATGGCGCATTTTATTTACGCTCAAGGGCCTGTTGCTTATTTGCCACTGGATAACAATCTAAACGATTACAGTGGTAATGCCTTGCATGCAACAGATGCAGGAACGGAAGCAACAACATTTGTAGCGGATGCAGAACGTGGAAATGTAGCCTTTTTCGCTACAGCGGCTCACGCCCAACTGCCCTTGGATCCGAAGTTGAGTTTTGGAACCAATGATTTTAGTGTGGCTTTTTGGATTAAGGTAGATAATGCTCCGACCAGTGACCCTTCAATTTTAAGTAACAAGGATTGGGGTAGTGGAGGAAATGCCGGTTTTCTTATTGCTCTTGATGGCGCCGATGATCCAGCTAACAAACATATGTGGACCTCTAATATCGCTGATGGAATAGGAGGACGTTTGGACTGGGATGCAGATGATAATGCCACACCAAATCTTGTTGATGGCACATGGCATTTCGTGACAGTGACGTATGATAGGGATGCTACCATGAATGTTTACTTCGATGGAGATTTGAAGCAGACAGATCCGGCACAAGACTCTAAGGACTTAACCCTGGTTCCAGGCGATATAAGTTCCGCCAGTTTGCCCATTACTATTATGCAGGATGGAACAGGTGCCTATAGCAAGGATTTTGAAGCCTTTATAGATGAGATTTATATTTACGATCGGGTATTGGAAGCAAAGGAAGTAGCAGACCTTAAGCAATTTGGTCTTAATCCATCTCAGGATGTTGTGTTAGGCGCAGACGTCTATCTTCCATTTGACGGAAATTTAAATGATGCTAGCGGAAACGATCTTCATGCAACAGATGGTGGGACTACACCTACCGGTTTTATTGAAGACCCTGACAGAGGGATGGTCGCTCATTTTCCAATTGACGCGCATGCTCAACTCCCTTTAGATCCAAAACTGAATATTAGTACAGGAGATTTTAGTTTGGCATTTTGGATAAAAGTAGATGAAGCACCGACGAGCGATCCTTCCATTTTAAGTAATAAGGATTGGGGAAGCGGTGGTAACCCTGGTTTCCTGATCGCTTTAGATGGTGCTGATGATCCTGCTAATAAACATATGTGGACTTCCAATATTGCAGATGGAGTAGGAGGACGATTAGATTGGGATGCCGATGACAATGGCACGCCAAATTTGGTAGATGGAACCTGGCATTATGTAGCGGTTGCCTATGACCGCGATGCTACCATGAACGTATATTTTGATGGTGAGTTGAAACAGACAGATCCTGCTCAGGATTCGAAAGATTTGACATTAGTTCCGGGAGATATTGGAGCTGGAAATTTACCGATTACCATCATGCAGGACGGAACAGGTGCCTATAGCAAGGATTTTGAGGCATTTATAGATGAAGTGCGGATTTGGAATGGTAAAGTACTGAGCGCAGAAGAGGTTTTGCAATCAATGAATGCAAAAGCCGGCGTAGATAAATCATATTCCGCCAACGTTTACCTCCCACTTGATACAGACCTCAATGATGCGAGTGGCAATGGATTTGATGCGACAGACGCCGGTACTGAATCTACAATTTTCGAAGTTGACCCGGAGAGAGGCCCGGTTGCAAGATTCCCGCTTGCTGCTCATGCACAACTTCCCTTAGATCCGATGTTAAATTTGGGAACGGATGATTTTAGTGTTGCTTTCTGGATAAAGGTGGAAAATGCGCCAACCAGCGACCCTTCAATATTGAGTAACAAAGATTGGGGTAGCGGTGGTAATCCGGGATTTCTGATCGCTTTGGATGGTGCTGATGATCCTGCTAATAAACATATGTGGACTTCCAATATTGCAGATGGAGTAGGAGGACGTTTGGACTGGGATGCTGACGACAATGGGACGCCGAACCTGGTAGATGCGACATGGCATTTTGTGGCTGTTACATACGATAGAGATGCTACCATGAATGTGTATTTCGATGGTGAATTGAAGCAAACCGACCCTGCTCAAGATTCTAAGGACTTAACTTTAGCCCCGGGAGATATTAGCGCTGGAGGTTTCCCTATCACCATCATGCAGGATGGAACGGGAGCATATGGTAAAGATTTTGAAGCCTTGTTGGACGACATCAGGGTTTGGGTTGGAACAGTAGTCTCCCCTGTCGATATCCTGAACATGTATAAATATAAGGAAGCTGCTCCTGCCAGTGATCAGTCTTTTGGGGCTGATGTTTTCCTTCCATTGGATGAAAATCTAAAGGATCAAAGCGGAAATGGCGTTGATGCTACAAATGCTGGGACTGAAGATGTGATTTTTGTCGATGATATGCAACGGGGCTTAGTCGCAGAATTTCCAATTGCAGCGCATGCCCAGTTCCCTGACCATTCGTTGGTTGATTTTGGAACTGGAGACTTTAGTGTATCATTTTGGGTTAAAATAAATGCTAATGTTCCCATTAGTGGCGATCCTGTTATTTTTGGGAACAAAGACTGGGGAAGTGGTGGCAACCCGGGATTTCAAATAGGGCTGGATGGGCCGGATAATCCTTCTGCACATTTTTGGACAGTAAATGTTTCCGATGGCAATGACCGATTGGATTGGGATGCCGATGACAATGATACACCAAATTTGAAAGATGGCAACTGGCATTTTGTGGCGGTGGCTTTCGATAGGGATGCTACAATGAATGTGTACTACGATGGCATCTTGAGGCAATCAGATCCTGCCCAGGATTCAAAAGATATAACCCTGATACCCGGTGATTTGAATGCAGCTAATCTACCTCTGACCATTATGCAAGATGGAACCGGGGCTTACGATAAGGATTTTGAAGCGCGATTGGATGACATAAGGATTTGGAAAAACAAAGTAATCACAGCTGCTGAGGTAGCTGAGATATATAATCCTGTTGACAAATCTTACGAAGCGATCATATTTTTGCCGTTAAACAATGATTTGTTTGACTACAGTGGAAATAATCTTCATGCCGAAGATAAAGGCACCGAAGTTACCAGATTTGTAAAAGATCCGGATAGAGGAGATATAGCTTTATTTCCTTTAGCAGCACATGCGCAATTTCCACTAGATCCCAAATTGGATTTTGGGACCGATGATTTCAGCGTAGCCTTTTGGATCAGAATCAATCCAAATATTGATACTCCCAGCGACCCTGTTATTTTGGGTAACAAAGATTGGGGTAGCGGTGGTAATCCTGGATTTCAAATTGGTTTGGATGGCGCTGATGACGCTTCAGCCCATTTATGGACCATAAATGTTTCTGATGGAGGTGATGGAAGATTGGATTGGGATGCGGACGATAATCAAACTCCTAATTTGAAAGATGGAGACTGGCACTTTGTAGTGGCTGCTTTTGATAGGGACGCTACATTGAATGTTTACTTTGATGGTGAATTGAGGCAGACTGATCCAGCTCAGGATTCTAAAGACATGACACTGATACAGGGTAGCCTAAGTTCGGCTGGTTTACCACTAACTATTATGCAAGATGGTACTGGTGCCTACAGCAAAGATTTTGCTGCTCTATTAGACAATATACGTGTCTGGGATAGGGTAGTTACTGATGCTGAAGTAGCTGAAATGTTCGTTGATGATAAAGGAAGTGGTATTGGTGAAGGAGAAAATGAATTAGTACTTTTTGCTGAGGATAAGCTTAATGTGAGAGAACAATACTTCACAACATATCCTAATCCGGCAAATAATGGTATTTCTAATATTTCCTATTTTTTAAATAGTTCTTCAAATGTTAGAATTACGGTATTTGACAGCATGGGTAAATTGGTTAAAGTGCTCAAAAACGGTAAGAGTCCGAAAGGTAATAATTCATTTCAATGGAGGACGGATCAAATTCCAACAGGATTATACATCTATCGAATAGAAACATCGGATTTTAATAAATCTTTGCGAGTAATCCACAATAGGTAAAATAGTGAAACTATATAAATAATTAAAAAATGAAATCAATGCGAGTTATAATAAATTATCTGTCACTTGTGATTTTCCTTCAAGGCATTATATCATGTGATGAAAAAGGGGATCCACAAGGACCAATTGATTTAAATGATGAACAGACTGCTTCTGTTTCCATGCGTGGTAAGTGGGGGCAAGCTTCAAACGCGGATTTACCGTTTGGTACAACTGAAGGTGTTTTGGATGATTTGATTTTAGATTTCCGAATCAACGATGAATATTATCCCAGTGATTTCTCCGCTATTGGAGCAGACTATTTCTTTAATGCAGATAGTGAAGGCAGTTGGAATTGGGAGGGTACTGAATTTAATCTAATCAGTTTAGCCAATGTGATACCTATTTCTTCGATACAGGTATTGAAAGAGGCATCAGAAATACAAGTAACTTTTCTTTATGATGGAGAAAGTGGTGGTAGGGTTTCTGGCATTGGTGAATATTCCGTTACACTGAAAAAAATAGCTCCATAATTTTTTTTTGTAAGTTTGAAATATCAATTGGGAATGCTTTTATGGATTCCCAATTGATATTATTTGTCTTTTTTTAAATTTATACGAAGGCCAACAACAGGAGGGTATTGTGGACAAACATATCTAAAATTCAAATGAAAATTGTGAATAAGCGGCTTATCAAAATGATTTATATGATTATTATGTCAGCATTTTTTGGAATGTTGGTTTCATGTAAATATATGAGTAGTCAACCCAATAAAAGACAGGCTCAACATGTAATTGTAATTGGGATCGATGGTATGAGTCCAAACGGTATTATTAATGCAGAGACGCCAGTGTTGGACCAATTAATGAAAGAAGGCTCCTACACATTGAATGCCAGAAGTGTATTACCAAGCAGTAGCAGTACCAATTGGGCGTCTATGGTTTCCGGAGCAGGGCCCGAGCAGCATGGGATTACTTCCAATGGATGGGAACGCGATGATCACATATTGCCACCGGTGTTAAAAGGAACAGAGAATATATTTCCAACAATTTTTAGTGTGGCAAGGGTTCAAAAACCTGAATTAATAATAGGCGCCATATACAATTGGGGAGGGTTTGGCAGACTTATCGAACGTAGCACTCTTGATTACGATCAGAATGGGGAAGATGAAAATGTTACTACCGAACTCGCTGTCAACTATATTAAAAAAACAAAACCGGACTTTTTATTTATTCAAATGGATCATGTTGACCATGCAGGACATGATGACGGGCACAAAACAAAAAAATATTATGATGCGGTAGCAAGGGCAGATCAATTAATTGGAAATATTATTCAAGCCACAAAAGATGCTGGAATATACGATGAAACTGTGTTTATAATTTCATCTGATCATGGTGGAATTGGTTACGGACATGGTGGTGAGACTTTAGACGAAATGGAAATTCCCTTTCTTATTTACGGTAAAAATATCAAAAAAGGCAACCTGATTAAGCATAAGGTTTATCAATATGACAATGCATCTACTGTTGCCTTTGCACTTGGCCTTGAGCAACCCTATGCCTGGATCGGAAAGCCGGTGAAAAGTGCATTTAATGGATTTCCAGATCCTCCTGTTTTCGGTGAGGGCAAGGTGCTTATTGCTGCTCCGATTATTTTTCCAAAACCTAATTTGTATGAACCTGCGGGAGGTCTTTATATTGATGAGTTGGCAGAACTAAAAATTGAATCTTCAGGGGACACTGAAGTACACTATACAATAGATGGGACTGAGCCTACTAGAAATTCCACATTGTATTCCAGCCCGGTTCAGATAAGCCAAAGTTGTGTGGTCTTGGCCAAATCATTTGGTGCCCAGAATGAAGAAAGTACAGTATCTAAAGCCTATTTCCGAATTGTTTCAACAGGGAAAGGCAATGGTGTTAGCTACGATTACTATGAAGGGGAAGACTGGCATTTTTTACCTGTTTTTGAAACTACGAAGCCAGTTAAATCAGGTGTAAAGCATCAGATCAGGATAGATGATATCAACGAAAGACCAGGGCAATTTGCTATAAAATATTCCACTTATTTAAAAATAGATAAATCAGGAGAGTATAAATTTTATATCACCTCTGATGATGGCAGCAAATTGTATGTCAATGGTGATATGATTGTGGACAACGATGGCGGTCATGGAGCAATTCAACGATCGGGTACCAAAAAGTTGGAAAGTGGTATGGCACATTTGGAAGTAGAATATTTCAATGAAGGTGGAGGCTGGTGGTTGGATACTTTTTACAAAGGCCCCGGAGTGCCAAAACAAATTATTCCGGCAGATAAACTTTATTTAAAATCATTCTGATTCTGTTTTATGCAATATAATAATGATAGTTTCTGGAGATTAGACGATAAAATATTCGTAGGATTGAAGGAAGATTGATTTGCAAATGATTGGAAAAGGTTAAATGAGACTAAATGTACACAATGGCACATATTGGTTCCTGTTAATCCTGATAAAGAAAAATATCATATCAAGTTGGTATAGAGGTCATATTATTCCAGATAGTATTGAAAAATGATAAATTAAATGTTGTCGGGTTCTTCATCACCATAACCATTTGGTTATTTCCTTTACTTTCATTTTGTAAAGAAAATAAATTGATCATAATTGGTATAGATGGTTGCAGGTCCGATGCACTGATAGCAGCAAATACTCCCAATATAGACAAGTTGATTGAAAACGGATCATTTACTCCTATAGCCCAGACAAGACCTGTTACTTCCAGCGGACCGGGATGGTCAAATATGCTTACCGGAGTTTGGCAGGATAAACACGGCGTGAAAGACAATAGCTTTAGTAATGATAACTATGAAGATTATCCACACTTCTTTAATCGGATAAAAGCAAAAGATCCTTCCATGCATTGTGCATCCATTGTACGCTGGGAGCCTATTCAATCACGAATGCCTAAAATCGCAGATTTAGATTTGGCCATTACTTCCTCAGATAAAGATGTCGCCTCAGCAGCAGTTGATTATATTCAAAATACGGATGATCTCGATGTATTATTTGTGCAAATAGATGATGTGGACCATGCAGGGCACCAGTATGGCTATGATCCTGAATCACCCAATTACCTGGAAGCTATAGAAAAAATAGATGCGTTAATTGGTCAGATAATAGCATCAGTAAATCAGCGACGAAATATTTTAAATGAAAACTGGTTGATAATTGTATCAACAGACCATGGCGGAATTGGTAAAAGTCATGGAGGCGGATCGAAAGGAGAGCGCGCTATTTTATTGATTGTAAGTGGTGAAAGTGCTGAAAAGATCAGGATTGATGATGTAGAGGCAAATACGAAGAATCAAGATATTGGAAAGTCCATCGTTTTGGATGGTGAAGGATTTGGTAAAGTTGAAAATACCAGCCTGGATTTGTCAGCTTTCGAAGACTTCACCATTGAAGTTATGGTAAAATCAAATGGTTGGAATGGCGATCCTGCTATTGTTTCAGATAAAAATTGGGATAGCGGGAAAAATAAAGGATTTGTGCTCGCGGGAAAATCTGATGGCGTTACCTGGAAATTTAATCTTGGAAACGGCACAAATCGTATTGACCTGAATGGGGGAGACATTAGCGATGGGAAATGGCATCATATCGCTGTGGTATTTGATAGGGATGGCAGAAAAGCGCTGTTTCAAGATGGAGAATTAATCAGCAGTACAAATCAGATTTTGCCTGACACTTATAGCTCATCATTGGATTTTGGAGTTGGTCAGGATGGAACATTGTCGTACAACTATACATTTCGAGGAGAGATCGGAGACATCAAAATATGGAGCAAACCGCTTTCTCAGGAAGTGATTTACGATAATTTTTGTCAATCTTTGAGTAGGCATCCAGAACTTAATTTTTTACAGGCACATTGGTCATTTGAGAAATTAGATGAAAACGATATAGATGATGTTTCTTCAAATAATCATAAACTTACCATAACTGGTAATTTGAAAATCTCATCAGGAACAAATAGTATTGAATGCTTTGAAAACCGGGTAACGCCAAATATTGTAGATGTTGCAATTACTGCGCTTACGCACATGGGAATTTCCATAGATCCTGGTTGGCAATTAGATGGCATCCCTTTTGGATTAAAAACAAGTGAAGAAAATTCAGGTAAGGATTATATATACCAATTTGCTAATCCAAACAATGGAAACTTTGAAATAGCTGTACCTACAAATGAATCGCTGATATTTCATATTTCCGTAAATAATTTGTCGGGAAAAATTATTTTACCTTCCCATATTCAACATGGAAAATCAGCATTTATTGATATGTCATTTTATGCAAGTGGGATTTACCTGATTACTATCCAAACTATTTTTGGAACGGAAAAAAGAAAATTCGTTCTGAACAATGATTAATTTTTAAATCAATTTATTGGAGATTTTGCAAGGTGTTTCCAAGGCATTCGATTATTAATTCGCAATCATCTTTTGAAATGATCAGCGATGGTCTTAAAGTTATTATATTTCCTTCGATTAAGTGTTACTCCCTGGTCAAAATAGGCGTACATGATTTGTTTAGTTTATTCAACTGCTTTTCCCCAGATGCTTCTGTCTTTTACAAGATATATACCCAGATGAAATCTTTTGCCTATGAAGTTTCCAGTCAATGGAAATTTTTGTTGAAGTTTCTTCAATTCACCCAGAAGATAATTGTCCAGGATATTTGCATTCTCGGCCAGCTTGTTGTCTTCCAAAAAATCAATCAAGGCAAGGCCTTCGGCAGCACAAAGTGGATTTTTCTCATGCGTAATATACCCGATCGAGCAATGCGATAAGGTATGTATTTTTCTTTCATGACAATTCGGGCAAGAGATACCATGCCACCAACCAGTGATTTTCTAAACACCAAGACGTCAGGAATCTCTAAATACTTCCAGTCTATTTGATGCTGATCTGTAAAAAAATTAATATAGTAATTGAGACTTTATTTTTGAAACAGCATCTTGTAATAAGTAATATTTACTATATGTAAAATAAAGATGAAAAAAGTTCATATTAGTAAAGTTAAAACATTACCTTTAAATAGTATTTTATTTATTTGCCTCTTTATTTGATTTATACAATGTCGTTAAAACCCATTAACAGTTATGTTAAAGTCAATTCGCATTCCAGCCAAATATCAACTTTTTGAAAAGACCGGCAAGCCATTTCTATACGAAAACAAAGAATTTCAGAGGGAGTTAAAGCAAGGAGAAGCGCTGGTCAAAATTTTGTTGGCAACTATTTGTGGTTCAGATATTCATACCATTGACGGTAAAAGAAAAGAAGACACACCATGCATCCTTGGGCATGAAGCTGTTGGTGAAATCGTGGCAATCAATTCCAGGGAGAGTTTTACAGTAGGCGATCGAGTGACCTGGACGGTGACCGATAGTTGCGGGAAGTGTCCTGCCTGCACTGAATATGGGCTTCCGGAAAAATGCCATGAACTATTTAAATACGGTCATTCCTCCATTAAAAATGGAAGTGGTTTCAATGGATGTTATGCTACTCATATTCATATTCGAAAGGGTACACACATGGTAAAAGTACCAGATTCTGTCAGTGACGTGGCAGCCGCTCCAGCCAATTGTGCCCTGGCTACTATGGTAAATGCAATCTCTCACACGACCAGAGTACCAAAAAAAGTGGTGGTGCAGGGAGGAGGGCTTTTAGGAATTTATACCTGTGGACTACTTAAGGAAATGGGAGTTTCGCAAATTTTTTGTCTGGAAGTTAACAAAGAACGCTTTCAATTAATTAGACAATTTGGAGCCGTAGCAGTAGATGGTCAGAACTCTGAAAAAGCTACTCGATTTATTTTGGATCAAGTTGGAGACGGGGTAGATGTGGTGTTTGAAGTTGCGGGCCTCAAAGAATTAATTCCGCAGGGACTGGACCTGCTTCGTCCGGGAGGTGATTATATTTTAGTGGGTCTGGTGCATCCGGATTCTGAAATGGGAATCACTGCCGAACAGATTATACGAAAGTGTCTTCATATAAAAGGAGTTCATAATTATGCTCCCCGGCATTTGGAAGAAGCTATCTTATTCCTTCAACGCAATCGTGAAAATTTACCTTTCGACCAACTTGTCAGTCCTCCTTATAAATTAGAGGAATTAGAGAAAGCTGTTCAAGAAGCAAAAAAACAAAAGTGGGTCAGGGTTTCTGTTAAACCGGAATAATATATGAATCCAGAGGATACACAATATTTGAAATTCAGAAGAGCTCAGTGGAAGATGCTTTTAGTAGTCATGTTTTGCTACCTTTTTTTCTACACAGGGAGACAGAATTTCGGTTGGGCCATAATGGGCATGGGGATTGAATTGGATCTTTCAAAACAAGATATTGGCTGGATTGGCGCAGGAATGCTTTGGGCATATGGAATAGGTCAATTCATCAATGGAAATTTAGCTGATAAATTTGGGGCTCGACGTATGATGGCCCTGGGAGGTCTGCTCTCATTTGCGTTTAACTGGGCTACAAGTCTTTCTACAAGTTACCTGATGATTTTTGTTTTTTGGACAATGAATGGTTTCTCACAATCTTTAGCTTGGGCTCCGGGTAGTCGTTTAGTAACTAATTGGTGGGGAGGTAAAGAACGGGGAAAGGCTTTTGGTTTTTATGTGTTTGCTGCTGCATGTTCTTCAATCATTATTTATTTTTTGTCAATATTATTGTTGGATGTGTATGAACTAAACTGGAGGTGGATTTTTCGTCTTCCTGTACTATTGCTTCTAATAGGTTGTACAGTTTTTTACATAGTTGTAAGAGATAAGCCGGAGGATTGTGGTTTTCCTGCCTTGAAAGATGAAAACCTGTCCAATACAAATGTAGAAAAGTATGAAAGTTCATTTCATCGGTATATCGGAGTTCTAAAGAATAAAAAATTCCTTTTGGCTTGCCTTTCTATTGGTTTTCAGAATATGGCTCGCTATGGTCTTTTAGTTTGGGTGCCTCTTTATTATTTGGGAACAAAAATCAATGATTCGTCAAATACTTGGATTGCTTTAGCTCTACCGGTTGGAATGGCTCTGGGAACGATTTTTTTTGGACAATTATCAGATAGAGTTTTTAAATCAAATCGCTCTAAACCAATCTCTATATCAATGGCTTTAGCTGGACTTACGGTATTGCTTGTCTATATTATTCCAGAGGATAATGTGACAGGTGGATTGCTCCTAATGTTTTTCGCAGGTTTTTTTGTTTATGGACCACAATCTTGTTATTGGCCCTTAAGCCCGGATTTATTGGGCGTTAAAAGGTCAGGTACTGGTGTGGGTGTGATGAATACATTTGCTTATGCTTTTGCTGGTGCGGGAGAGCCTTTTATTGGTTATATGGCAGACATAACAAATAAAGAAAATATTGTATTTGTTGTGACAGCCGTTGTATGTTTTTTGAGTGCCATCATTATTTTATTTGTTCGACGTTGATCAATATTAGCTATTTAAAATATGAATATAATATATTTACTATATGTAAATAAAAAGAATAATAAATTTCATATATGTAAATATATCAATACCTTAGTACTATTATTAATTAATATGCTAGATCCTTTATAATTTGATTTACACATAAAGCCATTTAACATGGATAAGGATAAACTTAGATCAGAAGGAGACATAAACATTACAGAAAATAGGGTTAACTATTGGCAGAAGAATCTTGACGAAGAAACGACAAGGTTACTGGAAATGGATAACAGTTATTTTCTGCATCAGTCCCTTTCTACTCCCTGCCTTAATGTGATGAAATCTTGTAAAGGTTCTTCTTTTACCGACAGAGAGGGTAGAAGTTACCTGGATTTTCATGGCAATAATGTTCATCAGGTAGGATTTGGAAATTCCAGGGTTATTGAGGCCATTACCAGTCAAATGGAAGAATTGTCTTTTTGCACAAGGAGATACACCAATAAACCTGCAATTGATCTGGCTAAAAAATTGGTAGAGTTGGCTCCCGGAGATCTCAATAGGGTGTTGTTTGCTCCCAGTGGTTCTATTGCCATTGGAATGGCGCTAAAATTGGCCAGGGTGAAAACCGGTAGATTCAAAACCATTTCAATGTGGGATTCATTTCATGGGGCTTCTCTAGATGCAATATCAATTGGGGGAGAAGCAATTTTTAGAAGTGAGATAGGTCCACTTTTGCCTGGGTCTGAACATGTGCCACCTCCAGATGCACAAAATTGCCTCTGGGATTGTGAAGGAGACTGTAAACTGAAGTGTGCCGATTATATCGATTATGTGTTGGAGAAGGAAGGTGATGTAGCTGCGGTAATCGCCGAAACTGTACGATCTACACCATATATTCCACCTAAAGAATATTGGAAAAAGGTAAGGGCATCTTGTGACCGTCATGGAGCACTTTTGATTCTTGATGAAATCCCACATTGTTTGGGGCGCACCGGCACCATGTTTACTGTTGAGAATTATGGTATTGTACCTGATATGTTGGTTATCGGTAAAGGTCTTGGGGGTGGAATTTTTCCATTGGCAGCACTTATTGCCAGAGAAGGACTCAATGTGATGAAAGATCGGGCATTAGGCCATTATACCCATGAGAAAAATCCGGTTGCTTGTGCAGCAGCCTATGCCTCGATCAAATATATCGAAGAAGAAAATATTCTCGACCATGTGGGTAGGATCAGCAAATATACCATGGAAGAACTGCGTAAGCTGCAGCAAAAATATGCATTGATCAAAGATGTAAGGGGAATTGGCCTTTTGATAGGAGTGGAGCTGGCAAATGTGAATAACAAAAAAGCTGTGGAAGAGGCAGAGAAAATCATGTATATGGCACTCGAGAAAGGCCTCAATTTTAAGTTGACCATGGGAAATATTTTAACACTTACTCCGGCGCTGACGATCAATTATGAAGAAATGGATAAGGCGCTTTCTATTTTGGATAATTGCTTTAAGGAAATTTCTGAGATGAGGGAATAAAAATTAGTTGATTAAAAGCTTGGAGAAATTTGAAACCAATACAGAAACTATATCAAAATAAATAAATGTCTAATTATTAAATGTGAAAGAAATGAGTTTTAATTATCAGAGAATCTACAAAGGAGAAATTAAAGGCGTTGTACTTGACTGGTCAGGAACAACTGCTGATGCTTATGTGATCGCCCCCGCTGTCGTATTTGTAGAAGTTTTTCACCGACAAGGTATTGAAATATCCATGCTGGAGGCGCGAGGCCCGATGGGTTTGCGTAAAGACCTGCACATCGAGCAATTAACACTGGATCCGGTAATTCGCGAACGTTGGAAAGGAGTTCATGGGAAATACCCGGATTCTACGGATGTTGAAAAAATGTTCGCTGATTTTGTGCCGGCACAAGTAGCGTGCCTGCCGGAATATACAGAACTGTTGCCCAATGTGGCCGAGGTGACACAACGTATGCAAAAGAATGGAATAAAAATAGGAGTAACTACCGGCTTTTTACGGGTAATGGTTGATGTACTTTTAAAAGATGCCATTAAGCAAGGGTTCAAACCAGATGTCACTGTTGCCGGTGACGAAGTGGAAAACGGTGCCCGCCCAAAGCCATTCATGGTTTATAAAAATCTTGATTTAATGGATATTACTCCAATCGAATCAGTAATTAAAGTGGATGATACCGTTGGTGGCGTTGGTGAAGGCCTTAATGCCGGATGCTGGACTATTGGCGTTTCGCGTTACAGCAACTACATGAATATAAATACACTTGATGAAGAGGCTACCCTGTCAACTGAAGAGATCGAGCGCCGTCATAATCAAAGTCGCGAAATGCTTCAAAAGGCCGGGGCGCATTATGTGATTGATTCTATTGCAGATATCGAGGATGTAATTACTGACATCAATGCCCGTCTGGCAAGAGGAGAAAAACCGTAAATCACCGGTAGTATAAAATCATCAGTTTTTATTATGCCGTGTCCGACTTCGGATACGGCATATTTTTCTTGTAACGAAAAACATATCATTTATGGGCGTGAAATAAAAAAAATTAATTCTAATTTGAAGATAGTGATGAATTAAATTTCACACAGTTAATGTTATTTACGGAATGGTTCATAAAGTTAATTGGGGCAAAGTAAATTATATTGTTATATCTTGGGTCCTCAGAATAATTAAATAATGTTTTTATGATCAAAGATGATATTCTCAGTAACATTGGCAAGAAAATAAAGGAAGAGCGGAAAAATATGGGACTCAATTTGCAGGAGGTTGCTTCTCTTAGCAATATTACTGCAGGATTATTGTCGAAAATAGAAAATTTCAGAGCAGTTCCATCATTGCCCGTACTCTTGAATATCTCGAAAGCACTTGATGTAAATATGTCCGATTTGGTCGAAAATGTAGTCAATAATAAGGAGGTTTCTTTTCTGCTGGTTAGGAAAGATGAAAGAAAATCAGAGGAAAGAGAAGATTCGGAAGGATTAACGTATGAATCTCTTATTCATCAGGATTTATCTGATATTAATTTTAGGGCTAACATAGTGAAAGTAAAACCAAAATGCTATCGAGAACCAATTGCCACTGAGGCGATGGAATTAATTTTTGTGATTAGTGGCACTGTTACCTATGGTTTTGACAACCAGGAAGTAGTACTGGAAGAAGGTGATACATTTTACTTTGATGGAAGTTTCCCCCATTCATTGAAAAACAACATGGATAACCAAGCAGTTTTATTTAAAGTTTACTTATTTATATTGGCAAAGTCGTAAAGATTTTTTGAATTTTTCTCCTCAAAACAAATGGTTTGAAAATAGTTCTATTTATATATTTCCTTTGATTATTACTTCCAGCATGACATTGATTTACAATGCATTACTGAAATATTACCAAAAAATTGAAGCACTAATATTCTGTATTAAGTTGTTGAAGTCAACAGGAAATACATGTCCTATATTACCAATCCTAAAGGTATCTGCTACCGATACTTTTCCAGGATAAATAACAAATCCTTTGGCCTTTAGTTTTTCATAAAACTTTTTAAAATCATATTGTGGACTTGACGGGCTATTAAATGAAGTAATGATTGGTGACTGATAGGATTCCGGTAGCAAACAGGTTATTCCCAGCTCCTCCATTCCATCTACAAGAACTTTATGGTTTTCTTTATATCTCTTATATCTGTTTTGTATTCCTCCTTCTTCTTCAAGCTCATGCATGGCTTGCATAAAAGCTCTTACCGTATGTGTGGGTGAGGTATATCGCCATTTTCCATGACCATTCTCCATGGTAAGCCATTGGTCATAAAGATCCAGAGAAAGTGACCTGGCAAATCCTTTTGTTTTTATTAACTCATCTCTTTTAGCAATTACAAAACCAAATCCGGGGACACCTTGAATGCACTTATTTGCACTGCTTATAATAAAATCAATTCCTATCTTTTTTACATCTATTGGAATACCACCAAAGCTACTCATCGCATCAACAATAAAAACCTTATTGTATCGCTTCACGATTTCACCAATATCCTCAATTGGGTTGAGCATTCCTGTTGTAGTTTCACAATGTACTACTACCACATGAGTAATTTGCTTATCTTCTTGAAGTTTCTTTTCAAGTAAATCCTGGTTTGGCCGATCAATTTCACCACTATCAAGAACTATCGTATTGATCTTAAGACGTTTTGATATTTGGGCCAATCGCTGACCATAAGAGCCATTGGCCAATACTAATAATTTTCCGTCTGGTGGCAATACGCTGCCTATAGTGGCTTCCACGCTAAATGTGCCACTACCTTGCATGAGTACTGATGTATATCCGTCTTCTCCAGTGGCAAGGTTTGTTATTCCTTGCCTGATTTCTTCTACCACACCGAGATTATAATCATCGTCCCATGTACACCAATCCCGAAGCATTACAGCTTTCACAGATTTGGAAGTACTCAAAGGACCGGGAGTCAAAAGAAAATATGGGTTATCAGGAAAGTTGTAATCGTCCATTTGTAGAAAAGTTTGATGTTACTGACTGTAAAAATATCGATATATTTACATATATGAAATAAACATAAGGATAAATTGATTTATATTACAATAGAATTTATAACATTTGAAAATAATAGCATTAAAATCATGAAGAATGCGGGTTGAGAAAACTTTAAGATATTGGCGTTTCAGGATATTCGCAATTAGCTGGCTGGGTTATGCAGGCTTTTATTTTTGCCGGAAAAATTTTAGTGTCGCCATGCCTATCATCATAGACGAACTTGGGTACACAAAAAATGATATTGCCATTGTACTCACTGTTTATAGTCTTACATATATGCTTGGTCAGTTTGTTAGTGGGTATTTGTCTGATCGGTGGGGTCCAAGGATAATTGTGAGTATTGGTCTTGTTATTGCGGTCATTGCCAATTTTGCCCTAGGTATGACCGGTGGTTTTTTGGCTTTTGTTTTTTTTATGGGCACCAATGGTCTTGGTCAATCTACCGGATGGTCCGGGTTGATTAAAAATATGACTCCCTGGTTTAAACCTAATGAACGGGGAGTAATCATGTCTTGGTGGAGTACTTGCTATGTAATTGGAGCTTTTCTGGCTACCGTGTTTGCCACCTATTGGGCTACCAATGAGACGATTCTCGTAGGATGGGGGTGGAAACGGGCTTTTATTATTCCAGCCGGAGTTCTTATGGTAATAACCCTGCTGTATGGAGTATTTACACGAAACCGACCTCCGGATGTTGGATTGCCTGTATTAGTAAAAGAGGAAGAAGATATTGTTTCAATGAAATCCAAAAGCGAGCAATTCCAAATCATTAAAACGCTCATTTCGAAAAGTGAATTATGGATTGCCGCATTTATCTATTTTTTGTTGAAGCTCACACGTTATGTATTTCTATTCTGGCTTCCCATGTATATGGTTGAGGCACTAAATTACACCAGCCAGGAGTCAGGATATCTGTCCTCAATTTATGAACTTATGGGTTTCATTGGTGTAATTGCCGCAGGATATATTTCGGATCGTTTATTGGATTCAAAGCGGTTTCCTGTTGTTGCTGTAATGCTTTTTATGATGTCCATAGTTTGCTTTATTCAACCAATGTTAGCTGGTTTAGGTATGCTTGCTATAGGCATTAATATTGGATTAATAGGCATTATGACATATGGGCCTGATTCCATATTGTGCGGAGCTACTGCAATGGATATTGGCGGGAAAAGAGGAGCCGCTATGGCTGCAGGAATAATTAATGGAGTCGGGTCTGCCGGACAACTGTTATCCCCATTTATTGCAGCGTATATTTCTGATGTGTTTGGATGGAATGTGTTGTTTTATGGATTTGTAGTTTTAGGTTTAATTGGCGGGGTGCTTGCCGTGACAAAGTGGAATTACCGAAGAAAATATGAAGCCTCTGAAATTAGTTCTGTAACGGTAAACAATGTGTAATTTTAAGTAGCTGAAGTGCATAACTAAATTACCGCGAAATCTTAAATGTTTTTACTAAGCCCTAACTCGCTTCTTTTGGTATTCAGTCTGAATATATATTATAAGAGATAAGTAATATGTCAAAACTCATGACAGATGTAATAGTTGTCGGGGCAGGAACCGTAGGCTGTGCTGTCACCTACTACCTCGCTAAGAATGGAATTAAGGTAAGATTAATAGAAAAGAATACAATCGGATCGGGCAATACTAGTCTTGCAGCTTCTTTGTTGACCAGAATACGGAGTAAACGTGCAATCATCCCATTGGTAGAGGAAACATATCGGGTTATAAATTTTCTGAATGAGGAAATTGAAAATAGGCTGGATATGCAAAAAGTGGGGAGCCTTCATCTTGCGGCAACTGAATTAAGCATCTTAGCCCTCGAAAATTTGATATCAATCGCCAATGATTCTAATATTGTTCATTCTACAGTTTCACATTCTGAAATAAAAAAAATGGTTCCATGGTTAAAAGTTGATGAGATACAAAAGGCATCCTTTATGCCCGATGATGCTTTTCTGGATGCCTATGTATTGACAACCGCTTTTGCTGAAGCTGCAAAAAAACATGGCGCTGTCATTCAGCAATATACTAGCGTTGAAGGTCTGATAACAGAAGACAATAAGGTATTAGGCATAAAAACCAGGAAGGGCAGGATAGAGAGTGAAATGGTAGTAGACACAGCAGGAGCCTGGTCTAATCTAATCTCTCTCCGGGCTGGTATTGCCTTGCCTATGACACCGGTAAGAAGTAATTATTGGGTTACCTCATCCAGACCTGAATTGTTCCCGCCTAACCAACCAATTGTCATTTTACCAGATGCTTCTGTTTATACGAGACCTGAATTCGGGGCTTTACTGTTCGGATTGAGGGAATCAAAATCAGTTCATTTTGATCCAAGAAATCTTCCTGAGGATCTTTCTGGCTATGTATTTGGCGATCCCGAAGATCGTTGGAATATACTTATTGAAGAAGGGGAGCAGTTCCGAAGATTTTTTCCAAAATTTGATGAAATAGAAATTCAGCATTATATTGCTGGTGTGTCCACATACACACCCGATGGCATGTTTGTGATTGGTGGAGTGCCGGAAATGCAGGGCTTTTTGGCAGCTACAGGATGTTCTGGTGCAGGGGTGGCAGCTTCAGGTGGGATGGGTAGATTAATTAGTGAATTGGTTATAGGAATAGATACCTTCTGCGATATTAAACCATTCAGGATTGATAGGTTTGGGAAAATTGATCCACTAAGCTACGAATTCAGACAAAGCTGTGCTGATGCCAGGTCAGGTAAAAAATCGGGGTAATGAAAATAAAGGCTACTGTTGCGAAATAGATTTGAGGGGATTTTTTTTATAAAAAAATTGGTTATGGAATAGGTGTGTGTTGCAAATGCATATCAGTTTAATTCTCAAAAGATGATTAAATCCCATCTTTATACAAAAGTTTCAAATTACTGAGACTTTAAAAGTTAAGGAATAGTAATCCTCTCCTACAAAATTATTTTGATCAAAGCACGGTTTTACATTACAGTTTTTGATTAATTCTCAACTCTACTTCCTAATATTTCTATTTAATCAGATTCCTGCTGAAAATTATTGAGGTTAGTATTGCCAAATCTTAAACATTTGGTTGATACTTAGAAAAATTTAAATTATATAATTGAAAGTCCTCTCATTGCAGAGGGTTTTTTATTTTTGTAAAAAAACCAGTATTTGAAACAAAGATTATACGATATCGCTCTTTTTAGTCTCCCGATCTTACTTCGACTAATAAGTCCATTTCACAATAAAGCTAAATTGATGATCGATGGCAGATTAAACTGGAAAAAAGACTTAAAAGATTTATCAATTTCTCGTAAGAGGGTTTGGTTTCATTGCGCATCTCTGGGGGAATTTGAACAAGGAAGGCCTCTGATAGAACAAATAAAAAAGCGGTATCCTAATTATGAGATCGTCATCACTTTTTTTTCTCCATCAGGTTTTGAGGTAAGAAAGAGTTATGAAGAAGCTGCTTACATCGGATATTTGCCATTTGATAGTAAAAAAAATGCTCGAAAATTTATTGAACTACTTCAGCCGAGCATAGCCATTTTCGTCAAGTATGAATTTTGGTTTTACTATCTTTCTGAGTTAAAAAAACAAAATATACCTACCTTTTCTGTTTCAACAATTTTCAGGCAAGAGCAACAATTCTTCAAAAAAAATGACGAGTTCTCTCGAAAAATGCTTTTTTGCTTTGACCACTTTTTTGTGCAAAATGATGTATCTGCACAATTGCTGAAAAAGATTGGATTAGATAATGTAACCATTTCTGGTGACACGAGATTTGATAGAGTAAAGGAAATTTGCAGCAATCCTGAGAAAAATGAAATTGCTGAGATTTTCAAGGGTAATGAAAAGGTATTGGTGATTGGAAGCAGTTGGCCCTCAGATATAAAGTTACTTCTACCTTATATAAATGACCCCAATAATTCCATTAAATTTATCATCGCCCCACATGAAATAGACAAAGATAAAATCAATAACCTCATAAAAGGAATTACTGTTAATTACCAATTATATTCAAAAGTAGATATCAGAGAATTAGAATCGTTAAGGGTACTAATTATTGATAATATAGGCATGCTTTCATCTTTGTATCAGTATGGAGACTTTGCTTTCATCGGTGGGTCATTTGGTCAGGGGTTACATAATATATTAGAACCGGCTACTTTTGGGATGCCAATTATTTTTGGGAAAGCAAAGAGTAACAATAAGTTTCAGGAGACTGTTGATTTACTTAATCTTGATGGAGCTTTTGAAGTGTCAAATACCCAGGAATTGAATATTATTTTGAAGAGATTTATTCTCGATCGAGTTTACCTCAATAAGGTTTCAAAGCAAAGCTCAGATTATGTAATTGATAATGTTGGCGCTACTGAAACTATTGTGAAATTTTTAAATAAATATTTGGATTGATGGAAGGATTGGTCGTGAAATCTACAGGTTCGTGGTATGATGTGAAAACCAATGTTGGGGATATAATAAATTGTCGAGTAAGGGGTAAACTAAAAATTAAAGGATTGAGGGTGACAAATCCTGTATCTGTTGGCGATTGCGTACAGTATGATGTCGAAAAAGATGGTCATGGAATTATCCATACTATTTTACCCAGAGAAAACTACCTCATTCGCAGATCTGCCAGGAAAGCGGCATTTGGCCACATTCTGGCAAGCAATATAGATTTGGCAGTTGTTGTAGCTACAATATCCTTTCCGAGGACATCACTGGGTTTTATAGATCGATATTTGATTGCTGCCGAATCTTTCAGAATTCCATCATTATTGGTGTTTAATAAAACCGATATGTGGGGTGAGCAAGAGATGGCTTTTATAAAGGATCTGGAATTTTTGTATAAAAAGATAAATGTTGATTTTATTACAGTATCTGCCAAGACCGGGAAAAATATAGCAGCTTTCAAAAAGAAACTTTCCGGAAATATCTCCCTTATTGCCGGACATTCAGGCGTGGGAAAATCAACTATTCTTAATTTGCTTTCACCCAAAATAAATCAGAGTACAGCAGAAGTATCTACATTTGCCAATAAAGGCAAGCACACCACAACTTTTGCCGAGATGTTTGAAATTGGCCCACAAACATTCGTGATTGATACACCGGGCATTAAAGAGCTCGGACTTATGGATATTTACGATAAAGAGATAAGTCATTTTTTCCCAGAGATGAGAGTGCTTCTTGGCAAATGCAAATTTCATAATTGCACACACACCCATGAACCAAAATGTGCTGTAATTGATGCAGTAGAAAATGGTGATATCTCCATGTCAAGATTTGAAAGCTACATCAGTATGATGGAGGGATCTGATAGTCATCGGTGAGTAAAAAGCTGAAAGGGAAAAGGAAGAAAGCTGAAAGCAAAAAGCTGGAAGGGAGAAGAAAATAAAGCAAAAAAAATCACTATTGCAGGCAGGCTTGGAAAAACCTGATATCGAAAATGGAATTATAATACGCCCCATAATTCAGACCACTGCTTAAGTTGAAATAAATATTAATTTTAGTACTATAAAACCAAGCAAAAAAAGTTTAAGGCAAGTATCGATGATTATTTAAACTTTACTCGGAATTACTGAAAAATTAAAATCTATTGATAATTTAAAGAGATTATTTTTAGTTTTGGTCAACCCAGATGAAAAAAATAAAATATCAAGTTAACCTGTATATAAACCGAACTTATCAAACCATCATTAATTACTAAAATATGAACATTAAAAAATTACTTGTAGCCAATAGAGGAGAAATTGCGATTAGAATTTTTAGGGCTTGTACAGAAATTAATATAACAACTGTAGGGATTTACACCTATGAAGATAGATACTCACTGCACAGGTACAAAGCTGATGAATCTTACCAAATTGGTGACGATAATGAGCCTTTAAAACCATATCTGAATATAGATGCTATTATAAGAGTAGCGAAAGAAAATAACGTAGATGCCATTCATCCGGGGTATGGATTTTTATCTGAAAATGCAAATTTCGCAAAAAAATGTGAAGAAAATAATATTGTATTTGTCGGTCCAAGAGTATCGGTTCTTAAATCATTGGGTGATAAAATTAGTGCTAAAAAAATTGCCGTTGCTAATAACATACCAATCATTGAGAGCAGCATAAAATCTTTAGATACTATTGAAACTGCTTTAGACGAGGCCAAAACGATTGGGTATCCTGTCATGTTGAAAGCAGCCTCTGGTGGTGGAGGTAGAGGCATGCGTGTCATTAGAGATCCAGAGCAATTAAAAGTTTCATTTCCTGAATCTCGCAGAGAAGCCTTAAATGCATTTGGTGATGACACCTTATTTTTAGAAAAATTTGTAGAGAACCCAAAGCATATTGAGATTCAAATTGTAGCTGATAACCACGGCAACATGGTTCATTTATATGAAAGAGATTGTTCCGTGCAACGCAGGTATCAAAAGGTTATTGAGTTTGCACCGTCCTTTGGATTAAGCGATACTGTAAAAAAAGATTTATACTACTATGCAACTTCTATCTGTAAAGCTGTTAATTATAACAATGTTGGAACGGTAGAATTTTTGGTAGATGCCTCAAACGAAATTTACTTTATAGAGGTAAATCCAAGAATACAGGTAGAACATACTGTTACAGAAGTTGTTACCAACATAGATATTGTAAAGACACAATTATTCATTGCAGGCGGCTATAAATTGAATAGTAATCACATAAATATTGTCGATCAAGATGCAGTAAATCTTAATGGCTACGCTTTGCAATGTAGAATTACTACCGAAGATCCAGCCAACGATTTTAAACCGGACTATGGTACTATTTCTACCTATAGGAGTGCAGCAGGATTTGGTATTCGACTAGATGCTGGTAGTTTGTACCAAGGTGCCAAAATTTCGCCCTTCTTTGATTCAATGCTTGTCAAAACCACGGCCAATAGCCAGACTTTAGATGGTGCGTGCAAAAAAATGAGAAGAGCACTGGCCGAATTTAGGGTTCGTGGTGTAAAAACAAATATCCCTTTTTTAGATAATATACTGAAGCATCCGACCTTCAGAAGGGGTGAAGTAAATGTAGGTTTCATTCAGAATGAATCTGGTTTATTTACCTTTAAAACGCCACGAAACAGAGCAACAAAATTAGTTACATATTTGGGTGAAGTTATTGTAAATGGAAATGCCGATGTTAAAAAGTTTGATCCGGATAAAAAATTTATAACTCCCAAAGTTCCAGCATTTGACAATTCAATTCCCTATCCTGAAGGCACAAAAGATTTATTGACAAAATTAGGCCCCGATAAGTTTGCTGAGTGGTTGAGAAATGAAAAGAAAGTTCATTTTACCGATACAACCTTTAGAGATGCTCATCAAAGTTTATTAGCAACCCGCATGCGTACATATGATATGCTAAAAGTTGCCGAAGGATTTGCGAAAAATCATCCTGATGTATTCAGCATGGAAGTATGGGGAGGAGCTACCTTTGATGTGTGTTTACGTTTTTTGCAGGAAAACCCATGGGAGCGATTGAAATTGTTTCGTAAAGCCATGCCAAATTTATTACTTCAAATGCTAATACGAGGCTCTAATGGCGTTGGGTACACTGCGTATCCCGATAATTTAATAGGGAAATTTGTAGAATTATCTTGGGAGAGTGGAGTAGATTTATTTAGGGTATTTGATTCTTTAAACTGGATGAAGTCCTTAGCTCCATGCATCGAACATGTGCGCACAAGAACAAAAGGCCTGGCCGAGGGGTCAATTTGCTATACGAGTGACATTTTAAACACAAAGAATACTAAATATAATTTAGCTTACTACATTCAATTGGCAAAAGAAATAGAAAGTGCGGGAGCACATATTTTAGGAATAAAAGACATGGCAGGCTTGCTCAAGCCTTATGCAGCTTTTGAATTGGTTTCGGCTTTAAAATCTGAATTAAAAATCCCTATTCATTTACATACACATGATACATCTTCCATTCAATCAGCTACTTATCTCAAGGCAATTGAAGCTGGAGTTGATGTAGTTGATGTCGCATTGGGGGGTATGTCCGGATTGACCTCGCAACCCAATTTTAATTCGATAGTTGAAATGTTGCGTTTTAATGAAAGAGAAAATCCCATTCATATCGAGAAGCTAAATGAGTACTCTAATTATTGGGAAATTGTTCGTGACTATTATTATCCTTTTGAATCAGGATTAAAATCAGGTTCAGGAGAGGTGTTTAAGCACGAAATTCCTGGTGGACAATATTCAAATTTAAAGCCTCAAGCACGAGCGATAGGTTTAGAAGATCGATTCAATGAAATCACGCTAATGTATGCCGACGTGAATCAACTTTTTGGTGATATAGTAAAAGTAACACCGAGTTCAAAAGTTGTTGGTGATATGGCTATATATTTAGTGAGCAATAACCTAACAGTCCAAGATGTATTGGAACGTGGAGAAACCATATCATTTCCCCAGTCTGTAATCAGTTTCTTTAAAGGAGAATTAGGACAGCCTTTGGGAGGCTTTCCAAAAGCATTGCAAAAGATAATACTAAAAGATCAAAAGCCATTTACTGATAGACCAAATGAGCATCTTGCGCCGATTGATTTTGAAAAAGAATACAAGGCGTTTTTATCTGAATTTGAGGTTGGTTTAGGAAGGCCTGCTGATATCACTGATTTTATTTCTTATAAGTTATATCCAAAAGTATTTTTAGATGCCTATAGCAAGCATTTGAAATATGGCAATGTGATGAATATACCTACAAAAAATTTCTTTTACGGTATGGAAATCGACGAAGAAATAATCATCGAATTAGATAAAGGAAAAACTCTGTTGGTCAGTTTAGAGTCGGTCGGAAAACCAAATGAGGAAGGAATGGTGTCTGTGTATTTTAAAGTAAACGGACAGACGAGGACTATGCTAATTAAGGATGAATCAATTAAGGTAGAAAAAATTGAGCACCCCAAAATAGATCAAGAAAATGCAAAACACATTGGGGCACCTTTACAAGGATTTCTTTCTAAAATATTGGTTGAGCCGGGTGATAAAATAATTAAAAACCAACCTTTATTTATCCTGGAAGCAATGAAAATGGAAACCACAATTACAGCCGTAGAAGATGGTGTTGTGCAAAAAGTCGCTTTGAAAGAAGGAATAATGGTGAAAGCAGATGATCTAATTATTGTACTTAAATAAAGCTATAATTACTTCGTTGCTGAGTAACCCATCAATTGAATAATTGATGGTAGTCTGTTCATTAAATCCGGAAATAATACTGGAAAACCTATAATGAGTTGGTAATGACTGAAGCTGGCTGCCGAGCTTTGAAAGCACTTACCGGAAAGGCCAAATCAGTTAGGTTAAGAGCCGAATTAATTGACAATGAGAAAAATATAATAGCTAATAATGAAGTTGAATATATCTCAAATTACTCAAGTTATTGTCACCGTCCTTTTCATCTTTCTTTTGAGCATACCAATTTATTTGAGTATTGAATCGACACCATCAAAAGAAAATAAAGCAGGTCATCAATCAAAAGAAAAGGCAATAAATATGTTTGGCTTTTACCTCGAAGAAGTAAATGAAAGTGTTGGCATTGACTTTGTTCATAAGTCTCCCAAATTGGATCAAAAATTAGATCACATTTTGCCGCAGATTGCTTCTGTTGGTGCTTCAGTTTCTGTTTGTGACTTCAATAACGATGGCTGGAATGATTTTTACCTTACCACAAGCAGATATGGATATCCTAACATATTGTATAAAAACATGTCTGATGGAACTTTTGAAAATGTAGCAGACAAGCTGGGCGTTGGCGATATTAATAAAAAAGGAACGGGAGTCTCGATGGGTGCTGTTTGGGCTGATTTTAATAATGATGGATTTGAAGATCTATTTGTATACAAATGGGGGAAGCCTGAATTATTTTTGAATCATCGAAGTGAAAAATTCGAAAACGTAAGCAAAAATGCCGGCATGCCTGATTGGATTAATGCTAATTCTGCTATCTGGATGGATTATAATAATGATGGAAATATCGATCTGCTTGTTGGGGGTTATTATAAAGCGGAAATTAACCTTTGGAACTTGAAAAATACATCGATCATGCCAGAGAGTTTTGAATATGCAAATAATGGAGGAAGAAATTACTTATTCGAAAACCAGGGTGATGGAACGTTTAGAGATGTTGCCCAAGAAAAAGGCCTTGAAAGTACCAGGTGGACATTGGCAATGGGTGCAATTGATTGTAATAATGATGGGTTTCAAGATATTTTTATAGCAAATGATTATAATGTTGATGAATTGTATTTAAACCTCCAAGGTAAAGGATTCGACGAAATTGGTAAGGAATCAAAAATTGGATATGCACCAAAAAGTGGGATGAATGTCTCTATTGCTGACATTAAGAACAATGGGAATTTTAGCATTTATATTTCTAATATTACTGAAATGGGAATCCTACTTCAGGGAAACAACCTCTGGGAACAAGTTGAAAACAACGATAAAATTGAATTTAATAATAATGCGGGGATTTTTGGTGTAGAATTAGGTGGGTGGAGTTATGGATCTCAGTTTGGAGATTTAAACAACGATGGATATCAAGACCTATATTTAGCCAATGGATTTGTTTCGGCGAAAAAAAACAATTCATACTGGTATGATTATTCTAAAATTACCGGTGGGCACAAGTCTATCATATCGGATGCGGCCAACTGGCCGGCAATGGATGGAAGAAGTCAATCGGGGTATCAACTTAATAAAGTATGGATTAATAGCAAGGAGGGTGTTTTTGCTGATGTAACAGATTACGTTACCGGAATCCCACCATATGATAGCAGAGCCGTAGCAATGGTAGATTTATGGAATAGGGGAGTGTTGGATGTAATTGTAGCTAATCAAAATGGCAAAGTGTCATTACTTAAAAATAGTTTATTAAAAGGCAACAATTGGATAGCTTTCAAGCTGGAAGGAATCACAAGCAATAAAAGTGCGATTGGGGCAAAAATCACTGCGGTATGGGACAATCAAACTCAATCGCAATTGGTATCAGGTGGTATTGGTTTTAGTTCTCAAAATCAACGAAGTATCCATTTTGGACTGGGGAAAAGTACTAAGATAGATAGAGTAATAATTAATTGGCCGTCAGGGATTGAGCAAATTATCGACTCACCAGAAATTAATATTATCCATAATATCCAGGAATTGAATTAGTTAACTCCGTAAAATAATCGATGAAATTATCAGCATTTAGTCATGTAGGAAATTTTTTGTCAAAATATATGGCACAAATATTTATTTCCTTAATCCTATTGGTAGGACATCTTTCCTATGGAATACTGGAAGGTTATGAAACATTATTGATTACAATTGGGACAAGTATAGCTGTTGATTTGATTTTAGGAAGACTAATCTATGGCAAATGGAAGAACATTGCCAGTGCATATATTTCTGGCATAAGTGTCAGTATTTTGATTCGCTCAACATTTTATTGGCCCTATGCACTTACGGCAGCAATTAGTATTTTGTCCAAATATGTAATTAGGTATCATGGAAGGCATATCTGGAACCCCTCAAATTTTGGTATATCCTGGATGTTGCTTTTTGCTCCTTTTTATGTTGCCGGGTTAAGTGTGCAATGGGGAAATGACCTTTTTCCTATGCTAGTAATTTGGGTGTTGGGCATGGTAATTGTTTATCGGGCAAAGAAGTTTCATGTGACAATTACGTATGTCATTAGTTTTTTAGTATTTGCTTTCATTAGAAGTTTAATAACGCAAGACCCCTTTCTTGCTGAAGTTGCTCCACTCACAGGACCTATGTATCAGTTGTTTATATTTTTTATGATTACAGACCCTCCAACAAATGTGAGAAGTAAAAAAGGGCAAATACTAGTCGTATTTATTGTAGCGTTTGTTGAGTTTATTTTAAGATTAAATCAGATTGTCTATTCACCTTTTTATGCGCTAGCTTTAGTTGGGCCTTTAGCAAAGTATATAGACATGAGATTGGCAAAAAAGAACTCTGCACCCAAGCCTAAGTGTATTAAGTCAAATAATTAATTTATTTCCCCATTTTTCTTCAAGTGTAATTTTTAGAAATATAATAGTACGGGTTACAATTATCGGTATAGTTATATTTATTATTGATATTATGATGTCTACTGTTTTAGTTTATCTCTAATATTATTTTTAAAAAGATACCACCTAATTAATACAAATTTTGATTACACGTATATCGATAGCACTTATACTTAATTTTTTTGTATCCTTTGCTTTTGCAGAATCAGCAAGAGAATATTTCAAATATGCGAAATATAGCTACGATTCTAAGGAGTATGATAAGGCATTGAAGTTTATCAATAGTGCAATTGATGTTGATCCCATCTACGTAAATGGTTTTTTATTGCGAGCCGAAATAAATTTCGGCTTACAAGAATTTGAAAAAGTAATTGAAGATATTACAATAGCATTTCAGATCGATAATAACAAAATCAACTCCATACCTGAATTCTACTTACTTCGCAGTAATGCATATATTAATTTGAATAAATTTAATAAAGCAATTGTAGATTTAGATAAATGTTTAAAAATTAACCCCTCAAATGCCAGGGCTCTTTTCTTAAAAGGAGTTGCAAATTTTGAGATGTCAGATTTCTATAATGCATTAGAAAATATTGATGGAGCTATAAAATTAGATGCTGATGAAAGTGAATATTATTTTAAAAGAGCAGTAGTAAAAAAAGTGTTTTTCAAGCCTATTCCGGGGTCGAAAACTTTTGAAACCATGATGGCAGATGTAAAAATATCAATAGCTCTTAATCCGGGGAACTACCAATATTATAAACTTAAATGCGAATTGTTAAAGCAAGACCCTAACTACAAACAGGAAGAATTAATTAGTGAATTAAGTGGGATTATTGATAGATTTCCACAACGAGCAGATTTTTATGCTGAACGTGGTTTGGCATTGGTACTTAACTATAAATTTAACTCCGCAATAAAAGATTTTTCAAAAGCAATAGCATTGGATGATCAAAATGAATCAAACTATCGCAATCGAGGTCTATGCTTTCATAATACAAATAAGTATAATCGAGCGATTGAAGATTATACAAGTTCGATAGAATTATTGATTAAAAAGTTAAAAACTGATAAGAATAAGAAATCCGTTAAAAAAGTATTGGCACAAACTTTTAATATGCGTGGTATGACCAATCAATTAAATAGAAATGAAGGTCATGCATGTGATGATTACTACAATGCTGCTAAATTAGGATCCAAGACCGGGCTGAACAACTACCGAAAAAATTGTAACGTATTCAATTGATAATACCAATGCTATCAAGTGAATTATGATGTTTGTTGTACATATATCATAAGTAATTATTAAATTCAGCTCACATCCTCAATTCAAAACTTATGATTGTTACACTTGTTCATGTTTGGGTAAAAACGGAACACATAAATGATTTTATACGAGCTTCAAAAGAAAACCATGAGCATTCAATAAAAGAATCTGGGAACTTAAGATTCGACTTAATCCAGCATGCCGGTGACGCTACAAAATTTGTCATTTATGAGGCATATGAATCTGAAGAATCATCTTTGGCTCATAAATCGACAAACCACTATAAAAAATGGAGAGCAGAAGTTGCAGACTGGATGGCTCAGCCTCGTGAAGGAGAAAAGCATTTGATCATTGCTCCCGCAAGTAAATTGCAATGGTAGGTAATTTCAATTTTGCTCCAACTCCAAAAATTATATTTGGAACAGGGAAGTTGCAAAGCCTGCCTCAGGTCTTGGCTTCCTTTGGTGATTCAATATTATTAGTCACTGGAAAAAGTTCTTTTTTACTTTCAGAAAACTGGGATCAGCTAAAAAGTACTTTTGCTAAGTCAAGCATAAATTGGAAACACATTATTATTGATAGAGAGCCCACGCCTCAATTAATTGATGATGGGGTTGCCAAGATAAAACAGCAAAATATTGATGTTGTGGTTGCAATTGGTGGGGGTAGCGTAATTGATGCCGGCAAAGCATTATCTGCCATGCTCAAAGAAACCAATTCAATTAAACACTATCTCGAAGGCATCGGAGATAAGCAATTGTCTGGAAGGAAAATACCTTTTATTGCGATACCAACAACTTCCGGAACAGGTGCTGAAGCCACCAAGAACGCTGTGATTTCAGAAGTAGGAGATAATGGGTTTAAAAAATCACTGAGACATGATAATTATGTTCCTAATGTAGCCTTGGTTGACCCTCTGCTTACATTAAGTTGTCCGAAATCCATAACAGCACAAAGTGGGATGGATGCATTTACGCAATTGCTTGAGTCTTATGTTTCTACCAACTCCAATGCCATGACAGACGCGTTGGCAGTAGAAGGAATCCGGATGATAAGAGATGGTTTGCATACAGCCGTGTTTGATGGTTCAAAAATAGAGGGCAGGGAAAAAATGTCTTATTCTGCTTTGATTTCAGGCATCACGCTGGCCAATGCGGGATTGGGGACTGTCCATGGGTTTGCCTCCTCAATTGGAGGTTTTTATGATATTCCACATGGGCTGATTTGTGCAAGGATAATGGGACCTGTAAATAGAGTGACAGTGAATAAGTTGAAACTTCATGATCGGGGCGGGATCGGATTGCGAAAATATGCCAGAATTGGTAAACTGTTCAGCAAGGATAAAAACAAACCAGATGAATATTTCATAGATATTTTGTTAGATCAAATCGAACAATGGACGGAAGAATTTAACCTCAGAAAACTTTCTGAATTTGGACTCTCGCAAAGTGACTATTCAAAAATCATTTCAATAACCGGAAACAAGAACAATCCTGTCGAATTAGATGAGGGAGAATTAATGGAAGTGTTGGGCAGGGTTGATTAACATAGTTGATTGCCAAAGGGAAATAGCACTTTGAGGCATGTGTTCATATTGTCTGTGTGTGACTGGGATGGGCATCGTTAATCTAAGGTAAGATAATCTTGAGGGTGCAAGCCTGCCTAAAGGAGGTAGTGAGGCAGGCAAAATACCAAGTAAGGCAAAGCTTTCTGCCATTTAAAAAGCCTTGATGTCATGCTGACTTCAAGGCTTTTTTTAGAGAGTATTTTGGCTATTCGGCTTAGTGTTACCCAACGTTCTACTTCTTCTTCCCGTCTATTTTTTTAGTTTTCTTCTCAGGCAAATAATTTTTCTCTGTAACTATTTTCTGTCCAGATTCTAATTCAAGAGCTTTTCTTGCATCTCCTGCAATTGCTCCACCTTTTTTAGCAACAGTCTTATTTTCTGAAAAACCTTGCGCATCTGTATTTCTTGCAATTTCAGTTGTTGAAGCTTCTCCAAGCATTGAGAAAATTAATTCTAAATCAGTCATATGGTCTCGGAGATTTTCTCTTTTCAACCCTTTTACTTTCCTGTATTCAGAGGGAGTTAATCCAAATGTTGCTTTGGATATTTCAGCGGTTAAAATGGCATAATCCCTGTGCTCTTTAATCCCTCTATCTTTCCATTCATCTGTGAGTTCTTCACGAATTGCAATGCTTCGCATTCGTTTTTCAATCCAATCTTCGGGATGACCTTTTGATTTATATATTTCTCTTGCTCGTTTTGATGCTAATTCAGGGTTTTCAATTTCTTGAAGTCTTTCGTATCCCACTTTTGCTAACCATCTTTTAAATGGTTCTGCTTTTGGTGAAGGAACAGATTGAATAATTCTTAGTAGTGTTTCAGTATCAGCAATTTCAGTTTCCCTCATTTTACCGTCAGATGCTAACATTTTGAACTGTCGACAATTTGTCGACAGTTCAATTCCATTAGCATTTTCTCTTTTCTTTAAGCGATACCAGTAATCTCTTGGTTTAACACTCTCTGTTAATACTTCAATAATATCAACTATCGAAAAATACCATTTTTGTTCTTTTTCATTATATGTAGTTCGTATTTTTTTATCTTGAAATAACTTAATATTACTCATATCACATATTTTATTCTAAGCAATAAAAGTACGGAGATTTATTAAAAATCAGTTTCTGGACCTGCTATATTTGACTGGACAGTAAGTTAAGCTCGTGATTATTAAATTTACTGTATGATGAAAAGAGCAAGGAGAAGTTTTAACAAGGAATTTAAGCTGATGGCAGCAGAATTACGTCAATCAGGGAAATCAACTAATGAAGTAGCTGATGATTTAGATATTCAGGCTGATTTAGTACGTCGATGGAAGCGAGAGTTTATCAGGACTCCGTCCGTTTGAATTGCTATAGATATGTACTCATAGAAATTAAAATGATTACAAACTACAGCCTCTGGGTATTCTGAATAAAAATGCCAGCCAGCCTGGATGAAGGTTTAACTATCCTCATTTATCCAGTACAAGAAGGAATTTGTTATACCCTCGAGAGTTGTACGTCTTCCTGCATAATTCAATATGCTGGATAGGAGGGAACGTTGGATATTTAATTATTGGCGTTTCGTTTTTTTAGATAGATAATAATTTTTTATAATCGTATTTATCGTAATCCCGTGATCTCTCCTTTTTTAATTTCACTAACTCATTTTTCACTTGTACTCTATACCAATATTCAGGTTTTGTATGAGAAAATGAACTAATTTTCAATACAACATCTGGGTTTAACTTTCTCTTTCCAGTTAAATATTTGTGAAGATTACTATCCCTCATCCCAAAATATCTTGCCAAATCCAATTTTGTAATACCCAATGCTTTTAAATACATTTTTACAAAATCCAATATATCAAGTACTTCATCTTCTTCGATATCATCTTTTTCTATATAATCTTCCAATTTATATTGAATAGAAAGAAGTTTATTTTTGATTTTTCTTTCTTCAGATTGATTGTCAGAATGAATTTTGATAAACTCGTTTATAGTATTGAGTTTTTTATCGTTCCAAATGTCTTTAGGCAAGATTTCTGTTTTTTTCATAATCTCTTATTTTAAAAATTCGTTTATAAGTTTTTCACTTCCTTCAGGCAAGATTATCATTGTTGTTGAATCGTCATATCTTACTGCATTGTATTTTTGGCTATATAATGCCATCAGTTTTATCTCATTTTCCTTTTTTTCTTCTAATACATCAAAGGCTAGATAGCCTTCTTTTCCATTAATAAAACTTTGCCTACAAGCGAAAGCAATTAAACAACCAGCAACGCTATCGTACTTTTTTTTATTTCCTTTATTATGTGGAGCAATCTCTACAAATGCCATATACACTTGAAATGGAGTTTTAGTATTTATGATTAAACATCCTTCTATTATTTCAGGTGTCTTATTCGTTGTGAGAATATAACTTTCGTAGTCTTTTCCTTTAGAATGTTTACTAAAATTAAATCTCCATCCATCATTTATTGAAGGTAATTTTACTTTGTTTTTAGAAACTAATGAGATTTTGGATTTTATCTCTGATTTAGCTTTAGTCTCAATAATTTTTACATTCATTTACACCACATTAGAACTCAAAGATACTAAAATTATACGTATTGTACAATTTTGTTTTAAATGAACGGCAACGCTTAGCTATGGTTAGTGCGGGATTGAAAAGTGATAGTTTTCAATTTGGCATGTGGACCTGCTATATTTAACTGGACAGTAGGTTAAGCTCGTAATTATTAAATTTACTGTATTATGGAAAGAGCAAGGAGAATTTTTAACAAGGAATTTAAGCTGATGGCAGTAGAACTATGTCAATCAGGGAAATCAACTAATGAAGTAGCTGATGATTTGGATATTCGGGATGAATTATTACGTCGACGGAATCGAGAGTTTGTCAGGTCTCCGTCCGTTTGAATTGCTATAGAAATGTACACTTAGAAATTGAAATGATTACAAACTACAGCCTCTGGGTATTCTGAATAAAAATGCCAGCCAATCTGGATGAAGGCTTAACTACCCCCACAAATCCAGTACGAGAATGAATTTGTTATACCCTCGAGAATTGTGCCAGTTCCGGTACAATTCAATACACTGGATAGGAGGGTAGGTTGGATATTTGGAGTAAGCAATTCGGGTGGAATTTTGTTTGTCATTACTGTCAGAGGTTCGGAGAACCTGCGATAGTGAAAGAACAAGAACCAAAACCCAAATATACAGTAAAAGAATCCATGGATCCGCTCAGTCAAAAACCATCGAAAACCCATGAATCTCCAACAAATGAAACCTCGTGTCCAGAAAGGTGAAAGATTGAAATAACACAGACAGGCCACATGCCAATAACCCTCTTTTGGTTTAGCCTGCCCCGATGCAGATCGGGGTTCAACAAATGGAAAAATTAGGTGGATCCCCTGGACCACTCTAATTTGATTCCATATTATTTTTATTCTACATGAGCGAATATTTTATTTACAATTTTCCACTCATCATTAATTTTAGCTATAGACAAATAGTCGTAATAATTATAGCCTAACATAGGCACATGTAATTTAGCCATGGCTATTTTACCTATAATGTCTATTCCTACAATTTTCATTTTTAAATCCTCGTTTAAATCTTTTGGGCTTTCTCTGTTTTTAACTCCTTCAAGGTATTCAGATGAACTTTTCAAATAATCTACTCCTTTAATATCTCCATAAATGAAAAGATTTTCATGAAAACAAGATTCAAGTTTTACTATATCGCCATAGAAAATCCCCTCGAAGTAATTAGCAATTAAATTTTCGATTTCTCTTATATTTTCTTTATACATAATTTTTTATTTTAGATAGCGTGACCAACAGTATGACCACCAGCTACATTAATTGTTTCACCTGTTATAAAATTTGATGTAGCTAAATAATAAGCTGCTTCTGCAATTTCATTTGTTTCTCCAATTCTGTTTAGTAAATGTAAACCTGCTAAACTGTCTGCATCTTCGATTCCGGTTTTGCTTTGTAAAGGGCTTCTTATTATTCCTGGAGCTATGGTGTTAATTTTTATATTTTTTTTACCAAATTCTGCTGCTAATTGCCTTGTTAAGGAATGGATTGCTCCTTTACTTGTTATTGGTGCTGTTGCTGGAAATCCATCAATGGAGTGCTCTACTAAAACAGTACCTATATTTATGATAGAGCCACTTTGTTGTTTTAGCATTTGAGGAATAACTGCTTGAGAGGTAAAATATGTTCCTTTTAAGTTTACATTCCAATAAAGGTCTAAATCTGTTTCGTCAACTTCTAAAAAAGGTTTCGGGGAAAATACTCCTGCATTATTGATTAAGACATCAACAGAATTGAATTTTTCTAAAGCCAAATCTACAAGTTTTCGCCCTGTTTCTTGTTTGCTAATGTCTCCTGTCAGATAAATAGCATTTGAAGGTGATCCGAGTTCTATGTAAGCATTTTTTAAGTTTTCTTCATTGGAAGAATTCATGACAACATTACTTCCTCTTTCGATAAAGTGTTTTGCCATTTCTTTACCAATTCCTGAGGATGCCCCTGTAATAATTACTGTTTTGTTTTTCATTTTTCTTATTTTTTAGTTCCTAAATATTGTTTCCCGTCAACTCCCCAATTTCCCATTGGAATTTCTTCAATAACCACATGTGTTGTTTTTGGGTTTTTGTTAAGAATGTCAACTACTAGTTGGGTAGCACCTTCTATTAATTGACGTTTTTGTTCTTGTGTTACTTGTTCGTCAGTAACCTTAATGTTAATGTATGGCATATCTTTTTTATTAAATTAATTGTCATACAAAGGTGCTATGAAATGAAAATATCAGGAAGGAGGTTTGTCACTTCTTTGAAGTGATGTATGTCACAGTGAGAAATAAGCGTTATGAGTTTAATCTACTAAGAGTTTCTCTGGAAACACCTAAATAGGCAGCAATCATTTTTTTAGGAACACGCTGAAAAAGTTTTGGATATTGTTCAAGAAGTAAATTATATCGTTCCTTAGTCGAGTTTTTTAATAGTGTTAAAATTCTGTTTTGAAGTGCAATTCGACCAATTTTACTTTTTTTCGCCCAAAAGCGTTCCATTTTGTGCATTTCAGCAGTCAATTTATCTCTGTTTTCGAATGATATATACAGTAATTCACTATCCTCTATACAGTCGACAGAAGTTTTAGACTTGGTTTGCTTTACAAAAGATTCATAATCTGTTATCCACCAATTTTCCATTCCAAATTGGAGTATATGTTCCTTTCCTGTATTGTCAACAAAGTAGCTTTTTAAGCAACCTTTTATTATCCAGTATTCTTTATTGACAATTTCTCCTTCTTGAACAATATATTGATGTTTACGCTTTTTGATTTGCTTAAAATGACCCAAAACAAAATCAAACTCTTCATCTGTAAGGCTAATTACTTCTTCTATATGTTTCCTGAGAGGATGTGTCATTTTAATTGTTGCTAACGCCAAGTGTATGTGGCGTGCATTTCGTTTCTAACTGGCATAAAAATAGCAATAATTGCGTAGTTCCAAATAGCTTATCTCCCATCCGGCGATCCTTGATCTTGCTGACTCAAGGTGGGGATGCAACCCATGGAAGCATCACGGTGCTCAAAGCAATTATTTCGGACGGACTCGATCAACTTACTATAGCATTGATGCTGCTAACTTGCATGCCATCATACACATTGTTTGGCTGTTGCCGTTATTTAGAGTAATGCGTTTGCATCAACTTTATAATCTAATTCTTTAAGCTCTTTTGCTAAATCAAATTGCCATCTGCCATCTGGATCAAATGGAATGAATAGTACACCATCATAATCAGAAGGAAGATCAAAGTTATCTGTTGGTTCGAATAATGCTAAAACCCTCTCACTACCAAGTTTGCCAAGGAAAAATCCCAACTCTAAAATTACATTTTGTCTTGCTCTGAATTTAGCTGATTTTGGAGATTCAGATTTAGAATATCCGTAGTCGTCAGCAGACATTAGAACTACTGCAAATCCAACATTTGAATGATCAATAAATTTTTGAATTATTGTTCTCCCTTTATTTGGTTGTTCGTGAAGAATAATGGGATACAAACCAAGTTTTTCAATAGTTCTGGCTGCAGATTGTTTCATCTCTTCACTATGACCATGAACCAAAAAAATTTTTTCTAAATTGATGTCGATTGTCTTAGCTACGATTTTATTTGCGGTGATGTCATCAGGTTCAATTGTTAGTGACACATCCTCAATCATTGTATTGACAAGGTTAAGGAATGATTTATGTCCATTTCGCCAAGCGTTGTCATAAGGACTTGCCCCACTTCCACTAATTACCACCATTGGACTGAATCTTATTCTTGTCAAAGTAAAATTATAGTCGCTCGAGTTTCCAAATATTTTAGAAATTAGCATCTTTGTTCGCTGCTTTAAAGCATCAAGATTTCCTGAATCTCTGTGGGGAAGTCCCTCAACTTGTTTTTTTAGGCTTTCAAGTAATTCTAAATTTTTTTTACTCATATTTCTAATTATGAAAAGGTGTTCGTTAAGGCACATAGGTTACAGCCAACTATATTGCGTTGTATAAAATGCTTCCCCAATATAGTGACAAGACTTCAAAAAGGGAAAGATGTTTCAAAGAACGATTAAACATCTAATACGATAAAGGGGGAAGTTTTTTATACAACAGGCCTGCCTCTGTCGGCAGACAGGTTGGACGATGCCGGAATTGCTATGTGCTTTCTTTTCGGTCGACTTTGCCAAAACGTGACCAATTGAGGTGTGTCACTTGGTTTTACTTGGATTATTTTTTTGTATTTGTTTCTTTCATGTGTGAAAATATATTTTCAGCTTTGATCAGGCATACTTATCCCTGCCAATCAATAGTTCCCTGTCGCAAGTTCTCCAAACCAGTGACTACTATGTTTGTCAGGACTTTGTCCGTTTGATTTGCAAAAAATGATACCATAAGAAATGGATGTGAGTACAAACGACGCTTCCCATGACGGTCGGAATGCAAATACAACGAGCCGGTAGAAAGGCTCAAATATCTTTATAAATCCAGTGCGAATGTGAATTTATTATACTCTCAAGAGTTGTACGTATTCCTGTGTTCTTCAATATGCAGAATAGGAGGGTAGTTGGATATTTGGAGTAAATAATACGGATGGAATACTGTTTGTCATTATCTTCACAGGTTCGGAGAATCTGCCGGTAGCGAGAACCGCTTAGCCTGTCCTGACGAAGGAAGGATCTGGTGGTCCTCCTCTCATTACATTTCGGCGGATAAATGTGAGACCTGCCTGCCGTGCAAGGCAGGGGCGCACTGGCGGTCACTTGACCGTCAGCCGTCTACTCGATTGTAGAGCGTATGTTATCCACATTTTCCGTCAATCCATACACGTAGAATCTGGATGTTTCCAAATAACCTTGGTGTCATTTAGTTCATCCAAACCAATGTCAGTACCAAGCACGCCAATAACTTGTCCGTTACAGCTTTGAACAACCGATATTGTATTGCAAAATGGACAACAGTTTCCAAAGACAAACACAGTTTCATTATTAAACATTGCTTGAGTCAAATAAAAATATTGAGATGTCGTGTCCAAATTTTGCTCAAGGTCTTGAATCTGAGTACTTATCCAATTCAAGTCGGAAGCTGGATTCTCGACATTGCAGCTATTGTCACTAATAATTTCCTCATTACAAGAGATCAACAATAATAGTAAAATGTATTTTTTCATTACTCTATCATATTTACTCATTAGACACTAAAACTAGGCGCTAAGTTGGAATATCAAGAACGCAATAAGAATGATATGCTCTACAACGAATAGCTGTAAGAATCTGTCACTTGTTTATGATATTGGAAGCCGTATGGCATTCCAATGATCGTCTAACAATTCAAAATGCAAGCGTTTGGCCACAATTGCAAATCTTTCTTGAGCAATCGAAGAATAAGTTTGTCCTTTTCTGATGATGGGAGTAGGCTTAATGCCTCTTTAAATTCTTTTTCAATTTTTATTTTCTATTAAATGTCAATCTCATCAATAGCGGTCATCAAACCGATCGTATCTAAAGTGCTGTTAACAATAAAAAGTTTGAAATAAACAATACAGTTTGTAGGCCTTCTCTCATTGCTAATATGTCTTTTTTCAAGCCTCTAAATTGAGAGCGTACTGATGTATATGATGTTGGCTACGACATAAGCCATTACGGCAATAATGATCCCATACATAAAGATATTATAAGAGAATCGTAATAATCTATACTTTTTTCCAAGGACTTTTCCCAGGAAATAAATGTCGTCAATCAGGCTCGAATACAAATAATTAGAATCATTCATCATCTCTACCATTCCCCATTTGTAATCGTCGCGAGTCATGCCATGAAAGTTGCCAAAGAACAAAAGGTTGGTATTCTTTTTTTCTATGTCTTTTCTGGTAAATTTTCCTTTGGTGACATTTGGTCGCAAGGCCAATATGGCAAAAACAATAGTGACTACATTTACCACCAGAATCATGTAGGTGGGAATAACCAGGTGCGGATGATTGTCAAGCGTTTTTATAAGTCCACTAATGATAATTGAAATAATAATAGAATTTACCGAAATTAAAATATTGGCTTTGTTGTCGGCCATCGCACTCAATTGCAAGTGATTTCGCGATGTTAGTCGAAACATGGTTTCTATGCCACGATCCGGACGCCCCTCAACTTTTTTAAGCTTCTTTTTTAATTCCTTTAATTTATCCGGATCGAGTTCAAGATCTTTTCCAATAATCTCATCTTGCTGTCGGTCTAGCTTTTTGAGCATGGCAGTCTGTCTTTCAATATTTTTTTCAACCTTGGGGTTTAAGATAGTTTTCCCAAATTCTGTATAAAATTGGTGTGATTTCAGAAATCGAAGATTATCCTTAAACCAATCCATGTCAGCGAGTTTCTTACCCTGAACTCGCTCCAATTCACTTTTTAATAAAAGCAGTTTGTCGAAATAAGTCTTTTTAGAGAGGTGAATGAAATCGGCATCGTTCAATACACGCTCTGTCAATGTACTGGGTTTTTTGTCCCTTTTTGTTGTTTGAATACAAGAAACTACCTTTTCGATTTTCTCAGTGGGGTATTTGCTTTTTTCTAAAAAATCTTGCGCAAATTTTATGCTTTCGTTCTCATGAGAATCATAATCAGTTTTAAATCCCGTATCGTGAAACCACGCTGCAACGATAAGGATTTCCTTCTCGTCCTGAGAAAGACTGGCATAAGTCCCAATTTTATTGGCTGCCTTTACCACCTCCCAGGTATGATTTAGATTGTGATACACCATTGTTTCAGGAAGCGAAAGGATAATATCCGAGGCGGCCTTTTCTGCCATTTCTATAATATTAGGTGTATTTTCCATCTATTTATTCTTGCTTTAATAAAATTTCAATATAGAAATAAATTGTGAGTCAATTACAATTATGTGAGCGATAATCAGCTAAAAGAAAAAACCCATTCTGAGATATAAGGCATTTTCATCAAGTGTTGATCTTGAATAGTCGAGACCAAAGGATATTTTATTTAATGGTGCCAACCAAATTCCTGCTCCATAAGCCCGGTGCATTTTATTGGATTCTCCAGTTGCTGTTGAAGGATCATTTTCTACCCATACTCTTCCGAAGTCGTGGAATAGTACTATCCCCAGCGTTGTGGGCACCACCGGATTCCTGATATTTAACAGTTTTATTCTCAGCTCAGAATTTTGGTAAAATGAATGCTGGCCATAAAATCTAAACTTTCTCACACCTCTAAAGGTGTTGGTGCCTCCGCTTTTGGCAGCTTGATAAAATTCAAAATCTCCGTTGCTTGCCACACCACCTACACGCAAGGCAAGAGTTGATTTGAGAAACCGTCCGAAAGTATAATAGTAAGAGATATCTGTTTTTATCCTTTGCAGGTTTACGTCAATATCCTTGTTGTCGATATCCTTCAATCCTATGAGGCTCACGTTCCATTTTATTCCTTCAGAAGGCATAAAACTGTTGTCTGTATTATCAAAAGTATAAGAACCATAGAGTGCTAAAAAATGCCTTTGCACATCCAATAGCTGGTAGTCAAGAGATTTGGCATAGGTGATGATAAATCGATCTTGCTCGGCGTTCAGGTCATTCAAATTTGATTTGACATTTACAGATTGATACCCACCACCAATCGCAAAGCTATGAAGTTCATTTTTCGATTTGCGCTCCAGTTCCGGGTAAAATATATACTGCACATATCTGGAACTATAATACCTGGGATCTACATTAAATTTATCTTCATCAAACTTGGTTTCGTTGCCATAGCCATAAAAATAATCTGTATAGCTTGGCGCAAAAATGTTGGCGTTCAGTACAAAATTCCATTTACCAATTACCTCAGTAAAAGTCCCTGAATATGAAAAATCATAGGACTTGGATTTGGGAGCAATATCTGCCCTAAAAGTATGTTTCGATTTAAATGGGTACTTCCGAAAACCCTGCCTTTTTAACGTCAGCCCTATTCCTATAAATATGCCATCATCAGGATTGTACCCGGGATATATTATCGGAGCAGTAATATTATACTGAAATTCTTTTCGTTTATAATCATTAATCAGCGGATTTTTATCAGACGTCAGGTTCTTAACTTTCCCTTTACCTTCAATGGTCGTACCTGTTTTATTGTCATACAAAACTGTCTTTTTACCCATACCGGACACTTGCGAATTGTCATTTATTATATCATCGCCATCTCCACCGATTATTCTTATCATTATTCCTTTTGAAGCACTCCCCGAAATATCAAAAACGTCTTTTTCGCCAAACCCGAATAGTCTTATTTCATCCGTTTCGGAGGCTTTAAATATTCTCTCATAAGTTTTTCTTTTTATTTCTTCAGATTTGGTTTTTAATAGATAGACAGTAACCTTGGTTTGCTCTTCGCTAAGTCGCTCAATTAAGAAATGCTCTTTCTTGTCAGACCCCAAAACCGTTACTTCTTTTGTGATAAAATCGTAATACTCACTGGCATATTTTGCCAGGTCGTTACGTCTGGTTTTTAGTTTATTTATAATTTCTTCACCTCTTATATTAAATACTTCAGGTGGAAATTCTCTGACAGCCTTTTCAATTATTTCATCTGTAAGGCGTTTTTGGAGATCTTTGGCAGTTTCTATCCAAGTGGCTTTGACGGGCTGGTTGATAAATGAGCGATCAAAATATCTGCCATTAAAACTAAGCCCATCTATATTTCTAATTTTATCATGAAATCCCTGGAACTTGGCAATGCTCCAGTTATAGGATGCTATTTTGAGCAACCATCCATCAGACCAGAAAAAAGCCTGATCACGGTCTCGAGGGATGGGTCTGTAAAATGTAAAGCCATCATCATCTTTAAAGGATGCCCAGCGCCATTGATCATCGTGCCTGTCCCAGTCACCGATCATCATATCAAACAACCTCGAGCGCAAGGCAAATTCCTGATCGACATAGTGATCACCATCTTCCCTGGTCTTTTCCAATACTTCAAATGTATTGACAATGTCTTTTGATCGGCCAAAACTTGCTACATCCTTGCGGTTTTTCGCCGGTCTTTCTTCAAACAAAAACAAACCATTGGCATAGGCATGTCTGTATATCCCCAGCCTGGGATCGTCGGGGAGATAAAAAAGCCTGGGGTTTGTATGATAAATTCCAGCTGCTTCAGCCATGGAGGGTATGGCATATGCGCCGTAAGGATGTGCTGCAGAAATTTGATCTGTAACAATATTTTCCGCAAAAGTATTTCTCAGATCGGCGGGAACGGCACTCTCGGGGTACTTCTCTATTGATCTCAATACATATTGCTTTTTGTTTTTAGTTTCCAGTCTTAAAGAAATCGTTTGTTGGCCACCACCTTTTTTCAATATTTTCATTCCTCCCATCTCTTTTCCAATATCAAATACCGGAATGTCATGCACCTCTGTTGTCCATTCTTCACGATAATTATTTCCCAGGATACCGGCACGTTTTCTTTTTTTGGTGTACATGTCGGATGCAAATGTGGTAATTACCGAGTCGCTAAAGTCAATGGTTTTATCGTCAACAAATGTTTCCTTTTTATCGACTGGGTTTTTGGTGTATAGCAATTTTTGGTAAAGCAAAATCACTTCATCATCCTTCATTCCCCAGTATTCTAAATTGCAATCCCCATTATTGGTAAAAACCAAGCGGCCATAGCCACGATCACCTGAAGCAAAATGTGCATTTTTCTGAGCCACTTCAACGCCATTGGAATAGGAGCCACTATTAAGTAAATGCATTTTTTGGTTTTGGTGGTATTCCAATGTTTTTTCGTGAGCGGAGAGGTAAATGATATTATCATGAGGTTTCATGACCTCATTCATCGTATTGATAAATTGCTTGTATTTTGGGTTGGATAGATCCTGCGCTCCACCAATCCACGAGCGGTAAAGTACTTTCATACTTCCCAATACCGGCAATGGTGTTAAATGTGATTTTGCCGGAAAATAGCCTCCATACCTCCCATTTCCTTTAAGACTATGATAGCCCGCAACAATTATTTGCTTTGATTGATTGCGCTTGATGGCATCATCGAGATTTACATAAAAATCCAAGTTGCTTTCTACACCACAACCATCTTCTGTTTTTGGTTTGTCCCAATCATGAAACAACCACTGTGTGTCGATCATTAGCAATATCAAATCATCACCGATTGCTATTTCCTCTGGTCCGGGACAGCCATGTGCAGGTAAAATTATATTTCCCTGGCCAAGTTCATGTTCGATTACCTGTTCTAAAACACGTACATTATCCATGCCTTTTCGGGTGCCATTTGCCCATTCGTGAGGCCCCAATATGGCATAATATTTACCTTTCAGTTCATTAAAAAAATCATATCTCTGCCTCAAGAGTTGTCTTCTTTCGATGGCTTTTGCTGAAGAGTCGTTACGAATTGAACTGCTTCTCAAACTATTATTACCTAGCAATAGCAGGGTGGAGTTTACTCCGGAAGTAAACATTTGATCGCTCAATAATTGACCTATTTTCGATTCTTCAAGTACAACTTCATCTGATCTCCCAAGAAAATAAATGGTATGTGAAATATCTGTAACTGGAGATTTCGAAAGATTTGATTTTGCGCTGTAATAGTCTTTATTGACTGCACAAGCCAATGCCAAACAGGATAGAATGACAAT